>Ga0075433_10000330_pt1 | contig 29150 bp, 26 predicted proteins | sample RhiMethybrSRZTD2_FD_75299 | JGI IMG/M metagenome (GOLD analysis project Ga0075433, IMG submission 75299) | Populus rhizosphere microbial communities from Tennessee, USA - Rhizosphere MetaG P. TD hybrid SRZTD2 | ecosystem: Host-associated > Plants > Roots > Rhizosphere > Soil | place: USA... | reverse complement strand
GGCTGCGCCTCGCCGGGCCACTGCGGGTGCGCGGATGGGCGACCGGAGCTGGGCGGACACTCGCAGCGGCGCGGCGGTCTATCGTTTCCTGCTCTTGGGGCTGGCCTTGGGCTTGGCGGTTGTGGTGCCGGCGCGGCCGTAGTCGTCGTGGCGGCGGATGATGTCGTCCTCGCCCAGGTAGGGTCCGTGCTGGACCTCGATGAGCACGGCCGGCACGCGGCCCGGGTTCTCGATGCGGTGCCAGGCTCCGCGCGGCACGTCGACCGCCCCGCGGGGCTTGAGCCGCTTCGGGCGGCCCGAGATGATCACCCGCGGGGAGCCCGCGACGACCACCCAGTGCTCGGCGCGGAACCGGTGGCGCTGCAGGCTGAGCCGCTGCCCCGGCCGGACGAAGAGCCGCTTGACCTTGTAGCCGCGCCCCTCTTCCACGGTCTGGAACCCGCCCCAGGGCCGGGTCTCGAAGACGCCGACCGGAGTCTCGTCGCGACGACGGCGGGGCGCGCTCACAGGCGGATCACCCGCGCGAAGTCGGCCTCGACGCTCTTGCTCACCTCTTCCAGCACCTCGGCGGGCACGTCGTCGTCGAGCAGCAGCACCACGATGGCGCGGCCCCGGCGGGTGCGCCGGCCCACGTGCATGGAGGCGATGTTCACGTTGTGGCGGCCGAGGATCGAGCCGATCCGCCCCACCATGCCCGGCCGGTCCTCGTAGGCCAGCACCAGGATGTGGCCCTCGGGCACGAACTCGACGTGCAGGTCGCGCAGCCGCACGATCCGGGGCACCCCGTCGAAGACCGTCCCCGCGATGATCTTGCGGCCGGACCCGGCCTGGGTCGTCACCGTCACCAGGTTGGTGTACCCGGAGGCGGGCTCCGGATCGGTGCGCACCTCGAGGGTCAAGCCCCGCTCCCGCGCGATCAGGTGCGCGTTGACCAGGTTCACCGCCTGCGCGGTCACGCCCTCGAGCAGTCCCTTCAGCACCGCGCGGCCCATCAGCTCGGGATCCCACCGCGCCATGTGTCCGGCCACCTCGATCTCCACCCGCTCGACGTTGTCGGGCTCGAGCTGCTGGCAGAAGCGCCCCAGGAGCTCGGCCAGCTGCAGGAACGGGCGCTGCTCGGCGAGGGTCTCGCGATCGGCGACCGGGATGTTCACCGCGTGCTCCACCAGCTCGCCGTCGCGGAAGGCCACCAGCTGGCGCGCCACGTCCACCGCCACGTTGACCTGGGCCTCCTGGGTGTTGGCGCCCAGGTGGGGGGTGACCACGACCCGCGGGTGCTGGATCAGGCGCGTCAGCACGGGCGACTGGGGCGGCTCCTCGCTCCACACGTCGACCGCGGCCCCGGCCACGTGGCCGGAATCCAGAGCGGCCAGCAGGTCGGCCTCGTTGACGATGCCGCCGCGGGCGCAGTTGACGACGCGCACTCCCGGCTTCATGGTCGCGAGCTCGCGCGCTCCGATCATGTTCTCGGTCTCGTCGGTCAGCGGCACGTGCACGGTGAGGATGTCGGCCCGGCTCAGCACCGTCTGCAGATCGGTGAGCCGCACCCCGAGGTCGCGGGCCCGGCTCTCCGGGATGAAGGGGTCGTATACGAGGACCTCCATGTCGAAGGCGCGCAGGCGCGCGGCCACCCGCGAGCCGACCTTGCCGAGCCCCAGCACCCCCGCGGTCTTCCGGAAGAGCTCGGAGCCGTAGATACCGCGATCCCACTCGAGCCGCTTGAGCGCCTCGTGGGCGCTCGGGATCTTGCGCACGAGGGCCAGCAGCATGCCCACGGTGTGCTCGGCGGCCGAGACCACGTTGCCGTAGGGCGCGTTGACCACCACCACCCCCTGGCGGGAGCAGGCGTCCACGTCGATGTTGTCGACCCCGACCCCGGCGCGGCCCAGGATGCGCAGCCGGCGGGCCCGCGCGAGGAACTCGGCGGTCACGGTGGTGGAGGAGCGCGTCACGATGGCCTCGTACTCCCCGAGCCGCGCGTGGAGCGCCTCGCGGTCGAGCGTGCTCGAGACCTGGTCCACCTGGAATCCGCGCTCGGCCAGGTACGCGATGCCCTCGGGGGCGATGGTGTCGATGACGAGCGCCTTCATGTCAGGGCGCCGGGACCCGGTGGCTGCGCAGGAAGCGCAGGAAGTCCCTTCCCTCCGCGAGGCGCCGCTTCATCACCTGCCGGTCGCGGACCATCTCGGAGGCGAGCGAGAGCATCTTGCGCGGGCGGAAGTAGAAGCGGCGGTAGAACTGATCCACCGAGCGGAAGATCTCCGGCCGCGAGAGGTGCGGGTAGCCGATCACGCTCACCTGCACCCCCGTGCCGTCCACCAGCTCCGCGGTCTCGAGCCAGCCGTTGCGCTGCGCCTCCTCGTAGAGGGCGGTGCCCGGGTAGGGCGCGGCGAGCGAGACCTGGATGGTGTCCGGGTCGATCTCGGCCGCGAAGCGGATGGTCTCCGCGATGGTCTCGCGCGTCTCGCCGGGCAGCCCGAGGATGAAGGTGCCGTGGATCGCGATGCCGAGCGACTTCGCGTCCCGGGTGAACCGCCGCGCCACGTCGAGCCGCACCCCCTTCTTCACGTTGTTCAGGATCGCCTGGTTGCCCGACTCGTAGCCGACCAGCAGGAGGCGGAGCCCGTTGTCCTTGAGGACCTTGAGCGTCGCGTAGGGCACATTGGCCTTGGCGTTCACCGACCAGGTGATGCCGAGGCGCCCGAGGCGGCGCGCGATCGCCTCGGCGCGCGGCAGGTCGTCGGTGAAGGTGTCGTCGTCGAAGAAGAACTCGCGCACCTGCGGGAAGAGCGAGGCGGCCAGCGTCATCTCCTCGGCCACGTGCTCGGGGCTGCGGGTCCGGTAGCGCTGCCCGCCCACCGTCTGCGGCCAGAGGCAGAAGGTGCACTTGGAGCGGCAGCCCCGGCCGGTGTAGAGCGAGACGTACGGGTGCTGCAGGTAGCCGATCGCGTAGTGCTCGACGGTGAGGTCGCGCTTGTAGACCGGGGTCACGAACGGCAGCGCGTCCATGTTCTCGAGCGTCGGCCGCTCCGGCGTGTGCTCGACGTGGCCGTTGAACCGGTACGAGAGCCCGGCGATCCGCGACAGCGGCCGGCCCTGCGCCACCTCCTGGATCGTGAAGTCGAACTCGTTGCGGGCCACGAAGGTGAGCGCCCGGCTCGCCCGCAGGGAGGCCTCGGGGGCGACCGCCACCGCCGCGCCCACCAGCCCGATGATCAGGTCGGGATTCTCGGCCTTCAGGGCCTCGGCCACCCGCACGTCGGAGCCGAAGGAGGGCGTGCTGGTGTGCATCACGCAGAGGTCGTAGCCGCGCGCGAGCGGCAGCACGTCGTCCAGGGTCAGCCCGTCGGGCGGGGCGTCCACCAGCCGGGAGCCCGGCACCAGAGCGGCGGGCTGAGCCAGCCAGGTGGGATACCAGAACGAGCGGATCTCCCGCCGGGCCTGATAGCGGGAGCCCGCGCCCCCGTCGAAGCCCGCCGCGGCGGGCGGGTGCAGGAACAGCGTGCGCAGATAGCTCTCGGTCACGTTGCGCTCACGATACCACACGGGCCCCCGCCGGCACCGCGGCCCTAGCCGCGCGTCCGGCGATGACGACGCCACAGCACGAGCCCCCACCCCGCCGCGACGAGGAGCGCACCGCCCGCGACCCAGAGCTGCAGCTCCCGCACGCGGGCCAGGGCCATCGCGACCGAGTCCGCCAGCAGGTAGGCCACCCCGAAGGAGATCGGCACGCTCAGCAGGACCGCGGCCACGTCGACCAGCAGGAAGCGGAGGAACGGCACGCGCACGAGGCCGGCGGTGAGGAACGCGGCCGCGCGCAGGCCCATGATGAGGCGGGCCATCACCACGAACTTGAGCCCGTGGCGGTAGTAGGCCTCCATCACCCGCTTCTCGCGCTCGGGGGTGAGGATGCGGCGCGCGGTCGGCCAGTTCAGGATGCGCCGCCCGAAGTGCCGGCCGAGTCCGTAGAGCAGCATGTCGCCCGCGAGCACGCCTCCCAGGCACGAGAGCAACGCGCCCCACCAGTGCATGAGCTCCCAGCGCGCCATCATGGCCGCGATGGCGATCGGCAATTCCTCCGGGATCGGCACCCCGAACCCGGTGGCGAGCAGGATCAGGAAGACGCCCGCGTACGAGAAGTGGACGATCAGCTGGGTCAGCATCAGCGGGGGCCCGGGGCGCGGCCGTAGAGCCACCGCCCGTTCTGGACCGCGAGCAGCCCGACGCTGCCGGGCGGCAGCTGGGCCGCGATGCTCTGCGCGGGCACCCGGGTCGTCAGTAGGTACGGCGGCCGCGGGGAGCTCCACGCCTCGAGGAAGCGCGCCTCGCTCCAGAAGACGGGCGCGGCGTCCGCGAAGGTCGCGCCGACCCCGAGGATGCTGCGGCGCGCGTCGAGCAGGCCGGGCCGGTGGCCGGAGTAGAACTCCACCGCGCCCGCGTTCTCGATCGGCCCCTCCAGCACCAGCACGTCGCCCGGGGCGAGCCGGGCGCGGATCTCCGCCGCCATCCCGGCCACCGCGCGCGCGGTGGAGGTCGCGGCCAGGCCGTCGCCGACCACCGGGACCAGCAGGAGCATGACCACGCCGACCGCCACCGCCGCGAGGCGCGCGGAGCGCCGCGCGAAGGCCACCGCGAGCGCGGCGCTGCCGGCGAGGAAGAGGATCGAGGCCCGCACGAGGAGCGGCTGGATCGCCGACCACGGCGGATAAGGCGAGGGCTGGCCCCACGCCGCCTCTTTCCGCGAGTAGACGTCGGTCACCCCGAAGACGCCCGTGATGAACGCGCGCCCGTCGCTCGCGCTCCCCCACGCGAGCCCGGCGCCCAGGAGGAGGAACAGCGCGAGGTGCACCCCGATCAGCCCGCGCGGGCGCGCGCCCGCGTCGTGCCACGCCCGCGCGGCCAGGAGCGCGACGGCCGGATACGCGGGCAAGCCGTAGTGCGGCAACTTGAAGGGCGAGAGCGTGAAGATCGCGAGCACGCCCACCGCCCAGATCGCGAGCGCGACCCACGGCACCTCGGCCGGATCGCGCCACGCGCGGCGCCGGGCGAGCGCGACCGCCGTCAGCGCCGCGGCCACGATCCACGGCGCGGCGCCGAAGCCGGCCACGGTGAGGAACTCGAGCGCCGAGAGCGGCACGTCCTCGTCGGGGAAGGCGCGCATCCGCGCCATGTTCAGCACGTGGTTGTCCACCACCGTGTACCAGAGGAACGAGGGCTCGCGCACCGTCACCATCGCATACCAGCCGACCCCGATCACGAGCATCAGCACGACCCCGGCCGCGGGCAGCCACCGCGCGACGGGTCGAAGCCGCCCGGCCAGCCAGAGCGCCATCGCCACCGCGGCCAGCGGCCCCACCAGCCCGAGCGGGTCCTTGGCGAGCGCCGCCACCCCCAACGCCGCGCACCCCAGCACCGCCGCGCCCGCCCGGGACCGGTCCGCCGCCGAGGACCGCGCCCACAGCAACCCGGCAAATCCCCACTGGATCGCGGCCACGAACAGCGTCTCGGGCCGCAGGTAGCGCGCGTACGCGGCGAAGAGCGCGCAGGAGAGCAGCGCGGCGCCGGCGAGGAGGCCACCCGCGGGCCCCAGGAGGCGCACGCCGAGCAGCGTGGTGCCGGCCACCGCCAGCAGCGCGCCCAGGAGCGGCGCCAGCCGCGCCGCGTGCTCGGTGAGCCCCCACTGCCGGAACGACAGCGCGGTCAGCCAGTAGAGCAGCGGCGGCTTGTCGAAGTAGCGCACCCCGTTCAGGTGCGGCGTGATCCAGCTCCCGCCGAGCATCTCGCGGGCGATCTCGGCGTGCTGGCCCTCGCCGGGATCGTCGAGGGGAGCGCGACCCAGCCCCGGCACCAGGAGCGCGGCGGCGAGGACCACCATGGACACGACGGCGACGCCGGCGTCGCGGAGCGGCCCCACTAGTGGGGGTGGCCTCCCCCGGACTCGAGCCGCCCCGCGCGCAGCCGCAGGGTGCGGTCCGCGAGGGCGGCCGCGTCGGCCCGGTGCGTGACCAGGAGCACCGAGGCCCCGCGGTCGCGGCAGAGGCCGCGCAGCTCGGCGAGGATCACGCTCGCGTGGCCCTCGTCGAGGTTGCCGGTCGGCTCGTCGGCCAGCACCAGCGGCGGGTCGTTGAGAACCGCGCGACAGTAGGCGATCCGCTGCTGCTCCCCGCCCGAGAGCTGGGACGGGTAGTGGCCGCTCCGGTGCGCGACCCCGAGCCGCTCCATCAGGGCGCGGGCCGCGGGCAGCGCCTCGCTCCGCGCGCGGCCCACGTAGCGAGCGGCCAGCAGCACGTTCTCGAGCGCGGTGAGGCCGGCGATCAGGAGGAACGACTGGAAGACGTAGCCGATCGAGCGGCCGCGCACCGGGCACTGGGCGCGGCGCGAGAGCCGGCTCACGCACACGTCGTCGAGCCAGATCTCGCCGCGGTCCGCCGCCTCGAGCAGCCCGAGCAGGTTGAGGAGGGTCGACTTGCCGGAGCCGGACGGCCCGGCCACCGCCACGAACTCGCCCGGCTTCAGCTCGACGTCGACGCCGTCGAGGACCGGGATCGGCCCACCGTCGGGGCCGCGGAAGGTCTTGCCGAGGCCGATCGCGCGCACGAGCATCGCGGCCGCGCTCAGGTCCCCCGTCGGATGGCCTCGGCGGGCGAGAGCCGCACGATCCGCAGGGTCGCGTAGGTGGCGGCCAGGCCGCCCAGGATCACCGAGAACGCGATCGCGAAGGCCAGGAGGCGGGGGGAGAAGAGGAAGAGCTGCTGGCCGTCGCGCAGAACGCGCGCGTCCACCAGCGTGCCGATGGCGAGGGCCAGGGCCACCCCGAGCGCGCCGCCCGAGACCGAGACCGCGAGGGCCTCGCCCAGGATCTCGCGCAGGAGCTGGAGATCGGTGGCGCCGAGCGCGCGCTTGATGCCGAAGTCCCGGATGCGCTCGAAGACCGCCGCGGTCACGGTGTTGGAGAGCGACAGGCCGCCGATCACGAGGCCCAGCACCCCGATGCCGAAGAGCAGCGCGGAGAAGAACGCGGTCGACTGGCGCAGGAGCCGGCTCAGCTCTCCCGGGATCGTGACGTTCACCCCGGGCACGCTGGCCTGGATGCGCCGCGCGAGCTCGTCGGGATCCACCCCGTCGGCCCACGCCACCGCGGCCCCGGTGTTGAGATCGCGGCGGGCCATACCGCCCGTGCCGCCCGCGAAGACCTGCACCAGCAGCGGGTCGCGCCGCAGCCAGAGATCGCGCGCGTCGTCCTGCGGCACGATCGCGAAGCGGTCCGGCGCGGTGAGGGTCTTGTCCAGGACGCCGACCACCTCGAAGGCGCGCCCGGCGGCCAGCTCGAGCCGGCTCCCCACCGACAGATTGCGCGCGGCCGCGAAGTCCGCCCCCACCACCGCCACGCCCCGGTCGCCGGCGCGGAGGAAGCGGCCGTCCCGCACCGGCAGCTCGCGGAACTCGCGATTCGACATCGGCACAGTGAGATCCACGCCCAGGATCAGCTCCTGGGTGAGGGTGAGGAACTGCGACGTGGTGGGGTTGAGCGGCAGCATCACCTGCGCCTGCACCGCGGCCACGCCCGGCACCCGCGCGATCTGCTCGATCTTGGCGGCGCGGAGCAGACCGCCCGCGGTGAAGCCGGTGCCCATCCCCATGCCCTCGCCCGCCACCGAGATCTGCCCGAGCACGAAGCGGTCGCCGCCGTCGATGAAGCGGGTGATGCGCTCGGCCATCGCGCCGAGCGCGACCAGGCCCGCCACGCCCACCGCGATGCCCAGGATCGTGAAGAGGTAGTTCTTGGGCAGGAAGCGGGCGATCCTTACCATTTGTAGCGGGATTCGGTGGTGAGGCCCCGGCGGCGACGCACCCAGCGGTTGATGCGCACGATGGTGAAGAAGACCTCGAGCGACAGCCGCATGCGCAGCGACATGCGGAGGAAGGCGCCGCCGGCCAGCACCCCGGTGACCCCATCCACCATGCCCGCGTACTCGCGCGGCTTGAGGAACATCTCGGTGAACGACGGGTCGTAGAAGTTCCGGATGAAGCGCTGGAACGGCTGCATGCCCCGGCGGATCGCCTTCTGGTAGCCGCGGAAGCGCCGCGCCTCGAAGCGGTTCTCGCGGAACGCCTTCAGGATCTCGGCGGAGGAGAGCTCGGCGGACTGGGTGGCGAGGTAGACGCCCGAGGAGAAGATCGGGTCCAGGAACGCGATCGCGTCGCCCACGCACACGTAGCGGTCGCCCACCGCCGGCTCGGTCTGGTAGGAGAAGTTGGCCGCGCTGTGTACCGGGGTGATCCGGGGGGCGCCGTCGAGGGCGTCGACCAGCGCGTGGCAGCGGCCGATCAGCGATTCGTAGAGCTGCTCCAGATTCCCTTCCCGCCCCTGTACCGTCCGCGCGTGGAGCACGCAGCCCACGCTGCTGGTGCCGTTGTGGAACGGGATGTACCAGAACCAGCCCGGCTCGAACGTGAAGATGCGGATGTTGCCCGCCTCCTTCCCGGGCCAGCGCTTGCCCCCCTGGAAGTGGGCGAAGAGCGCTACCTTGCCGAGCCCCTCGATGGGGCGGCGCCGCCCGTGCCGGCTCGCGATGAAGGCGTCGCGCCCACTGGCGTCGACCAGGAAGCGCGCGCGGATCTCGCGCGAGCCGGCGGCCTCCGCGACGGTGACGGTCGCGCCCTCGGCGTCGAAGGCCACGCGCTCGACGGTGGCGGGCTGCAGCAGGGTCACGTTCGGCTGCTGGGCCGCGTGGTCGAGTAGGATCTGGTCGAACTCGCCGCGCTGGACCTCGTAGGTGTAGGACGGCCACGGCTTGCCCTCGCGGAAGAAGAACTGATAGCCGAGGTCCATGTCCTGGTCGTGGAAGTAGGCCCCGTACTTCACGAGGAAGCCGCGGGCCTTCACCGCGTCGAGCACGCCGAGCCGCTCCAGCACCGGCATGTTCGCGGGCAGCAGCGACTCGCCCACGTGGAAGCGCGGAAAGGCCTCGCGCTCCGCGAGCGCCACCCGGAGGCCGCCGCGCGAGAGGAAGGTGGCCGCGCTCGAGCCGCCCGGGCCGCCGCCGACCACCAGGACGTCGTAGTCGGCCGGGCGCGCCGCCGCAGCGGCGGCCCGGCGCGCCGGCGCCTCGAGCGTCCCGGCGAGCGCCTCCTGCGGATAGAGCCGGCGCACCACCGGGCTCAGCCAGTCGACGCCGACGCGGGCGAGCGCGCTCCGGCCGAGCGCCAGCCCCAGCAGCAGCGGGGTCGCCGCGGTGGCCACCGCGGCCAGCCGCAGGCCGCGGGCGTGGTCGGAGCGCCACCCGCGCTCGGCGGTGCGCAGGGCCCGGTCGGCCACGAAGGCGCCTACCGCGAGGGCCCAGCCCGGCAGATTCGACCGCTGCGGCGCCGCGAACTGGTACATCTCGCGATGGCGAGCCCGCAGGCGGCGCGGGCTGAAGATCCCGACCAGCCACGCCGTGCCGGCGGCGGCCTCGCGCACCCATCGGCCCACGATGCGCCCGGCCAGGTAGGTGCCGACCGCGAGGCCGTCGCGGGCGGGACGGAAGCGGCTGCGCCGGTCCTCGAAGTGGATCGGGGTGACCGGCACCTCGCGCACCGCCACGCCCCGGTCGGCCGCGCGCAGCAGCATCTCGGTCTCGAGCACGAAGCCGCCGCGGCGCGGGCGCACCGCGGCCAGCAGGCTCGCCGGGTAGACCCGGAAGCCGGACTGGGTGTCGGCTACCGGCGCGCCGCTCAGCCAGTCGATGAAGAATCCGGCGACCCGCAGCGCGGCCAGGCGCCCGACCGGGATGACGCGCGGCGGGGCCTCGGTGAGCCCGGCCAGCCGGCCGCCGATCACGAGGGCGTCGGGCTCCTCGATCGCGACCTTGAGCAGGCGCGGGATCTCGTCGGGCTCGTGCTGGCCGTCGCCGTCGAGGGTGACCACCCGCACCGCCCCGCGCCGCTGCGCCTCCGCGAACCCGCGGCGGAGCGCCGCGCCCTTGCCCCGGCGCGCCCCGAGCGCGATGACCTCGGCGCCGGCCGCGGCGGCCCGCGCGGCGGTGTCGTCGGTCGAGCCGTCGTCCACCACGACCACCGGCCCGTGCAGCCGCGCGCGCTCCACGATGTCGGCGATGGTGGTCGCCTCGTTGAAGGCGGGCACGACGATCAGCAGGTCGCTCACGCGCGGCTCACCGGGCCGGCTCCACCACCAGGGCAGTGCGGCAGCCGCCGCGCGCGATGCCGTGCACCAGCACCGACGCCGCCCCGCGCTCGGCGTCGAGCGCGGCCGCGCCGACCCGCAGGGCGCCGAGGCCGCCGTGCTGGCCGAAGAGCGGCGCGAGCGAGAGCGGCGGCAGCAGGCCGACGGGCGCGGCGGCGAGGTCCCGGCCCAGCAGCGCGCGCTCCCAGTCGTCGACCGCAGGATCGCCGTTGGCCGCGCCGTAGCACCGCTCGAAGCGCGCGGTCTCGCGGGCGCGGAGCAGGCGCGCCACCGCGGACGCCGCGTCGCCCCGCCGGGCGTGCCCGGTGTGGGGCGCGGTGGGCACGTTGCCCCAGGCCGCCTCGGTGATCTCTGCCATCACGCGGGCGCCGCGCGCGCGGGCCGCCTCCCGCTCCTCGAGCACGAGGAATGTCGCGCCCTCTCCGAGCACCGGCCCGTTGTGATCCGGGGCGAATGGGCGGCAGCCCTCCGGGGCCCGGCTCCGCATGGGAGAGAGCGCGCCCATCTGGGAGAGCCGCCGGTAGACGTCCTCGAACAGCTCGTCGACCCCGCCCGCCACCACCGCCTCCGCGCGGCCGTCCGCGATCAGGCGCGTCCCCCGCGCCACCGCCAGGTCGCCCGCGAGCGTCGCCTGGTTCAGGGTGACCGACGGAGCCTTGGCCCCGACCGCGATCGCGGCGATCGAGGCCATCGTGTTCATCACCGTGTTGGGAAAGATCATCGGCGAGAGCCCGGCCGGACCGCGCCGCAGGAAGCCGTGGGCGAAGTCGCGGCTCGAGGTGAAGTCGCCGTACTCGGTGCCGACCACGATGCCGAGCCCGGGGCCGCCCGCGATGCCCGCGTCGCGCACCGCGAGCTGGCAGGCCGCGAGGGCCAGGCGGCAGATGCGGGAGAGGCGCCGGGCCGCGTCGCGGTCCACCAGCGAGGCGAGGGTGGTCTCGTCGACCTCGGCGGCGAGCCCGCTCGCGCAGCCGGCGGTGGCGAAGCTCCGTACCGGGCCGATCGCGGAGCGCCCGAGCGCGAGCGCGCCGGCGAGGGCCTCGCGCCCGCCCGCGGTGGAGGCGTTGACCGTGCCGAGGCCGGTGACGACCACGCGGCGCGCCGCCGCCGGGCCGCCCTCACTCACGGCCGGCCGCCTTCTCGAAGACGAGGCTCACGTTCTGGCCGCCGAAGCCGAAGGAGTTCGACAGCGCGGCGGCCACGTCGGCCGGCCGCGCGGTCACCGGCAGGCAGTCGAACGGCACCTCCGGGTCCACGTGCTCGAGGCTCGCGGTGGGCGGGAGCAGGCCGTGCTGCAGCGCCAGGATGGTGGCCACCGCCTCCACGCTCCCCGCCGCGGCCATGGTGTGGCCCACGAGCGACTTGGTGGAGCTGACCAGGACGCCGCCCTCGCCGAACACGCGCCGCAGCGCGAGCGCCTCCGCCCGATCGTTCTGCGGGGTGCCAGTGCCGTGGGCGTTGACGTAGCCCACCCGGGCCGCGTCGAGCCCGGCGTCGGCCAAGGCCTGCCGCATGGCGTGGATCATCCCCTCGCCTTCCGGATGCGGCGCGGTCACGTGGTGGGCGTCGGTGGTCATGCCGTAACCGGTGAGGCGCGCGTGCACACGCCCGCCGCGGGCCCGGCAGTGTAGGGCGTCCTCGATCACCAGGAAGGCGGCCGCCTCGCCGATCGACATGCCCCGGCGGTCGCGGTCGAAGGGCCGGCACGGAGTGGGATCGAGCAGCTTGAGCGCGTTGAAGCCCATGAAGCAGATGTGGGTCAGCGCGTCCACTCCGCCCACCAGCGCGGTGGGCGTGACCCCCGCCCGCACCAGATCGGCACCGAGCGCGATGGAGGCGGCCCCCGACGCGCACGCCATGACCACCGTCTCCTTGGGTCCCGTCAGCCCGAGCCGCCCGCCGAGGGTCTCGGCGTGGGAGAGCGGCAGGATCGACCGCAGCGCGCTCATGCGGCCGGACGGGACCCCGCGCGCCTCGCCCCAGTACCAGTCCTCGCCCTCGAGCATGCCGCCGCCCACCGCCCCGATCAGGAGCGCGGCCTCGCGGCGCGCCGGGCCCTCGAGCCCCGCGTCGGCCAGCGCCTCGCGCGCGGCGGCGAGGGCGATGCGGTCGGCGCGCGAGCGGCGGCGCGAGACGCCGAGGGCGGGCATCACGTCCGCGGGGATCTCGGCGGCGATGCGCGAGCGGAAGCCCTCGGTGTCGATGACGGTGATGGGCTTGATCGCGCAGGTGCCGGCCGCGAGGCCGGTCCAGAAGCTCTTCACCCCCGCGCCGTAGGGGCTCACGACGCCGAGCCCGCTCACCACGATCTCTCGGATGCCGCTACCGGGCGGCCGGCGGCTACCGAGCGGCCGGCTCATGGCGCGTCCATCGGTCGGGCCGCGCGCTCCCGCGCTCAGGCCTGGCCGGTCTTCGCCAGGATGAACTTCGACAGAGAGTCCAGCGAGAGGAACTCGTCCGTCAGGTCACGGCCCTCGTCGATCACGATGCCGAAGCGCTCCTCGAGGGCCACCGACAGCTCGATGAAGTCGAGCGAGTCCAGGCCGAGCGAGCCGTCGACTCCCTTGGGCAGCGTCGTCTCCAGGGTCATCTCGGCGGCCCGTCGTGGGTCGAACTTCAGCCGCTCGACGACGAGCCCTTTCAGCTCGTCCAGGACTTCCTTCTGCGTCATCGCTCCGACCTCCTGATCACGCCGCGAGTACCGCGTGCGTGGGATCTCTCGGTGCTCCAGTGAAGCCGCGCGTGCTCGTCGCGCCATCGTCCCGACAGCTCGATCGGCCCGCCCGTCCCGCGGTCCCGCCACTCGCGCAGATCGGCGAGCGGCCCCGCCGCGAACCGCTCGCCCCCGTCCGGAGGCGCCGGGGCGCCACGCCCATCCCGCGCCGACTCGAACCGCAGCTCGCCGTCGCCGCGCTCGAGCCAGAGGCACGCGGCGGTCTCCACCAGGGGCCACCGAGTGAAACGCCGGTGGCGGGTGTAGAGATCCCGGCACTCCTCGAAGATCTCGACCACCAGCAGCAGCGCCCGGTCGCAGCGGCCCTCGTCCAGGAGACGCGCCGCCTGATCGATCGCCCGCAGCGTCGACGGCGCCCCCCCGATCAGGATGCCGTACGCGCCGGTCACCCCGAACTCGATGGCGACCTCCGCGGGCACCACCGCGGGGGCGGTGTACGCGAAGTGCATCACCCCGCCCCGGCGCTCGATGAACTCCCGGTTCGACGCCCCGTACGCGGCTGCGGTCACGTAGAACAGCGCCGTCCCGTCCCCCGCGATCGCCTCCCGCGGGGCCTTCCCATCTTCAAGCATCGCATCCACGGCCGCAAGAGCCAGCAAGCATTCACGGGTGGCCCGGCGGAAGCGGTCCCCCGCGCGGTCGGGCCGCGCGAGCGTCCAGATCGGGGCCGGCCCCGAGTCCGCCCCTGTCCCGCTCAGCAGGCCCAGCCCGCGGATGGCGGGAGCGCGCATCAGGCCGCCTCGAGCACGAGGGCCCCGTTGCACCCGCCGAAGCCCATGGAGGTGCTCAGCATGATGCGGGGCCGCGCCGCGCGCGGCCGGCCCGGCACGTAGTCGAGATCGCACTCCGGATCGGGCTCCTCCAGGTGGAGGGTGGGCGGGATGAGACCGCGCTGGGCGGAGAGCAAGCACATGAAGGCCTCGAGCGCGGCGGCGGCCCCCATGGTGTGCCCCAGCGCGCCCTTGATGGAGTTCACCGGCACCTCGTGGGCGCGCGGACCGAGGGCCCGCTTCAGCGCCGCGGTCTCGATGCGATCGTTGAGCAGGGTGGCGGTCCCGTGCGCGCTGACGAAGTCCACGTCGCGCGCGGAGACGCGGGCGTCCGCGAGCGCGGCGCGGACGGCCCGCTCGAGGCCGCGCCCGTTCGGCTCCGGCGCCGCGATGTGGAAGCCGTCGCTCGCGCTCCCGTAGCCGAGCACGGTGCCCAGACGCGGGCCGCGCAGGTCGCGCTCACGCACCAGCAGGGCGAGCGCGCCCGCCTCGCCCAGGAGCAGGCCGCTGCGCCGCCGGTCGAAGGGCCGCACCTCGTCGCGGGTGAGCGAGCGCAGGGCGTTGAAGCCGCGCAGCACGAAGCGGCAGAGGGCGTCGTAGCCGCCCGCCACCACCGCGTCGGCCTCGTCGCGGCGGAGCAGATCGGCGGCGGTGGCCAGCGCGGTCGCGCCCGAGGCGCACGCGGTGGACACCGTGATCACCGGCCCGCGCGCACCGAGCCAGCGCGCGAGGCGCAGGCCCGGCCCGTCGTAGAGGGCGTCGGGAAGCCGGCGGCTCGGGCGGTCGCCGTCGAGTGCCTTCTCGCCTTCCTCGACCCCGCCGAGCGCGGTGCCCACCACCACCGCGACGCGGGCCGGATCGAGCGGGAGCGGACGGAACGCGGCCTGGGCGCACAGATCGTCGGCCGCCGCGATGAGCAGCCGGGTCGCCCGGCAGTCGGGCACCCCGCACCAGTCCTTGATGCGCCCGAGCTTCTTGACCTCGCCGCCACGCTGTACCCGCAGATCGTCCACCCGCACGCGCTCGATCTGGGAGATGCCGGAGACGCCGGTGACCAGGGCGGACCAGAACGCCTCGAGGTCCACCCCGATCGGCGTCACCACGCCCGCCGCCGCGATCGCGACCCGCTCAGGCGTGCCCATTACCGCACCGCCCGGCGCTCCGCCGGCACCGCACGCGCGAGCACGCGACCGAGGCCGCGCGCGAGCCGCCGTCGCACCGGCCGCGGCAGCGCGGAGGCGGCGGCCTGCGCGAGTCGATAGTAGAAGAGCCGGTTGAGACCGTGCGAGTACCAGTCGGGAGGCGCGGCGGAGGACGACGCGTCCGGGACGGGAGCGGGATCGGCCATCGGCTAGAGCAGCGCCCAGTAGTACATGCGGAAGGCCCGGATCGGGCCGGGGTGCGTGTCGTAGAGCTGGCTCGCCTCGAAGCGCCGCTCCGCCCGGTCGAAGGTGACGCGCCCCGGCTCGCGCGGATCGTTCGGGTCGTAGACCGTGAAGAGCACGTTGCCGGCCGGATCGAGCCCATAGGCGTAGGCGATCACGGTGTGGTTCAGCTCCCAGGTCGGAAAATTCGTCACCAGCAGCTGGACCGGCCGGCCGTCCTGGAGCTCGAGCATGATCTGGCGCGCCACCCGCTCCTGGTGCGACCCCGGGAACGGAAATACCACCCGCCAGTTCGTCCAGTGCACCCAAGTCCAGAAGCGCCCGACGAGCCCCTCCTTCACCACCGCTTCCTGATCGCGCGAGAACTCGTAGAGGGAGGCGTAGCCCGGGATGACCACTCGGTCGTCGGCGGGCAGCGGATCCTCCCAAGGCTTGTGGCCGACCACCTGCTTGATCCGCGCCACGTACTCCTCGGGCGCGACCCGGGGCGCCGCCGCGTCGAAGCGCGCGAAGCGCTGGAACTGGGTCACCCCGCGCGCCATCACGAAGCAGTAGTTGGCGTAGAGGTCGGGCTTACCCGGGTTGTTGGCGCGGCTCTCGTTGGGAAACGCGAAGGTGTCGACGCCGAAGCGGAGGGAAGGAGGCGCGGCGGGACGCGCCACCACCACGTCCATGGGCGCAACCGAGGCGCAGCCGGGGACCGCGACGGCCAGCACCGCCAGCAGGAAGAGTCGCGACGACGCCCGCATCACGCATCGTCAGTGTACCCCAGCTAGCCCTGGATCGAATAGCCCCCGTCGACCGGGATCGCGGTGCCGGTCACGAAATCGGAGGCGGGGCCGCCGAGAAATACCGCCACGCCGGAGAGGTCGTCGGGCACACCCCAGCGGTCCGCCGGCGTGCGGGCGAGCACGCGGTCGTGCAGGCCGTGGACCTCGCGGCGCGCGTTCTGGGTGAGCTCGGTGTCGATCCAGCCCGGCAGCACCGCGTTGACCTGGATGTTGTCGCGCGCCCACGCGCTCGCCATCGCCTTCGTGAGCTGCACGATCCCGCCCTTCGAGGCCGCGTAGGCGGGCGCGAACGAGGCGCCGAAGATCGACATCATCGAGCCGATGTTGATGATCTTGCCGCCGCCCCCGCGCTTCATCACCGGGTAGGCGGCGCGGCTCGCGAGGAACGCGCTGGTGAGGTTGGTGTCGAGCACCTGGCGCCACTCCGCGAGCGAGAGATCCTGCACCGGCTTGCGGATGTTCATGCCCGCGTTGTTGACCACCACGTCGAGCCGCCCGAAGTGCTCGACCGTCTTGCAGATGAGCGCCTCCACCGCCGCCTCGTCGGCCACATCGGCCTCGATGGCCACCGCCTGCGCGCCGAGCGCGGTCAGCTCGGCCACCGCGCGCCGGCTCTTCTCCGCGTTGCGCCCCGAGACCACCACCGAGGCCCCCGCGCCCGCGAGGCCGCGCGCCATGCCGAGCCCGATGCCTCCGTTGCCGCCCGTCACCACCGCCACCCGCCCCTTCAGCTCTCCGTCCGCCACGCTCGCGCCTCCTGTGGGCTCGCGCGCCCGAAGCGCGCCTCGTCATCGCCACATCGTGGCCGAAGTCTACCCGAAAAGCCGCCGGAGAAGGCTGGCCGTAAACATTGATCGCGGGGCGTGGAGCAGGAGGCCCCGCGCGCGAGTCGGCGGGGTGGCGCCGGGAGCGGCTGGCCGGCGCGACCGGAGTGGGACCCCCTCGGCCCCTCGCGGCTCGCAAGAGCCGCGGGTGGGGCCGAGCGGGTGGCGGAGGCCGCGCCGGCCAGCCGCTCCCGGCGACAGGACCCCGCCGGCTCGCGCGCGGGGCCTCCTGCTCCGCGCCTCAGCGCCGCGCGTGGAGGAACTCGAGCCAGGTCACCCGATGCTCGCGGAAGAAGAAGCCGAGCATGACCGTCGCGGCCAGGAGGTTGCCGGCCAGGATGGTCCACCACGGCACCGCCTCGAGCAGCCACTCCGCGAGGATCGCCACCAGGGCCGCGAAGAAGACCTCGAAGCAGCAGAACAGCATGAAGAACGCGAAGAGCAGGCGCGGGTCGCGATCGGCGAGCGTGAGCAGTCCCGCGGTCACCAGCCCGAAGGCCACGAACGCGAGGCCGTGGATGACGGTGTACTGGAGCACCAGCGGGGTCGTGATCACGAGCGCGCTCGGATCCCGTAACCCGTGGAAGAGCGCGGCGCCCAGCAGCGCGGGGGTCCGCAGCGGCACGCCCGCCGCCGCGTCGTAGGCGAGGAACCACAGCGCGACCGCGGCGGCCCCGAGCAGGCCGGCCCAGATGCCCTCGCGCACCGCGCGGCTCCAGAGCGGACCCAGCAGCGCGCGCCCGAGCGCGCGGTGGCCGACCAGCAGGTAGATCAACATCCCCCCCGCGGCGAGCACGTTGGCGACCAGGATCGCCCACCACGCGAGCTCGTCGAGCACCGGGTGCGCGAGCCACGTCACGATCGCGAGGAAGGCGATCTCGAAGGACATCAGCGCGATGAAGAGCATCAGCACGCGGCTCGGCTCGCGCTGCGCCGAGACGATCAGGTACGCGATCAGCACCCCGATCATGGCGAAGACCACGCCGTGCAGCACGGTGTACGGCACGACGAGGTGCGCCGCGGTCGGCACCGCGGAGGGATTCTTCACGCCCTCGAAGGTGGCCGCCCCCAGCAGCGCGGGGGTGCGGAAGGGCCGCCCGCTGGCGGCGTCGTAGATGAGGAACCACACGGCGACCAGGGCGGCCCCGATGAGGCCGGCGATGACGCCTTCGCGGAGATACCGGGAATGGGAGGCCATGGGGACCCTCCTTCTGCCCAACCGATCCGGTCAGACGGCGTAGCCTCAGGCGTACCACCATCGCCCGGCCACGGCAAGCCGCGGAAGACGGAGGCCCCTCAGGCCGCCGCGAGGGCCTCCAGGACCGCGGCGCCGAGCAGGCCCACCCGCCAGGCGTGCACGCCCTCGACCTGGCGGAGCGCAGCCAGGTCCGGAGGCGGGGCGGCGGCGAGACGGTCGATGAGACGCTGGGGGAAGAGGACGCCGGGTTCGAGGCCGATCTCCTTGGAGGCCCGGGTCCGCCAGGCCCGCAGCGCCTCGGCGCGCCGGCGCACCGCCGCGGGCAGGTGCGGCCGCGGCATGGGCCGGTAGACCGGGAGCGCGGCCTCCGGCAGCGCCAAGCCGCGGGCCACCGCCTCGAGGATCGCGGGACCGGCCCGCCGCACCACCGGCGCGGTGCAGCCCGGGACCGACAGGATCGCTTCGTTGTCGGCGGGCAGCCGCTTGGCGAGGGCCACCAGGCTCTCGTTCCCCACGATCATGAACGGCGGGCGGTCCAGCCGGAGCGCGAGCGTCTCGCGCGCGGCGTGGAGCTCGCGCAGCACCGCGAGCCCGCGCGCGTCGAGCTCGCGCGCGCCCTTGAGCTTCATGTAGGCGTCGGGGTCCGCGGCCTTCTCGGGCACCGCGAGCGCCGCGAGCGCCGCGCACTCCTCCTCGACCCACTCCTCGCGCCCGATCAGACGCAGCTCCTCGAGCAGCCGCGCCCGCAGCGCGCCCAGGTGGAGCACGTCGTCGAGGGCGTAGGCCTCCTGCGCCGCGCTGAGCGGCCGCCGCGACCAGTCGTCCTTCTGGCGCGACTTCACCGCGGTCACGCCGAGGTACTGGGTCAGCAGCCCCTCGAGGCCGAGCGACGTGGCGCCGAGGAAGCGCGCGGCCACCGCGGTGTCGAAGAGGGACACCACCGTGACGCCGTACAGCCGCTTGAGATAGGAGAGATCGTTGTCGGCCGCGTGGAGGACCTTGACCGTGCCGGGATCGGCGAGGACGGGGCCCAGCGGGGAGAGGTCGCGGAGCGCGAGCGGGTCCACGAGGTGCCCGCGTCCCTGCGCGTCGGCCAGCTGGACGAGGCAGAGCTTGCCCGGGTAGTGGTGCAGGCTGTCGGCCTCGGTGTCGATCGCCAGCGCCGGGGTGCCGGCCAGCTCCACGGTCAGCGCGGCCAGCTCGTCGGGGGTCCTGATCCAGAGGGGGAGGGTCATGGGCGCTCGGTTATACTACACCGTCGGCGACACTCCCCCAGGAGGAGGACGGTCATGCAAATCGCGGGCTCGACGACGGTCATCACGGGCGGGGCCTCGGGCCTAGGCCGCGCCACCGCGGAGCGGCTCCACGCCGCGGGCGGCTCCGTGGTGCTGCTCGATCTCGCGCGGTCGGACGGCAAGACGGTGGCGGCCGGCCTCGGCGACCGGGCCCTCTTCGCTCCCGCCGACGTGACCAGCCCCGACGAGGTCACCGCGGCGCTGGAGGCGGCGGTGGCGCGCTTCGGCGGCGTGCACGCTCTGGTCAACTGCGCGGGCATCGGCACCGCGGAGAAGACCTTCGGCAAGCGCGGCGCGGCGGATCTCGCCGCGTTCTCGCGCACCGTCCAGGTCAACCTGATCGGCACCTTCAACTGCATCCGCCTCGCCGCCGCCCGGATGGCCGCGAACGCGCCCAACCCCGAGGGCGAGCGCGGCGTGGTGATCAACACCGCCTCGGTGGCTGCCTTCGACGGCCAGATCGGCCAGGCCGCCTACTCCGCGTCGAAGGGCGGCGTGGTGGGCATGACCCTGCCGATCGCGCGCGACCTCGCCGAGCTCGGCATTCGCGTGTGCACGATCGCGCCGGGGCTCTTCGAGACCCCGATGCTGGCCGGCCTGCCGGAGGCCGCGCGCGCCTCGCTCGGCAAGCAGGTGCCCTTCCCGCCCCGGCTCGGCCGGCCGACCGAGTACGCGGCCCTCGCCGCCCACATCATCGAGAACGCGATGCTCAACGGCGAGACCATCCGGCTCGACGGGGCCATCCGCATGCAGCCACGCTGAGGACAGGAGCCACCATGTACCATCCCCCGATCTTCTTCGACCCGCAGTTCACCCTCGGCGTGATGGCGGGCTGGGTGCTCACCCTGGCCGGCGTCGGCGCCCTCCTGCTCGCCGCGGTGTGGTACGCCTGCGCGGGCGAGTGGCGGCGCGGCACGCCGCCGCCGGGCGCGTTCCGGGCCCTGATTGCGCTCGGCCTCCTGGGTTGGCTGGGCGGGCTGCTCTGGCAGTTCGTCGGCTACTTCGGCACCGGCACGCTCAGCTGGTGAGGCGCTAGCCGGTCAGGCACTCGCGCACCTTCGCGATCAGGCCGTCGGGGCTGAACGGCTTCTGCAGCCACGCGGTCCACGCCTCCGCGCCGTCCGCCGCGCGGTCCGCGCTCTCCGGGTACCCCGACATGCACAGCACGCGCAGCGTGGGCCGGCCCGTCCGCAGCCGGCGGGCCAGCTCGGGGCCGCTCATGCTCGGCATGACCACGTCGGTGATCAGCAGGTCGATGGCGCCGGGATGGGTCTGGGCGAGCCGTACCGCGTCCGCGGGGTCGAGCGCCTCCAGCACGGTGTAGCCGTTCATCTCCAGCACGTCCCGGGTGAGCGCTCGCACTTCCTCTTCGTCCTCGACGATCATGATCGTCGGAAGAGACGTCGGATCAGCCATCGAGAGACCGCCGGGGCGCCGCGATCCGCACTGACCGCGACCATGCACGGTCGGCCCCACGCGCGTCTATTCGTAAGCTTACGTATTTTGGATCAGCCGTCGACGGTGAGGATGCCGCGGCCCAGCGCGTAACGCACGAGGTCGCCCTGCCCGCGCAGCCCGAGCTTGCGCATCAGGTTGGCCCGGTGAACCTCCACGGTGCGCGGGCTGATGTTGAGCCGCGCCCCGATCTGGGCGCTGGTCTGGCCCTCCGCGGCCAGGTGCAGCACCTCGCGCTCGCGCTGGGTCAGCGTGCGATAGAGGTCGAGACCGGTCGGCACCGCGCGCTGCGCGTAGGCCTCCACCATCTCCTCGGAGAGCGGCGGGCTCAGGTGCCGCTCGCCGCTCGCGACCGCGCGGATGGCCCGCACCAGCTCCGCCGCGCTCGAGCCCTTGAGCACGTAGCCGGCCGCCCCGCTCTGGATCGCCTCCACCACGTAGGCCGGGTTGGCGTGCATCGACAGCACGAGGGCGCGGGTGCGCGGCGACAGGCGCGTGGCCCGTCGCACGATGTCGGGCGCGTTCAGCCCCGGCATGACGAAGTCGACCACGAGCACGTCGGGCTTCACCCGCTCCACCAGGGGCGCGACCTCGAGGCCGCTCGCCGCCTCGCCCACCACCACGAAGTCGGGCTCGGCCGCGAGCAGGGCGCGCAGCCCCTGCCGGACCACGTGGTGATCCTCGGCGAGGACGATGCTGATGCTGTTCACTCGGCCGCCCCGTAGAGCGGCATCTCCGCGGTCAGCCGCACCCCGGTGCCCGGGCGCGTCTCCACCGTGAGGTGCCCGTTCAGGAGCACGGCCCGCTCTTGCAGGCCCGCGAGCCCGCCGCTGCCGCCGTTGCCCAGCACGGTGTCCGGGTCGAAGCCCTTGCCGTGATCCTCGACCTGCACCCCGAGCACGTCGTGGGTGGCCCAGAGGCGCACCGTCACCTCGTCGACCCCGCTGTGGCGCGCCACGTTGGTGAGCGCCTCCTGCACGATCCGGTACGCGGCGGTCTCGGTCTCCGGGTCGAAGCGCCGATCGAGCCCGTGGTGCTCGAGGCGCACCTGCACCTTGGTCTGGCTCGTGTAGCGCTCGACGTGGCCGAGGAGGGCGGGCAGGAGGCCCAGGTCGTCCAGGATGCTCGGGCGCAGGTCGAGCGACAGGGCCCGCACCCGGTCGAGCAGCTCCTCCACCAGCCCGCGGGCCTGCTCGAGGCGCTCGGTCAGCGCGGGGGACGGCGGCTCCGGCAGGTCGAGGGTCAGGCGCAGGCCGGTCAGGAGCTGGCCGATCTCGTCGTGCAGCTCGCGCGCGAGGTGCCGGCGCTCCGCCTCCTGCACCTCCATGAGGCGGCCGGAGAGCCCCTGGAGCCGGTGGTAGAGGGTCGCGTTCTGGATCGCCACCGCCGCGTGGTCGGCGAGGCGAATGAGGATCGCCTCGTCGCGGTCGGTGAAGACGCGCGCGGCCCGGTTCTCCACGTAGAGCAGGCCCTCGACCTGGCCGCTGATCCAGATCGGTACCACCAGGGTGGTGATGACGCCCGCGCGGGCCACCGCCTCCGGGTAGTGCGAGCTCACCCGCGGGTCGGTCGCGCGGTTCTCGCTGCGAAACGGCCGGCCGGTGCTCCACGCGATGCCCCCCGCCCCCCGCCCGCGCACGATGCGGGGGGAGTAGGTGTTGGTGTTCCCAACCCCGTACTGGGCGGACATGGTGTCGGTCTCCGGGTCGCGGAGCAGGATGTGGGCGAGATCGCTGCCGCAGAGCTCGCGCGCCGCCGCGGCCACGTGGCGCATGACCGCGGCGAGATCGAGAGTGGCGCTGATCGTGCGCACCAGTCCGGAGAGGGTCTCCCCCTCCACCCGGCGCTGCTCCGCGTCGGCGTAGAGCCGCGCGTTCTCGAGCGCCACCGCGGCCTGATCCGCGAGCGCGCGGGCGAGCTGCACCTCCTCCACGCTGAAGACCCGACCCGCCGCGTCCAGCAGGCCGAGCGCGCCGACGATCTCGTCCTTCACGCTGAGCGGCACCGCCAGCACCGCGCGCAGCGTGCTCTGCTCGATGTCGGCGCGCACCTCCGGGGTGAAGGAGAAGCGCGGGTCGCGCAGCACGTCGTTGGACACCACCGCCCGCCGCTCCGCGGTGGCGAGCCCGACCGCGGTAGTGCCGCGGGGCTGGCGCGGGGGCCAGTCGCGCCCGGGCGAGCGACCCGCGCACGCGGTCTCCTCGAGCGTCCCGCTGGCCGGGTCGAGGCGATAGAGCGTCGCGACCAGCACCCCGAGCAGGTCGCGCGCCGCGTCCACCACGCGCTGGGCCACCCCGACCGGATGCAGCGACTCCGCGAGGGTCTGGCTCACCGCGCCGATGGCCAGGCTCTGCCACCGCCGCCGCTCGGCCTCCTCGAAGAGCCGCGCGTTCTCGAGCGCCACCGCGGCCTGGTCCGCGAAGGTCTGGGCCAGGCGCAGGTCGTCGTCCGAGTAGGTCCGCCCGAGCATGTCGCCGACCGTGAACCCGCCCACCACCTGGCCCTTCACCACGAGGGGCAGCGAGAGGACCGACGGGCAGATCACGTGGGCCTGGGACATGTGGGGCGTGTGCTTCACGCGCGGATCGACCCGGACGTCCGCGGTCACCACCGGCTGGCGGCGGCTCACCGCCAGGCCCACCACGCCGTGGCCGGCGGGGATGACGACGCCCGGATCGAGGAAGCGCTCCGCCTCGCCGGAGCGACCGATCACGGTGAGGTCGCCGGAGGCGGGGGCCAGCCGGTAGAGCGCGGCGGCGCGGACCCGGAGCGCGCGCAACACCACGTCCGCGATGCGCTGGCCGAGGGCGGCCACGTCGAAGGTCTCGGAGAGGAAGCGCCAGACCTCGGACAGCGCCTCGGCGGCCCGCCGCCGCGTCTCGCTCTCGGCGAAGAGCCGCGCGTTGCCGATCGCGACCGCGGCGTGGCTCGCGAGCAGGTCGACGATCTCGCGCTCTTCCGCGGTCGGCTCCTCGCGATCCGCGAGGCCCACGCTCAGCACGCCCATCAGCTCGCCGCCCGCGCTGATCGGCACGCCGTAGTAGACCTTGAGGTCGGGCTCCTCGCGCCATATCGCCGACACGAGGCGGGAGTCGCCCACCACGTCGGACAGGAGCATCGGCCGGCCGCTCTGGGCCACCGCGTCGGTGATCCCCTGCCCGAACGGGATGACCGAGGCCACCGCGTGCGGCTCGCTCCCGCTCATCGCGGCGAGCCGGTAGCCGCCGCGCTCCAGGTCCACCAGGCGGACCACGCAGAAGGCGCCGGGACGCAGGGTGCGTACCGCTTCCACGACCTGCCGGAGGACCGCGTCCGCGTCGAGGGTGCCGGCGACCGCCCGCGCGAGGCTCGCCACCTGGCGCAGGCGGGCGAGCGAGACGTCCGGCAAGACCGGCACCTCCTTCGAGATTGACTTAGAGTGCTACGTCCCGGGTCCGACCCGAGACCGGAATCGTGACGTTAGCGGGCGGGTTGCGCGGTGTCAAGCCGCGCGAACCGGTCGAGCCGCAGGTCGGAGAGGTCGACCGCGGTGCGCCCGTCCAGCAGGAGCTCGGCCACCGTCTCCCCGACCGCGGGCGAGTGCTGGAAGCCGTGGCCGCAGAATCCGACCGCGAGGTAGAGGCCGTCGACCCCGGGGGCCCAGTCGAGGATCGCCCGCCCATCCGGCGTGAGGGGGCGCAGCCCGGCCCACGCGTGGCGCACCTGCGCGCGCTCGAGCGCGGGGATGCGGCGGACCGCCTTCTCCACCGCGGTCTCCAGCACGCTCCAGTCGACCTGCGCCTCGTAGGCGGTGGACGTTCCGATGTCGCCCGGGCTCATCAGCACCGCCCCCTGCTCGCTCCGGCAGTAGAAGCCGCTGCCGCAGTCGGTGACGAGCGGCATCGGGTGGCGGACGCCGTCGAAGGCGTCGGTCACGAAGATGTGACGGCGGCGAGGATCGACCGGCAGGTCGAGGCCGACCATGCGCCCGACCAGGGGGGCCCACGGCCCCGCCGCGTTGACGACCAGGCGCGTGGCGATGGTGCCCGCCGGCGTCTCCACCGCGGCCACGCGTCCGCGCTCGAGGCGGAGGCCGGTCACCGGAGTGCCCTCGAGAATGCGGACGCCTCCCGCGCGGGCCCGCGTGGCGTAGGCCTGGACCACGTCGTTGGGCGAGGCGTAGCCGTCGCTCGGGCCCCACACCGCGGCGAGCGCGTCGTCCACCACCAGGGACGGCACCAGGGCCCGCGCGTCGTCGGGGCCGATGATCCGCACGTCGGCCCCCAGGCTGCGCTGGAGCGCCACGTTGGTGCGGAAGCGGGCGAGGGTGGGCTCGTCGGTGATGACGAAGAGGTAGCCCTCCTGATGGAAGTCGCACGGCACCCCCATCTCGTCCTCGAAGCGCTGGAAGAAGGCGATGCCCCGCTGGGAGAACTCGACCTCGACCCGCGTCGCGAACTGCACGCGGATGCCCCCCGCCGCCTTGCTGGTGGAGCCCGCGCCCACCGTGTCGCGCTCGAGCACCACCACGTCGCGGGCCCCGCGTCGGGCCAGATGATAGGCGATGCTGGCGCCGATGGCGCCCGCCCCGATCACCACGACGTCGGCGCTGCGCGGCAGCGGCGCGCTCACCCGATCAGGCCCGCGCGATCAATAGAGGCCCTTTCGCAGCCGGTTCTCCATGTCGACCTCGAACTCGTCGACGCTGCAGGTCGCGGTCGCCTGCAGGTCGATCTGCTCCCACAGGATCTTCGCCATGGAGGGCAGCCCGGCCACGTCGGGCCAGCGGGCCTGATCCCACAGCCCGGAGCGCTTGAACGCCTTGGCGCAGTGGAGGAAGCACTCCTCGATCTCCACCCCGATCGCCACCTTGGGGCGCTTCCCCTGCACCGCGAGTGGCGCCAGGATCTCCTCGTCGCGCACGATGCAGGCGCGCCCATTCACGCGCAGGGTGTCCTCGCGGCCGGGGATCAGGAAGATCAGGCCGACGTGCGGGTTCTCCACGATGTTGGTGAAGCCGTCGATGCGGTTGTTGCCCGGCCGGTCCGGCACCACCAGGTGGGTGTCGTCCAGGACGGTCACGAAGCCCGGCGCGTCGCCCTTGGGGGAGACGTCACAGCGGCCCGCCGCGCCCGCGGTGGCGATCAGCACGAAGGGGGAGCGGGCGATGAACGCGCGGGTGTGCGCGTCGAGCTGGCCGCGGTCCTTCTGCACCGCGCGCTCGCTGGGGGCCCCGAAGATCGCCCGCAGCTCGTCGCGGGAGGTCACGATGTCCTTGAACATGGGTGTCGTCTCCTCGATGCCGGGCTCGACGCTAGCCGCGGGTGAGCGGCTTGTAGCGGATCCGGTGCGGGGTGTCGGCGGCCGCGCCCAGCCGCTTGTGGCGGTCGGCCTCGTAGTCCTCGTAGTTGCCCTCGAACCACACCACCCGGCTGTCGCCCTCGAAGGCGAGCATGTGGGTGGCCACCCGGTTGAGGAACCACCGGTCGTGGCTGATCACCACCGCGCAGCCCGCGAAGGAGAGCAGCGCGTCTTCCAGCGCGCGCAGGGTATCGACGTCCAGGTCGTTGGTGGGCTCGTCGAGGAGCAGCAGGTTGCCGCCGCTCTTGAGCATGGTGGCGAGGTGCACCCGGTTGCGCTCGCCGCCCGAGAGATCGCCCACCCGCTTCTGCTGGTCCGATCCCTTGAAGTTGAACGAGGCCACGTAGGCGCGCGAGGCGATCTGACGGGTGCCGAGCTGGAGCTGCTCCGCCCCGCCCGAGATCTCCTGCCACACGTTCTTGGCCGGGTCGAGCGCGTCGCGGCTCTGGTCCACGTAGGCCAGGCGGACGGTCTCGCCGACCTGCAGCTCGCCGCGGTCCGGCTTCTCCTGGCCGGTGATCATGCGGAAGAGCGTGGTCTTGCCCGCTCCGTTCGGCCCGATGACGCCCACGATGCCGCCGCGGGGCAGGCTGAACGTGAGGTCCTCGATCAGCAGCTTGTCGCCGTAGCCCTTGACCAGGCGCTCGACCTGCACCACCACGTCGCCGAGCCGCAGGGGCGTGGGGATGACGATCTCGGCCTGCCCTTCACGATCGCGCGCGCCCTCGGCGAGCAGCTCCTCGTAGGCCTGCAGCCGCGATTTGGACTTCGCCTGCCGGGCGCGCGGGGACATGCGCACCCACTCGAGCTCGCGCTCGAGGGTGCGCTGCCGCGCGGTCTCCTGCTTCTCCTCGATGGCCAGGCGCTGCTTCTTCTGGTCGAGCCACGAGGAGTAGTTGCCCTCCCACGGGATGCCCGCGCCGCGGTCGAGCTCGAGGATCCAGCCCGCGACGTTGTCGAGGAAGTAGCGGTCGTGGGTGATGGCCACCACCGTGCCCGGATAGTCCTTGAGGAAGCGCTCGAGCCAGGCCACGCTCTCGGCGTCCAGGTGATTGGTGGGCTCGTCGAGCAGCAACAGGTCCGGCTTCTGGAGCAGGAGCCGGCAGAGGGCGACCCGCCGCACCTCGCCGCCGGAGAGCGTGCCCACCTCCGCCTCACCGGGCGGACACCGGAGCGCGTCCATCGCGATCTCGACGGTCCGGTCGAGGTCCCAGCCGTTGGCCGCCTCGATCGCGTCCTGCACCCGGGCCTGCTCGGCCAAGAGCTTCTCCATCGCGTCGTCGTCGAGGGGCTCCCCGAGCTTGGCGTTGATCTCGTCGAAGCGGGTGAGCAGGGAGCGGATCTCCCCCACCCCGTCCTCGACGTTGCCGCGCACATCCTTCGCGGGGTCGAGCTGGGGCTCCTGCGGCAGGTAGCCGACCCTCACCCCGTCGGCGGGCCAGGCCTCGCCGAGGAACTCCTTGTCCACCCCGGCCATGATGCGGAGCATGGTGCTCTTGCCCGCGCCGTTGCCGCCGATGACCCCGATCTTGGCCCCCGGGTAGAACGACAGCCAGATGCCCTTCAGGATCTCCCGCTTGGGCGGAACAATTTTCTTCAGGTCCTTCATCACGTAGATGTATTGGTGCGCCATAGAGGCGAAATTATACCCGCGAAGTGGCGTTTAGGATTGACAAAAGCAGCACCCACCCCTATAAGTACGAACCGTGACGCCGGCCGTGGGTGCCGACCTCCTGTCCGTTCGAAACGTCTCGATGCGCTTCGGGGGAATCGTCGCCCTCGACGACGTCTCCTTCGACATGGCCGCGGGCCACATCATCGGGCTCATCGGTCCGAACGGTGCGGGCAAGACCACGCTGTTCAACTGCGTGAGCCGGCTCTACACCCCGAGCAGCGGCGACCTCCTCTTCGAGGGCCGATCGATCATCAAGAGCACGCCGCATCACGTGGCCGCGCTCGGCATCGGCCGCACCTTCCAGAACCTGGCCCTCTTCCCCAGCATGACCGTGCTGCAGAACGTGATGGTGGGCGTGCACGCGCGCACCGCGAGCGACTTCCTGAGCAACGCGTTGCGCCTGCCCTCGGTGCGGCGCGAGGAGCGGATGATGCGCGAGGCCGCGATGGAGGCGATCGCGTTCCTCCAGCTCGAGGCGGTGGCGGGACATCCCGCCGCGGGACTGTCCTTCGGCACGCTCAAGCGGGTGGAGCTGGCGCGGGCCCTCGCGGGCAACCCCAAGCTCCTGCTCGTCGACGAGCCGGCCGGCGGGCTGAACCACGAGGAGGTCGCGACCCTCGGCGACGTCCTCCGCTCGATCCGGGACCGCCGCGGGGTGACCGTGCTGCTCGTCGAGCACCACATGAGCCTGGTCATGCAGGTGTCCGACCGGGTGGTCGTGCTCGACTTCGGCCGCCGGATCGCGGAGGGTCCGCCCGCGGTGGTGCAGCGCGATCCCGACGTGATCCGCGCCTACCTGGGAAGCGAGAACTGATGCCGGCCCTGCTGGAAGCGGCGGACCTGACCGCCCAGTACGGCTGGACCACCGTGCTCCACGGACTCTCGTTCGCGGTGGAGAGCGGCGGGATCACCACGATCCTGGGCGCCAACGGTGCGGGCAAGACCACCACCCTGCGGGCGGTCTGCCGCATGGTGAAGACCGGCGGACAGGTGCGCTTCGACGGCGAGCGGATCGACGGCAAGGCCACCGAGGACATCGTGCGGCTCGGCATCGCGCACACTCCGGAGGGACGCGGCACGTTCGTGGACCTGAGCGTCGAGGAGAACCTGCGGCTCGGCGCCTACGCGCGGCGCGAGAAGTCGGGTCTCGGCCAGGACTACGAGAAGGTCTACGGCTACTTCCCGGTGCTCGCCCAGCGGCGTCGGCAGCAGGCGGGCACGCTCTCCGGCGGCGAGCAGCAGATGCTGGCGGTCGCGCGGGCCCTCATGTCCCGCCCTCGCCTGCTCCTGCTCGACGAGCCCTCGCTCGGCCTGGCGCCCCTGGTGGTTCGTGAGATCTTCCGCATCGTGCGCACGATCAACCAGCACGAGCGCGTCAGCGTGCTCCTGGTCGAGCAGAACGCGGCGATGGCCCTCGACCTCGCCGACCACGCCTATCTCCTCGAGACCGGCCGCGTGGTGATGTCGGGCCCCGCCGCCGAGCTCAAAAAGAACGAC
>Ga0075433_10000326_pt1 | contig 29253 bp, 17 predicted proteins | sample RhiMethybrSRZTD2_FD_75299 | JGI IMG/M metagenome (GOLD analysis project Ga0075433, IMG submission 75299) | Populus rhizosphere microbial communities from Tennessee, USA - Rhizosphere MetaG P. TD hybrid SRZTD2 | ecosystem: Host-associated > Plants > Roots > Rhizosphere > Soil | place: USA... | reverse complement strand
GACGCCAGTGTGTTTACCGGACAAGGACCATACCTCTACGCGCTCGATCCCAAGACCGGAAAGCCGCAGCCGAAATTCGGCAAGGACGGCCGCATCGACCTGCGCGATGGTCTCGGCGCCGACGCAGCCGCGCAGTCAATCGCGTTGACGACACCAGGCGTCATTTACAAAGACCTGCTCATCGTCGGCGGCCGCGTGAGCGAAGGATTTCCATCGCTGCCGGGCGACATTCGAGCGTTCGATGTCAGGACCGGCGCTCAGAAGTGGGTGTTTCACACGATTCCGCAAGCTGGCGAAGCGGGATCCGAGACCTGGCCTGCTGATGCTCGCAGCGCGTCTGGTGGCGCCAACAACTGGGCCGGCATGGCCGTCGACGTGCAGCGTGGTCTGGTGTATGTGCCGACGGGATCGGCCTCGCCCGACTTCTACGGCGCGGGACGACTCGGCGACAACCTGTTTGCGAACACGCTGCTCGCACTCGATGCGGACACAGGCCAACGGCGATGGCATTTTCAGACCGTGCGACACGACATCTGGGATCGCGATCTTCCGTCGCCGCCCAGTCTGGTCAGCGTCATGCGCAACGGGTACCGCGTCGACGCCGTCGCCCAGGTGACGAAGAGCGGCTACGTCTTCGTCTTGGACCGCGTGTCGGGAGCATCGCTGTTTCCGATCGAGTATCAATCGTTCCCGGTCAGCAGCGTCGATGGCGAGCGCACCGCGCGCACGCAGCCCATCCCCCTGATGCCGGCGCCGTTCGCGCGCCACGGACTCACCGAGTCGATGCTCACGACGCGAACACCGGCCGCAGCGCAGGCAGCGCGCGCAGCGTTCAAGATGTTCAAGGGCGGCGCGCCGTTCGTGCCTCTTGGCGTCGGAACGCAGACGATCGTGTTCCCGGGGTTCGACGGTGGTGCCGAGTGGGGAGGCACAGCCTTCGATCCCGAGAGCGGTGTGTTGTACGTCAACGCCAACGAGATGGCGTGGACCGGCGGGCTGATGTCGGATCCGGCTGCTGACACCAAAGGACCGGGCGCGCCGAAGTACACCTTCACCGGATATCGCAAGTTCCTCGATGCCGACGGCTACCCGGCACTCGCGCCGCCGTGGGGCACACTCAACGCGGTCGATCTCGGCACCGGGAAGTATGTGTGGAAGATCCCACTGGGTGAGTATCCAGAGCTCGCAGCAAAAGGTCTGACGAAGACGGGCAGCGAGAACTACGGAGGACCGATCGTCACGGCGGGTGGTGTGGTGTTCATCGGTGCCACGAGCTTCGATCGCAAGTTCCGCGCGTTCGATAAAGCGACAGGGGCGCTGCTGTGGGAAACGACGCTGCCATTTGCCGCCATCGGCACGCCGTCGACCTACGAAGCGGGCGGGCGGCAGTTCGTCGTGGTTCCGGCCGGCGGCGGAAAAGATGCGCCACGCGGCGGAGACAAGACGCCGCCAAAGTCGGGCGGGCTTTACGTGGCGTTTGCGCTGCCCGCCGCAGCGAGCCCGTCTGGAAAATAGTGCGGGTGATCAGCGGCCGACGACGATGTCCCAGGTCTGTTGAGCGCGTTCGATCGCACCGTCGACGTCGGCAGGCAGCATGAATCGATCGCGTACGAGATCGGCGACCGCCCGCTTGACGCGCTGGAGATACTCCTCACGATTCGAATATCGCTCTTCGATCGATCGACGAGCATCGCCCGACTTCTCGCGCTCGGCTCGCGTGCGCGCGAACGCCTCGAACGATCCGACGAGACCGGCCAGATAGCGGAGTCCGCTCAGCGAATAAGTCGAGACGTTCCATCCGGTGTGCGTGCCGAGCGGCACGGCGATCTCTGGAAGCGCGATACCGCCTTCGTCGTTGCCGTCGGCGTTGACCTGCGGGACGAGCACCACGTACGGCGTGCCCAAGGTCGGCGGCTCATTCGTAATCACGTGCGTCGACAGATAGTCAGGACCGTAGTCCATTCGCCAGACGCCGGGCATGTAGTCGGGAAATGGAAGGGATGCAGTCTTGGGGAAGTGCACCGCGTCGCGCGCAACGAGCTGGTGCCGTGCCACCGTCGGATAGCGCGATGCAGGTGGTTCGGTGCCGGTCGCGATCCATCGATCGAGATCGATCAGCAGCGCGCGCAGCACCCACCGCTGCTCGGCGAAATTGAGCGCGTAGCGCGTCTGCTGTCGCATCAACGGCAACGGGCCCGACGCGTGCGGCGTTCCCGACAGAAAGTACAACCGCGAGGTCGATGCGAGCGGTACGTCCGCGGTCCCGTCTTCGTTGGTGTGGGTCAGCGACCCCGCCCGTGCCCAGTATTCGGTGGATGAGAACGTATAGAAGATGCGCGGCACGACGGAGGTCGCGTTCGCTGTGGCCAGGAGCCCATCATCGGTGAACGGCGGCAGATCGACAGGGCGGAAGATCGAGAGAACGGAATTGCCAGCCTGACCAGGACTGGCGAACCGATGATTGAAGCTGCCGCCTCCCGCACCGGCTGACGAGATCAGCAGGCCGTCGAACGCGGCGCGACCGCGTTCGTCCTGATTGAAGCCGTCGCGCACGAACTCTCGCAGGAAACGGGCGCTCTGCGAATAGCCGAACCCGATCACCCGCCGCATCAGTGCCGGGTTCTCGCGCAGCGTTGCCAGGGCCCCACCGAACTTGAGGTAGGACGCAAAGTCGCGCACGGCCGCCAGCCCGAGGCCAGCCAACGGAGATCCATTGGCCTTGTAGATCACTTCGTTGAGACCCGCATCGAACCCTGCCGCCCGGCGAACCGAGCATCCATCGGGCGCGAACTGCCACGTGGCGCGCGGAATCAGCTGCGGTGCTCCGGCAATCGCGGTTCGATAGGTGAGCGTCGAATCGGTCTGCGAGGGATCCGCGGCACAGTAGGAGAGTCCCATGGCCGCGCCGGGACCGCTGGGGCCGACGGTGATCGTGCTGGCCCGGACGAGACCGCTGACGGGAGCCGTCGGCACCCTCAAGGCGAGGCCATCGCCAGCCCGCACGTCGAACTGCCAGCCGATGAACGCGACGGTGAATCCCTGCTTCAACAGGAATCCGTCGCCCAGGTTCCACTGTTCGGGATCGAGGTCGCTCTGACGAGCCGCACTCATCAGGGCGAGCGATTGATCGCGACCCCGGTTGACCACCTCGAGAAACACGGTGCCGCGCGCGGATGCCACGACTTTGGGGAGGAAGAGCAAGAGGTCGCCGTCGAATTCGACCTTGCCATCGGCATTCTTCGGCGCAAAGGCGAGATCGGCGATCGCTTTGTTGGCCGCCGCCTTCGGATCGACCGCATAGTGCACCCGCCCAATCACCCGTTCGTGCGTCCCAAAATCGTCGCGTTTGAGCACGTCGATCCTGACGACCTCGGCACCGGCGACGCCCGCGAGCGCGAGAAACGTCATGGCCACACGAATCACTAAGCGGATTGAGGGGCGAAGCGGCACATCGGCCTCCAAACGGCCATCACTATAGCAGCAGCGCTGGGCCCAGACGCCGGTCTAACTGCTTCGGCCCAAACGAGTTCAGTGCTCAGGGACGGATCGGTCGCTGCCCATCCGCCGCCCATGGCCATTCGAATTCGGTTCGACGTAGATCGTGTGCGTTCCCGCGGGGGTTCCATCTAGAGAGGTGAGGTCATGTTGGTCACGGAAAGCAGCACACGCGAAGATGTCAAACCGATCCCAAGCGCGACATCGGTCCCACACCCATTCAACGAGTACGGGCCAAGCGACAGCCATATCGCCCGAGTGGTCGTCGCGACCCTCGAACAGAACGCCATGCTTCCCGAGGGGGCGGTCTGGGTGCGAGTCAGTGACGGGTGGGTGACGCTCAAGGGTCAAGTGAATTGGTCTAGCCAGCGCGCCGCCGCGACAGTGCTGGCTCGATGCATCCCGGGTGTGCGTGGTGTAACGGATTCACTCAGCGTGACACCATCTCTGGCAGGCGGACTTGCTTGATGTCACTCCAAATGGCGGTCAGACAAACGACCACACAGCAACGGACGGAGGCGCTGAACGAGAGCGCGTCGTTTGCCTCGGTGCTTCGGTACGTCGGCCCCTTGCTCCTCTGGTACTTCGGGACATGGGTGCTGTGGCGACTCGGAGCCTAGTGTGGCGAATCGTGTCTTGCCGAGACGAACCGAACGAAGTCGGGCAGCTCGAGCAGCGACACGATTCCGCCGGCGGGATTGTGCGCCGTGAGCTTCATCGCTTCGTCGGGGTCGTTCATCATCAGAATGCCGTGCATCCCGGTCGCTCGGGCTGCACGGAGTCCGTCGCTCGTGTCGGTGATGTAAAGCGCGCGATCGGGTGCGATCGACGTCGCCGCGAGTGCCTCCCGCAGCGCATCGGTGGGATCGCCGGTTGTCGACGCGCTGCTGCGTGTGTCGTCGAAGAACTCGCTGAGTCCGGACGCGGTGAGGAAACGCGTCAGCTCAGGGAGCGGCAGGTTTGATACGGCAATCAGCGTCACGCCGAGCGATTTGAGCTCGGCGAGCGCGGGCGCGGCATCGTCGTACGCGTGGAGCGGTGTGCCGGGTGCTGCATCGGCAGACATATCAGCCAGACTGCCAATCGGCTCGAAGACGATCGCGTCAATGCCGGTCACGTGCGGAGCGAGTCGAGTCCCGATGCCAGCAGGCCTTTGGCCATCTCGATCTTCATGGCGTTGTACTTGAGCGGCGCCGCGCCGGCGAGTGAGAGCGCCACCGCCTGCGTGATCACATCGCCGGTCACGCTCTTTCCCTTGAGGAACTCTTCGACCGCTCTTTCGCGGACCGGCCGTCCGGCAATGCCACCAAAGACGACGCGCGCGTCTTGGACCACTGCGTTACGCACGTGAAGGTTCAACGCCAGTGCTGCCATGGCGAAGTCCCACACACCGCGCGGCCGCAGCTTCTCGAACGAGGTGCGCGACTCCGGCTTCGGTGCAGGAATCACGACCTCGGTGAGGATCTCGTTGCTGCGGACGACATGTGACTGGATGCGTCCGTCGACCATCATGTCGCCGGGCACGAGCTGTTCGAGCGTCAGCTCTTTCACACCGGACGCGGTGGCGAGCTTGACAGTGGCGTCGTAGGGAATGAGCGCCGTTGCTGCATCGCCAGGATAGACCGCGTAGCACAGACGTCCGCCCATTGCCGAGTGGTAGTAGCTGTTGTCGCCGATCGCTCCGTAGCAGATGTAGCCGCCGTTGCGCCAGCAGCTGTAACCGCCGCGCAGGTACTGGCACCACACTTCCTGCAGCAGATCGCCGCCGATCGTCGAGGCATTACGAAGCTCGGGCGACGAGATCATACCGATGGCGCGGGCGAGCATCGGATACTTCTGTGCAATGAGATCGGATTCGACGATTTCGGCGAGCTTGGTCAATGCGCCGATGCGCACTCCGCCGCCTGCGTCTTCCTTGATGTAGCGGAGGTCGTTGATCTTCTTGATGTCGACCAGATACGCGGGCGCCTGCGTGAGGCGGTTCTTCAGTCGTACGAGCAAGTCGGTGCCGCCGGCGTACACGGCCGCTTCGCTGCCGTGCGACGACAGAATGCGAATCGCTTCGTCGGTTGTCGTGGGGCGGTACACCGCGATCTTTTTCATGCCTGTTCCTGTCAGGGCCGCCTTCCGCCTTCGCGCGTTGCGCTACGGCGGACAAGAAAGGCGGCCCCTACGTACTGACGGGCCGCCTACAGGCGGCCCCCACGTAGGCCCGCCATGATCTTGTCGCGCGTGATCGGGTGCTCGCGAATCCGCACGCCGCAGGCGTTGTAGATCGCGTTGGCGAGCGCGCCCGGCACTGCGCCGATGCTGGTTTCGCTGAAGCTCTTGATGCCGTAGAACCAGCGAGGTTCGAGACTGTCGATGTAGACCTGCGTTTGCGTCGGCACGTCCATGATCGTCGGCAGCCGATAGGACAAGTAGCCGACGCTGAAATGGCGGGTGCCGGGAAACTCGCGATCCCAGGGGATCGGGTCGGTGGCGATCTGCGTGCTCTCGACCAGCGAGCCAATCATGTCGGCTTCGGCGACGAGCGGATTGATGACGATGCCGGTGTCGTGCACGTAGGTCGCACGCAGGAAGCGCCAGTTGCCGGTCCAGGTATCGACCTCGACCTCCACGAAGCACGCGCCAACGCCTTTGTTCTGTCCGGTTCGCTCGCCGCCGGCCACGCCGCGGCCGATGGCGCGGATGGGGCCGCCGTTGGCGCGTGCGAGCGCGGCAAAGGTCGTGGCGCGCTTCGGATCGTTGGCGGCGGTGATGCGTCCGTCCTCGATGCGAAGCGTGCCCGCGTCCACCGTCAGCGCTCGCGCAGCGCGATCGAGGAGATCTTTTCGCAGCGTGTCGGCGGCGTTGAACGTGGCCGCGCCCTGCAGGGTGATCGTGCGTCCGCCGAACCACTCGTCGCTCGACGGCGCGATGTTCGTATCGCCCCACGCCACGCGAATCGCATCACGGTTCGTGAACCCGAGCATTTCGGCGACGACGTGCGCGATCGCGGTGCCGGCGTTCGACCCGCTGTCGGGCAGCGCAATCTTGATCGTCACCACGCCGTCGCGGCCGACTTCGAGCTCGGAGCCGAACACTGACGCATCCGGCGCCGCCGCGAGCGCCGCGAACGCGGCCTCGCCTTCGTGATAGCCCATCAGGCCGCCGTGATGCTGCGTCATGCCGAGGCCCATGCCGCGCTTGAATCGACCCGATGCTCCGCCCGCCCTCGCATTGCGCTTGTCCCATCCAAAGACTTTCGCGCCCTCGGTGAGCACCTCCACCGAGGCGAACGAGTCGTACGGGTAGCGATCGTCGCCAGCCTTCGGCCGCGTGATGTGTTTCAAGCGGAACGCGATCGGGTCGAGGCCGAGCGTCTCGGCCATCTCGTCCATCATCGCTTCCCACGACCACTTGGTCTCCTGCTGGATGTAGCTCCGGGATGGCCCGGGCCGCGGTGCGTTGGTCTTGTAGGCGGACCACACTGACTTCCAGTGCGGCACGCGAGACGTGTAGAGCTCGAGCTGATTGGTGGCGTTGCCGGGTCCTGACGCGTGATACCCGGTCTCGACGTCGCCGACGCTCAAGAGAATCTCGTGCTCCAGCGCGACGATCTGTCCGTCCTTGGTCGCGCCGACTTTGAACCGCGTCAGCGTCTCGGGTTTGATCAGCAGCTGGGCCAGCTCCTGATCCTTCGGCAGCATGATCTTGACGGGCCGGCCGGTCACCTTCGCGAGATGCGCTATCAGCGGGTAGAAGCGCTCGGCGGCGAGCCGACCCGAACCGAACGTCGATCCGTTCCACTTGTTGATGAAGCGGATCTTCGACGGCTCGATGCCCAGCGATGTGGCCAAGGCGTTCCGCACTGGATAGATGCCCTGGCCCATGCCCCAGATCGTGAGCCGATCGCCATCCCACTTCGCGACGCTTCCACTCGGCTGCATCGGCACCGAGACGGCGCCGGCGAAGTGGTACTCGAATTCCTTCACGATGTCGGCTTCGGCAAAGCCGCGCTCGACATCGCCCGCCTTCGACTCCCACGATCGAATCAGGTTGCCCTTGCCGCCGCGCAGATCGGGCGCCCCTGGAGCCAGGACGTCTTTGATCGTCGAGACGAACGGCAGCACGTCGTAGTCCACCGTGATCGCCGCGACGGCGTCCTCGGCGAGGTCCTCGGTTTCCGCTGCGACGATGGCGACGACTTCGCCTTGAAGATTCATGTCGCGCGGCAACGCCGGGGGCACGAGGCGATTGCCGTTCGGAGTCGTGACGACGGGACCTGTGGCAGTCGTAGTGTCCGGCCTTAGCCGGACCTCAGGCGCATTCTTGTACGTGAGGATGTGGGCGACGCCGGGCATCTTCTCCGCAGCAGACGTGTTGATGTCTCTGATGTGCGCCCGTGGATGCGGACAGGTGAGGAATCGCGCGTACAGCAGGTTCGCGAAACGCACCCGGCTCGCGTATTCGGCCTTGCCGGTGAAGCGCGGAATCGCGACCTCCTCGAGCGGCGGCATCGATCGGCCGATTACCTTGAGGTTCTCCGGCGCATACCCCTGCCACTTCTTCGTCGACGTGCCGCTCGGCCGTTCAATCAGCTCGTCACCGGGACCGTGTCCGCCATGCGTGGAGAAGTCGCGCACCATCGGCTGCTTGATGTGGACGATCGAGTGCGGTTCGACGATCGGTCGTTTCTCGCCGCGTAGCACCGCGGCGCTGTCGAGCACTGTGCTGACGATCGACGGGTACGCGGCGCACCGGCAGATGTGTCCCGCGAGGGCCGCCTTCACCTGGTCCTCGGACGGATTCCGGTTGGTGTCGAGCAGCCCCTTGGCGGTGACGACCCATCCCGCAGTGCAGAACCCGCAGTCGGCAGCCACTCGCTCGTGACCGATCCGCTGCAGCGGGTGGAGGTTCTTCTCGTCGCCCACGCCTTCGATGGTGAGGATCTTTCGGCCGGCCGCTTCCATCGCGAGCGTATGGCACGAGTAGAAAGGCACGCCGTCGATGAGCACGCTGCACGCGCCGCAGCTGGCTTTGTTGCAGCTGCGATTGGTGCCGGTGAGACCGAGTTTGATTGCGATCACCTCCCACAGCGTGGTGCGTGCTTCGTATGCGGTCGTAAAGGTCTTGCCGTTGATCAGGAACGCGCTCTGCTCCTGCGCGATCGGTGTTGGAAGGGCGAACGGAGAGGCTTGTGCGAGCGGTGCCGCGAATGCCGATGGCATCGTACGCACGCCGACCGCGGTCAGAGCGATGCCCTGTCCGGCAGCCCTCAGGAAATCCCTTCGCGAGAACATCGTCGTCGTGTCCGGCGTTAGCCGGACTTGCACGGGCATGCTCTCACAAGCCTGTGGCGTTTTCTAGGAGCCTGACGCGACGGTCCGGCTAAAGCCGGACACAACGTACGTGTCAGAGTTGGCCGCTCTTGGGGTCAAGGGCGGCGAGCACACGTTGATAAGCCGCGTCTTCGAACCGCGAGGGCTGAAAGGCATCGGCGTAGCTGGGGCGGGGCCGATTGAGGATGTGGGTTGCGACGAGCTCGGCCGCGGCCTGCGAGGCCATGATGCCGAAACCGGAGAGCGCGCCGATCACGAACGCACCCTCGATGGGCGTCGGACCGATGAGCGGGCGGTTGTCGGGCGCTTTGCAGTAATACCCCCCGTCGACAATCGCCGATGCACGTTCATCCACATACCTGCTCAAGGCCGGGATCATCACCGCGAGTCCACGGGCGACGACATCGACGTAGTTGTCCGCAAACACCGGCGGGAACCTGGGCTCCTCGATGCGCGTGTCGTACGTCCAGATGCCGAGAATGGTGCGCTCGCCGCGCGGGCGGAAGTGAACGGCGGGCGGAAACGTCCCCAGCTCGCCCAAATCCACGACGTCATTCCAAATCATCAGCGGCACGTCACGCGGCACGACGCCCGCGCGATCGTCGAATGCGATCTTGCCGTGCAGTTCGTTGACGATCGGTACGTTCAGCGCGAGTCGCTCGGTCCACCGTGGTAACAGGGGACCTGCCGCCAGAACGACGCTCGGGGTGTCGATGCGCTCGCCCGATGAAAGCTGCACCCCTGTGACTCGACGATTGGTGACGACAAGCGCTGTCACGTCGTCGCGGATCAGCTCGACGCCGCTCGCGCACGCCCGCTCGAGCAGATATCGGCCCAGCCTCGAGGCATCCATGAACCCCGCGCGGCGCACGTGAAGCATCGCGACGACGCGCTCGGTGACAAACGGATACCGGTTGCGAATCGTGCGAGCATCGTCCAGAAACTCTGTTGTTGGACCGGCATGCCCGCCGAGGCGATCGGCTTCGGCCCGATCGGCGGTGAGAAACACGTAGCCGCGGCGATTGAGCGCGAAGGCGTGTTCGCTTTCACGATCGAGCTCGTCGAGCAAATCGATACTGCGGTTCATGAACCGCACCATGGTGTCGTCGGGGCCCGGCCAGTAGTTCCGGTAGGCTTCGGTGCCCTTGCTGCTGGTCAGCGAGAGCGGCTCGCGCGGATCGACCAGCACGACCCGGCGAACGCCGTGGCGGACCGCCAGTTGGTATGCTGCCGCGATACCGGCCATGCCCGCACCCACAATGACGATCTCGGCCACGCGACTCACAGTACGCGGAGAATAGCGCAATCCCTGACAGGGGGTGCTCGGGTAGGATCGCCACAACCATTCGTCGCGAGGTATTCATGGATCCGGCACTGACGACCACGGCGTTCACGATCGACGGCTATCGCATCGTCCGCAACAAGGGGGTCGTGCGCGGCATCATCGTTCGATCGCGGTCCATCTTTGGCACCATCGGCGGTTCGCTGCAGACGCTCGTCGGCGGCAACATCACGCTCTTTACCGATCTGTGCGAGCGCACGAGGTCTGACGCGTTCAGTCAAATGCTCGCTCACGCGCAAGAGCGCGGCGCCAACGCGGTCATCGGCATCCGCTACGACGCGACCGAGGTTCTCAACGGCGTCACCGAGGTGCTGTGTTACGGCACCGCCGTTGTCGTCGAGCGCGCTGACGGTGGAGCGTGATGAAAAACACCGATCACAAATAGGTCCCAGGAGATCATGGGGAATGGCGCGAGACGTGCGTCTTGGGTGGTGGAAGGTCGTGACGCTGCTTGCAGGCGGTGCCATCGGCGTCATGACGCTCATGGCGTTTGTCCTCGCCCCCGTCAACACTGCCGGGCCGTGCACGGTCGTCGCAGGACCAACCAAGCTCCCCGAGATTCCAGAGGCGAGTGGGCTCGCGATCAGCCGCCGCACTCCGGGAGTGATCTGGTCGCACAACGATTCGGGAAACCCGGAGGTGTTGTTCGCGCTCGACGCAAGGGGCAACGTCCGTGGCCGCGTGCGCGTACCGATTCGGCTGCGTGACTGGGAAGACGTCTCGGCTGCACGCTGCGAGTCCGGCCCCTGCTTGTACATCGCCGACATCGGCGACAACGGGTTTACGCGACGACGGATTGAGATCGTCCGCGTGAGCGAGCCCGCGCCGGGCGAAGCGCAAACGGCACCGCCCGAGGTCTTCCACGCGACGTACTCGGACGGGCGTCACAACGCCGAGGCGATGTTCGTGATTGGCACCGATATGTTCATCGTCACGAGAGATGGCACGGGAGGGCTTTACCGCGCGACGCCAGCCAGTGACTCGCGTCGTCAGCTCACGTTCGAGCGCATCGGTCAGCTTGGCCTCACGGTCGTGACGGATGCCGAAGCGTCGCCAGACGAGAAATGGGTTGCGGTGAGGACCTCCCACGAGGTGGCCGTGTACCGGACATCAGAACTGCTCGAGGGACGCCACACGCCGCACGCGCGCATTCCCATCGATGGCTTGAAGGAGGCGCAAGGCGAGGGCGTCGCGATTGACGACAACGGAACGATCTATCTGGCCAGTGAAGGGAGACCGTGGAGCCGATCCGGAACCTTCATGAGGCTGCGCTGCAACCTGGAGAAATGACATGCGAATGATCGGTGGCCTGCTCATCGCCGGGTGTCTGCTCTCGCGGGCGACGATCGCTCAGGCGCCGGCGTCCGAGTTTCAGCCGGTGGCGACGATGAAGCAGTTGATGGTGGAGATCATTCATCCAGCGTCGAACGAGATTCTGCTGGCCGTGAACCGCGGTCAGCTGCGAAGCGATCAGGAGTGGACGGCAGTGCGACGTGCCGCGCTGGCATTGGCCGAATCGGGCAACCTGCTGATCATGCGGAACCGCGCCAGCGATTGGGTTGCCGAGTCGCGCTCGTTGATCGACGCTGGCACCGCCGTCTACAAGGCCGCGGACGCGAAGGACGCGCGCGCGATCGCATCGCTGACCGATCGCATCGACGCGTCGTGCACCTCTTGCCACAAGAAGTTCCGGCCGGCGCTCTTCGCGCCCGTCAAGTAGGCGGGTCTCATTCTTCTCGCAGCACCACCAGCGGGTCGACGCGCGTCGCGCGCAGCGCCGGGCCGAGTGTGGCGATGAACGCGACGGCGACCAAGGTTGCCGCCGCGGCGATGTACATCCGCGGATCGGTCACGCGCGTCTCGTACAACAGAGCTTCGAGCGGTCCGCTCGATGCCCACGCCAGCCCTGCGCCGACGATCGCTCCTGCGATCGCGAGTCCCAGGCCTTCCCGAACGACCGTGCGCAGCAGGGCTGCCGGCGGCGCGCCGAGCGCCAGCCGAAGGCCAAGCTCGCGTCGGCGTTGCTCGACGCCGTAGGCCATCACGCCGTAGAGACCCACCGCGGCGATGATCAGCGCGAGGATTCCGAACATTCCGAACACACCGGCCTGCACGCGCGGGCGCGCGCTGGCGTTGGTAATCAGCGTCTCCATCGACTGCACCTGCGCGACGCCCTGCTCGGGATCGACGCGTGCGATCGCGGCGCGAACGGCGGCCACAGCAGATGCCGGCGTTCCTTGTGTGCGCACCACGAGCGACGCGCTCAGCGATGGTTCTCGATTGTGCGGGATGTAGACCGCCGGTCCTGGTTCGCGGTCGAGCGTATGGGTCCGCACGTCGCCGGCGATCCCGACGATCTCCATCGACGCCGTCGCTGGGCTATACCCGACATAGATGCGCTTGCCGATCGCGTCCTCATTGGGAAACAGCTGTTTCGCGAGCGACTGGTTGACGATCGCCACCCCGGGCCCACCGACCGTATCGCCATGGACAAAATCGCGTCCGACGAGCGGGATTCCCATCGTCGTGAAATAGCGATCGGTGATCAGCGAGACCGGAAACCCTCGTATCTGCTCGCGCGGAGGAGCGGGCCGATCCAGCCGGTACACCCCAGCAGTCGATCCCGCGCCGCTGAGGGGGAGGAAGTGCACGGAGGACGCATCGACAGTTCCCGGCGTCGCACGCACTTCCTCGAGGACGCTGCGCAAGAAAGGAATCGACGCCGGCCCTCGGTATTTGCTCGGGATCATGAGCATGCGCAGTGTCAGCACGTGATCGGCCTTGAAGCCAGGATCGACGTTGGTCAACGTCGCGAGGCTGCGGCCCATCAACGCCGCCGCGAACACCAGCACGAGCGCGATGGCGGCTTCGGTCACCACCATTGCCCGGCGCAGACGCGAGTGCGCCGCGACAGCGCTGCGCGATCCTGCATGAAGCGACTGGCCGATCTGATCGCGTCCAATACGCACGATGGGAAGCAGGCTCAGAGCGAGCGCGGTGCCGCCGCAGAGCACCAGCGTAAAGACGACGATCGATCCATCGACGGCGATCTCGGACGAGCGCGGCAGCGGAAACGTCGTCGGGAAGAGCGAGGGGATCGCCGGCACAAGGATGTACGTCAACGTGAGACCGATCGCACTCGCGATGAACGTCAACAGAAGGCTCTCCGCCGCCAGTTGATGCACGAGCCGCCAACGTCCGGCGCCGAGAGCGAGACGAAGGGCCATCTCCGGCCCGCGCTTCGACGCGCGAATGAGCAGCAGGTTCGCGACGTTGGCACAGGCCAACAGCAAGAGACAGGCGACCGCTCCGAAGATGACCCAGAGGATTCGGCGCACGGAGTTCACGGTCTCGTCGAGCAGCGGAAACACCGACGCGCTCCATCCGGAGAGTCGAGGCGTGCCCTCCTCGATCAATTGCGAGACGACGCGGCGCATGTCGGCGCGAACGGTTTCGAGCGCCACGCCTCGTTTCATGCGTGCGACCGGTATCAGGTTGCGTCCGGCAGGGGGCGCCGATGGGTTGACCGGCAGCGGCGTATAGACCTCGGCCGCGCGTGCTGCCGTGAACGAGAAGCCGGCAGGCATCACGCCGACGATCTCGCGCGCGGATCCCTGAAGCATGAGCATCTTCCCGATGACGTCGCGAGCGCCGCCGTAGCGCCGTTGCCAGAATCCATAACTGAGAACAACGGTCGATGGCGGATCGGTCGCATTCGTCGTGCGTCCTAGAAGTGCTCGAACGCCAAGCGTGTCGAAGAACGCACCCACGGTGGCCAACCCGTCGACCTGCTCGGCGTCACCGAGTCCCGTGATGTTCATCGGCAAGGGCATGACCGCGCCCATCGCGTCGAACGTTTGGTTCTTCGACTGCCAGCGCAGGACGTTGTACGCGTTGGCGAGGTTGTGGTCATCACCACTCGGGGTTCGCTCCCACACCAATACGAGCCGGTCTGGCTCTGGGAATGGCAATGGATTGAGCAACACCGCCTTGAGCACCGCATACACGGCGATGGTCGCCGCTATGCCGAGCGTCAACGTGGCCACGGCGACGAACGTGAATGACCGATCGCGCACCAGCAATCTGATCGCGAACCGAACATCGTGCAGCAGGCGCTCTCGCATCATCGTCCACCCCCACATGTTCCGCGTGACGTCCTCGACCAGCGGCACGTTGCCGAAGTCGCGAATGGCAGACGCACGTGCTTCGTCCCTTGACTGGCCGGCGGCGATTCGACGCTCCGTTTCCGCGGCCAGGTGAAACGCGATCTCGTCCTTGAGGTCGCGCTCGTCACTATCTCGTGCGCTACCCACGGCTTGGCTTCATCACCCGCGCAATCGCCTCGATGAGGCGGTTCCATTTCGATTCGGCGACGAGCAACTGTTTCTTGCCCGCGCTCGTCAGCCGGTAGTACTTCGCGCGCTGTTTGTTCTCCGACAGCTTCCACTCGGCATCGATCCACCCTTGTCGCTCGAGACGATGCAGGGCAGGGTAGAGCGAGCCGTGATCGATCTGCAGCGCGTCAGCCGACGAGGTGGAGATGGCGGCGCCGATCCCGTGCCCGTGCTGCGGTCCCCACTGCAGCGTGCGCAGGATCAACATGTCGAGCGTGCCCTGAAGCAGCTCGATTCGATTCTGATAGCGTTCGCGCTTGGCCATGGGTAGGAGACTGTCTCCTACCATCAGACGGAGGCGAGACCCGAAACGTTGGCTGGAGTCGGAAAATCATTCGCCGCTGTTTTGCGCGAGCAAACGCAGGGCGAGCGGCGCTTCGTCAGGATCCCGGGTTGACGGCGATCTGGATGCGCTTCCTGAACTTGACAGGGGTTCCGTTGCGTCGGGCGGGACGATACGCCCACGTCTTGGCGGCGTTGAGAACGAGGCGGTTGTAGGCGGGGTCCAACGGTTGAACCATTGTGGCCGACTCGACCGAGCCGGTTTCGTCGATGACGATCTCGAGCACACCGGATTTGGCCGTCGAGACACGCCACGGAAACGGTGGCAGCGATTGTTGAATGGCGACGGGCTCGATGATGTTGTTTTCGTCTTTGGTGTAGATCGCCGGTGCGGCGAGACTCGTGGACGAGGATGCGGCCGGCGCTCGAGTATCGGCGGCAGGTGGCGGGGTAATCGTTGGAGTCAGTGCCACCGGCGCGGACGCCAATTGCGGCGTAGGCGGGGGAGCCAGGTTACGGATCGCCAGATCGTTGAAGCCGGTCGCGAGCGTCTTGAGGTCGACGAGCGGAGCTTGACCGGCAGCAGCGGTGATATCGGGATCAGACAGCGCGATCAGCACCTGCGTGAAGCCCTCGGTCGCCGTCCGCAAATCGTTGCGTTCGAACGCCGCCTTGGCCGCGACATAGCGCTGTTGAATGATGCCGGGAAGCAGACGTTGACGGGCGTCGCGGAACAGCGTTCTCAATCGCGGCGGCACTTCGTCGAGATTGGGGTGATACAGCGGATCGCGCGTGATCATCTCGTCGACCGCCCTCGTGGCTTCGTTCACGCCGCCGAGAGCCGCGAGACAGAAGGTCCGATACAGATCGATCGCCTGTCGATCCTGCGGCCCAGGATTCGACTTGAGCAGGCCGTCCAACATCGACAGCGCGTCCTTGTATTCCGCAGACGCATACAACTGGCGAGCCGTAGAGAGCGATTGCTGCGCCTTCAGATCGGCGGGGTGCAGGAGAGGGGCGAACAGACCGACTGCGACGACACACAATCGCAGGTTCATTTCGATCTCAGATCGAATCCGACCTTGGCGGGCGATCCGCTCGTAACAGTCACGGTTGCGCGCCGTTCGCCGAGCTCGGGGTGACGGACGACCACCTCGTGGATGCCGAGCGTCACTTGAGTCGATCCAATCGGCGTTTCGCCAACCGGCATGCCATCGACGAACACTTCGGCCCACGGCACTGCATTGATGGCGAGCGTGCCCTTGGGCCAATTGGGTTTGATGGCCGCCACCTGGCCGGCGGTCACTTGCACCGTTCGCCGTTCACGATAGCCGAGCGCCTCGTTGACGATGTCGAGATCGTGGCGTCCCACGGGCAGCATGATCTTGTCGATGCGGTTGTTGCCCAGGAAGCGATCGCCTTCGAACACTTGCACGTCGGCGGGCGCGGCCACTGTGATCCATCCGGCCGCAACTCCAGGCACCTGGCGATCGCCCATCGGCACGAACAAAGACGCCGTGCGCCCCGGTTCGACCAACACCCGTTGGGTTACCGAGCCCGACTGACCAGCAAGCGCCACGGTGTGAGGGCCCGGCGTGAGATCGGCGACGCTCACCGGTGACCGACCGACCGAACGCCCATCCACGGTGACCGAGGCACCGGGCGGCTCGGTGCGCACGAGCAACTCGCCATTGCCGGCTGCGGCCGGGGCCGGCGCTGTCAGTTCGAGGAAGAGCGACGTCTGGCTGCCAGACTTGATCGTCACCGGCATCTGCCGCGGACCTCGATCGCTCGCGACCGCGACGAGATGTGTGCCGGGTGGGAGATCGATATCGAGCGGCGTGACACCGCGGCGAACGCTGTCGATCGTCACGGCGACGCCCACTGGGTTGGTGGTGATCGAAACCGTCCCGGGCGGCTCGACGCGGGTTGAGCGGAGCAGACCGAATGCGAACCACGCGACCACGAGCGAACCCACAGCGACGATCGCAATGGCCGCAATGCGCACACGCTGCGACCAATCGCCGGGAACCGCTAACGCAATCCTGCGCGCGTGCGATTGAAAGTCGAACGAATAGGTGCTGTCCGCGGGACGCTCTGCCTCGACGGGCACGACTGTGCTCGGCGTCGGCTCCTGCGTCGGCCGTATCTCCTGCGTTGGCTGTAACTCCGGATCCGGCAGAAGAGTGGGCTCGGCCTTCAGCAGGATGGAAGGCTTCTCAACGGCGTGTTCGCGCGGCGGCGATGGCGGTGGTGGTAGCGGTTGGGTCGCCGCTTCTTTCGAGGACAGCGCCGGGTAGCGGGCGAGAAACGCGCGCAACGCCTCGATGCGCGGCGCCAGGTCCACTTCCGATGCGACATCATCGATGACGTCGAGCGTCAGAGGTCCTTCGTCGCTGCCGGCGACCTGAGCCGCCGACACTCGCATATCGAGCGCCAGACACCGCGCGAGAAACACGTGAAGCGCGTCGCGATCGAGTGCCGCCTCGTCCTTCCCGATCGCGTCGGCCAAGGCGACTGCGGCATCACGAGCGGTCGCAAAGCCGTCGCGGGGATCGAGCTGCATCGCACGACGCAGCCAATCGCGAAGCGTGAGCGGCAGCGGTTCAATCGGGCCGTTGCCGACTCGCAAGGCGGCTCCTTGCAGCGCCGTGGACAGGCCGCCCGGGTAGATGTCGCTGGTGAGGCGACGCCCGAGGATCAGAGCCAACGCCACGAGACCGACTTGTGCCACGTCGGTGCGTGCGTCGAAGGCGTGAACGACGGGCGCTGGCGGCAGCGCGACGCGCAACTCGCTCCAGTAGCGATCGCGCGCGTAGCGAAGCTGCCCGAGCGCGGATCCGAGCACGCAGTCGGCGACCACGAGGCTGCCGTTGGGTGTGATGATGATCCGTTCGGGCCCGATCGCGCCGTGGGAGATGTCGGGCAGGCTCTCGCACCATGCCGCAGCCGCGTCGACCAATTGCCGCAGGAGGCAGCGAACCGCGTTCAGATCGAGCGACAGCGATCGCTTCTCGGCGGCCGCGAGCAGCGACGACAGCCGAACGCCAGATACGTGATCCGAGTAGACGACCAGCGTGGCGGTGGCGCTATCGACGTCGATCGCGCGCGGGTGCTGGAACGACTCGTGACGGAAATTCGAGAAACGAGCGACGCGCTCGCGGAGCGCCGGCTCGACGTTCGGGATCGATGTCAGGGTCGAGCTCAGCCGCAGAACTTCGAGGCGTTCACCGCGTGCGCCGATGGCTTGGCGGCGTTCCCCGAAACCATCCGAGAAGACCGGATGAGCTGGAGGAGTCAGCGAGTCCGAGAGCGCTGCAAGATTCATATTGCTCAGGCTGTCCTGCGCAGCTCTGCGATTCCCGTACCGCGATCGATTGCCTCAAGGGCCGCTGGTGCGCCGCGGCCGTGAGGCAATTGATTGGCCTGCGCGTATAAGGTATCGGCCGCGCAGCTCCGTGCATTAGCGTTACATCGCGGGACTGTCGGCACTGGCGTCCGCACTGCGCGCAGCGGCGATGGTCTGAAACAACTCGAACTCCGACACCGGCTTCACGAGATGTGCGTCGAAGCCGGCTTCCGCCGTGCGCTGCCGATCGTAGGCCTGTGCCCACCCGGTGAGCGCCACGATCAACGCCCGCGCGCCCCACGGCCGACGCCGCATGCTTCTCACCGTTTCATAGCCGTCCATCTTCGGCATACCCAGATCGAGGAGCACGACCTGCGGATGGAACGTCTCGCCGATCTTCATCGCCTCGATCCCGTCGTTGGCGGTGCGCACTTCGTGTCCGGCAACCTGGAGCTGCATCGACAGCGCCTCGACGGCGTCGGGATGATCGTCGACCACCAGAATCCGGCTCGGTCCCGTGCTTGGAACGACCGTCGAATCGATGAGACCGTCCTCGGGACGCGCACCCTGCATCGCAAACAGCGGCAAGCGCACGACGACCTCGGTGCCCTGGCCCGGTCCCGGGCTATGCGCGGCCACGGTGCCGCCGTGCATCTCGACGATGCGACGTACGAGCGCCAGTCCGATCCCGAGTCCGCCCTGTACGTTGTCGCTCTTCGTATGCACCTGGGTGAACAGATCGAAGATCTTCGGCACCTGCTCGGTCGCGATGCCGATGCCGTTGTCCTTCACGGTGATCGCGACTGACGTCCCTTCGCGCCCCACCTTCAACAGGATCTGCCCGCCGGGCTCCATGAACTTGACGGCGTTGTTGAGGATATTGCCGATCACTTGAACGAGGCGCGCCTTGTCGCCTTCGATGGCGAGCACCTCCTCCGTGAGATCCAGCGTGAGCGTGTGGCGCCGCTCGTCGATCGCGGGGCGCGCCGTTTCCACCGCCCGAGCGATGACCGCGGCGACGAGCACACGCTCGCGGTGCAGCGTGATCATGCCGCGTGTGATGCGCGACACGTCGAGCAGATCGTCGACGAGGAACACCAGATGCTGGACCTGACGCTCGAGCACGTCGCGGGCGCGATCGCGTTGCGTCTGCGACAGCTCCTTCAGTCGAAGCAGTTGCACGGCGGTACTGATCGGCGCCAGTGGATTGCGCAATTCGTGGGCGAGCATCGCCAGGAATTCATCCTTCCGGCGATCGGCTTCCTTGAGGGCGCCGGTCGATGCCTCGAGCGCGGCGGTGCGCTCGCTCACCCGCCGCTCGAGCTCGGCGTTGAGACGTTCGAGCGCGCGAGTCTTGCGATAGAGATCGGCAAACACGCTCACCTTGGCGCGCAGAATCTCGGGAACGACCGGCACCGGCACGTAGTCCACCGCCCCGCACTCGTAGCCCCGTAACCGATCGAGGTCGGTCATGAGGATCGCCGACACGAAGATGATCGACGTCTTCTGGAACCGTGGATGCTGGCGGATCATCGACGCCAGCTCGTAGCCATCGAGATCGGGCATGCAGACGTCGACGAGCACGACGGCGATGTCGGTTCGCAGCAGCGTGTCGAGCGCTTCGGTCGCGGAGCTGGCCGTGAGCAGATTCTCGCCCAGCTCGCTCAGGATCGATTCGTAGGTAAGGAGCTTCGCCGGCTGGTCGTCGACCAGCAGGATGTTGACTCGGTTAACCCGCGTGGGAGTGGATCCGCTCATGACCTCGCCCTATCGATGAAGCCACATGCGCAGCACGGACAGAAGCTGCTCGGTGTTGACCGGCTTGGCCAGATAGTCGGACGCGCCGGCCTCGAAACACTTTTCGCGATCGCCTTTCATCGCCTTGGCGGTCAGGGCGACAATCGGCAGCCGCTGGAATGCGTTCTTCTTCCGAATCTGCCGGATGGTCTGATATCCGTCCATCTCGGGCATCATGATATCCATCAAGACGATCGACAGACCAGAGGTCTTCTCGAGGAGGTCGATCGCCTCGCTGCCGGTATTGGCCGTCAGCACCTGCATTCCGCGCCGCTCGAGCACGCTGCTCAACGCGAAGATGTTCCGCACGTCGTCGTCGACCACCAGCACGGCCTTGCCGACGAGGTCGTCGTCGGACCGGTGCAGCCGCTCGATCATCCGCTGCTTGTCAGCGGGAAGCTCTGAGACGACGCGGTGCAGGAACAGCGAGGTCTCATCGAGTAAACGCTCTGGAGACTCTACACCTTTTACGACCACGCTGCGGGCCAGCGTGTGCAGCTGCGCGTCCTCTTCGGCCGAGAGCTCCCGTCCGGTGAACACCACCACCGGCACGTCGGAGAACTCTTTGTTCTCGCTGATCCGCTCGAGCACTTCGAATCCCGACATATCGGGGAGGCGAAGATCGAGGACGACGCAGTCGCAGGGCTGGTCTCCCATCGCGGCCAGCGCCGCCGCCCCGGTGTCCGCCACGACGATGTCCAGATCGTCGTGCCCAAGCAGCTCTCTGATGCTCATCTGCTCGGCCGCGTTGTCTTCGACGACGAGCAGACGCTTGCGGCGTGGCGTCGCATAGCTCTTGATCTTGGTGAGTGCCGCCTCGAGACCTTGCGTGGTCGTCGGTTTGCTCAAGAACGAGAACGCGCCGCGCGCGAGCCCGTGTTGACGATCCTCATCAAGCGTCAGGATTTGCACGGGGATGTGCCGCGTTTCCGGGTCTTGCTTCAGCTGATTCAGCACCGTCCAGCCGAGCATGTCGGGCAGGAATACATCCAGTGACACGGCGGTGGGTCGGTACTGACGCGCGAGCGAGAGCGCATCGCCGCCGCGCATGGCGACGATCACCTTGAGGCCCTTGTCGCGGGCCAGATCGACCACGATGCGCGCGTAATGCGGGTCGTCTTCGACGATGAGCAGCGACGGATCGCCGGTCTTGATGGTGTCGCGATCGTCCTCGACGACTTCGACCGAGCGTTCCGGAATGCGCGCCGCGGGGAAGGTGACCACTGGCGCAGGCTGGCGCACCTGGATGCCGCTGCCTTCAATCGTGTGGCCGGCCACAGACGGCCCGGCGTAGCGGAGCGGGAGGTATAGGGTGAAGGTGCTGCCCACACCGGGCACGCTGCGCAGCTGAATCTCGCCTCCGAGCAGGCTCGAGAGCTCGCGACTGATGGCCAGGCCGAGACCGGTGCCGCCGTACTTGCGGCTCGTGCTCGCGTCCGCCTGCTGGAACGCTTCGAAGATGATCCGCTGCTTCTCGGGCGGAATGCCGATGCCGGTGTCGGCCACTTCGAAGGTCACCACGCGCCCCGCCTGGCTCAGCACCGGATGATTCGACGTCCACCCGCCGCTCACTTCGGAGACGCTGAGACGCACGCCGCCTTGTGCCGTGAACTTGAACGCGTTCGACAGCAGGTTCTTGAGCACCTGCTGCAGACGCTTCGAGTCGGTGACGATGCTGCGGCCCAACCCTTGATCAACGCTGACATCGAACGAGAGCCCGCGGTTCTCGGCATCGTGCGAGAACGTGCGCACCACCATGTCGAGCAGGTTGGTGAAGAAGATCTCCTCGGCCTCGACGGTGACCGTGCCCGACTCGATCTTCGACAGGTCGAGAATGTCGGTGATCAGGTTGAGCAGGTCAGTGCCGGCGCCTTGAATCGTGCGCGCGAACTCCACCTGCTTGCCGGTGAGGTTGCCTTCGGGGTTGTCGGAGAGCTGCTGCCCCAGAATGAGAATGCTGTTCAAGGGCGTGCGCAGCTCGTGCGACATGTTGGCCAGGAATTCCGACTTGTACTTCGAGGTGAGCGCCAGCTCCTCGGCCTTTTCTTCGAGCGCGCGCCGGGCCTGCTCGATTTCCTGATTCTTGCGCTCGACTTCGACGTTCTGCTCGGCGAGCTGCTGCGCCTTCTGCGCCAGCTGCTCGTTGGTCTGCTGCAGCTCTTTCTGCTGCGCCTGCAATTCGCCGGCAAGCTGTTGCGACTGCTTCAACAGGCCTTCGGTCTGCATCGTCGCTTCGATGCTGTTGAGCACGATGCCGATGCTGGCGGTGAGCTGCTCGAGGAACGCCAGGTGCGTCTCGGAAAAGTCGCGCAGCGAGGCGATGCCGATGACCGCCTTGATCTGGCCCTCGAAGATCACCGGGAAGATGACCAGGTTGCGTGGCAGCGCGTGGAAGAACACCGAGCCCACCGCCACCGTGCCGGGCGGGATGTCGGAGACGAGGATGCGGCGCATGTCGCGCGCGCACTGGCCGATGAACCCTTCGCCGACGGACAGATCCGATGGGTACGAATGGTCGGCGAGCTCGGCGTAACTGGCGAGCATGCGGAGCACCGGCGCCGGCTCGTAGTCCATCTGGTAGATGACGCCCTGATGCGCGTTGACGAGCGGCACGAGCTCCGAGAGAAGCAGTTTGCCGACGGTTGATAGATCGCGCTGGCCCTGCAGCATGCCGGTCAACCGCGCGAGGTTGGTCTTGAGCCAGTCCTGCTCGGTGTTGCGGTCGGTCGTCAACCGCAGGTTGTCGATCATCGTGTTGATGTTGTCTTTGAGCTCGGCCACCTCGCCGCGGGCCTCGACCTGAATCGATCGCGTGAGGTCGCCCTTGGTCACCGCAGTGGCGACCTCGGCGATCGCGCGCACCTGCGTGGTGAGGTTGGCCGCCAGCAGGTTCACGTTGCCGGTGAGGTCCTTCCACGTGCCGGCGGCGCCAGGCACGTTGGCCTGACCACCGAGCAGCCCCTCGGTACCGACCTCGCGCGCGACCGACGACACCTGATCGGCGAACGTGGCGAGCGTGCCAGTCATGTTGTTGATCGTGTCGGCCAACGCCGCCACCTCGCCCTTGGCCTTCACAGTGAGGTTCTGCGAGAGATCGCCGTTGGCGACCGCGGTCACCACCTTGACGATGCCGCGGACCTGCTCGGTGAGGTTGGCGGCCATGACGTTCACGTTGTCGGTGAGGTCCTTCCACGTGCCGGCGACGCCTGGCACCTGTGCCTGACCGCCGAGCAGACCTTCGGTGCCGACCTCGCGCGCCACGCGCGTGACTTCGGCCGCGAACGCGTTGAGCTGATCGACCATGGTGTTGATCGTGTTCTTCAGCTCGAGGATCTCGCCCTTGACGTCGACGGTGATCTTTCTCGAGAGGTCGCCGCGGGCGACTGCCGTCGTGACTTCCGCGATGTTCCGAACCTGTGTCGTGAGGTTTGCGGCGAGGAGGTTGACGTTGTCGGTGAGGTCCTTCCACGTGCCGCCGACGCCAGGCACCACCGCCTGACCGCCGAGACGTCCGTCGGTGCCGACTTCGCGCGCCACGCGCGTGACTTCGGCCGCGAACGATCGCAGCTGCTCGACCATCGTGTTCAGCGTTTCCTTGAGCAGCAGGATCTCGCCGCGCACGTCGACGGTGATCTTCTTCGAGAGGTCGCCGCCCGCGATGGCGGTCGCCACTTCGGCGATGTTGCGGACCTGCGCCGTCAGGTTGCTGGCCATGAAGTTGACGTTGTCGGTGAGGTCCTTCCACGTCCCCGCGACGCCCTGCACCTGCGCCTGACCACCGAGCTTGCCTTCGGTGCCGACCTCGCGCGCCACGCGCGTGACTTCGGCCGCGAACGCGTTCAGCTGATCGACCATCGTATTGATGGCTTCCTTCAGCTGCAGGATCTCGCCTCGGACATCGACCGTGATCTTGCGCGACAGGTCGCCGCGGGCGATGGCCGTCGTCACCTCCGCGATATTGCGGACCTGCGCGGTGAGGTTGTTGGCCATCGAGTTGACCGAGTCGGTGAGGTCCTTCCACGTGCCGGCGACGCCGCGCACGTTGGCCTGACCGCCCAGTCGGCCTTCGGTGCCGACCTCGCGCGCCACGCGCGTCACTTCGCCCGCGAACGCATTGAGCTGGTCGACCATCGTGTTGATGGTGTCTTTGATCTGCAGAATCTCGCCGCTGACATCGACGGTGATCTTCTGACTGAGGTCGCCGTTGGCGATCGCGGTCGCCACCTTCGAGACGTCGCGCAGCTGCACGGTGAGGTTGCCGGCCAGCAGGTTGACGTTGTCGGTGAGGTCCTTCCATGTGCCGCCGACGCCGGGCACCAGGGCCTGACCGCCGAGTCGTCCGTCGGTGCCGACCTCGCGCGCCACGCGCGTCACCTCGGCCGCGAACGCGTTGAGCTGGTCGACCATCGTGTTGATGGTGTTCTTCAACTCGAGGATCTCGCCCTTGACGTCGACCGTGATCTTGCGTGAGAGGTCGCCGCGCGCGACGGCGGTGGTGACTTCGGCGATGTTGCGGACCTGCGTGGTGAGATTCGCGGCCAGCAGGTTGACGTTGTCGGTGAGGTCCTTCCACGTGCCGGCGACACCGGGCACCTGCGCCTGACCGCCGAGACGGCCTTCGGTGCCGACCTCGCGCGCCACGCGCGTCACTTCGCCGGCGAACGCATTCAACTGATCGACCATCGTGTTGATGGTGTTCTTCAGCTCGAGGATCTCGCCGCTGACGTCGACAGTGATCTTCTTTGAGAGGTCGCCGCTGGCGATCGCCGTCGCGACTTCGGCGATGTTTCTCACCTGCGCGGTGAGGTTGTTCGCCATCCAGTTGACCGAGTCGGTGAGGTCTTTCCATGTGCCGGCGACACCGAGCACCTTGGCCTGACCACCGAGACGACCTTCGGTGCCGACCTCGCGTGCGACGCGCGTGACTTCGCCGGCGAACGCATTGAGCTGATCGACCATCGTGTTGATGGTCTCTTTGAGCAGCAGGATTTCGCCGCTGACGTTGACGGTGATCTTCTTGGAGAGGTCGCCGCCAGCGATGGCGGTGGCCACTTCGGCAATGTTTCTCACCTGCGCGGTCAGGTTGCTCGCCATGAAGTTGACGTTGTCGGTGAGGTCCTTCCACGTACCGGCCACACCGGGCACCTGCGCCTGACCACCGAGCTTGCCGTCAGTACCGACTTCGCGCGCGACGCGCGTGACTTCCGATCCAAACGCGTTGAGCTGGTCGACCATCGTGTTGATGGTGTTCTTCAGCTCGAGAATCTCGCCGCGGACGTCGACCGTGATCTTGCGCGACAGGTCGCCGCGCGCGACGGCCGTGGTGACCTCGGCGATGTTGCGCACCTGGTCGGTCAGGTTGCGTGCCATCGCGTTAACCGAGTCGGTGAGGTCCTTCCACGTTCCGGCCGCGCCGGGCACGACCGCCTGACCGCCGAGTCGTCCTTCGGTGCCGACCTCCTGCGCCACGCGCGTTACTTCCGACGCGAACGATCGCAGCTGGTCGACCATCGTGTTGATGGCTTCCTTCAGCAGCAGGATCTCGCCGCGGACGTCGACAGTGATCTTCTTGGACAGGTCGCCGCTGGCGATCGCGATCGTCACCTCCGAGATGTTGCGCACCTGACCGGTCAGGTTGCTCGCCATCGAGTTGACGCTGTCGGTGAGGTCTTTCCACACGCCGCTGACGTTGCGGACTTCGGCCTGACCACCCAGCTTGCCGTCGGTGCCGACCTCGCGCGCCACGCGCGTGACTTCCGACGTGAACACGCCGAGCTGCTCGATCATCGTGTTGACGATCGTCGCTGAGCGCAGGAACTCGCCTTCGAGCGGACGGCCGTCGACATCGAGTCGCACGGTCTGCAGCAGGTCGCCCTTGGCAACCGCGGCGAGCACGCGGGTCACTTCCGTCGTCGGCCAGAGGAGATCGTCGATCAGCGTGTTGACCGACGACTCCATCTCGCCCCATGCACCGCCGACGCGACCGAACTTCACGCGCTGTCGCGTCTTGCCGCGCTTGCCGACCACGTTGCCGACGCGTTCGAGCTCGTCGGCCATGCGCGAGTTGGCGGCGACGATCTCGTTGAAGGTATCGGCGATCTTGCCCTCGAGACCGGTCCAGTCGCCCGGCAGCCGCACAGAAAAGTCGCCGTCGCGTACGGCTTGCAAGGCGCCGAGCAGCTCAGAGAGCTCGGCCTGCGGGCTCGTCAAGACGTCGGAAGACGCAGCGGTATCAGTCCGTTGCATGGACCAGACTCCTGTCGTTCAAAAGTGGTGGACGCCGCGCGCGCAGTATCGACCACATCCGTAGTGTCGACAATACGGTGTCCCCCTGATACAGCGCTCATCAGGCCTCCGAAAACCCTGAGCACTCACACATAACTGTCCGTCTCGACGATAACCCATTGGATGTGGCGTGGGAGGTGGATTACGTGAGGATGAGGCCGTGATAGGGATGAGTACCGGGATGCTACGATTTTGCAGTAACGCTGCCAGTTCTCTTGCCTTCAATTTCGGGGAAAAACCCTAGATGAGTTCAACGATTGAGTTAGGTCTCGATACGTTTGGCGATGTCACCGTGAATGGCAATGGTACGCCCTTGCCGCAAGCCGCCGTGCTTCGCAACGTCCTCGAACAGGGCGTGCTCGCCGATCAACTGGGGATCGCGTTCATCGGCGTGGGCGAACATCACCGACCCGACTTTGCGATCACCGCGCCGGAAGTCGTGCTCGGCGCACTGGCCAGTCGTACGTCGCGCATCCACCTTGGCACAGCCGTCACCGTGCTCAGCACCGATGATCCAGTTCGCGTCTTCGAGCGGTTCTCGACCATCAACGCACTCTCGAATGGACGTGCGGAAGTCTTCGTTGGTCGGGGCTCGTTCACCGAATCGTTTCCGCTCTTCGGCTACAAACTCGAGCATTACGAGACGCTGTTCGAGGAGAAGCTGAATCTCTTCGTCGAACTGCTGAAAGGGCAGCCGGTCAGCTGGAAGGGGCAGTTGCATCCGGCCGCGCTGTCGGACCAGACGATCTACCCGCCGATTGAAACCGGCACCTTGACGACCTGGGTGGCCGTCGGTGGGAGCCCGGAATCGGTGGTACGCGCGGCGCACTACGCGCTGCCGCTGATGCTCGCGATCATCGGCGGCAGCCCGCAGCGATTCGTGGGCTATGCCGACTTGTATCGACAGATGCTCGAGCGGTTTGGCAAGCCGATGCTGCCGATCGGCGTGCACTCACCCGGCCATGTGGCGGCGACCGACGAACAGGCCAAGGAAGAACTGTGGCCGCACTACGCTGGCCTGATGAATCGCATCGGCGCCGAACGCGGATGGCAGCCGATCGGCCGCGCCCACTTCGAGCGCGAGGCGGCGGAGGGTGCGCTGTTTGTCGGCTCTCCCGAAACCGTGGCAGCGAAGATCGTCAAGACGGTCAAGGCGCTCGGCTTGTCGCGCTTCGATCTGAAATACAGCAACGGCACGCTGCCGCACGACAAGTTGATGAAGAGCATCGAGCTGTACGGGACGAAGGTCGTGCCGCTGGTGCGGGAGCAGCTTCAGTAGGAAACGGGGGAGACGGAGGAAACGGGATGATCACACGGGGGTAACGGGGGAACGGGGTTAACGGAGAACGCCGCGCCGGCGGCGGTCCCTCGCAGACCGCGACAACGATGCGAGGGACCGCCACCGACGCGGCGCTTCCGTTTTCTCCGTTCCCCCCGTTCCCCCCGTGTGATCATTCCCGTTACCCCCGTCACCTCCGTTACCATCAGCCGCATGTGGCTCTCCTGCGGACTCGCCTTCATCAGCAGCTTCTGCACCCTCGTGATCGAGCTGATCGCCGGGCGCATCATGGCACCCTACATCGGCGTCTCGCTTTACACGTGGACCAGCATCATCGGCATCGTGCTGGCGGGTATGTCGGCCGGCAACTTCTTCGGCGGATATGTGGCCGATCGCTACGCCTCTCGCCGCACGCTCGGTCTCATCTTCATCGCCGGTTCCCTCGCCACGCTCGGCATTCTCGTCGTCACGCATGCCATCGAAGGCAAGACGTTCGGTCTTTCGTTTCTGCCGCGCATCGTCTCGTCGATCGCGCTGATCTTCTTCGTGCCCAGCTTCGTGCTCGGCATGGTGTCGCCGCTGGTCGTGAAGCTCGCGCTGGGCAACCTCGAACGCAGCGGTCACACCGTTGGCACGATCTACGCGGCCTCTACGGTCGGATCGATCGTCGGCACGTTCGCCACCGGGTTCTGGCTGATCTCGTGGCTCGGTACGCGAACCATCGTGTGGATCGTCGCCGCAACGCTGCTCGTCACGGGCCTCTTGATCGCTGGAGTACCGGCGAGCCGGAAAGCCAGGGCCGCTGTTGCCGCCGCGGGGCTTGTCGCGCTGATCGCGCTGCGCTTCGAGACACGAGGGCGGTACGAGGCGCCGTGTGACATCGAATCGAACTACTACTGCATCAGGGTGTTGGAGACCTTCGAGAGAGGCCACCCCGCGCGGATGCTGATGCTCGATCGACTGATTCACAGTTACGTCGTACCCGACGACCCCACCGCGCTCGACTACGGCTATGAGCAGGCCTATTCGAATTTGACGCAGGTGCATGCGGCCGGGCGCCAGCAGCTGGACACCTTGTTCATCGGCGGAGGCGGTTACTCGTTTCCGCGATTCGTCGAGGCGGTGTATCCGGCGTCAACCGTCGACGTGATCGAGATCGATCCCGCGGTGATCGCGGTGGCGTACGAGCGGCTCGGTCTGCCGGTGACCTCGCGCATTCGCTCGTTCAATGAGGACGCGCGCGTCTTCCTGACGGAATGGAGCGACCCGAAGCGCTACGACCTGGTCTACGGCGATGCGTTCAACGATCTGTCGATTCCGTTTCACTTGACCACAGTCGAGTTCAACCGGATCGTCGCGAACCGCTTGAAGCCAGACGGTGTGTACCTGACGAACATCATCGACAAGTTCGATGGGGGCGAGTTTCTCAAGGCCGAAGTCAACGCCCTGCAGGCGGCGTTCCCGCACGTCTACGTGTTTGGTCGCGGTGACCGCTTCGGGCCCTTCGATCGCAACACATATGTCGTGATGGCCAGCAAGCAGCCGCTCGATCGTGCGGCGTTCGACGCGGTGACGTCGCGCGACGAGGCCTACGTGCGCACCACGTTGCTGCCGGACGATCGTCTCGAGACCTATCTCGCTTCGGGCCGCGCGCTCACGTTGACCGACGACTTCGTCCCTGTCGACCAGTTGCTCGCGAATCTGTT
>Ga0075433_10000324_pt1 | contig 29260 bp, 26 predicted proteins | sample RhiMethybrSRZTD2_FD_75299 | JGI IMG/M metagenome (GOLD analysis project Ga0075433, IMG submission 75299) | Populus rhizosphere microbial communities from Tennessee, USA - Rhizosphere MetaG P. TD hybrid SRZTD2 | ecosystem: Host-associated > Plants > Roots > Rhizosphere > Soil | place: USA... | reverse complement strand
GCGGCCATGCCGTTGCAATCCATGCCGGTGCCGAGCGGAGCCGCCGTCACGTAGGAGGCCGCGGCGTTGCGATTGAGCTGGATGCGGTTCGCCATGTCGTTCAGGATGACCAGGGCCTCCGAGCGCTGATAGGACTCGACTTGCAGCACGTGCAGCCGGCCGTGCAGGACCACGAGCGCCAGGAGTCCGATCGCAAGGATGACCATCGCGACCAGGACCTCGACCAGCGATACGCCCGCCTGTCGCGGGCACGGGGATTGCGTTTGCATGGCTACCACTTTTCCGCAGGCGTCTTGGTGCCGAGGCTGTCGATCGAAAGGTCGCCGTCGCTCACCTGGCCGTCTTTCGCTGTCAGCGTGACGGTGAATCCGGGCGGCGGTCCGGCCGGAACAGCGGGATCGATCGCGAGGTCGTAGTTCCCGCTGACTTCGGGCGGCAAGGCGTAACCGAGCGTGGCATCGTCCGCGTAGACGCGGTTGGCGATGAAATACTGGTGCTCGCGGTTGACGATTTCCATCATCACCGACTGGGCGGCGCGCCGGTTGCCCTTGATCACCGATTGGCGGTACGACGGAATGGCGATGGCCGCGATGATTGCAACGATCACCAGCGTGACCATCATTTCGATGAGCGTGAATCCCCGGGCCTTGTTCATGAAGGTCCTCGCGCACGTACCGCCACGCGCGGACATTACTTCGGCTCTCGCCGGGCGGAGGCACCAGCCGCCATTCGGTCGCCCAGGGCGGCCGAACGGTACGCCTGGGAGAACTGCGTCACAGTTCTCCGGTCCGTGAATTGGCGTTATGTCGGCTGCCGCGCAGGCGACCGGGGCCGAATCTCGTTCTAATGGATGCAGGGCCGGGAAGCGGCCCGGAGCGAACTGATGAACAGCTTGCGAAGGCAACGCGGCGTCACGGGGATCGAGCTGGTGGTCGTCATGATTATCATCGGGATCCTGGTGGCGGTCGCGATCTCGTCCTACCGCGCCTACGTGATCCGCAGCCAGCGCTCGGACGCGAAGGACGCCCTGTTCGCCCTGGCGAACCAGCAGGAGAAGCACTATCTCCAGTGCAACACCTTTGCGACCGCGATCGACGCCGCCACGAGCTGCGCAGACGGCAAGTTGCAGGGCACGAGCCTGAGCAGGAACGGGTGGTACAGCCTTGCGATTTCCGCCGCGAACGCAACGACGTTCACGGTCACGGCAACGGCCGTCATCGGCGAGGACCAGTACCAGGATAGCGCGTGCCGCGTATTCATCGTGGACCAGACCGGCGTACGCACGGCCGCGGACTCGGGCGGCTCCGACAACACCGACGAGTGCTGGCGCTGAGCGGCGCGGCGCGCGGCTAGAAGAGCCGCGGCCGCCCGATCCAGACGGGCTTCACGGCGGTCGCTCCGCCGTCCGCGAAAAATTCCGCGTCGATCCAGAGGTCGGCGACCGCCGCGAGGCGCCCGCCCACGTAGACGAGCGGAAGGCGGTCGCGCATCCAGGGCACGACGCCGGCTTCCTGGCAAAGGTCCTTCAGGCGCTTGCGCGGACGGCCTGGATGCGGGCGAAGGCTTTCGCCGCCCAGCCGAAAGCCCAACGTCGCCTCCACCCCGGGCGGAATCCGGAGCCCGCCGTCGCTGCTCGCGACCAGCGAGAAGTGACCGAGCCCCGCTCCCAGGTCGATGCGGGTCGCTTCGCGATCCGGTTGCGAGTGCGCCGGCAAAGGCGCGAGCGCATAGAGCCTGCCGCGGTAGCGGCGGATCTCGCCTTCCTTCCAGCGGAGGCACGGCGCGCCATCCGGTTTCGCCCCGATGAGCGCAGCGAGCGCCGCGCCCAGACGGCCTGCCGGCGGCGGCCTGAGGCGCTGTTCCCGGAGCCACCAGCGCAGCACGTTGACCTGGCGATCACGCGTGAGCCGTGCGAGGCCGCTGACGTCGAGGCGGCCTTCGTCGAGGAGCGCGTGCGCGTCGGCCTCGGCAAGGCCGGCGAGCAGGCGCGAGGCTTCGGCGAGATGCGAGGCGCTTCTTCCAATCGTCGTCGCCGCCGCAGGCCAGCGCTCGAGCAGCGGCGGCAGCACGTGCTTCCTGAGGTAAGCGCGGTCAAAGCGCTCCGCCCCGTTCATCGGATCCCGCAACCATGCGAGGCCATTCCGGTTTGCGTAGTCCTCGAGCTCGTCCCGGCCGACATCGAGCAGCGGGCGCAGCAACCAGCCGCGGCCGAGTGGCGCGCGATGCGGCATGGCTGCAAGGCCTGCGACGCCGGCGCCGCGCAGGAGCTGGATCAGGACCGTCTCGAGCTGGTCGTCGCGGTGGTGCGCGCTGAGAAAATGCTCGCCGTCGGCGAGCGCCGCCGCAACGGCTGCGTACCGGGCCGACCGCGCCTCGGCTTCGAGGCTCGCGCCACCTCCCCGCGCGACCCGGACTACGCGCGACTCGAACGCGACGCCAAGGCCGGCGCACAAGCGACGGCAGGCATCGACCCAGTCATCGCTCTCCGGCTGCAGGCCATGGTTCACGTGAAGCGCGCGAAGCGCCCGGCCCGCGCGCGTCGCGAGTGCGGCGGTCGCATGCAGCAGCACCGTGGAATCGAGGCCGCCCGAGAGACCGACGCACAGCGGGGCGTCCCTCCATCCGGGATCGATCGCGGTCAGGAGCCCGGCGAGCCGCTCCGCACCGAAAGCCATGTCAGGTCCCGCCGTAAACCCCGAAACCGCGCAGGCGCTGTGCGCGCTCGGCGAGCAGCGTGTCGACCGGCAGCGGCGCGAGCTCCGCGACGCGGCGGGCGAGCGCTTCACGCAGGCGCTCGGCCGTCACCTGCGGCTCGCGGTGCGCGCCGCCGAGCGGCTCGGGAATCACTTCGTCGACCAGGCCGAGCTTCGAGAGGCGTTCCGCCGTGATCCCCATCGCCTCGGCCGCGAGCTCGCGTCGGTCGGCGCTCTTCCAGAGGATCGATGCGCATCCCTCGGGCGAGATGACGGAATAGATGCTGTACTGGAGCATCAGCAGGCGGTCACAAACCCCGATCGCGAGCGCGCCGCCCGAGCCGCCTTCGCCGATCACGCAGGCGATGACCGGCACCCCGAGCCGCGCCATGTCGAAGAGGTTCCTCGCGATCGCCTCGCTCTGGTTGCGCTCCTCCGAGCCGACGCCCGGGTAGGCTCCCGGCGTGTCGATGAGAGTGACGATGGGCAGCCCGAAGCGCTCGGCGGTCAGCATCAGGCGCCGCGCCTTGCGGTAGCCCTCGGGCTTCGGCATGCCGTAATTGCGGCGCACGCGCTCCTTGGTGTCACGCCCCTTCTGCTGGCCGATCACCATGACGGCCCGGCCGTCGAGCCGCGCGACGCCGCCGACGATCGACTGGTCGTCCGCGTACATGCGGTCGCCGTGCAGCTCCAGGAACTCGGTGAAGATGAGCGGGACGTAGTCGAGCGTGTACGGCCGCTGCGGGTGGCGCGCGAGCTGCGTGATCTGCCAGGGCGTCAGGCTCGCGAAGATGCTGCCGGTGAGGGTGCGCGCCTTGGCGCGCAGCTTCTCGATCTCGTCGCCCGTGTTGAGGTCCGAGTCCTCGGCGAGGAAGCGCAGCTCCTCGATCTTCGCCTCGAGCTCGGCAATCGGCTGTTCGAAGTCGAGGAACTGGAGCGGCATCCGGGCAGTATAGAGGGATCAGTCCGGGCGCTGCCCGTAGCCCAGCCGGATGCCGTCGCGGCCGACCAGGCGGGCGAGATCGTCGAGGAGCTTGCGGGTCGGCTTCACAGACCACTCTTCGGAGAGGCTGAGCGTGCCGCGCGCGTCGCTGCCGATGTAGTGCACCGCGACCGCGCAGTGCCCGCCGCGCCCGGCACGCAGGATTTCCTCGAGGCGCGCGAGCTGGCGGCCGTCGCCGCCGCCCGCGGGCAGGCGGATCGTGAGCCGGCTCGCCTCGCGCTCGCGCAGCTCGTCGATCGGCGTGATCTTCTTTGCGTTGATGCGCCAGTCGTCGATGAACTCGTCGTAGCGGAGCATGCCCTCGACGACGACGATCGCGTCGCGCACGACGACATGCCGGTGCTGCTGCCAGACGTCGTCGAACAGGCTCACCTCGATGCGCGCGCTGCGGTCGTCGAGCACGAGCGTCATGCGGGAGCCGCGCCGGCGGAGCTCGAGCACGAGCCCGGCGACCGTCACCGTCTTGCCCGCGCCGAATGCGCGCGTGTCGCCCGTGGGCCGCGGCCCGCCCAGATCGACGATGCGCGCCGGGGCGACCTGACGAAGCTCCTGCTCGTACTCCGCGATCGGGTGGCCCGACAGGAAGAGCCCGAGCGTCTCGCGCTCACCGGCGAGGCGCTCGGCCTCACTCCACTCGGGCAGCGACGGGATCTCGACCGCCGGGTCCGCGCTCGCGTGGCCCGGCCCCGCGAGCCCGCCGAAGAGGTCGTCCTGCCCCGCGGCGTGGGCGCGCGTCTTCTGCTCGCCGAGCTGGATCGCAGCAGGCAGCGCCGCCCAGAGCGAGGCGCGGGTGCGCCCGAACTGGTCGAAGCAGCCGGACTTCACCATCGCCTCCAGGGTGCGCTTGCCGGCGAGCCGGAGGTCGACGCGCCGGCAGAGATCGACGAGGTCGCGGTATTCCCCGCCCCGCTCGCGCTCGCCCACGATCGCCTCTACCGCACCCTCGCCCACGCCCTTGATGGCGCCGAGGCCATAACGGATCGTGCCGGGACCGGCGACCGTGAACGCGAAGCTCGACTCGTTGACGTCGGGCGGCTGGACTTCGAGGCCGATGCCGGCGCACTCGTCGATGAAGGACACGACCTTGTCCGTGTGCTCCATGTCGCAGGAGAGCACGGCCGCCATGAAAGCCTCCGGGTAGTGCGCCTTCAGCCAGGCGGTCTGGTACGCGAGGAGCGCATAGGCGACCGAGTGCGACTTGTTGAATCCGTAGCCGGCGAACTTCTCGATCAGGTCGAAGATGTAGCCTGCGCGCGCGGCAGTCACGCCGCGCGCCACGGCGCCGTCCACGAACACCGATCGTTGCGTGGCCATCTCCTCGGGCTTTTTCTTGCCCATCGCACGGCGCAGGAGATCCGCCCCGCCGAGCGTATAGCCCGAAAGCGTCTGCGCGATCTGCATCACCTGTTCCTGGTAGAGGATCACGCCGTAAGTCGGCTTCAGGATCTCCGCGAGGCTCGGGTGCAGGTAGTCGATCGTGCCGGCGGCCCGGCCGTGCTTGCGTGCGATGAAGTCGTCCACCATGCCCGACTGCAGCGGGCCGGGCCGGAACAGCGCGACCAGCGCCACGACGTCGTCGAAGCGGTCGGGCTGGAGCTTGCGGACGAGGTCCGTGATGCCGCGCGACTCCAGCTGGAAGATCGCGGTCGTGCGTCCCGAGCGCAGCAGCTTGAAAGTCTCGGCGTCGTCGAGCGGCAACCGCGCGAGGTCGAGCGGCGCCTCGCCGGCCGCGAGCCGCTTCGCGTTGATGAGGCGCACGGCCCAGTCGATGATCGTGAGCGTCCTGAGCCCCAGGAAGTCGAACTTCACGAGCCCCACCTGCTCGACGTCGTCCTTGTCGAACTGAGTGACGAGGCTCGAGCTGCCCGCTTCGCAGTAGAGCGCGGTGAAGTCCGTGAGCGGGCGCGGCGCGATGACGACGCCCCCGGCGTGGGTGCCGGCATTCCGCGCGAGGCCTTCGAGCCGCTGCGCGAGGTCGATCAGGTCGCGCACCTCGTCCTCGGCGCCGTACCGGCGCTTGAGCTCGGGCTCCTTCTCCACGGCCTGCTCGAGCGTGATACCGAGCTCGAACGGGATCAGCTTCGCCACGCCGTCGACGAATCCGTACGGCAGCCCGAGCACGCGCCCGACGTCGCGCACGACGGCGCGCGCCGCGAGCGAGCCGAAGGTGATGATCTGCGAGACGCGGTCGCGGCCGTAGCGGTCGGCGACGTACTCGATCACGCGGTCGCGCCGCGACATGCAGAAGTCGATGTCGAAGTCCGGCAGCGAGACGCGCTCGGGATTCAGGAAGCGCTCGAACAGCAGGTCGTGGCGGATCGGGTCGAGGTCCGTGATGCCGAGCGCCCAGGCGACCAGTGAGCCGGCGCCCGAGCCGCGCCCCGGTCCGACCGGGATCTCGTGCTCGCGCGCCCAGCGGATGAAATCCGCGACGACGAGGAAGTAGCCTTCGAAGCCCATGCCGCAAATGACGCGGAGCTCCTGCTCGAGCCTCGCGCGATAAGCGTCGCCGTCCGCCGCTGCGGCACCGATGCGCCGGGCGAGCCCCTCGGCGGCGAGGTGACCGAGAAATTCTGGCGCACCGGATCCGTCCGGGACCGCGAATGCAGGAAGGTAGGTACGGCCCTGCGCGAGGGGCACCGAGCAGCGGCGCGCGATCTCTACGCTGTTTTCGATGGCCTCGGGCAGGTCGCGGAAGAGCGCGGCCATCTCGGCCGGCGTCTTCAGGTACTGCTCGGGCGAGTACGGGCGCGGCCGGCCGGCGTCGTCCAGCCGGTGCCCTCCATGGATGCAGACGCGCGCCTCGTGCGCCTCGAATTCCTCGCGCGAGATGAATCGGACGTCGTTGGTCGCGACGACGGGCGTCGGGCGCCGCGCCACGAGGCCGAGGACGCCGGCGACCAGCTCTTCATCGCCCGCCCGCCCGGTGCGCTGGATCTCGAGGTAATAACGGTCGCCGAAGAGCTCCTGCCAGCCCGCGAGAATTCGGGCCGCTTCTTCGGCGCGGCCCGTGAGCAGGGCGCGGCCGACGTCGCCCTCGCGGCCGCCGGAGAGCGCGATGATTCCCTCGGTCGACTCATCGTCGAGCCAGTCCCGCGCCAGCAGCGGACGGCCGCGTTCCTGGCCTTCGAGGTAAGTGCGCGAGACGAGACGCGTGAGGTTCTGGTAGCCGGTCTCGTTCTGCGCGATCAGGGTGAGGAGTGCGGGCTCGCCGCGCTCGCCGCCGTCCGCGACCCAGAGGTCGGCGCCGATCACCGGCTTCAGCCCGCGCTTTTCCGCCTCGCGGTGAAACTTCACCATGGCGAACAGGTTGCCGTGGTCCGTGAGGGCAACGGCGGGCATGCGCGCCGCCGCGGCCGCTTCCATCAGCTCGGGCACGCGCACGATTCCGTCCACGAGCGAGTACTCGGTGTGCAGGCGCAGGTGGACGAACGACGCGGCGTCTGCGCGGGTGCTCTCGGGGGGCATGCCGTGATCTTACCGCCGGACGGGCGCGAAGCTCTGGCGGTGCAGACGACAGGGCCCGTGGAGCGTCAGGCAGTCCAGGTGCTCCGGCGTGGCATAGCCCTTGTGGCGCTCGAAACCATACTCCGGGAACACGCCAGCCACGCGAGTCATCCAGGCGTCACGGCTCACCTTGGCGAGAATTGACGCCGCGCTGATTTCCCGGACCCGCGCGTCGCCCTGCACGATCGCCTCGAATCCGCAGTCGAGGCCCAGCATGCCGCCGTCCGGGCAGCGATCGCCGTCGAAGCAGACGCGGAGCGGCACCACGGCGAGCCCGAGCAGCGCACGCCGCATCGCGAGCATCGAGGCCTGGAGGATGTTCAGGACATCGATCTCGGCGGCATCGACCCATCCGATGGCCCAGGCGATCGCCCGCCCCTGGATCATCGCGGCCAGGCGCTCGCGGTCGGCCGCTTCCAGGAGCTTCGAGTCGCGCAGGCCCGCGATGGGCCGCCGGGCGTTGAGGATGACCGCCGCCGCCACCACCGGGCCCGCCAGCGGTCCGCGCCCTGCTTCGTCGACGCCCGCCGTGAGTCCGCCCGCGAGGCGCGGAATCGCGGCCCTGCCGGGCCTCACGGCGACTCCCGCCGGGCGAGGGACAGTATTGCGTCGGCCGCCTGCCCGCTGGCGCCCCGCTGCAGCTGCCGGTGGATCGCCGTAAACAGGGCCTGCAGCTCCGCGACTGCCTCGGGCTCATCCAGCCACCGCTCGAGTTCGCGCCCGAGACGCTCCGGATTGACGTCCACCTGCGCCAGCTCCGGTACGACGGCACGGCCCGCGAGCAGGTTGGGCTGCGCAAAGAAAGGAGCCTTGAAGAGGCCCATGCGCCGCAGCAGAAATGCGGTCAGCGCGCCGAGGCGGTATGCGACGACCATCGGCCGCTTGCACAGGAGCGTCTCGAGCGTCGCGGTTCCCGATGCGACGAGCGCGACGTCCGCCGCCGTCAGCACCGCTTGCGAGCGGCCCTGCACGACGAGAACCTTGAGGTCCGGCGCGCGCCGCGCGAGCGCAGCCTCGAAGGCGGACCGTGTACTTTCTCCCGCGAGCGCCGCCACGAACGCGAGGCCGGGCCGTCGCGCCGAAAGCCAGGCAGCGGCGCCTGCAAAGTCGTCCGCGAGGCGCGACACCTCGCCGACGCGGCTGCCCGGCAGGAGGGCGACGACGCGCGCTTCCGACGGAAGTCCGAGCGCCGTGCGGGCCGCGGCGCGGTCCGGCACGACCGGCAACTGATCGGCGAGCGGATGGCCGACGAAGACGGCCGGCAACCCGGCGTCGTCGTACACCGCGCGCTCGAACGGCAGCAGGCAAAGCACGAGGTCGAGGACGCGCGCCATGCGCGAGGCGCGCCCGCGGCGCCAGGCCCAGACCTGCGGGCTCACGTACTGGACGGTACGAAGCCCGGCCGCATGCAATGCTGGCGCGAGGCCGAGGTTGAATTCCGGCGCGTCGATGCCGACGAATACGTCGGGCCTGAGTTCGAGCATTGCCCGACGCACTCGCGCCCGCAGCGACAGGAGCCGCGGCAGGTGGTGCAACACCTCGAAGAGCCCCATGACCGCAAGCTCCTCCGCATCGGCGATGCGCTCGCAGCCCGCGGCCACCATGCGCGGCCCGGCGACGCCGACGAAACGCGCGTCGGGCGCGCGCTCGCGCAGTGCGGTGATCAGCGCGGCGCCCAGGTTGTCGCCCGAGGACTCGCCCGCGACGAGACCGATCGTGATCGCGCCCCCGCCGGCCATCAGCGGATGATGCTGCGTTCGCTGGAGTCGAGGAAGTCCACGAACGGCGCGAGCTCCGGCTGCTGCGGGACGAGCGCGCGCAGCTGTTCCGTCGCCTCGGCGAGCTTGAGGCCGGAGCGGTAGAACACGCGGTAGGCGTTCTTGATGTTCGTGACCTGCGCCGCGTCGAAGCCGCGGCGCTTCAGTCCCTCGCTGTTGACGCCCTTCGGCTCGGCCGGCGACCCCGCCACCAGAAGGTACGGCGGCACGTCGCGCGTCACGGCGGCATTGTTGGCGAGGAAGGCGTGCGCGCCGATCTTGCAGAATTGGTGGATGCCGGCATAGCCGGAGAGGATGACCCAGTCTCCGAGATCGACGTGCCCGGCGAGCGCCGTGCAGTTCGACATGACGCAATGGCTGCCGATGATGCAGTCGTGGGCGACATGGGAGTAAGCCATGAAGAGGCAGTCGTCCGCGATGCGGGTTTCGCCGCGGCCGCCGACGGTGCCGCGGTTGATCGAGCAGAACTCGCGGAATACGTTGCGGTCGCCGACGACGAGCGTCGTCGGCTCGCCCGCGTACTTCTTGTCCTGCGGCGCGTCACCGATCGACGCGAACTGGAACACCTTGTTGCCGCGGCCGAGCCTGGTCGGTCCTTTCACGACAGCGTGCGGGCCGATCCAGCAGCCGGCGCCGATCTCGACGTTGGCGCCGATCACCGCGAACGGCCCGATCTCGACGTCCTCTGCGATCCGCGCGGTCGGGTCGACGATCGCGCGCGGGTCGATCACTGCTTGACCTCCGGCGCCACCATCATCGTCGCCGAGGCGGCGACGGTCCCGTCGACCTCCGCCACGGTCTCGAACTTCCAGATGCCGCGGATTGCGCGCTCGAGCGTCGCCTTGAGTACCAGACGGTCGCCCGGCACGACCGGACGGCGGAAGCGCGCATTGTCGATGCCGACGAAGTAGAAGCGGGATTTCTCGTCCGGAACGACGCCCGCGGTCTTGAAGGCGAGGATGCCCGCGGCCTGCGCCAGCGCTTCCAGGATGATCACGCCGGGCATGACGGGGTTGCCGGGAAAATGACCGGGGAAAAACGGCTCGTTGACGGTGACGTTCTTGATCGCTTCGATGCGCTTGCCGGGCACGCATTCGACGACGCGGTCGACCAGCAGGAACGGGTAGCGGTGTGGCAGCTGCGCCAGCACCGCGCGGATGTCCATTGCGAACCCTTCGCTCATGCCTCGCCCTCCCCGTCCTGCTCAGCGCCTTTGGCGCGCCCGGCCTCGAGCCGCCGCAGGCGCGCCACCATGCGGCGCCACCTGGGCGCTTCGACCGCGGGTATGCCGGACGAGTACACGCCCGGTCCCGGCAGCGAATGCGACACGAGCGAATAGCCCGTCACGATCACGTCGTCGCCGATCTCGAGGTGGCCGGCGATGCCCACGGCACCGCCGATCATGCAGCGGCTGCCGATGATCGAGCTCCCGGAGATGCCGACGCAGCCCGCGATGACAGTGTGTGCCCCGATGCGGCAGTTATGGCCGACCTGCACCTGGTTGTCCAGCTTGACGCCCTCGCCGATCACGGTGTCCTCGAGGGTGCCGCGGTCGATCGTCGTGTTCGCGCCCACCTCGACATCGTCGCCGAGGCGCGTCCCTCCCAGGTGCGGCACCTTCTCGTAGCCGTCGGCATCCGGCGCGAACCCGAAACCGTCGCTGCCGACGACGGCGCCCGACTTGAATGTGCAGCGATGGCCCGCGACGACGCCGCGGCAGAGCGTGACGCCCGCCTGGAGGCGGCAGTCGTCGCCAAGCCGCACGCCGTCCTCGATGACGCAGTTCGGCCCGATCGAGCAGCGCTCGCCGATCACCGCGGCGGCCCCGATCACGGCATTGGGCCCGACCCAGGCCGTCGCGGAAACCTGCGCCGACGGATCGACCTGCGCGCCGGGCGCGCGGCCCGCCTTCACCGCGTCGGCCGGATGCAGCGCCTGTGCGATCCGCGCGTACGCAGCATAAGGACGCGGGCTGACGAGGGCGGCGACCGGGCAGTCTTCGGCGAGCTCGCGCGGCAGCACGACGGCGGTTGCGCGCGTCGCCGCGAGCTGGCGTCGGTACTTCGCGCCGGTGCAGAACGTGAGCTTGCCGGGCCCCGCGGAAGCGAGCGATGCGACGCCGTCCACCGAAAGGCCGGGATCGCCAGCGAGCTCGAGGCCGTAGCGGACCGCGATCTCGCCGAGCGTCATCGACATGCGACCCCCCTCGCGGCGGAGGCCGCTCAGGGCTTGGGCGGTGTCGCGGCGGGTGCGGGTGCCGGCGCCTTGGCCTTGATGGCCGCGACGAGCTGCGGCGTGATGTCGAGCGCATCGGCGGCATAGAGCACGCCGTCGCTGACGATCAGCTGGTAGCCGTTGGCTCGGGCGTAGGCCTGCACTTCGGTGAGCAGCGCGCGCTGCATCTTGCCGACTTCCTCGTTGCGGCGGAGGTTCAGGTCCTCCTGCAGCTCGTTGAAGCGGCGGTTGACGTTCAGCTCGAGGTCGCGCACCTCGCGCTCGGTGCGCACGCGGTCCGCCTCCGACATGACGGCGGCTTCCTTCTGCAGCTTTTCGCGCTTGTCCTGGAGGGACTTCTGCTGGGCGGCGACGTCGCGCTGGCGCGGCAGGAACTCGTTCTCGAGCGCCTGCTGGGCCGACTTGGCCTGGGGCGACTCCTCGAGGAGCTTGCCGAAGTTGACGACGCCGATCTTGATGGCCTGCGCCTCGGCGCCCGCCGCGGCCGCGAGAGAGAGGGTTGCGGCCAGCGCGAAGGTGACGATGTTCCGGGTCATGTTTCTCATCTTGCCTCGATGCTCAGAATGCGGATCCGATCGTGAACTGGAAGCGCTCGACCTCGTCCGGGTAGCGGATCAAGTCGCCCTTGTAGTCGTTAAGCGGTATGCCGTAGCTGAACCGGAAGACGCCGAGCGGCGCAAACCACTGGATGGCCAAGCCTACGGACTGCTTCAACTCATTGTAATCGAACTGGTAGTCCACGGGCGTGCGGCCGTCCCGGCCCACGAACTGGATGCCCGTGCCCTGCGAGAAGACGTTGCCGATGTCGAAAAACGCGCTGATGCGCGTGCTCGCGCGCCACTTCTCCGGCACCGGGAACAGGACCTCGGCGCGGCCCACCACCTTCAGGTTGCCGCCGTAGGGGTTGCCGAAGCCGTCCTTCGGGCCGAGGCGGCTCTCGCTGAAGCCGCGCACCGTGTCGGGCCCGCCCGCGAAGAACTGGCGGTAGGGCGGCAGCGAGGTCGTGTCCTTCCCGAGCGCATCGCCATAGGCGATGTTCGCGGCCATGGCGAACGTCCATTTCTTCCAGAGCGGAAGGAGCTGCAGGTAGTCGTAGCGCACCGTGTAGTAATTGACTTCGCTGCCCGGCGCCGTGACCGCGAGGGCGAGCGAATGCTGCAGGCCGCGGTCCGCGAAGATCGCGCGGTTGCGCGAGTCGAAATAGATGCTGCCGGCGAGCTCGAACGTGTCGAACTTCGTGCCATAGAGAGTCGTCGTCGTGACGATCGGCGGGTCGTCCGGATTCGGCGCCGGCGACTCGTGCTTGATCTCGCGCGTGTAGGGATTGCCGTTGTTCTGCACCCAGTCGACGGCCTCGGGCGCGCTGCTCACCGGGTTGACGATGAGGTCCGAGCGCTGCGCGATCAGGCCGAAGCGCAGGCCGGCATACTCGCTGATCGGGTAGCCGTACTCCAGCGTGCCGGAAAAGGTCGTCGTCGAGAAATCCGACGCCGCCGAAACATATTGCGTGACGTCGCGGTAGGTGAGGCCGATCGTGCGCGACACGTTGTCGATGTTCGTGTACGGGTCGGTGTGCGAGAGGCTGTAGGTCTTCGAGTACTGGCCGGCGACCAACTCGAGCGCGACGCGCTCGCCCGATCCCATGAAGTTCGAGTGCACGAAGCTGCCGTTCAGCATGAACGACTGCGACTCGGAGTAGCCGATGCCTCCGCTGAACTGGCCCGGCAGGCCCTCCTTCACGTCGAAGTCGACGTCGACGAGGTCGGGCGTGCCCGGCACCGGGTTCGTCTCGAAGTCGACCTTCTCGATGTACGGGAGGCGCTGCAGGCGCTCCTTCGAGCGCTCGAGCAGCGCGTTCGAGAGGTAGGAGCCCTCCATCTGGCGCATCTCGCGGCGCAGCACCTCGTCGTTGATCGCGCTCGTGTTGATGAAGTTGATGCGGCGCACGTAGGCACGGCTGCCCGCGTCCACGAAGAACGTGAGGTCGACGCTCTTGGTGTCCTCGTGCGCGGTCGGCACCGGGTCGATCTTGGCGAAGGCGTAGCCCTCGGCCCCGAGCCGGTAGGAGATCAGCTCCTGCGACTGCGTGATGAGCTTGCGCGAATAGGTCTGGCCGGTCTTCACGAGCAGGAGGCGCTGCAGCTGCTCCTGCGGCACCTTCATCGTGCCCGCCATCTTCACCTCTCCGACCTTGTACACCTCGCCTTCGTGCAGGTTGAGCGTGATGAAGATGTCGTCCATCTCCGGCGCGATCGCGACCTGCGTCGACTCGACCGCGAAGTTCGCGTAGCCGCGGTCCTGGTAGTAGGACGTCAGCTTCTCGATGTCGCCCTGCAGGGACTCGCGCGAGTAGCGGTCGTCCTGCTTATACCAGGAGAGCCAGTTCGGCGTCGTCAGCTCGAACTGGTCCAGCAGCTCCTTGTCGTCGTAGACCGTGTTGCCGACGAGGTTGATCTGCCGGATGCGCGCGCGCTTGCCCTCGACGATGTCGATCTTGATGCGCACCTTGTTGCCCGGCACCTCCTCGACCCGCGGGTCGATGCGCACGGCGTACTTGCCGCGGCTGAAGTACTGGTCAGTCAGGAAGCCCCGCACTTCCTCGAGCACGGACCGGTCGAAGGTCTTGCCGGAGGCGAGTCCCACGCCGCGCAGCGACTTCTGCAGGTCCTCGGTCTTGATGTCCTTGTTGCCCGAGAGCTCGAAGCTCTCGATGGACGGGCGCTCGCGCACCACGACGATGAGCGTCGAGCCGTCGCGGCGGAATTCGATGTCGCTGAAGAAGCCGGTCCCGAACAGCGCGCGGATCGCCTCCTGCACGTGGCGCTGGTCGAGCCGGTCGCCGATGTTGACGGGCAGGTAGTTGAAGACCGTGCCCTCGCTGATGCGCTGCAGGCCTTCGACGCGGATGTCGCCGACGGTGAAATCCTCCGTGGCCTGCTGCGCGCCGGCGGCGCCCGCAAACGAGGCGACGACGGCAATGACGAGACGCCGCAGCCACGGGCCTCCCTGCGCGCGCGGCATCAGCCGAACAGCCGCGAGAGGTCGTTATAGAACGCGAAGCCCATCAGCACCACCAGCAGTGCGATCCCGACCTTCTGGCCGAGCACCTGCGCCCGCATGGAGAGCGGCGAGCCCTTCGCCATTTCCACGAACTGGAACGCGATCTGGCCGCCGTCGAGCACGGGTACCGGCAGCAGATTCAGGACGCCAAGCGAGATCGACACCAGCGCGAGGAATCCGAGGTAATACGTGAATCCCTCGGTCGCTGTAAGCCCGGCGTACTGCGCGATGTTGATGGGTCCCGAGATGTTCTTGGGCGAAACGTCTCCTGTGACCATTTTCCACAGGAAATGCAAGGTGAGCGCGCTCTTCTCCCAGGTCCAGCGCACCGACGGCGCGATTGCCGCGAGAGGCCCGTAGCGCTCGACGGTCTTCATCTCTTGTGGAAAGCCGCCGCCGTCGCCTAGCGCGGCCCCGAGGCCGATCTTCCCGACGGTATGCCCCTGCTCGACCTCGGCCTTCGGGACGAGCGTGAACTCGAGGCGTTTGCCGTTTCGCTGGACCGCGATGCGGGTCGGCTCGCCGGGTCGGGCGCGGATCCGGTCGACGAATTTCACGTAGTCGTCGATCGCCTCGCCCTCGATCTCGAGGACGCGGTCGCCGATCTCGAGGCCCGATGCCGCTGCCGGAAAGTCAGGTGTCAGCTCGCCGACCACGACCGGCTGCGGCGGGTACCAGAACGAGAAGCCAAGGCCGTGCAGCAGGATGCCGGGCTCGGTCAGCGCGCGCCGCTCCGCTTCGGGCACGCGCAGAACCAGCGCACGCGTCGCACCGTTGCTGCCGCGGACTTCCATCGGCACTTCACCGGATTCGACGACGCCCTCGAGCATCGCGAGGATCGCCTCCTGTCGCGTCGGCGTCGCCTCGCCATCGACGCTCGTGATCTCGTCGAGCGCGCGCAGGTCCGCGCGGGACGCGTAGGAATCCGGTGCGACCTCGCCGATGACCGGCTTCAGGCCGGGGATGCCCTGCATGAACGTCACCCAGCACGCGAGCACCGCAAAGATGAAATTGGCAGCGGGACCCGCGAGCAACACGGCGACGCGCGCGAGCGGGGGGCGGCGGTTGAACGCGCGATGCTCCTCGCCGGGCGGCACCGGGCCGTCGCGCTCATCGAGGAGGCGCACATAGCCGCCGAGCGGGATCGCGGAGAGGACGTACTCCACCTTGTCCGCGTCGCGGCTGACGCGCATGAGGAGCGGCTTGCCGAATCCGAGCGAGAAGCGCAGCACCTTGAACCCTAGCCGGCGCGCGACCCAGAAATGCCCGAACTCGTGCACTGTGACGAGCACGCCGATCGCGACGATGAACGCGATGAGCGAGGTGAGGATTCCCGCGTTCATGCGCCCGCCGCCTGGCGCGGCCCGAGCGCCGCGCGCGCATGCTCGCGCGCCCAGGCGTCCGCCGCGAGCGCATCCGAAAGGCTTCGAACCGGGCCCGCCTCATGCTGTTGCAACACGCTCTCAATGACTCCCGCGATGCTCGCAAAGTTCAGCCGCCGGCCAAGAAACGCCGCAACGGCAATTTCGTTCGCAGCGTTCAGGACGGCCGGCATCGTGCCGCCGGCCCGGGCCGCGGATTGTGCGATTTTGAGGCATGGAAACCGTTCAAAATCAGGTTCTTCGAACGATAACCTCGCTATCTGCACGAGGTCGAGCGCGGGCGCGCCCGAGGCGATGCGCTCCGGGTAGCCGAGCGCGTGCGCGATCGGCACGCGCATGTCGGGTTGGCTCATCTGCGCGAGCACCGAGCCGTCGTCGTACTCGACGAGCGAATGGACGATGCTCTGCGGATGGATCACGACGCGGATCGCGTCGGGACCGATGCCGAACAGATGGCAGGCTTCGATCAGCTCGAGCCCCTTGTTCATGAGCGTCGCCGAATCGACCGAGATCTTCGGCCCCATGCGCCAGTTCGGGTGCGCGACCGCCTGCTCGGGCGTCGCCGTGGCGAGGTCCTCGCGCCGCGACCTCAGGAACGGCCCGCCCGATGCGGTCAGGACGACGCGTGCGAGGCCGGCCGGCCGCGCTCCCGCCGCCGAGCCCGTGGGCAGGCACTGGAAGATCGCGTTGTGCTCGCTGTCTATCGGCAGGATCGTGGCACCTGAATGGCGCGCGCTGTCGAGGAGCAGCGCTCCCGCGAGGACGAGCGCCTCCTTGTTCGCGAGCAGGATGCGCTTTCCGGCGGTGGCGGCCGCGAGCGTCGACTCGAGTCCCGCGGCTCCGACGATCGCAGCCATGACGATTTCGGCGCCGTCGAACGTGGCGACGGCCGCGAGCGCGTCGGGACCGGCGAGCACGCGCGTCGGCAGCCCGGTGGCAGCGACGCGCTGCGTGAGCCTCGCCGCCGCCGCGCGGTCGGCGAGCGCCGCAATCGCAGGCTGGTAACGCGCGACCTGTGCGTAGAGCGCCTCGTGGTTCGAGTGCGCCGCCAGCGCGACGACGCGGAACCGGTCCGGGTGACGGCTCGCGACGTCGAGGGTCGCTTCGCCAATCGTGCCGGTCGATCCCAGGATGGCGACGCCCTTCATGCGATGAGCCCCATCCAGCCGAGGCCGAGCGCAAGGAGCGGAACCGACGCCGTGAGGCTGTCGATGCGGTCGAGCATGCCTCCGTGACCCGGGAGCAGGTTCCCGCTGTCCTTGAGCCCGCGCTGTCGCTTGAACATGCTCTCGAGCAGGTCGCCAACGACGGACACGAGCACGGCCGCGGTGCAAAGGCAGAGGAATGCGGCGGCGGGCAATCCGAACCAGGCGCGGCCTGCGAGCGCGACGAGGATGCCCGCGACGAGCCCGCCGAGCACGCCTTCCCAGGTCTTGTTAGGGCTCACGACGGGCGCGAGCCTGAATCGGCCGAAGCGCTTCCCCGCGAAATAGGCGCCGATGTCCGCGGCCCAGGCGAGCAGCAGCACGAACACGACGAGCTCACGGCCGCGTACGTCCTGGTCATACAGGCGCGCCAGCGCGAGCCAGGTCGGCACAAGCGCCCACAGGCCTGCGATCGCCGCCAGCGCCGTCGCCCGGCGGCGCGGCGCAAAGACGATCCAGCCAAAAAGCGGGATCCAACCGAGCATCGTGAGGAGCATCGTGCGCTCGAAATCCGCGAGCGCAGTGGTCGAGCGCCAGAGCGCGACCATGAGGCCGCCGCAGGCCAGCACGTAGAGCCCGCGCGCAAAGGGCGATTCGAGCCCGGCGAGCTGCGACCATTCCCAGGCGCCGAACAGGATGATGAAGCCGAGCGCCGCGATGGCGAAGTCGCGCGGCAGCACCACCAGCACGAGCGCGAGCACGGCGACGAGCCCGAATGCGGTCAGGATGCGCTGGCCGAGCATCAGCGCGCCCTCGCCTCACCCGCGACGCGGCCGAAGCGCCGGTCGCGGACGCCGAAGTCCGCGAGCGCCTGCGCGAAGCATCCGGCATCGAAGTCCGGCCAGAGGGTATCGGTGAACCAGAGCTCGGTGTACGCAAGATCCCAGAGCAGGAAGTTGCTGATGCGCCGCTCACCGCCCGTGCGGATGAATAGGTCCGGCGCGGGCCGGCCCGCCGTCGCGAGGCGGGTGGCGAGCGCCTCCTCGTCGATATCCGCCGCGCGGCACCGGCCGTCCGCGGCCTCGGCCGCGAGCTGGCGTGCTGCCTGAACAATGTCCCAGTGCCCGCCGTAGGCGACCGCGACGACGAGGTCGAGCTTCGAATTTCGGGCCGTGCGTGCCTCGGCCGCCGCCATGCGCTCCGTCAGCGCCGGCGCCAGGCGGGCGCGGTCGCCGATGAAACGGATGTGCACGCCGTTGGCGTCGAGCTCCGCCACCTCGCGGTCGAGCGACTCGAGGAAGAGCTGCATCAGGAGCCCCACCTCCCCCGCCGGCCGCTGCCAGTTTTCGCTCGAGAACGCAAACAGCGTCAGCGCTCCCACGCCGTGGCGCACCGATTCCTCGATGGTAGTCCGCACCGCCTTGGTGCCGGCGCGGTGGCCCGCGGCGCGCGGCAGCGAGCGCTGCTCGGCCCAGCGCCCGTTGCCGTCCATGATCACGGCGATGTGGCGCGGCACCGGGAGGACGCCTGCCGCTTGCGAGGCTGCTGCCGGCATCTCAGACCTGCAACAGCTCTTTTTCTTTCTCGGCCAGCACCGCGTCGATGTCGTGGATGTGCCGGTCCGTGAGCTTCTGGATCTCTTCCTTCGCGCGGCGGTCATCGTCCTCGGAGATGAGGCGCTCCTTCAGCATTTCCTTGAGCTCGTTCATGAGGTCGTGGCGGACGGCGCGAACTGCGACGCGCGCGCCCTCCGCCTCGTGGCGCGCGACCTTCGTGAGTTCCTTGCGGCGCTCCTCCGTCATCGGCGGCAGCGGCAGCCGGATGACCTGCCCGGCCGTGTTGGGCGTGAGGCCGAGGTCGGACTTCAGGATGGCCTTCTCGACCGCCTGCACGGCCGACTTGTCCCAGGGCGAGACGACGAGCGTGCGCGAGTCTTCGACGTTGACGCTGGCGACCTGGTTGATCGGCACCTCGCTGCCGTAGTAGTCGACCTTGATGCCGTCGAGCAGCCCGGTGTTCGCGCGGCCCGTGCGCATCTTCCGGTAATGGTCCTTGAGGAGCGCGACGCACTTTCCCATGCGCTGGATCGCGTCGCGGCTCATTTCGTCTTGCATATTCGCTCCCGCCTACAGCCCGTTCGCCACGAGCGTTCCCACGTCCTCGCCGTCCACGATCCGGAGCAGGTCGCCTTCGTTCATGAGGTTGAAAACCCGGAGCGGCACTCCGTTGTCGCGGCACATCACGATTGCGGTCGCATCCATCACGCCGAGGCGGTCGTCGAGGACCTTGTCGTAGGACAGCGTCCGGTAGCGCTCGGCCTTCGGGTTGCGGACCGGGTCCTCGCTGTAGATGCCGTTGACCTTCGTGGCTTTGAGCAGGAGGTCGGCCCCGATCTCGATCGCGCGCAGCGAAGCCGCAGTGTCGGTCGTGAAGAACGGGTTGCCGGTGCCGGCGGCGAAGATTACGCAGCGGCCCTTTTCGAGGTGGCGCACGGCGCGGCGGCGGATGTAGTCCTCGCAGACTTCCTGGACGCGGACGGCCGACATGACGCGGGCGAAGCTGCCGAGGGATTCGAGGGCGTCCTGCAGCGCGAGCGCATTCATGACGGTCGCGAGCATGCCCATGTGGTCCGCGGTCACGCGGTCCATGCCGGCGCGCGCGAGACCGGCGCCCCGGAAGATGTTGCCGCCGCCGATCACGACGGCAACCTGGATCTCGCGGGCCAAGACGTCCCGGATCTCGCCGGCAATGCGCTTCAGGATGGCGGGATCGATGCCATAGTCCGCGGCGCCGAGCAGCGCTTCGCCGCTGATCTTGAGCAGGATCCTCGTGAGCGGTCGCCGGGCCTGCGAATCCGCCATCTTGCTAACCCTCCGCGCGGATGATTGTAGTGGTCAGCTCGGCTTTTCGGGCTTGCCTTTGTCCTTGGCCGCTTCGACCTGCGCCATGACCTCGGCGGCGAAGTTCTCCTGCTTCTTCTCGATGCCTTCGCCGACCTCGTAGCGCAGGAAACCACTGACGGAGGCCTTCGCCCGCTCCAGCAGCTGGGCGACGCTCGTGTCGGGATCCTTCACGAACGGCTGCCCGGTCAGGCAGATCTCCGCGAGGTACTTGCGCAGGCGCCCTTCGACCATCTTCTCGACGATCGCGGCCGGTTTTCCTTCGGCCGCCGCCTGGGCCGCGAGGATCTCGCGCTCCTTGCTGACGACGTCGGCCGGCACGTCGGACGGCGACACGTACTGCGGGTTCGCCGCTGCGACGTGCATCGCGAGGTCGCGCGCGAGCGCCTCATCCCCGCCCTTCACGCCGACCAGCGTGCCGATTCGGGTTCCATGGACGTAGGTGCCGATGCGCTCCGGCGCCCGCAGGATCGCGGCCCGGCGCACGTCGATCTTCTCGCCGATCTTTGCGACGAGGTTGCGACGGGTCTCATCGACGGTCGCGCCGCCGGCGAGCTTCATGCCCGCCAGCGCGTCGGCCGTCGTCGCGGATGCGGCGAGCGCCGCGCGCGCGACCTCGCCCGCGAAGGCCTGGAACTCGGGCTGGCGCGCGACGAAGTCCGTCTCGCAGTTCACCTCGGCAAGCACCGCCGAACGTCCGTCGGCCGAAATCGCCGTCGCGATTGCGCCCTCGGCCGCGATCCGGCCCGCTTTCTTGTCGGCCTTGGCGAGGCCGGCCTTGCGCATGACCTCGGCGGCGGCATCGAGGTCGCCGCCGGTCTCGATGAGCGCCTTCTTGCATTCCATCATGCCGGCGCCCGTGCGCTCGCGAAGCGTCTTGACAGTCTCAGCGCTGATGCTCATCTCATTCCCCGTTCTTCTCGGGCTTGCGCACCGCGGGGCGGCGACGGACCGGCGCCTTCACGCGGGCTGCCTCCGGCGCCTCTTCGGCGAGCGATTCCTCTTCCGCGGGTTCCGCCGCTTCCGCGGGTTCCGCCGCTTCCGCGGGCTCGGGGGCGCCGACCGGCGGCATCGTCGCCGCGGACGCCGTCTCCGCCGTGGGGCGCGAACGGGCCGGCGCCTTGCGGCGCACGTTGGCGGCGCGCCGCGGCGCACGCGCGGACGATTTCCGGCGCGGCTGGCCTTCCTCGTCGAGCTCGACGAACTCGTCCTCGCCTGCCGGCACGGCCGGCACGGCCGCCTTGCCGTCGATCACGGCGTCGGCGATCCCGGCGGCGTAAAGCTGGATGGCCTTCATCGCGTCGTCGTTGCCCGGGATCACGTAGTCAATCCCGTCCGGGCTGCAGTTGCTGTCGACAATCGCGACCACCGGGATGCCGAGCTTGCGCGCCTCGTGCACGGCGATCTCCTCATGGCCGACGTCGACCACGAACAGCGCGTCCGGGAGCGCGTTCATGTCCTTGATGCCGCCGAGGCTGCGCATCAGCTTGTCCATCTCGCGGCGAAGGGTCTGCGCTTCCTTCTTGTTGCGGCGCTCGAGGGCGCCCGAGTCGCGCAGTTCCTCAAGCTCCTGCAGGCGCTTGATCGACTGCCGGATCGTCTTGAAATTGGTGAGCATGCCGCCCAGCCAGCGCTGGTTGACGTAGGGCATGCCGGAGCGCGTCGCCTCCGCGTGGATGGCGTCGCGCGCGCTGCGCTTGGTGCCGACGAAGAGCACCTTGCCGCCGTCGGCGACGACGCCCTTCACGAAGCCGGCAGCCTCGTTGTAGAGCGGCAGCGTGCGCTCCAGGTTGATAATGTGGATCTTGTTGCGTTCGCCGAAGATGAACGGCGCCATCTTCGGATTCCAGAAGCGGGTCTGGTGTCCAAAATGGACCCCCGCCTCAAGCATCTGCCTCATGGACAGGCTGGCCATGATCACTCCTTTCGGGTTAGCCCTCCGCAGACCCGCATGCGGCAACCGGTCAAGGGACCCGGCACCCAGCCGCACGTGTCGATCCGCGTGTGGATTTGGTTGAGAAAAAACGCCGCGCTTTATAACATCTTTGTCTCGTTGAAACAATGCGATAGGCGTTTTTCACCGCCTGCCGCGCAGGCCAGCCCATGCTGATGCAAAGCCATAGCCGCGTCTCGATCAAAACTCCCTCGGAACAGGAGGCGATGCGCCTCGCCGGTCGGCTGGCGGCGGACGTCCTCGACATGATCGGCCCGCGCATCGTGTCGGGGATGACGACGGGCGAAATCGACCGGATCTGCCACGAGTACATCGTCGACGTGCAGAAGGCCATTCCGGCCCCCTTGAATTACAAGGGGTTTCCGAAGTCGATCTGCACTTCGGTCAACCACGTCGTCTGCCACGGCATCCCGGGCGACAAGCTGCTGAGGGCCGGCGATATCCTGAACGTCGACATCACCGTCATCAAGGACGGCTTCCACGGCGACACCAGCCGCATGTTCCTGATCGGCGACCCCTCGATCCAGGCGCGGCGTTTGTGCGAGATCGGCTTCGAGGCGATGTGGCGCGGCATCCGGATCGTGCGCCCTGGCGCGCGCCTCGGCGACCTCGGGCACACCATCCAGGCCTTCGTCGAGGGTCAAGGCTATTCGGTCGTGCGCGAGTACTGTGGCCACGGCATCGGGCGCGTGTTCCACGAGGAGCCGCAGGTCCTCCATTACGGCGAGCCGGGCACCGGCATCCTGCTTGAAGCGGGCATGACTTTCACGGTCGAGCCGATGGTCAATGCCGGACGTCGCCACGTGAAACTGCTGGGCGACGGCTGGACTGTCGTTACCAAGGACCACTCCCTGTCGGCGCAATGGGAGCACACCGTGCTCGTGACGACCGACGGCTTCGAAGTGCTGACGCTCGGTGCGGCCGACCGCGCCGCGGCCTGAGCGGTGCCCGCCCCGTTTCGCTCGACGATCAGCGCGCCGCCGCAGGCGACGCGCTGGGAATACCTGGATTCGCTCGACGAGCGGCTTGGCGGCCGCCGAGACTCCGTCGCCGCGTTTCGTTCATCTCTCGTCGAGGGTGACCGCGAGCTGGCGCGGCGGTTCCACGCCGAGGAGCCGGTTGAGCGGCTGGTGCACGACCGTGCGGCACTCGTGGATGCGCTCATCACGCGCGCCTGGCGGCTTCACGCCGGCCCCGCCATCGACGCTCTCGCGCTCGTCGCCGTCGGCGGTTACGGCCGCGGAGAGCTCCTGCCCTGTTCGGACATCGACGTCCTTGTGCTCCTGCCTCAGGGAGATGAGGCGGGCTGGGCCCCGCCGCTCGAGCGTTTTCTCGCCTTCCTCTGGGATATCGGGCTCGAGACCGGCCACAGCGTGCGCAGCATCGACGTCTGCCAGCGCGAGGCGCTCGCCGATCTCAGCGTCGCGACGTCGCTCTTCGAGGCGCGCCTCCTGGCGGGACCGCCTACGCTCTTCGAAGAGATGCGCCGCGCGCTGGCCCCTGACCGCCTGTGGCCGTCGCGTGAATTCTTCGACGCCAAGCTCACCGAGCAAGCCGAGCGCCACCATCGCTTCCACGACACCGCCCATAATCTCGAACCCAACGTGAAGAACGGCCCCGGCGGACTGCGCGACATCCAGACCATCGCCTGGGTCGCGAAACGCCACTTCGGCGCCGGGACTCTGGAGGAGCTCGCGACCCACGGCTTCCTCGCGGTGCGGGAGCTCGCCCAGCTCGAGGCCGCACAGGCCTGGCTCTGGCGCATCCGGTTCGCACTGCACCTCGTGAGCGGCCGGCGCGAAGACCGGCTGCTGTTCGACCACCAGGTGCGGCTCGCGCGCTTGTTCGGCTACGAGGACGCGACCTACACCCTCGCCGTCGAGCAGTTCATGCAGCGCTACTACCGCACGGCAATGGGTGTCAGCTGGCTCAACGAGCTGCTGCTCCAGCAGTTCCGCGAGGAGATACTCGCCGACCGCGGCGCGCCGGCGTTGCTGCTGTCCGCCGATTTCCAGGAGCGCGACGACTGCCTCGAGGCCGTCTCGGACGACGTCTTCGCGCGCCATCCGGCGGCGCTGCTCGAGATCTTCGTCGTGCTGCAGCAGAACCCACGGCTCAAGGGCGTGCGCGCGCGCACGATCCGCCTCGTCGCAGAGAGCCTCTGGCTGATCGACGAAGAGTTCCGCCAGAACCCGCGCCACCACCGCCTGTTCCTCGAGATCCTGCGGGCGCCGGCGGGCGTTACGCACGAGCTCAGGCGAATGAACCTTTACGGCGTGCTCGGCCGCTATATCCCGGCCTTCGGGCGGATCGTCGGTCGCATGCAGTACGACCTCTTTCACGCGTACACGGTCGACGCGCACACGCTCTTCGTCGTCAGCAACCTCCGTCGCTTCGCGCTCGAGCGGTACGATCACGAGTTCCCGAAGCTCGCGCAGATCTTCCGCGCGCTGCCGAAGCCCGAGCTGGCCTATCTCGCGGCGATTTTCCACGACATCGCCAAGGGGCGCGGCGGCGACCACTCGGAGCTCGGTGCCGTCGACGCCGAGGCCTTCTGCCTCGAGCAGGGCCTGTCGCGCTACGACGCGCGCCTCGTCGCCTGGCTCGTGCGCCACCACCTGAAGCTCTCGATCACGGCGCAGAAGCAGGACATCTCGGACCCGCAGGTGGTGAACGCCTTCGCCCGAGACGTGGGCGACCAGGCGCGGCTCGATTATCTCTACGTGCTGACGGTCGCCGACGTCCGGGGCACGAATCCGAAGCTCTGGAACTCCTGGAAGGCGACGCTCTTCGACGAGCTCTATGAGCGCGTCAAGCAGGCTCTGCGCCGCGGGCTCGAGTCGCCGCTCGACCGGGAGGAACTCGTGGCCGAGACCCAGGCGCTCGCCCGTGATCGTCTCGCCGCCGCCGGCGTCGCCGCCGACACCGTCGCGCGCGTGTGGTCCGTGCTCACGGACACCTATTTCCTCAGGCACTCTGCGGCCGAGATCGCGTGGCACACGACGGCGCTCGCCGCGCGCGAGGCGGATGACGCGAGCCCGCTCGTCGTCGCGGCCGAGCACCCCGGCCGCGGCGGCGCGACCGTCGTCCTCGTCTACACGCGCGGCCGGCATCACAGCTTCGCGCGCGCAACGGCAGCGCTCGACCAGCAGGGCCTCAGCATCCAGGACGCGCGAATCACGCCGACGCGTGACGGCGGCAGCCTCGACAGCTACCTGGTGCTCGAGGACATCGGCCAGCCGATCACGGGCCGCGAACGGATGTCGGGCATCGAGCGGAACCTCCGGCGTGCGCTCGACGCGCGCAACGCCCAGGCGCCTGCCGTCGTGCGCCGCGTGCCGCGCCAGGTGCGGATGTTCTCGACGCCCACCCAGGTCAGCTTCAGCGCGGACCCGGAGAACGGCCGCACGCTCGTCGAAGTCGTTGCCGGCGATCGGCCGGGACTCCTGTCCGAGATCGGACAAGTGTTCTGGGACCAGGGCGTCGAACTGCATGGCGCGAAGATCATGACGGTCGGCGAGCGCGCCGAGGACGTCTTCACCATTGCCGACGAGACAGGCCGTCCGCTCGAGGCCGCGCGCTGCCAGTCGCTCGCCGACTCGCTGACGCTCGCGCTCGATGCACGCGTCGCGGCGGCCTGAATCGCCCATGACCACGCGCACGCTGATCGAGGAAGCCTTCGAGCGCCGCGCCGAGCTCGCGCCTGGCCGGGCGCCGCGCGAGCTCCTCGCGGCGATCGACGAATGCCTTGCGCTCCTCGGCGCCGGCAGCGCGCGCGTTGCCGAGCCCGCAAACGGGGGCTGGCAAGTCAACGAGTGGCTCAAGAAGGCCGTGTTGCTGCACTTTCGCACCCACGACAACGCCGTGTCTGGGGCCGGCCCATTCCGCTGGTTCGACAAGCTGCCACTCAAGCACGAGTCTTACGATGCGGCGCGCTTCCGTTCCGACGGCGCGCGCATCGTGCCGGGCGCGATCGTGCGCGCCGGGGCCTATGTTGGCCGCGACGCCGTGCTGATGCCCTCGTTCGTCAACGTCGGCGCCTACGTGGGCGATGGCACGATGGTCGACACCTGGGCGACGGTGGGGTCCTGTGCGCAAGTGGGCCGGAATGTCCACCTGTCGGGCGGCGTCGGCATTGGCGGCGTGCTCGAGCCCCTGCAGGCGCGCCCGACCATCGTCGAGGACGACTGCTTCATCGGCGCACGCTCGGAAGTCGTGGAGGGCGTGATCGTCGGGCGAGGCTCTGTCCTGTCGATGGGCGTCTTCATCGGCGCGAGCACCCGCATCTATGACCGCGAGACCCGCCAAGTCACCTTCGGCCAGGTACCGGCCGGCTCCGTCGTCGTCCCGGGAAGCCTGCCCGCGGCGGACGGCACGCATTCCCTCGCCTGCGCGATCATCGTCAAGAAAGTCGACGCGCAGACGCGCGCCAAGACCTCCATCAACGAACTGCTGCGGATGTAATCAAAGCGGTCGCGCGACTCTCGCCGACGGGTCCCCGAGCGAGCGACTAAGTTCCGGCGGAGCGAGCGAGGGTCCCCGCCCGGCCGAATGCGCGCGCCGGCGGTCTGCGCGCGATTGCGTCCGACACGGTAAAGTCGTGCGGATGTCTGAAACTCTTGAACTGACGAAGGAACTGATCCGCCGCAAGTCCATCACTCCGGACGATGCGGGCTGTCAGGATTTGCTGGCCGGCAGGCTTGCGAAGGCGGGATTCGCGATCGAGCGCATGCGCTTCGGAAAGGTCGACAATCTCTGGGCAATTCGTCGGGGAGGCCCGGGTCCGGTGGTGTGCTTCGCCGGCCATACCGACGTCGTTCCGCCCGGTCCGGCGGAGAAGTGGCGTTCGGATCCTTTCGAACCGGTCCTGCGCGACGGCATCCTCTTCGGGCGCGGTGCCGCGGACATGAAGAGCGGCGTCGCCGCCGCGGTCACGGCGGCAGAGGACTGCATCGCCGAGCACCCGGCGTACGGCGGCGCCGTGGCGCTCGTCATCACGAGCGACGAGGAAGGCGTCGCGGTCGACGGGACAAGGCGCGTCGTGGATGTACTGAAGCAGCGCGGGCAGAAGATCGACTACTGCCTGGTCGCCGAGCCTTCGAGCCTCGAGGACTTCGGCGACAACGCCCGAATCGGCCGGCGCGGATCGCTCGGCGCGCGGCTCACGATCCACGGGATCCAGGGCCACGTGGCCTATCCCGAGCGCGCCCTCAATCCGATCCACGCGGTCATGCCCGCGCTCGCCGCGCTCTGCGCTCAGCACTGGGACGCGGGCAACGAGCATTTTCCCCCGACGTCGTTCCAGGTCAGCAACATCCAGTCGGGCACGGGCGCGACGAACGTCATACCGGGCGAGCTCTCCGCGCAGTTCAACCTGCGCTGGTCGCCGGCGCAGACGCTGGAAGGGCTCAAGTCCACCGTCGCCGCGATCCTCGGCCGCCATGACGTCCGCTATTCCTTGGACTGGGCCGAGGCGAGCCTGCCTTACTACACGCCGCCCGGCGCGTTCTCGTCGATCGTCTCGGACGCGATCGAGGAAGCGGCCGGCCGCCGGCCCGCGCTGACAACGGGCGGTGGAACGTCCGACGGCCGGTTCTTCGCCGCGCTCGGGGCGCACGTGGTCGAGTTCGGCGTCATCAACCGAACCATTCATCAGCTCGACGAGTGTTGCGCAGTCGACGACATCGACCGGCTGCACCGCGTGTATCGCGGAATCCTCAGGCGGGCTTTTGCCGCCGTAGGTTGACGGAGAGACCCCACGCCGTCAGCAGGACGGCGAGCAGCAGCACCCAGGCAGGCATCGACAGGCCGAGGAAAGACCAGTCGATCTTGGCGCATTCGCCGCCGGCCTTGAATACCTTCAGGATCACGTCGTAGAGCGGAAACAGGTCCAGCATGAAGGACAGGTCCGCCCCGCAGGCAGGCACCGCTCCTTCCGGCTGCATCTGGATCCAGACGTGGCGACCCGCGGTCGCGATCGTCGCCGCGCCCGCAAGACCGATCAGCGTAGCGGCGAGGATTCCCCGCGCGCCGGGACGGGAGGCGAGCGCGGCCAGCACGAAGGCGACGGCGAGTGCCGCCATCGTGATGCGCTGGAAGATGCAGAGGTGACAGGGCACGAGCCCCAGGCCGTACTGGGCATAGAAGGCGAATGCGAGGGCGGCGGCGGCGGTCCCGGCTCCGAGCCAGTTGGCGGTCCGCCGCGAGGGCATCAGGCTCCGGTCCGCGTGCGCGCTGCGTCGCGGATCTGGCGCTCCGCGTCCTCGAGCGACAGGTGGCGGATGTCCTTGCCGTGGACCATGTAAACAGTGTACTCGCAGATGTTCTTGGCGTGGTCGCCGATGCGCTCGAGCGCCCGCACCACCCACATGATGTCGAGCGCGCGCCGGATCGAGCGCGGATCCTCCATCATGAACGTGATGCTTTGGCGCTGGACGGCCTCGTATTCCTCGTCGACCTTGCGGTCGCGGCGCGCCACCTCGAAGGCCTCGTCGGTATCGAGCCTCGCGAAGGCATGCAGCGCATCGTGCACCATCTCCGTCACCAGGCGGCCGAGGTGCCGTATCTCGCGATAGTTGTCGGCCGGTTTCTCCATGGTCGCAAGGCGCGCCGCGATGTTGCCGATCTTCTCGACCTCGTCCCCGATGCGCTCCAGGTCCGTGATGGTCTTGATGATCGCGACCATCACGCGCAGGTCCGTCGCGGTCGGCTGGCGGGTCGCGATGATGCGGCTGCACTCCTCGTCGATCTCGACCTCCATCTGGTTGACGCGGTAGTCCTCGCGCGCCACTTCCTCGCCCAGCGCGCTGTTGCCGTCCACGAGGGCCGCCACCGCCCGCTGAAGCTGCTGCTCGACGAAGCCGCCCATTTGCATGACGCGCGTGGTCACGCGCTCCATGTCCTCGTTGAATCGTCGCGAGGTGTGCTGGCTGAGTTCCGCGGATTCCATGTCACTCTCCTGCCGGCGGCGGCCTCGCCCCGGCGTCCGACGAACAAATCAGTGTTGCGATTCCCTGGCCGGCACGCCGCGGCGGGCTGCCGCGTGCCGTACGTCGGCCCCGCTCACGAGGAATACTACGTGCTCGGCGACATTCTTGGCGTGATCGCCGATGCGCTCGAGGCTCTTGAGCGCGAAGACCGTGTCGAACACCGCCTTAAGCAGCCGGTGCCGCTCCATCGCGACCGTCATGAGCTGGCGGAGCGCGGCCTCGAACTCTTGATCGAGCTCCCGGTCGAGCCGCGCGACGTCGTGCGCCACGGTCGCGTCGCCGCGCTCGAGTGCATCCACCGCGACCCGCATGGCCTCGGACGCGAGCTCCGCCATGTGGCGAAGCGACTTGTGCATGACGCGCGACGGCCCGTCGGTCACGTGTGCCGCGCTCGAGTGCGCGAAGCGGGCGATCTTCTTCGACTCGTCTCCTGCGCGCTCGAGGTCCGTCACCGCGCGCGAGATCGCGAGCACGGTGCGCAGGTCGCTCGCGACCGGCGCCTGCTGGGCGAGCAGGCGGAAGCTCTCCGCCTCGATCTCGGTCTGGTACGCGTTGACCTGCTGCTCGCGGCGCAGCACGAGCTCCGCGGAGTCCGCGTCGGACTCCAGCAGCGC
>Ga0075433_10000322_pt1 | contig 29299 bp, 28 predicted proteins | sample RhiMethybrSRZTD2_FD_75299 | JGI IMG/M metagenome (GOLD analysis project Ga0075433, IMG submission 75299) | Populus rhizosphere microbial communities from Tennessee, USA - Rhizosphere MetaG P. TD hybrid SRZTD2 | ecosystem: Host-associated > Plants > Roots > Rhizosphere > Soil | place: USA... | reverse complement strand
TTGCAGTTTCGTGCGAGCTTTCGCGACCTCCTGGTCGACAAGGCTGCCAACGACACCGCGGCCGACTTCATCCGCGGCAAGATTCGCCAGATCGTCAAGGATCCGGCGACGGCGGCGAAGCTCAGCAATATCGATCACCCTTACGCGGCGAAACGGCCGCCGATCGACACCGACTATTTCGAAACCTTCAATCGCGACAGCGTCGACCTCGTCGATGTCCGCGCGGAGCCGATCGAGGCCATCACGCCGGCCGGCATCCAAACGCGCGCGCGCGAATATCCCCTCGACATTATCGTGTTCGCGACGGGCTTCGACGCCATGACCGGGCCTCTGCTGCGCCTGAACATCCGAGGGCGCCAAGGCCGCTCGCTGGCGCAGGCCTGGCAGGCCGGCCCGCGCAACTATCTGGGCCTGCAGGTGGCCGGGTTTCCCAATCTGTTCACCGTCACGGGCCCGGGCAGCCCATCGGTGCTGTGCAACATGCCCGTCGCCATCGAGCAGCACGTCGACTGGATCACGGCCTGTATCGAGCACCTGCGCAGCCGCGGCTTAGAGCGGATCGAGCCGCTGCCCGACGCGGTGGAGGGCTGGGTCGAGGAGGTCAACGCCGCGGCCAAGGCGACGCTGCTGCCGCAGGCGCACCACTCCTGGTATCTGGGCGCCAACGTGCCGGGCAAACCGCGCGTATTCATGCCCTATGCCGGCGGCATGGCGCACTACCGCGGCATCTGTGATGACATCGCCCGCAGGGGTTATGCGGGTTTCCGGCTGAGCCGCTGAGCGGCAAAGCCGTTGGCAGGAGCCACGCGAGGGACCAAGCATGCAGCCTCAACAGCGATTAGCGGGCAAGGCCGCCATCGTCACGGGTGGAGCATCCGGCATCGGAGCGGAAACCGCCCGAATGTTTGCGCGGCACGGCGCCAAGGTCCTGTTGACGGACAGCAACGCCGCGGCGGGCGAAAGCATCGCCAATGAGATTGCGGCCGAGGGCGGCACCGCCGCCTTCGCCGTGCAGGACGTGCGCGAGGAGGCGCGTTGGCAGGCGGTGGTCGACCAGGCCGAGCAGGCCTACGGCAGGCTCGACATCCTCTGCAATATTGCCGGCATCTCCGGCCGAGACCCGAAGCTCAACATCCAAACCGGCGCGACGGCAGGCCCGCGCCTCGCCGACCAATCGCTCGAGCACTGGGAGCTGGTGATGGGCATCAATGCCACGGGCGTGTTCCTCGGCACCAGGGCCGCCATTCCCGCGATGCAGCGCGCCGGCGGCGGCTCGATCATCAACATTTCTTCCATTTGCGGCATCATCGGCTCGCACGCGAATGCCGCCTACCACGCCTCCAAAGGTGCGGTCAGGATCTTCTCCAAGGCCGCGGCTATTCAGTACGCCGGCGACAAGATTCGCGTGAACTCGGTGCACCCGGGGTTCGTCGACACGCCAATGACACGGCCAGGCCACGCCAACCCCGAGGTGGCCAAGATGCGGTTGGCGGCGACCCCGCTCGGTCGCTTCGGGACGCCCGCCGACATTGCCGCGGGCTGCCTCTATCTCGCCTCCGACGAGGCGTCCTGGGTCACGGGGAGCGAACTCGTGATCGACGGGGGGATGACGGCCAACTGAGTGGCGCGCGCCGGCAAGGCGCGCAAACGGGCCCTCGGGCAAGGCTTCAGAATTCTCCCTCCTTGCGTGCAGGCGTTTGTGGGCCGTCGGGGGGTTCCACGCCGCGCGCGGCCTTGAGCGTCGCCTCCAGATGGCGGCGCGCCTCGGCCAGATGCTCCGAAGCCTTCTGTCGGTTGAGCGCAAGGCCGCTCCAGGCCGCGCTGCGAAGCTCGTTTTCCATGCTGTGCAGCGATTTCAGCCAATCGGGGATTTTGCTCGAGAGATCGTTGGACATGAGCGGCGCTCCTTTGCGCCAAGACAACCGGCCCCCAACAGCGAAGTTCCACACCCCGAGCGGACGCGCGCCAGCCAAGCTGCGGCGGCGCTTGCAGCAGGCGTGGGCCGTGGGCCGTGGCCGAGAGAGCTTGCGCGGGTTGCCGGCACGCGCACCCGCCGACCGCGCGGCGCCGGCGCGCAGGTGCGCAAGGTGCCGATGCAAGCGCGATCCCGCCTGCCCGGCAGGCGAGCCCTCCGGCGCTGGCCGCTTCTCAAGCCAGCCGGGCGGGTGGTCCCGGCGATCAAATGTCAGCCGACCTGTAAGCCGGGTTCTGTCTGGAGGGTCGCCCCTCCGCGACGGCCATTCGTCTGGGACGCCGCTTGCGCGGCGCCTCAAGCAACCAACCCGGGCGGCGGGCGGGATTGCGCCTGGACGGCCCGAAGCCCACGGCAAAAGTGCACGTGCACCCGAACCTCCGTGCCGCCCCTATTCGGTCTTGCTCCCGGTGGGGTTTGCCGTGCCGCCTCCGTCACCGGAGGCGCGGTGCGCTCTTACCGCACCGTTTCACCCTTACCCCTGTGGGCTAGCCGCAGGGGCGGTCTCATTTCTGTGGCACTTTCCCTGGGGTCGCCCCCGGCGGCCGTTAGCCGCCACCGACAATCCCTGGAGCCCGGACTTTCCTCCACCACGCGCTTGTGGCCGCAAAGCCGGTTCGCGCGGCAGCGGCCGTCCGGCCGGCTGACAGGGGGGAATTAGGGGTCAAGCGCGCGCCGGGTCAAGAGGGTGCCACCCCCATTTTTCTGGGCCTAGCGCATCTGTGGCATGCCCGGTGTATTGACCCTGGTGCGGTAGAGGGACGTCGAAGCGGTGATAAACAGGGTTTTGAGGTCATCGTCACCCCAGCAGAAATTGGCCGTCACCTCCGGCACCTTGATCCCGCCAAGGTCAGTGGCATCGGCGGCAAAGACGTGAATGCCGCCGGGACCGCAGCAGTAGAGATTGCCGGCACTGTCGATCTTCATGCCGTCCGGCGCTGCGGCGCCCTCACCGACCGTCCTTGCCCAGACGCGGCTGTTGGCAAGCGTGCCGTTGCTTGCGACGTCGCAGGCGCGGATGTGCTGGCGGTCGGTGTCGTTGACGAACATGACCTTCTCGTCGAGCGAGAAGCACAGCACAGGCCGTTCGGCTCGGCAAAATCGGCTGCAAGCAATGTCAGTCGTTTGCCATCGGCAGCCAGCCGGTAAACGCCGCGGAAATCGAGCTGCGGCGGGCGCGGCACACCGAAGTGCGGCCTGCGGCCGTAGCTCGGATCGGAAAAGTAAATGGCACCATCGCGCTTGACCACCACGTCATTGGGGCTATTCAACTTCTTGTCGCCGTGGTGGCTGGCGAGCACGGTGATGCTGCCGTCGGCTTCGGTGCGCGTGAGACGACTAGCCGCGTGCTCGCAGGGCAGCAGGCGGCCTTGGTTGTCCCAGGCAAGCCCGTTCGACTTGTTGCAGGGCTTCCGGAACGTGGTGACACCGTCCTTTTCGCTCCAGCGCGTAGGTGGTCACCCGGCATATCGCTGAACAAGAGGTAGCGCTCAGCGCGGTGCCAGAGCGGCCCTTCCGTGAAAATGCAGTCGCCGACGAGCTTCGCGAAGGAGAGCGCGCGCCCGACAACCGTCTCGAAGCGCACATCGCGGATCTCGACGCCGCTCATGCCTGGGCGGCCTTGCGCTTGAGCTCGCTGACCCGGGACTGTCCCACGTAGCAGTCGTCGGCGGCGACATCCTCGAACACCACCCACACGGCTTCCCTAGGCAGCTGGGCAACTTCGCTGATGGTCTCGGTCACGCGCGGCGATCTCGTCCTTGCGCTCCTGCGGATGGCCCGCGAGGAGGCGGGTGTTGACGAATGGCATGGCTACCTCCTTGCAAGCTCACAATGCCAGCAGCTTGTGGCGTAAACCCTGATCATCGCGCAGCTGGGCGGCGGGACCCGAGAAGCGCACGCACCCTTTCTCCAGGACGTAAACCCGGTCCGCCAGCGCGAGCGAGAAATCGACGCCCTGCTCGGCCAACATAATGGTCAGGCCCTGCCGTTTCAGCGCGCCGACACGCTCCAGCAACTGATCGACGATCAGCGGGGCCAGTCCCTCGGAGGGTTCGTCCAGCAGCAACAGCTCCGGATTGAGCATCAGCGTGCGCGCAATCGTCAGCATCTGCTGCTCGCCACCCGACAGAAAACCGCCCTGGCGATGGCGCAACTCCTTGAGCTTCGGGAACAGCTCGCAAACCGCCTCGATGGTCCAGGGGCCGCTGCGTCCGGAGACCCGGCGCGCTACATCCAAATTCTCCCAGGTGGTGAGCTCGGCGAAAATGCGCCGATCCTCCGGCACGAAGCCGATGCCGAGCCTTGCCACGCGGTGCGGCGCCCAGCCCGTGATCGGCCGCCCGCGCCATCTGACCGAGCCCCGGCTCGGCGGTGTCAGCCCCATGATCGAGCGCATGGTGGTGGTCTTGCCGACGCCATTGCGCCCGAGCAGACAGACGCACTCACCGGCCGCCACCTCCAGCGACACGCCGAACAGGACGCGCGCCTCCCCGTAGGCCGTATGCAGATCGTTCACCTCAAGCAGCGCCGTCAATGCCGTTCTCCCAGATAGACCCGGCGCACGTCGGCGTTTTGCTGCACGGCCTCGGGGCTGCCCTCGGCAATCAGGCGTCCCTGGTGCAGCACGGCGATTTTTTGCGCGATTGAGAACACCACCTCCATATCGTGCTCGGTAAACAGCAGGGTCAGCCCACGCTCCGCCGCGATACGCTCGAGCAGGCGGATGGTCTCGCGCGTTTCGGCCGCCGACATCCCCGCAGTCGGCTCATCGAGCAGCAGAATTTCCGGATCGCAGGCAAGCGCGATGCCGAGCTCGACCTGCTTTTGATTGCCGTGCGACAGGGCTCCGCTCAGCGTATCGCCCTTATCCGTGAGCCCAAGCGAGGCGAGCAGCGCTTGCGTTTCGGTGCGATACAGCCGCTCCGACAGGCCCCAGAAGTTTGCGCCGCGTCGGCGGTGCGTGATGAAAGCTGCCTGCACGTTCTCGAACACCGTCAGCTTCGGAAAGATGTTGGTACGCTGGAACGAGCGCCCCATGCCCATCAGGCATATGCGATGCGGCGGCGCACCGGTGATGTCGCGCTCCTTGAGGACGATCCGGCCGGCATCGGGCCGCAGGTGGCCGGTAATCAAATTGAAGAAGGTCGACTTGCCGGCACCGTTCGGGCCGATCACCGCGGCGATTTCGCCGCGCCCGATCGCGAAGTTGACTTGATCCACGGCGGTGAACCCGTCGAAGCGCTTGCTCACGCCGTAAACTTCAAGCATTGGGCTTCACCAATTCTGGCGCGTCGGCAGACGGGATTTCCGCCTTGGTGCGCAGGCGCAGGCGAGCGACGAGAGACATCAAGGTGCCCGCGATTCCGCCCGGGAATACGAACAAGAGCACGATCAGCACCGTGCCCATGGTCAGCGGCCAATACTCGGTAAAAGACGTGATCTGCTGGTTCAGCACGATGAAGGCTGCGGCCCCGACCGCCGGTCCCCAAAAGCTGCCCATGCCTCCCAGGATGGTCATGATCAGCGGCTCGGCCGACTTGGTCCAGAAGGCGAAATCCGGAAACACGCCGCGATTGAAGATGCCGAACAGACCGCCGGAAATGCCGGCAAAGAAACCTGCCAGCACGAAGGCGGCGAGCTGGTAGGCGCGCACGTTGACCCCGATGAACTGGGCCCGCTCGGGATTGTCCCGAATGACCGTCAGCACGCGGCCAAATGGGGAATCAACGATACGCCGCAGTGCCGCGAAGCAAAGGGCGACGATGCTCAGTGCACTCAGGTAGAAGTGGTCCCCCACCCTGAACTGCCCGAGGATGGGGAGCGCGCCCATCCAGGCCATGTCCGGGTAGGGCACGTTGGGTAGCCCCTGCTCGCCGCCGGTCACATCGTTCCACTTGAAGCAGATCGCCCAGACGATTTGGGCGAAGGCCAAGGTCAGCATGGCGAAATAGATGCGGGTCAGGCGCACGCAAAAAAAGCCGAACAAGAGCGCGAAGGCGCCCGCCATCAGGCCAGCCCCCAGCAGGCTCGGCAGGAAGGGCGCGTTGGCGCTCTTCATCAGCAAGGCACAAGTATAGGCGCCGATGCCGAAGTAGGCGGCATGCCCGAACGACACGAGACCCGTATAGCCGAGCAAGAGATTGAGGCTCATGGCAAACAGCGACACGATCACGATATCGCTGGCCACGAACGTGTAAAAGCGCGAGCCCAGCAGCGGTACCGCCAGGCCGGCGATGAAGACGACAACGGTCCATGGGATCCGTCTCATTTGAGTGGGTGCCCCAACAGGCCCCAGGGCCGCACGATCAAAATGGCGGCCATCAGGACGGAGACGGCGAAGATGGAGAAGCGGGGGAAGATCAGAATGCCGAAGGACAGTACCTGGCCATAGATCAGCGCGCCGAGGAAGGTACCCCAGAACGAGCCGAGCCCGCCGATGACCACGACAATGAAGGCCTCGACGATGATCTCGACGTCCATTCCGGGCACGATGCTCTTGATCGGGGTCACCAGGGCACCGCCGAGCCCGGCAAGAAACGAGCCCAGCATGAACATGCCCGTATAGACCCAGCCGACGTTGGCGCCGAGGGCGCCGAGCGTCTCGCGATCGAGCGCGGCCGCGCGCACAATGCGCCCCAAGGCAGTGCGCTGCAGGATGTACCAGAAGCCAATGGCGATCAGGGGTCCCAGCACGATGATGAACATGTTGTAGTGCGGGATCGTGACCCCAAACACCTCGGAGCTGCCGGCGAGGCTCGGCGGCCGCGACACCGAGAGCTGCTGGGTACCCCATGCCAACTTGGCCATATCACCCAGGATCAGCACCAGGGCGTAGGTAAACAACAGCTGGTAAAGCTCCTCGCGGCTGTAGAGATGGCGCAGCAGCGCGCGCTCCAGGACGCCGCCCAAGACGGCAATCGCGAGCGCGGCGGCAAGCGCGGCGACCCAAAACCCTTCCGGCGTCGGCGCAATGGAGCGCACAAACTGCCAGGCGAGATAGGCACCGATCATGTAAAAAGAGCCGTGCGCGAAGTTCAAAACGCGCAACACCCCGAAAATGAGCGACAGTCCGGAGGCGATCAGAAACAGAAACATCGCCGCCGTCAGGCCGCCGAGAAATTGCCCGAACAAAAAGGAGAACTCGAACATCATGCCACCTGAGGCAAGCCGCCTTGCGGCGGCAGCGGTCGGCCCGGGTGACGAGGCCGGCGCTTGTCGCGCCAGCCTCGAAACCGGAGCTCTATTGGCGCCGCGGCGGCGCCCGCATCAGTTCATGAAGGGCGTGGGATCGATGTAGAGGATGTCCTTCATCACGGGGAACGGGTATTTCGGATCGGATACGGTTTTGCCCCAGACCTGACCACGATTGGCCTGGTGGTCCTTGCCATTCATGGTCTGCTTGCCAATCGGCGTGTCGATGGTGAGATCGAGCAGCGCCTTGGCGACCTTTTCGGAATCGACGCTGTTGGCCTTTTTGATCGCCTCGGTGAGCATCTGCATGGCGACGTAGCCGGTAACCGGCCAGGACGAGGGCGGCTCCTGTTTGGTGAAGGCGGCAACGCGGGCAATGTAGTCCTTGTGCGCCGGCGGCGCCCCCTCCCAATTGAAGGCATCGTAGGCATTGCCCCAGATGCCGACCGGATAATCCGCACCCATGGTGCGGGTCGACTCGATCGAAGCGCCCTCGCCCCCGGCGATGAAGTTGTAATTGACGCTATCGAAGTATTTAAGCGGCTTGGCCTGCTTGGCGAAGGTCAGGAAATGCCCACCCCAAAGGGCCGAGAAGACGGCCTCGGGCTTCTTGCCCATCTGCGCGTTGATGAAGGGCGTGTAGTCGGCCTCGCCCAGCTTGGGCCATTGCTGGTCGACGATCTCCACCTCCGGCTTGATCTTCTTGATGTGCTCGACGAACGCCTTAGCGACGTCCTGGCCATAGGCATAGTCGGGCGCGATGGTGGCGATCTTCTTGACGGGCCATTTGGCGACGATCTCGGCGGCCGTGCGCCCCTCGATGGTGGTGTTGGAGGCGGTCCGGAACACGTAAGGGTGCAGGTTGGCCGGGGCGGTCAGCTGGTCCGTCTTGGGAATCGGCGCGATGAAGACGATCTTGTTCTCCTTGGCGATGGTGGACACGGCCGGTCCTTCCGCCGAGGTGAGCGTGCCGACCAAGAAGTCGACATTGTCCTTGAGGATCAGCTCGCGCGAGACGCGCACGGCCTCATCGGCATTGCCTTTGGTGTCGCGCGGCACCAGCTCGATCTTTCGCCCGAGCACGCCGCCCTTGCCGTTGATCTCCTCGACGAACATCTGTGCGCCCTTGAGCGCGGGCTCCCCGAAGAGCGCGCCCGGTCCCGAGAGGATCATGGGATAGCCGACCTTGATCGGCTGCTGCGCGAAACCGTGGCCTGGGATCAGCAGGGCCGCCACGCCCACGAGACCAAGAATGACCCGCTTCATCGATTTCCTCCTTAAGCGTTGTTTGTGTTGTTGGCACCCACTGTGGATTGGGCCCCCGCGGGCGTCAATCGCCGAGTTGCATGGGCAGGGCGATCGTCCCGATCGATCTCATTTGACTTTCGAACGGAAGTCAGCCTTGCGCTTGTCGCGAAAGGCGGCGGCGCCCTCCTTTGACTCTTCGGTCTGATAGTAAAGCGCCAGCGCCTGCATGCCCAAGGCGCCTATGCCGCGGATGTTTTCGCTGTCGGCATTGAACGAGCGCTTGGCGATGGCAAGTGCGGTCGGGCTCTTCTCCATGATCTCCTCGCACCACTTGGCAACCTCGGCATCGAGTTGATCGTGCGGCACCACCACATTGCACAGGCCCATTGCCAAGGCCTCCTGCGCCGTGTAGCGCCGACACAGATACCAGATCTCGCGTGCCTTCTTCTCGCCGACCACGCGCGCGAGGTAGGCGGTGCCGAACCCCGGATCGACGGAGCCCATGCGCGGCCCCACCTGACCGAAGATCGCCTTGTCGGAGGCGATGGTGAGATCGCAAATGGTGGCAAGTACGTTGCCGCCGCCGATGGCATAACCGGGAACGCGGGCAATCACGGGTTTCGGTACGTCGCGGATCAGGGACTGCAGTTCCTCGATCGGCATGCCGTTGGTCCCTCGCCCATCGTAGTTGCCGACGTGCGAAGACTGGTCGCCGCCGGTCGAGAAGGCCCGGTCGCCGACGCCGGTGAGCACAATCACGCCGATCCCCTTGTTCCAGCCGGCCTTGAGAAAGGCCTGGATCAACTCCTCGACGGTATGGGCCGTGAAGGCGTTCAACACCTTGGGCCGGTTGATGGTGATGGTGGCAACGCCCTTTTCCTCGCGATAGAGGAGATCGCTGAAGTTCGTGCTCATGCTCTGCCCTACTTTTGCTGCTGCGACTTTACCAATGGGCCGGCATTTTGCGCCGGCTGCGGCGAGTCCCATAGCGCTTCTGGCCGCTGCGCGTGAGAATGCCGCCCAAGAGAATGTCGAGATTATCGCGGATGTACTGGTCGATCGACAGCCTGGAGCGCAGATACCAGCTTTTCAGCGCCCAGCCGTGCGCGATCAAGACGATCTGGTAGGTGAGCACGTCGACATTGATTTTTCGCAGCAACCTGCTCTTGATGCAGTCGGCAATGGCGCCGGCGATCAACTGGTTGGTTTCGAGCTCGCGCGCCTGGATCAGGCGCCGGCGATCGGGCGACAGCGACTTCGTCGAGCGGTAAGCCAGAACCGTGGCGGCGCGCCGCTTGTCGACCACCCGGCAATAGGCACCAATCGTGGCCAGCAGCCGATCGATCGGATCCTCGACGCCCACCAGCGCGCTGGGGATTTCGCGGGCGTAGGCTTCGACCACCTCGAGGATCACCAGCAGCAGCACGTCATCCTTCTCGCGCACATACTGATAAACCAGGCCCGAGGAGATGCCCGCCAGCGCCGCAATCTCCTTGATGGTCGTGCGATAGAAGCCCTGCTTGGAAAAAAGCTCGGTGGCCGCCGCCACGATTTCTTTGCGCCGGCGCTGCACAAGCTCAGGATCTTCGACAATGCTGGTGACTTGCAATGCGCTCATGCCGCGCACCCCTAGCCTAATTGACTGACCATTCAATCAACCGTAGGGTCAATGTCAAGCGCCCGTCTTTCCCCGAGCTTGCATGCTAGGCGATGATACTCAATCAAGAGCAGCTCCTGATCCAAGAGGCGGCCCGCAAGTTTGCACAGGAGCGAGTGGCGCCCTACTCGGCCGAGTGGGAGCGGGCAGGCGCCTTCCGACCGGGCCTGTTTGGCGAGTTGGGTGCGCTTGGCCTGATGGGCATGACGGTGCCCGCCGAATGGGGCGGTGCTGGCGCCGACAACGTCGCCTACTCGCTGGCCCTGCAGGAGTTAGCCGCAGCGGACGGGGCACTCGCCACGGTGGTCAGCGGTCACAATTCGGTCGGCGTGATGCCGATCCTGACCTATGGCAGCGACGCGCAAAGGCAGCGGTATCTGCGCGATTTGGCGAGCGGGCGTAAGCTCACGGCCTTCTGTCTCACCGAGCCGCAAGGCGGATCGGATGCCGCCTCGATCCGCACGCGCGCCATACGCAAGGGGGATGACTACATCTTATCCGGCACGAAACAATTCATCACCAGCGGGGCCACCGCCGACCTGGCCCTCGTGATCGCCGTAACCGACCCGGACGCGGGCAAACGCGGTATTTCGGCCTTTTTGGTCGATACCAAAGCAGCCGGCTATTCGGTGACCCGCATCGAAAAAAAGATGGGGCAGAATGCCTCCGATACCTGTGAAATTCGCTTCGACGACGTGGTCGTGTCGAGCGAAGACCGCCTCGGCGAGGAGGGCCAAGGCTATCGTATCGCACTCGCCAACCTGGAAGGCGGCCGCATCGGCATCGCCTCGCAAAGCGTGGGCATGGCGCGCGCGGCGCTCGAGATCGCCGTCAGCTACGCGCACGAGCGGCGCGCCTTCGGTAAGACGATTTTCGAGCACCAGGCGGTGTCGTTCCGCCTGGCCGACATGGCCGCGAGCCTCGAGGCAGCGCGGCAGCTGACGCTACACGCCGCCGCCCTCAAGGATGCCGGGCAGCCCTGCCTGGTAGAAGCCTCCATGGCCAAGCTGGTCGCCTCCGAAACGGCCGAAAAGATCTGTTCGGATGCGATCCAAACGTTAGGTGGGGCCGGCTACATGCAGGACTTTGCCGTCGAGCGCATCTACCGTGGCGTGCGCGGCGCCAAAATCTACGAGGGCACCAACGATATCCAAAGGCTCGTCATCAGCCGCAGTCTGACCGGTGCCTGACGCCACGGCGGGCGCGCCAGCGCGCGCAAGGCAGCCAGGCGCCCAGATGGCGTGGGCGCGGAGGTGAGGCTTGAGGGTTCGACGCGGCCCGAACGTTGCAACCTAAGTTCGTCGAGAGTGCGCAGGCATGGCCGACCCGATCAGTCTCAGCGTCACCGATCGCATCGCCACGGTGTCGCTCAACCGCCCGCCGGTCAACGCTTTCGATGCCGGCATGTTCAGGGCTTTCAACAATATCCTGGATGGGCTCGAACGGCGCAGCGACTGGAGCGTCCTGCACCTGCGCAGCGCCCTCAAGGTATTCTCGGCCGGCGCTGACCTCGGCGAGATCAGCAGCCACTTCGCCAGGGCAGACAAAATGGCAGCGGCCGCCGACGTGACGCGGCCGTTCCAAGCGCTATTCCAGCGCATCGCCGACCTGCCACAGGTGAGCCTGGCGGAAATAGGCGGCGCGGCCATGGGCGGCGGCTACGAGCTGGCGCTCGGCTGCGACCTGCGCATTGCCGCCAACGAGGCCAAGCTGGGGCTACCGGAGGTGGGGCTTGGCCTGCTGCCGGGCGGCGGGGGTACACAACGTCTGACCTGGATCGCGGGGCCGGCCGTCGCCGCGCGCATCATACTGGCCGGCGACAGCGTCGATGGCGCAACCGCACGCGAGCTCGGCATGCTGCAGTGGGCGGTGCCGGGCGCGACGCTCGCCGCTGAGGCCAAAAGGCTCGCCGCGCGCCTGGCGGGGCTGCCGCCCTTGGCATTGGCAGCGGCTAAAGTATGCATCCGCTTGGCTCGCGACCCCGAACGCAACGGCTTTGCCGCCGAGACCGAGTGGACGGGCCGGCTGTTGGCAACCGAGGAGACCCAACGGCGCGTCGGCGACTTTCTTGCAGGCGTCAGGCGTTAGCGGCTTGGCTAACGACAAACGACGAGCTGTTGGCCGCCAGCCTTGCCCGCCGCGACGCCTGGGAGCCCGGCCGGCGGCCGCGGCGCAGGAATGGCGGCAGGAATAGTGACTGAACCGGCAAAACCCGGAGGAGAACACATGCTGCTCAAATTCAAGACGGTAGTGCTGACCGGCGGCGCCTCCGGCATCGGCCGAGCCACCGTGCTGATGCTCGCCAAGGAGGGCGCGCGCGTCTTGTTGTGCGACGTCAATGCGGCGGGTGCAGCAGAGACGATCAAGCTGGCGCCCGGGGGCGCCGTCGACTACGTCGAGCTCGATCTGGAGGACGGCGCTAGCGTCGATGCCTGCGCCAAAACGGCCCTCGAACGGGCCGGGCGAAAGATCGACGTCTTCATCAATGCGGCAGGTTGGGACCGCACGCAGCCCTTCGTCAACGCCGACCAGGCCTTCATCGACAAGGTGCTCGGCATCAACCTCGCCGGTCCGCTGCGGCTTACGCGGGCCCTGTTCCCGGCCATGATCGAGGCCGGCGGGGGCAAGATCGTGTTCGTCGCCAGCGATGCCGGGCGCGTCGGCAGCCTGGGTGAGACGCCCTACTCGGCCGCCAAGGGCGGGCTCATAGGCTTCACGAAGTCCTTGGCGCGCGAGGGCGCGCGCCACAAGATAACGGTCAACTGCGTGTGCCCGGGTCCGACCGACACGCCGCTGTTTCACGCCAACCCTGAGCGCATGCGCGAGGCCTTGCTCAGAGCCATTCCCTTCCGGCGTCTCGCCACCCCCGATGATATCGCCGGGGCAATCCTCTACTTCGCCGGCCCCAGCAGCGACTACGTGACGGGCCAGATCCTGAGCGTGAGCGGGGGCCTGACCATGGCGGGCTAGGCAAGCGGCCTTAAGGGCGCACGCGGGCGCGGCGCGGGCAGCACGTGAGCGGGAGGCAAAACATGGAGTTCGACATATGGCTGCCGGCGCCCCGCATCGCGGCGGCGGAGAAACTTTGGCCCGGCCGCCTGCCCATCAATGACCTCGACGCTGCCGTCGCCGTTGGCCCCGAGCGCACGGCCTTCGTCGGCTGGAACAGCCGGCTCGGCCGCCAGATCCGGCTCAGCTACGGTGAGCTCGGCGAGCGCGTCGACAAAATTGCCCAGGGGCTCACTGAGCTCGGCATCGGGCACGGCGATGTCGTTGCATTTCAGCTGCCGAATTGGTGGGAATTCATTGCCCTGGTTTATGCCTGCAACCGGATCGGGGCCGTTGCCAACCCGCTGATGCCGATCTTCCGCCAGCGCGAACTGCGCTTCATGCTGGGCTTCGGCGAGGCCAAGGTGGCCATCGTTCCGGCCACCTGGCGCAGCTTCGATCACCTGGCGATGCTGCAGCAGATCCGAGGCGATCTGCCCCGCCTCAGCCACGTATTTGCCGTGGGCGGATCAGGCGAGGCCTCCTTCGAGGCCGCATTTCTCGAGCGCCCGGCGCTGACACGGATCGAGAAGGCGAAGCTGGCCCAGCGCCAGCGCACGCCCAACGACGTGGTCGAGCTCATTTATACCTCGGGCACCTCCGGCGAGCCCAAGGCCGTCATGCATACGGCCAACACGGTGCTGGCCGCGGCGCAAGGCTTCGTTGCGGATATTCCCGTCGGCCGCGCCGATGTGGTGTTCATGGGCTCGCCTTACGCGCACCAGACGGGTTTTCTCTACGGTATTCTGATGCCGATCATGCTTGCCGGCAAAACTGTGGCCCTCGACCAGTGGTCGGCGGCCGAAGCCGCGCCGCTGATCGAAGGCGAGGGTGCGACCTTCAGCATGGGCTCGACGCCCTTCCTGTCCGACCTGGTGAACCTGCCGCAAATGCTGCGGAGCAAAGTGAGCACCACGCTGCGGACCTGGGTGTGTGCAGGCGCGCCGATACCCCGCCTGTTGGTTGAGCGCGCGCGAAACGAAATGGCGCTCGACGTGCTCTCCTGCTGGGGCATGACGGAGAATGCCGGCCTCACCATAACCCGCAAGGGTGACCCGCAGCAGAAGGTGATCGGGACCGATGGCCGGGCGCTGCCCGGCAGCGAGGTGCGCGTCGTCGATAGCGCGAAAAGGCCGGTGGCGCCCGATACGGTCGGGCATTTGCAGGCGCGCGGAATTACGCATTTCGTCGGTTACCTGAAACGACCGCAGCTCAACGGCATCGATGACGATGGCTGGTTCGACACTGGCGATCTCGCGCGCATGGACGGTGACGGCTATATCCGTATCGTCGGCCGCAGCAAGGACGTCATCATTCGCGGCGGCGAGAATATCCCCGTGGCCGAGGTCGAGAACCTTCTTTATCGCCATCCCCAGGTCGCCGAATGCGCCATCGTTGCCATGCCCGACCCACGCCTGGGGGAGCGAGCATGCGCCTTCGTGATGACCAAAGCCGACACGCTGCTCAGCCTCGCAGATCTGACGCGCTTCCTCGACGGCCAGGGCATGGCCAAGCAGTATTGGCCCGAGCGCCTCGAGCTCGTGGCCGAGATGCCCCGCACGCCGTCCGGCAAGATCCAGAAATTCAAGCTGCGCGAGCGCGCGGCCGAACTGGCACGCGGGCCCGTCGCCGCGGACTGATCAGGTGTGCTTGGCCACGGCCCGGCCGATGTGGTCTTGGATCAGCGCCGCGAGAACGGTTGCGTGCGTGGTGATCATGAAATGGGCGGCGCCGTCGACGGTTGCCAACGCCGAGTGTTTCAGGCCCTGGCTGATGAGCTCGTTGGCGCGCTTGACGGCGGGATGGCTGGCGCTTCCGCGCAGCACGAGCACCGGCAGCTGCAAAGTGGCAAGCATGGCGGGGGCAAGCGGATAGCCGTAGGCACTCGCCCAATCGAGGATGTTGACCGCCGTCGTTTCGACGGCGTAGGCCCGCACCCGTGGCGGCCAGCCGGCAAACGTTCCGACCCCGCCATAGAAATCGATCATGGTGGCGATGGCCTCGGGGTCGCCCGCGGCGAAGGCGGCAAAGTAGGCCTGCGTCATGCCGCGGAACGCGCGGTAGTGCGCGTGCTCCCCGGCCGCCTCGAGGAGTTGGGCGGCAGGGGCCTCCACAATCGTGAGGCTGACCAAGGGCACGTATTGCCTGAGCGCGACGGCGAGCGCCGCCAGGCCGCCGAAGGAGTGGCCCACCAGATGCACCGGCGAACCGGCGCGGCGAATGACTGCCTCGAGCGCGGCGGCGACGTGGGCGATGGCGGGATCGGCAGCGCTGCGCCGCTCGGCCGTGCCGCCGTAGCCCGGCAGGCTCGTGGTGATGCAGCGAAACTGCGCCTGGCAATGGGAAATGAGCGGCCGCCAGGCGGCACCGGTACTGCACGAGCCCGGCGCAAACACGACGGTCGGGCCGCGCCCGCATTCCTCGTAATCGACACGCCCGCACGGGTCCTCAATCGTCATGTCGTGTCGGACCACATGGGACGCGCGGCGCAGCGTTGGAATGGCGGCGGGCATGGCTTACTCCGGGTTGGCGGGGCTGTCACGTCGCGCCCGCGGGCAGGCGCCCCCTGTTGCCTGGGGGCGGCGAATAGGCCTTGACGGCAAGGGCTGGCGAGGGTTCAGCTTTGGGCAAGCTTTGAACGAGGATCGCTCGAGAATGGCGCAGATCCTGACGACGCATGCGGGGAGCCTGCCGAGGCCGCCGCTGCTGACTGAGCTCTTCACACGCCGGTCGCAAGGCGACAGCGTCGATGAGGCCTTGCTTGCGACGGCCGGCCGTGAGGCGGTCGCCTGGGTGGTCGAGAAGCAGCGCCAGGCCGGCATCGACATCATCTCCAATGGCGAGCAGCAGCGCGAATCCTTCGTGCTCTATTTGCGGCGCCGGTTGAGCGGCATCGACGGCCGCGGCGAGCGGGCGCCGTTTGCCGATATCGAAAGCTACCCTAAGTTCAAAGCGGAGCGCGCCCGCCTCTTGGCCGCGCGCCCGGCCGTCAGCAACGTTGCCTTCCTGCCCAAGTGCATCGGTCCCATCGGCTATATCGGCCATGCCGAGCTCGAAAACGAATGCGCCACCTTCAAGGCAGCCGTCGACGGCCTTGGCCGCAGCCAGGTCGCACCGTTCCTGACGGCGGCATCCCCTGGCATCCTCGCCTCCATCGTCAAGAACGAGCACTACGCCACGTTCGACGCCTATCTCGATGCCATCGCCGGAGCACTGCGTGTCGAGTACGAGAGCATCGTCGCCGCCGGCTTCCAGCTGCAAATCGATGCACCCGATCTGGCGCTGGAGCGTCATGCCTCGTTCGCCGCACGACCGCTGCAGGACTTCCAGCACTTCGTCGAACGCGTGATCGCCGCCATTAACGCCGCGCTCGTCAACGTGCCCGCCGACAAAGTTCGGCTCCATGTCTGTTGGGGCAATTATGAGGGGCCGCACGATCATGATGTGCCGCTTGCCGATATCCTGCCCGTGCTGTTGCAGGCCAATGTCGGCACCCTCTACCTGCCGTTCGCCAATCCTCGGCACGCCCATGAGTACAAAGTCCTGCAGCAGCAGCCGCTCAAGCCGAACCAGGTGCTGGTGGCCGGCGTCATCGATACCGTGACCAACTACGTCGAGCATCCGGAGGTCGTCGCCGACCGACTAGAACGGGTCGCGCTCGCCTTGGGCGATCCTCAGCGCCTGCTTGCCGGGACGGATTGCGGCTTTGATACCTCGGCGGGCATGGGGCGCGTGGCCGAGGACGTCGTTTGGGCCAAACTCAGGGCCTTGGCGGACGGAGCCCGCCGCGCCTCCCAACGCCTGTTCGGCTAACCTGCGGTCGGCGCAGCGGGGGGCGGCAAGGCTCGCGCCGCCCGCTGCCCGCAAGACAACGCTTCAACGCGGCAGCCCGGCGTTGCGGCTGCTACTTGTTGCGTGGGTCGTCCTTGGGATCGATATATTTTACGTCGAAGGGGCCGAAGCCGTTGATCTGCACGATCGCCTCGCCATCCGCCCAGGCGTAGTGGGCCATGCCGGCCGGCAGATGCACGAAGCTTTGCGCCGGCAACGGCTTGGCCGCCGCCCGATCCAGCTTTTCGCCGGACGCGACCGCGAATCTGCCGGTGATGATCGTCAGGAACTCGTCTTTGGAGTGTCGATGCGGCGGCACGGCAAAGCCATCGGGAAACTTGAGGCGGATGACAAAGGGGCCCTCCTGCGCCGGATTGCCGAGCAGGATTGCGGCCTGGGCCCCGCTCGGCAGCGACGCCGGCGCCGGACCCCACTTGACGGCGTCACCCGGCACCACGGTGTGGTGGGCTTGGTCCGCCAAGGCAGCGCCGGCGAGCGGGGCTGATCCGAGCGATAACAGCAAAAAACAGGCCGCAGCGATCGATCTTTGCGACATCGGTAGGGCTCCTTCGAGGGCGCAGCGCCTCGCGCGCTGCAGCGAAGTCGACCCTTAGCGCTTCGACATGGAGATGGCCGTGGTAGGCGGCGTGGAAACGGGCATGGAAAACGTCCTAGGCTGACGCTGCCGCGCCCTGGGATCGTTGGCGGCAGGCGCCGGTTGCGGCTCTGGCCTCAACGCCGCAACGCCGCGCGCAGGCGCTCAAGCGTGTCGATGGTCGAATGGTCGATTTTGCCGTCGACCCGGGCGGGACGGAAGTGGCGTTGAAAGGCCCTGATCACGTACTCGGTGGGGCCGTCGACGACGCCCGTCGGCTCGATGGCGTAGCCATACTCGCGCAGCAGCAGCTGTAGCTCGGCAAACTGAGGACCGGCGGCGCCGACGCCGATGCCGGGTTCGGCGGCGATGAGCGGCGCAGGTTCGACCCAATGGCCGACGCCGGCGGCGGCAAGCCGGCTCCAGGGAAATTTCTCACCGGGGTCGATCTTGCGCCTGGGGGCGACGTCGGAGTGGGCCAGCACGCGCTCGGGCGGGATGCAATGGCGCGCGAGGATGTCCCGCGCCAAGGCTTCGAACGCGTCGAGCTGGGCGGCGGGGAAATCCGGATAACCGAGCTCGTGGCCGGGATTGTGCAGTTCGATACCAATGGAGGCGGAGTTGATATCGGTTTCGCCGGCCCAGCAGGCCTCGCCGGCATGCCAGGCGCGCGCCTCTTCCGCCACCATTTGGGTGATGCAGCCGCACTCGTCGACCACGTAATGGCAGGACACGCGGCTCTCCGGGCGCGCGAGCCAATCGATCGCCTTGGCTGCGGTGGCAACGCCGGTATAGTGCAAAAGCAGAATGCTGGGCCGCATACCCCCGCGTCGCGCCTCGAAGTTCGCGGCCGGATGCAGCTCGCGCACGAGGCTCGAATCGGCCTTGAAGATCAAAGCCCGCGCTCCTTAGCGATGCTGTCGTAGGCGGCATTGATGGCGGCAAGCTTGCGGGTGGCGAGATCGACGAACTCGGCGGGCACCCCGCGGCCGATCAGCTTGTCGGGATGATTGTCGGTGACGAGCTTGCGGTATTGCGCGCGGATCTCGGTGTTGCTGGCCGACGGAGGAAGCTTCAAGACGTCATAGGGATTGTCCCGGTCCCGCACGAAGCGGGCGCGGAAAAAACGATACTCGTTCTCGGCAAAACCGAAGCGCTGCGCTACCGCTTTCAGGAACTGATCCTCCTTGGGATGCAAGGCGCCATCCGCCGCCGCTACGAAGAGGAGGCCCTCCAGCACGTGCTGCAAGAGCCGGCGGTCGTCGCCTAACAACGCGGCGATCTGATCGGCGTAGGCCTCGTAGCCGGCGGTATCCTGCTTGGCGAGGTCGAACACGCGCGCCACGTTGGCGGCCTCCTCCGCCGAGAATTGAAAGACGCGCTTGAACGCGTCGACTTCCCGTTCCGACACGACGCCGTCCGCTTTGGCCATTTTGGCGCTGAGCGCAATCACGCCGATGGTGAAGGCGACGCTTTTCTCCGGCGCGCCGCTGCGGTCGAAACCGAAGACACCGGCCACTTCGTGCAGCAGGCTGCCGCCGGCGTCACCCAGCGCCGTGGCAAAACCGGCTATTTTTTGCCAAACCGTCATTCCCAAGCCTCAGGCGTCCCTGGCGGAGCAAAAAGCGTTGCCGCCGCCCCATGGGAGGGCTAATCCCCCAGGTTAGAACGCCTTGTCAAGGATCGAGCATGAGCGAAACACCAAAGGATGAGGTGCTGATCCGCCGTGAGGGGCGGGCGGGGCGCATCACCATGAACCGGCCACAGGCGCTCAATGCGCTGACGCACGCCATGGTGGGACCGATCTTCGAGGCCCTGCAGGCCTGGCGCGCTGATCCCAGCATCGAATTGGTCGTGCTGGACGGCAGCGGCGAGCGGGCGCTGTGCGCCGGCGGGGATGTGCGCGCGCTCTATGACAGCCGCAGCCACGGCTCCGGCGTCGCGCGCGCCTTCTGGCGCGACGAATATCGCCTCAATGCCCTGATCGGTCGCTACGCGAAGCCCTACGTGGCGATCCAGGACGGCATCGTCATGGGCGGCGGCATCGGGCTGTCCGCACACGCGCGCCACCGCATCGTCACGGAGCGCTCGCGGCTGGCCATGCCGGAGACGGGCATCGGCCTCATCCCCGATGTCGGCGGCAGCTGGCTGTTGGCGCACGCCCCGGGCGAGGCGGGCGTCTATCTCGGCCTGACGGGTGCCGAGATGGATGCGGCTGACGCGATCCATGCACGCTTTGCCGATTTTTTCGTGTCGTCGAGCGGGCTCGGCGAGCTCAAGGCGCGCTTGCTCGATCCAAGGGGCGGCGAGCCGGGCGAGCTTCTCAAACGCTTGGCCGAGCCCGTGGCACGATCCCGCCTAGCCGAGCGCGGGCCCGCTATTGACCGGATTTTTGCCGGTGCGAGCGTTGAGGCGATCTGCGATCGCCTGGCAAAGAGCGACCTCGACTGGAGCCAACACACCTGCGCGGCGCTGGCGCAGAAGTCGCCCAAAGCCCTGAAGCTCACCTGCGCCGCCATTCGGCAGGCGCGCACCTTGCCCTCGCTCGAGGCCGCCCTCGACGTCGAATATCGGCTGGCGGTGCGGCTGTTCGAGGACGGCGAGTTCCCCGAAGGCGTGCGCGCCTTGATCGTCGACAAGGACCGCAAGCCCGCCTGGTCGCCGTCAACTCTGAACCAGGTGACCGACGCGCTCCTGCAGCGCTATCTGGCGCCGCTGCCGGCCGCGGAGGAGTTGAGCTTGGCGCCGGCCCGCACGCGGCAGTGAGGTGAGGAATCGCGGCGCGCCGGCGTGCTATTCGGCGGCCTGAGCGACGGTGGGGGCATCACCCGCCACCGTCGTGCGGCGCACGTCGCGCGGCTGGCTTTCGTCGTAGCGTCGACCGCGATGCATGGTCTGGCGGTTGTCCCACATGACGAGGTCATTGACCTTCCACTTGTGCACATAGACAAAGCGCGCCTGCGTGGCGTGCTCTTTCAGATCATTCAACAGAATGCGCGCCTCCGGCGTCGGCTTGCCGATGATGCCGCCGGCGTGGGAGGAAAGGTAGAGGGACTTGCGCCCGGTAACGGGGTGGGTGCGCACCAGGCGCTGGCGCACCGGCTTGAAGAGCTGCTTTTCCTCCTCGCTGTAGTCGACAAAGCCCAGCGAGCCGCGCGAGTACATCAGCGAGTGCTCACAGAGGAGATCCTCGATCTCGGCCTTACTATCTGCGTCGAGCGCATCATAGGCGGCGCGCATGTCGGCAAATTCCGTATCGCCGCCCTTCGGGTTTACCACGCGCGCCGAAAGCAGCGAATACTTGGCGGGGATCGGGCGAAAGGAGCTGTCAGAGTGCCACAACAGGTTGCCCAGATTGAACAGGCGCTGGCGACTGTCGCGCGCCAGGGGCCTGCCATCTTTGCCGAGATTGGAGACGTCGTTCATCCCGGTGGCGAGCCGCTTATCTTCCTCTTTGGTGACATTGCCGCCGCGGGCGTTCTCGATCGCGCCGAAGTTGCGGGTGAATACCATCTGCTGTTCGTCGCTCACCGCCTGATCGGGAAAGACGAGGACGGCATACCGGTCCATGCCGGCCTCGATGGCCGCGGCGTCGGCCGGCGACACCGGCCGGCTAATGTCGATCCCGGAGACCTCGCCGACGAACACGGGGTGGATCTGGCGAATGGCGACGGGCACGGCTGACGTTCCCTCTGTTCCGGAGGCGCGCTTGCAGGCAGGTAGCGGGGAAGCCTAGGGCAGGCACGACCGTTTGAAAAGTGAGCCAACGCCCTTTGGCAAGCGATGGCTCCTCGTTGCGGGGGCGAGCCTTGGCGGCGGGCTGCGGCGGGGCCACCTCGGGGCTCCCCTGCGGATCTCCCACAGGACGTGCCGCGGCGGCTTGCCGAGCTCAGCTGGCCGTGGCCTTGGCTTTTGCGCTCGGCGGGCCGCCGCCCGGCACCCGGGCGGCGCCGGCACGATACAGACGAGCCCCGCCTGGGTTCTCGAGGGCGGACCTTCAACCCTGGCGCCTCCCATGCTCGCGTCCATGCACCCGAGCCGCCGCCCCATCCAGCCGTGGCGCGCAAGCTCGTTAACTTTTGCGGGCTCGCGGTCACGCGCTGTCTCGAAATGAAACAGGTCCGGGTGGGAACGCCGCCGCGCGCGTCCAATTTATGTCTGCCATGAAATAAACGTGATCTGGCGCCAGCTTGGCGCATTGTCCGACGGCATCGGGGGTGGCGCCGGAGGCTTTGCTCGAGCTGCCCCTGCGGGCGCGGCTCCGGCTCAAGGCAAGGCAGGTTTCAACGCTACGGTTTCAACGCTACGGGCGGCGCATCGCGTCCGAGCCGTCAGCATGGTCCCAGGCGATCTCTGCCGTCGCAAACCGGGCGCCCCCTCCGAGGCGTTGGAAGCTCGCCAACTGGCATAGCCCGTGGCGCGGCTGCCGGCGCGTGCCGAGCAACAAGGGCATCGAAGGGCTCGAGGAGGCTTCAACGTGTTTCGTTTTGCTATCACGCTCGGTTACCTTGCCTGCCTGGCCATGCTGGCCACGCCCGCCACCGCGCAGCTCTTGTTGCCGGGGACGGCGGAAGTGGCGCAGGCCACCGCGCCGCGACGCGCTCAACCCGTTCCCAACAAGCCGGTCAGTGAAGAAGAGGCGGCGAAGGCCGCCCGTATCAACAACTGGACCGTCGGTGTCGCCGGCGGCCTGTTGGAGGGCACCTTCATTCGCTACGCGGCCGATCTGGGCAAAGCCCTCGATGATGCGGACAACCTGCGGGTCCTGCCGATCGTCAGCTACGGGGCGGTCGGCAACGTCAGCGACCTCATCTATCTCAAGGGCGTCGATATCGCCATTACCTACTCCGATGTGCTCGATCACTTTCGCAACGTGGAACGCATCCCCGGCATCGAGCGGCGCGTCAACTACATCATCCCGATGTTTCAGGGCGAGGTGCACGTCTACGTGCGCGAGGAGATCAAGAGCTTCCAGGATCTGGTCGGCAAGAAGGTGAACTTCAACACCGTCGGCAGCGCCGCCAACTACACCGGCGGCATCGTCTTCGATCGCCTGGGTATCAAGGTCGAGCGCCTGTTCCAGAACAACTCGGTCGCCCTCGAGCAAATGCGCAAAGGGGAGATCGCCGGCATCGTGCACGTGGTCGGCAAACCCAACGACCTGTTCGCCAAGTTCAAGCCGGAGCCCGGCTTTCATTTTCTGCCTGTCGAATTCGGTGCCAAATTCGAAGATTACTACGTGCCCGCCGAGCTGACCGCCGCCGACTATCCCAACCTGATCGCGCAGGGTGAGACCGTGCAGACCATCTCGGTGCCGGCCGTGCTCGCGGTCTATAACTGGAACAAGGATACCGATCGCTACCGGCGCTGCGTGCGCTTTGTCGAGTATTTGTTCGACCGCTTCGAGAAGCTGCGCGACAAGCCCTACCAGCCCGGCTGGAAGGACATGAACCTGGCCGGGACGATCCCGGGCTGGACCCGCTTCCCGCCGGCCGAGGCCTTGGTCGCCAAGGCGGCGGCGCAGGCGAGCGCCGAGGCCAACCTGAGCCGCGCCCAGTCCACACGTGCCACCGCCGACAACAAGGCGGAACAGGAGCGCCTGTTCAAGCAATTCCTTGAGTGGAGCAAGCAGCAGAAGCGACGCTGAGGCGGGCGCCCCAGCGCCGCTCCCGAAGCGGAGCGGGCAGGGCAAAGCCATGCGGACAAGACCGGCCCAGCGCGGTCAGCAAGGTGTGGCGGGGTGTGGTGACGACGATCCCGCCGAGGGGAAACGACGAAGGAGGCGCCAGCGCACACGCCACTTGGGGTCAGGCTCCCCTGGGGAATGGGGAGCCGGCCAGTGCGGGCCGCGCGTGCACAGGCGATTTTTTTTGGTGCGTGTTCGATCAAGACTTGCCGGCTTCGCCCTTCTTGGCGCTGCCTTGCTGATGGCGGCGCCCAGTGGGCGGCCTTGGCCACATCCTGCCACCGCCCAGCAGGGCCAGCCCGTCAGCCTGGACGTGGCAGCGGTGACGAACGCCGCGCCGGCCTCGCGTGTGCGCCTGCCGATCGAGGTCCGCCCGCGCGACCCCCTCGCCAAGAACTCGTTCATTCGCATTCGCGGTTTGCCGGCAACGGCAGCCCTGTCGGAAGGCTATGCGATCGCGCCCGGCTCCTGGGCCGTCCCGCTCAACGGCCTGGCAAGCCTGATGGTCATTCTCCCCGTCGGGCTCGAAGGCCGGTCGGAGGTCGTCGTCGCTCTCGTCAACGTCGAGGGCTCGATCCTGGCCGAGGCGACGACGACGCTTGTCGTCGCCCGCGCCGCCACGCCGCCCCCGGCGCCGGTTGCCGCACCGCCCAACAGCACGACGCGGGCGCTGTCGGCACCCCAGCTCGCGCCCGCCGATCGGGAACGCGCGCTGAAGCTGCACGCCCGTGGCCAGGAGCAGTTGGGTCGGGGCAACATCTATGCCGCGCGGCAGTTCTTCGAGCGCGCCGCCGAGGCTGGCCTGGCGGAGAGCGCCTTGGCGCTCGCGGCCACCTATGATCCCACCGAGCTTGCCCGGCTCAGCGTCCTGGGGCTGAAAGCCGAGCCGGCCGAGGCCCGCAAGTGGTATGAGAAGGCCCGCGAACTGGGTGCGAGCGAGGCCGAAGCGCGCCTGCGCCGTCTCCCCGCGCGCTAAGGGCCATGGGCGGCGTCCAAGCCACAGGCGCCGCGGCGAACCCCATTGACTAATGGGGAATTTCCCACGAGAGTGCGGACATGCACACCCTGGCCCGCGCGCTGCTTGCCGAGATCGACGCCTTTTTGGCGCAAAGCGGCCTGACGCCGACCAAGTTCGGCCTGGCCGCGGTCAATGATGGTCATCTCGTCGCGAATTTGCGCAAGGGCAACAGCGTCACGCTCAAGACCGCCGACCGCGTGCGTGCCTTTATGCGTGAGCGCGCGCGCGGCGGCGCACCGGCGAACACCCCAGCGCCGCCTCCCCTGCTGCAGGCCGCGGCACGGAGCCTGACGCCGAGGCCTGCGGCTCAGCCTTTTGCCGGGTCAGATGGGCGGCGGCGGATCGCGCTCATCATCGGCGGCGGCATCGCTGCCTACAAGTGCCTGGAGCTGATCCGCCGCCTGCGCGATCAGCACGTCGAGGTGCGAGCCATCATGACCAGAGCCGCGCAGGCCTTCATCACCCCGCTGTCCGTCGGCGCCTTGACGGGCGAGCGCGTCTTCACCGAACTCTTCGACCTCAACGAGGAACAGGAAATCGGCCATATCCGCCTGGCGCGCGACGCGGATCTGATCGTGGTGGCGCCCGCGACCGCCGACCTCATCGCTAAAATGGCGGGCGGGCATGCCGACGATCTGGCCTCGTGCGTCTTATTGGCAACCGACAGACCCATAGTGCTGGCACCGGCCATGAACCCGCGCATGTGGCTCAACCCCGCAACGCGGCGCAACGTGGCCTTGCTCGAGGCCGACGGTATCGACTTCGTCGGACCAACGGTCGGCGAGATGGCCGAAGCCGGGGAGGCGGGGCCCGGTCGCCTGGCCGAGGTACCCGATCTGCTGGCGGCGATCATCGCCAGGTTGGGGAACGCCGCGGCGCCAGGCGAGGCGCAGCCTAATGATCGCCTCGGCGGCGGCAGCTCCCAGCCGAGCTTCTCGGCGACCCGCGGGGCAGCCGGTCCGCTCGCCGGGCGACACGTCATCGTCACCAGCGGTCCCACGCACGAGCCGATCGATCCCGTGCGCTACATCGCCAACCGTTCGTCCGGCAAGCAGGGCACGGCCATTGCAGCGCAAGCGCGCCTGCTCGGCGCCCGGGTAACGCTCATCTCCGGTCCAAGCCAGCTTCCCGCCCCCGCCGGTGTCGACCTGGTGCGCGTTGAAACGGCGCAAGAGATGCTGGCGGCGGTGCACCAAGCCTTGCCATGCGACATCGCCATCTTCGCCGCCGCCGTCGCGGACTGGCGCGTGGCCGAGAGGTTCGGCGAAAAGCTGAAAAAGGGCGCCGCCGCGACGGCGCCGCGGCTCGAGCTCGTCGAGAACCCCGATATTCTGCGGACCATCGCGGCGACAGCGCCGGGGCGACGACCACCGCTGGTGATCGGCTTTGCCGCGGAGACCACACAAGTCGTCGACTACGCCAAAAAGAAACGCAAGGCCAAGGGCGCCGACTGGATCCTCGCCAACGACGTCTCACCAAAAACCGGCATCATGGGCGGCGACCGCAACACGGTGCATCTCGTGACGGCGACCGACGTGGAGGATTGGCCCGACCTGCCCAAGGCGGAGGTCGCGCGGCGGCTCATCGCGCGCGCGGCACAGTGGCTCGCCGAACATACCGCGCTGACATGACCCCCAAGTCTACCCGGCGGCGCTCGCTGGTCGGCGTGGTGCGGCTGGCACACGCGCGCGGCTTGGATTTGCCGCGCTATCAAAGCGACGGCGCAGCCGGCATGGATCTAATGGCCGCCATCGCCGAGCGCCGCCCGCTCCGGCTCGACCCGGGCGCGCGTGCCCTCATCCCTACCGGCCTCGTGCTGGAACTGCCGGCGGGCTTCGAGGCGCAGGTGCGGCCGCGCTCCGGACTGGCGCTCAGGCACGGGCTCACCGTGCTCAACAGTCCGGGCACGATCGATAGCGACTACCGCGGCGAGGTTAAGGTGTTGCTTGCCAACCTTGGCGCCGCCGCCTGCGCCATCAAACGCGGTGAGCGCATCGCCCAGTTGGTGTTCCAGCGCGTCGAACGCGTCGGGCTACGGGAGATCGGCGAGGCATCGCCGACACCGCGCGGCGCCGGTGGTTTTGGTTCGACCGGCCGCGAGGATCGAGGCGCCAAGGCCAAACCGCGCGCCCAGCGGCGCAAGCGCGCGAAAACTTCCGCGCGCTGAGCGGCGTACATTACAGCGCGTTAATCATCATGCGGAGCGTTATAACAAGATCCGGCCGCAGAGCGACCGCGCTTTCGCCGCGCGGCGATCCCGGCGCAGTCAAAAAAAGCTGCTAGTGAGCGATGTCTGACATTCCCAGAGAAAGGGTTGAGACATGCGCTTCTGGTCAGTTGCTCCTGTTGCGGCGGCGACCTTCGCCGCGATCGGCGCCGCGGGTGGCCCGTTGCTCGCCGAGCAGGCTCCTCGTCTATCAGGCCCCCACGCCTACGAAAATTTGGCCATCTACTTCGTGCACGGCACAAGCGCGGCTGGCACCGTCCCCCTCACGCTCGAGGAGGGCGTCGCCAAGGGTCGGGTGCAGGTGATCGAGACGGGTCGGGTCAACGAGCTCATGATCGAAAATACCGGTACCGAGCCGGTGTTCGTGCAGGCCGGCGACATTGTCAAAGGCGGTAAACAAGATCGGGTGCTGACGGTGAGCCTTCTGCTGCCGGCCAATTCCGGCCGCCTACCGATTCAATCCTTCTGCGTCGAACAGGGGCGTTGGACGGCGCGCGGCAAGGAAGACGCAAACAAGTTCTCGAGCGCGACGGAGGCCATGCCGTCGCGAGCCGCGCTGCTGGCCATGGCAGCCCCCGCCCCGGCCAAGGAGAGCGGCTACCGCGCGGCCGGCGAGCGCCCAGACGGAGGCGATGTCGCCGGCAAGCAAAAGAAGGTTTGGGACTCGGTGGCGGCCACGCAGAGCAAGCTGGCGGACGGGGTCGGCGCCAGCGTGAATTCGCCCGCGTCGGGAACGAGCCTGCAGCTCAGCCTGGAAAACGAAAAGCTGAAAGGGGCCCGCGCCGGCTACCTCGCCGCGCTCAAAGGCAAGGGCGAAGCCGAGGCTGACATCGTGGGCTATGTGGTGGCGATCAACGGGCAGGTGAGCAGCGCCAACCTCTACCCATCGAACGCGATGTTCCGCAAGATGTGGAACAAGCAGTTGGCCGCCGTCGTCACGGAGGCGATCGGCGAAAAGAAAGCCGCCGGTGAGGCGAGCCCGCCACCCGCCCCGGCGCAGGCTGCCGAGTTCCTGGCCGAGGCCGAGCGTGGCAAGCCCTCGGCCCGGGCGGAGGCGATCGGCACGCGCCAGGAGACGCGCGATGGCGACAAGACGCTCTTTAACGAGGCAAAAAGCAACGACGGGGCATGGCTGCACCGCAGCTATCTTGCCAAGTAGCGCGTCGGCAGCCCCGGTAAAAGCGCACCTGGTCGGAACAGGCGATTGGGATCTGGCCGCGCGCGGCCAGATCCTAATGCGCGAGCGCTTGAAAGGCCGGGACCTCGGGCCAGAACAGGCGCGCGGTACGATTGACCTCGTCCGCATCCCCCGTCGTCAGCAGCAGGGGCGTGGGCGCCCCGGCGACCGGCACGCGGTAGGTGGGGTGCCGGTTCAGATAGTCTTCCAAGCTGTCGGCGACCACGCGTGGCTGCGACAGGATGCGGGTGAACGGGGGCAAGTGGCGGCGAAACAGGTGTTCGATCAGCGGATAGTGCGTACAGCCGAGGATGGCACGGTGCGGCGGCGCTCCCGCGGTTTGCCCCAACAGACCGGCGACGGCATCGGCGACGAGCCCCTCCAGGGCCGCCTCTGCCGCGCCAGCCTCGATGGCGCCGGCAAGGCCGGCACAGGCCTGCTGGATGACCGTCACCCGCGGGCAGCGCTTGTGGATTTCTTCCGGGTAGGCATGCGAGGCGATGGTGCGCGTTGTCCCGAACACGGCCACGACGTCGGTGTTATACTTTTGCGGATACTGCGGGGTCGCCACCGCCCAGGGAGTCTGGGTCGCCGCCTCCACGGTCGGAGCAACGATGCCCAGGACGTTGTGACCCTGCCAGCCGCTGACGGGCAGCCAGCCGCGCTGCAGTGCGCGCGCCGCCACGCAGGTGGCGGTGTTGCAGCCAAGCAGAACGAGCCGGCAGCCCCGCGCGAACAGGCGCTCGACGCCCTGCCGCGTCAAAGCAACGATGTCGTCGGATGCGCGCTCCCCATAGGGCACGTGGGCGTGGTCGCCCAAATACACGTAGGCGAGTTCGGGAAAGCGCCGGGCCAGCTCACGCACGATGGTGAGCCCGCCATGCCCTGAATCGAAGACCCCGATCATGCGTCGTGCTCAGACGCCGGGCCGGCCCGGCGAGGGAAAAATGAGGGGCGGCTACTCGGCCGCCTCGGACGGCGAACGGCCCGCCTGCGCCGTCTCCTGTTCCTGCTCCTTCAGGAACTCGAGGTTCGGCATGGCCACGGTGTTGTAGCCGCAATCGACAAAATGCACTTCGCCCGTCACCGCCCCGGACAAATCCGATAGCAGGTAAAGCGCCGAGCCGCCAACCTCGTCGAGGGTAGGCGTGCGCCGCAAGGGCGCGTGATCGCGCTGGTAGTTGAAGATCACGCGGGCATCGGCAACTCCGGCCCCGGCGAGCGTGCGCATGGGCCCGGCCGAGAGCGCATTGACGCGGATCGCCTGCGCCCCAAAGTCGGCCGCCAAATACCGCACCGAGGCCTCCAGGGCGGCCTTGGCCACGCCCATCACGTTGTAGGAAGGCACCCAGCGCGTCGCACCGGAAAAGGTCAGTGTCAATAGCGACCCGCCCGCCGGCATCAAGGCGGCCGCGCGCTTTGCCACCTCGGTGAAGCTGAAGCAGGAGATCACCATGGTGTTGATGAAATTCTCCCGCGTCGTATCGGCGTAGCGGCCGGACAGTTCGCGCCGGTCCGAGAAGGCGAGCGCGTGCACCACGAAGTCGAGACTGCCCCACTTGGCCTTGACTTCCGCAAGCGCGTTGTCGACGCTGTTGAGGTCGAGGACATCGCAGCTGACGATGATCTCCGAGCCAACCGACTTTG
>Ga0075433_10000321_pt1 | contig 29331 bp, 35 predicted proteins | sample RhiMethybrSRZTD2_FD_75299 | JGI IMG/M metagenome (GOLD analysis project Ga0075433, IMG submission 75299) | Populus rhizosphere microbial communities from Tennessee, USA - Rhizosphere MetaG P. TD hybrid SRZTD2 | ecosystem: Host-associated > Plants > Roots > Rhizosphere > Soil | place: USA... | reverse complement strand
CTCGAGCCGCTCCTGCGGCGACGCAGACAGTCGGCCTCATCGCCGATCGATGGCCGCGCCTGTGCTCAGCCACGGTCGGAGTGGCTCGTCGGCATGTCGACGGCCATCACCGAAGAACCGCGGCGGCTGAGGGCGCAGAGCCGACGGATACGAGCCGAGGCGGAAGTCACGCCGATCGAGACCGCGAACGAGCGGTGCCGTGCCGAGAAGGTTCGGGACGAAACTAAGCGATGCTATGATCCCCACATGCCGGCGAAAGTCCCGTGGCTCCCGTCCGTCGTGCCGCCGGGCGCGCACGCCGAGCGCTGTCCCAAGTGCGGCCGCATGGCGCTGATCCCGTGGACGCTGCGCCGCGACAACCAGACCAAGGTGCTCCTGCGGACGTGGGCCTGCACCGAGTGCCAGCAGCTGGAGGAGCGCCCGGAGCCCGAGTAAAAGCTTGGGGGCGTGCGGGACCCCGTGCTGACAATAGGTTATGTCCGCATTGCAGTTTGGTTCTCGCCGTTCTCGTCGTGGTGTCGATCGCCGCTCACATCGTGCAGCGCTTCGCCCCACATCCCTCGGTGATCCGGCGCACCGCGATCGACGTCGTCGGCGTCGTCGCTCTCGCGGTGCTGGTGCTGAGCGCGACCGTCATCCGGATTCCTCCCGGCTACGTCGGTATCAAGGTCAACAACCTGGGGGCCCATCGCGGCGTACAGGACATCACGCTGCGCACGGGCCTCGTGTTCTACACTCCGGTGGCGTCGACGGTTTTCGAATACCCGACGTTCGTGCAAACGGCGGTGTGGACGCGTAGCGCGCACGAAGGCCGTCCCGTCAACGAGGAGATCAGCTTCAACAGCGGCGAGGGCCTGGTGTTCACCGCCGATGTCTCGCTCGCCTACCGTCTCGAAGAGACGCGTGTCCCGCACTTCTACGTGCAGTTTCGTTCCGACGACCTCAGCGCCTTCACGCACGGCTATCTTCGCAACGTCGCGCGCGACGCCTTCAACGAGCTCGCGGCGCGCTACACGGCCGAAGAGGTCTATGGCAGCAAGCGTGAGCAGCTGTTGGGCCAGGTCAAAGAGCGGATCAACAACGAGATCTCCGGCTTCGGCGTGCGCATCGAGCAACTCGGCTTCATCGGGGCGCCGCGGGCGCCTCAACCGATCGTCGACGCCATCAACGCCAAGATCAAGGCGATCCAGGACGCGCTGCGTGTCGAGAATGAGCTGCGGCAGGCTCGCGCGCAGGCCGCCAAGGATGTGGCCGAGGCTGAGGGCAAGGCACGTGCGAACCAGCTCCTCGCCTCGTCGCTGAGCGGCGTGCTCCTGCAGTGGCGGCAGCTCGAAATCACCGAACGAGCGATCGGCAAGTGGGATGGGCACCGGCCGATGGTCGAGGGCCAGTCCAGCGGCCTACTGCTCTCGCTACCCGGCCCTGGCGCGACGCCGTCCGCGAAGTAGCGCCGGCTTACAGCGTGTTCACGAAGTCGATCAGCTGCCGCAGCCGCGCGTACGACGTGCGATTGAACGGCACGAGCAGGCGCGGCAGATCCGGATACTCGTTGTACTCCTGCGGGTACGGCGCCGGCGCCTGATCCACCCGCCCCTTCAGCACGTCCTCGAAGCGCTGCTGGATCTGCGCCAGGTCGCTGTCGCGCAGCGCGCGATTGAGCCGGAACACGAGGTTGTCGCCGACGATCCGAGACGAGTGATAGACACGGTAGAAGCTCGTCAGCTGCTCCACCGCTTCGTCGACCGTGTCGACGATGCGATAGAACGACGCGTCGATCGGATCGATGAGATTCTGCGCGGCCAGCGTCTCGCGCACGAAGGCGTCCCACTTGCGCCAGTACGGCGTCTGATCGGTCTCGACGAGCACCATCGGCACGATCGTCGCCTTCCCCGTCTGCATCAGCGTCAGAACCTCGAAGGCCTCGTCCATCGTGCCGAAGCCGCCTGGAAAGAGCGCGATCGCGCTGGCTTCCTTCACCAGAAACAGCTTGCGGGTAAAGAAGTACTTGAAGGTGATGAGCTTGGGATCGGAGGCGATCCACGGGTTCGCCTCTTGCTCGAACGGCAGGCGGATGTTGAGGCCAAACGAGCGCTCGCCACCGGCGCCCTCCTGCGCAGCGCCCATGATGCCCGCACCGGCGCCGGTCACCACCATCCAGCCGCGCTCCACCATTCGTCGGCCGAACATCAGCGCCGCCATGGCCGCGGACTGCGTCGGCGCAGTGCGCGCCGAGCCGAAGACCGTTACCTTGCGGACGTCACGATACGGCGCGAAGACCTTGTACGCGTAGCGAAGCTCCTTGAGCTCCGTGTTGGTGACTTTCAGGTCACCCGCGAGGGCGCCGTCCTCGTAGAGCTTCAGCACGGTCGTGAGCATGTGCTGGAAGTAGCCGCGGCGGTCCGACGGCACCGCGAGAACGTCGAGCAGTTCTACGATCAGCCGATTGGCTTCTTCGTTTTGTAACGCGTACCGACGATCGGGCACGACTCGAGTATACGCTCAGCGCCGCCCGGTCACCGTCATCCAGAGGCCGAGGACGACGAGGCCGCCCCCGATCGTCGTGAAGCGGGTGACCGGCTCTCCGAGTATCAGCGCGCCCAGCAACGCGCCGACCACGGGCTGCACCGTCAAAAACGGTGCGGCCCGAGCCGCTTCAACGCGCGCCAGCGCCCAATTCCACACGAGATAGGCGCCAGCAGTAATGACAAAGGCCAGGTACAAGGTCCCGGCGACTGCCGATGCGGTCAGCGTCGGCCGCGCGCCAGCCGCCCATTCGAGCGCCGCCAACGGAGCCATCACGAGCGCGCCCCAGACGATCGAGCGCGCGGTGATTGCGGCGGCGTTGCTGTCGGTCAGCACCGTGCGGCCGAACAGCGAATATGAGGCATAGGCGACGCCGGAGAGCACGAGCAGAGCGTCGCCGCGCCAGCGCGGGAAGATCTCGAGCGTGACGCCCGGCACGCCGTTGAGAACGACGAGCACCGCGCCCGCGACCGCAACGGCAGCGCCAAGCCCCTCGCGTCGCGTAAGCCGCTCGCCGAGCAGCAGCGGGCCGAGCACGACCAGCGTCAGCGGCTCAACGACGATCAACAACGCGGCATTGGTGGCCGACGAGCGGGCGATGCCCCAGTGCGAGAGCGCGAACGCCGCGGCGAAGCCGAGCGCGCCCATCCAGAACACGCGCGCGCCGTGCCCCTTTGTCGGCGCGGCGGAATCAGACGGGCCGGAACGCCGACTGAGCGGGACGAGCACCGCCGCACCGACGACGAGACGAAGCAACGCCAGGATCGTGGGCGGCACGTCGTCCAGCACGATGCGCGTGACGACGTACGAGGTGGCGTAGACGACGTTGGCGACGAGCAGCAGGATGGCGGCGGCGCGCACCCCCGGAGCATAAGGTCAGCGGCCGGCCGCAGCATCACCTCTCAGGGTCATGCAAGTGCTCGTCGCGTGGGCCACGACGCGATCGTTTGCGTCGCGGACGTCGCATACGACGAGACCGATCGTGCGACCGCCCGAAAGCAGGCGGCCCTCTGCCCGCAGCTTGCCGGTCCACACCGGCCTCATGAAGTTGATCTTGAGCTCGAGGGTGGTAAACGTCTCTCCGTCCTCGAGTTCTGAGGCGTAGGCCATGCCCATGGCCGCATCGGCGATATCGGCCAGCACGCCGCCGTGCAGGGTGCCCAGCGGGCTCGCGTGACGCTCACCGGCCTCGAACTCGATGACCGCGCGACCGGGCTCCACCGATGCGAGGTTGAAGCCGAGCAGCGTCGCGATCGGCGGGGGCGCAGTCTCGCCCCGCAGCAGCGTCTGGATGCGATCCATCATGTTAGCCATTTACGTCCTTTTAATTCGAGCAAAGGATCAACGGCGCCAGGCGCCGCCTCGGACCGCCGAAACCAGCGTGACGCCGAACAGCACGAAGGCGAGCGCGACGACCACGGACAGGCCGGTAAGCCCGCCGCCGAGCCAATGGACGACGACCCAGCCGCCGAGCGCGGCCAGCGTGAGACGCATGAACCCCGCGACGAGCGGCCAGAGCAGCCGTCCCGCACCCTGCGAGGCGAAGTAAAGCGCCAGGCCAAGCCCGAAGAAGCCGTAGCTCGGTCCGACGACACGCAGGTACGCCGTGCCGGCGGCGACGACGTCGGGATCGCGAGTGAAGAGTCCCATCCAGGCTCCGGGCAGCAGCGCGGCCGTGAGTCCGATCGTCTCCGTGAGGACGAAGGCCATTGCGCCACCGACGAGCGCCACGCGTAGAGCGCGGGCCCGCTGCCCAGCGCCGATGTTGGTGCCGACCATCGTGACGAGCGCAGAGCCTAGCCCGAAGACGAGCGGAATCTGCAGATACTCGAGACGCGCGCCGATCCCGTATCCGGCGAGGGCCACCGTGCCGAAGCCGCCCACGAGGCCGGTGAGCACGACGACCGTCAGGTTCGTTTGAACAGTGTTGAGCGCGCCCGGCAGGCCAACACGCAGGATGTCGCGGAACAATCGCCCACGCAGGCGCACGCCGCGCACGGACAACCGAACGAGGCTGCGCCCCGACCAGAGCGCGACAGCGAGGACCACGCTGCCGAGCGTGTAGTACGTCAGCAGGGCAATGCCCGCGCCCGCGATCCCGAGCTGCGGGAACGGCCCCCAACCCCAGATCAGTGCCGGCGACAGCGCGATGACGAGCGGGCCGCCGCCGACGACCACGAGCGCGGGCAGCAGCATGTTCCCCGCACCGCGCAACGCGGCGCCCAGCGTGTTGAACATCCAGAAGGCGATCGCGCCGGCAAACACGACGTTCGAGTACGTCAGCGCTGCGCCAAGCGCACCGTCCGTGCCGCCCATCGCGCGATACAGACGCGGGCCCGCGGTCAGCATCCCGACGCTGAAGGCGCTGCCGAAGACGAGCGCGATGACGATCGCATGAACCACCAGCGCATTGGCGTCGCGGCGACGGCCCGCGCCGAGCGCCCGGGCGATGGCAGACGCCACCCCCCCGCCCATGCCGCCGCCGGACATCGTCTGCATGAGCATGATCAGCGGAAAGACCAGGGCGACACCCGCGAGGGCGTCGCGGCCGAGCCAGCCGATGTACACGGCTTCGAGGACGTTGAGCGCCGCCTGGACGGCGATGATGACGACGTTCGGCGCAGCCAACCGGAGCAGCGTGACGGCGACCGGCGCCTCGAGCAGGCGTCGCGTGGCCGCGGCCAGCGTCGGTGCGGCCGCCGCGGGTGCGGAGGGGACGGCCCCGGAGACCTCGGTGACCGGCACGTCGAGCGAAGCGGCCATGACTTGTTAATTACTAGTGACTAGCGATTCTGTCAAGGACTATACTGAGGCATGCCCAAGCGCTACGGTCAGCGATGTCCGGTGGCCAAGTCGCTCGAGATCTTCGGTGAGCGATGGACGTTGCTCGTCATCCGCGACCTGCTCAGGGGCCCACGGCGCTTTCAGGATCTCGTCGACTCGCTCGACGGTATCGCGCCGAACGTGCTGTCGGAACGCCTCAAGGTCCTCGAGGAGCACGGAATCGTCGCGCGCGAGTTCTATTCCGAGCATCCGCCCCGCGCCGCCTATACCCTCACCCCGCGCGGCCGTGAGCTGGGCAAGGTCATCGGCGCGCTCGCCGTGTGGGGCTCACGCCACGTCCACCACGACACCGTGCTCGTCCACGACGATTGCGACGCGGCGCTGGAGCTGAAGTACTACTGCCCGAAGTGCGATACGCGCGTGAGCGGACGCACGGTGCAGCTGCGCACGGTCGCGCGATCGGGCGCACGTCCCTCGACGCGCGGGCGCCGCGCCACCGCGCGCTGAGGTCAGGCCAGCGTGTGGCGGACGATCTTCGACTCCACCATATAGATCACCATCTCGGCGATGTTGGTGGCGTGATCGGCCACCCGCTCCAGGAACCGTGAGATCAGAATGAGCCGGATGGCGCGCGGAATCGTGCGTGCGTCCTCCATCATGAAGGTCAGCAGCTCGCGGAAGATCTGCTCCTTGAGGGCGTCGACGTCGGCGTCTTCGGCGCACACGCGGCGCGCGAGATCCGTGTCTCGCGTCACGAAGGCGTCGAGCGACTCCTTGACCATGCGCTGGGCCTTCTCGGACATGCGCGGCAGGTCGATGTAGGGCTTGAGCTGCGGCTCGCGGTTCAGCTCGAGTGCGCGCTGGGCGATGTTGACGGCCTGGTCGCCGATGCGCTCGAGGTCGGTGACGATCTTCATGGCCGTGGTGATGAATCGCAGGTCGCCGGCGGCCGGCTGATGCAGCGCGAGCAGCTCCACGCACTTCTCGTCGACCTCGACGTCGTAGGCGTTCACCTGCGCGTCGCGGTCGATGACCTCCTGCGCCAGGTCGCCGTCGCGCTCGATCAGCGCAGTCATCACCCGGCGGATCTGGTCCTCGACGAGCCCCCCCATCGCCAGCAGGGTTTGCTTCAGCGCGTCGAGCTCCTCGTGGAAGTGGCGCTGCATGACCTCCTCCGTCTACCCGAACCGGCCGGTGATGTAATCCTCGGTGCGCTTGTCGCGCGGGTTCGTGAACAGCTGTCGCGTCACGCCGAACTCCACGAGCTCGCCGAGCAGGAAGAACCCGGTCGCCTCGGAGACGCGAGCGGCTTGCTGCATGTTGTGGGTGACGATGACGATCGTGAGCGTGCTGCGCAGCTCGAGGATGAGCTCCTCGATCTTCGCGGTGGCGATCGGATCAAGAGCCGAGCACGGCTCGTCCATCAAGAGCACCTCGGGCTCCACCGCGAGGGCGCGCGCGATACACAGGCGCTGCTGCTGGCCACCCGACAGGCTCGTGCCCGACTTGGTCAGCGAATCCTTCACCTCATCCCAGAGCGCGGCCTGGCGCAACGCGCGCTCGGCGGCCTCGTGCAGCACCGCGCGCTCACGAACGCCGGACAGGCGCAGCCCGGCGACGGCGTTCTCGAAGACCGACATCGTGGGAAACGGATTCGGTTTCTGGAAGACCATGCCGATCTTGCGCCGGATCTGGACGGGATCCACGCCGGGCGCGTACACGTCCACGCCTTCGACGCGGACCGTGCCCGCCACACGCGCGCCGGGAACCACCTCGTGCATCCGGTTCAGACATCGGATGAAGGTCGACTTGCCGCAGCCCGAAGGTCCGATGAGCGCCGTGACCGCTTTCGGGGCCATCGAGATGCCGATATCGTGCAGCACATGGTGCTCACCGAACCATGCGTTGAGACCCCTGACGAGAATGCCGTCAGCCATGTCACCGTACCCCCGTGAAGCGGCCGCTCGTCGCCATGCGCGCCGCCAGACTCACCACGAATACCAGGCCGATGAGAACGAGCGCGCCGGCCCACGCCTGGCGGTGCCAGTCGTCGTACGGCGCGATTGCGTACGCAAAGATCTGCAGGGGCAGCGCCGCGATCGGCTGATCGAGGCCCTGGTGCCAGAAGCGGTTGCCGAACGCCGTGAACAGAAGGGGCGCCGTCTCGCCCGCCACCCGCGCGATGGCGACCATCGAGCCGGTCACAATGCCGGCGCGCGCGGCAGGCAGCACGACGCGCAAGAGGACCTTCCACTCCGGGATGCCGAGAGCCAGCGCCGCTTCGCGGAGCGAGGCGGGCACCAGCCGCACCAGCTCCTCGCTCGTTCGCATGACGATCGGCAGCATGATCACGGCCAGCGCGAACGCGCCGGCGAGCGCCGAGAAGCGGCGCATGGGCAGCACCATCACCGTGTAGGCGAAGATGCCGATCACGATCGATGGGACACCGTTGAGGACGTCGGCCAGGAAGCGCGCGAGCCAGGGAATGTGTCGGTCCCGAGACTCCGCGAGGTAGACGCCGCCCAGGATGCCCAGCGGCAGGCCGAGCGCCGCGGCCAGCGCGATGAGGATCAGCGAGCCGACGATGGCGTTCGCCATCCCACCGCCGACTTCGCCGACCGGCTTGGGCAGGTGCGTGAAGAAATCGACGTTCACGGCCGACGCTCCCTGCCAGAGCAGGAAGCCGAAGATCAGGAGCAACGGCAGGATCACGAGCCCCGCGGCGACGGCCGCGAGGCCGGACATGAGAACGTTGACGCCGCGCCGAACGCCCGGTGTCATTCGCGAACCGTCTTCACCGGACCGCCGACCGACCATACTAAGAGCCGCGCCAACGCGTTCACCACGATGGTGAGCACGAAGAGCAGCAGCCCGATCTCGATCAGCGCCGACAAGTAGATTTCGGACGTGGCCTCGGTGAACTCGTTGGCGATCACGCTCGCCATCGTGTAGCCCGGCGCGAACAGCGAGATCGCGACTTCCGGACGGTTGCCGATCACCATGGTGACGGCCATCGTCTCGCCGAGCGCGCGCCCCAGGCCGAGCAGGATCGCGCCCACGAGGCCGGAGCGGCCGTACCGCAGCACGGCGATGCGCGTGGTCTCCCAACGTGTCGCGCCGAGCGCGAGCGCGGCCTCACGCTGTGTGTTCGGCACCGCCAGCAGAACCTCGCGGCTGACCGCCGTGATGTACGGGACGACCATGATCGCGAGAATGATCCCGGCCGCGAGCATGCCGACGCCATAGGGCGGGCCCTGGAAGAGCGGAAGATAGCCGAGCGTCTTGCCGAGCGCCGGCTGCACATAGGTGCGCAGAAGTGGCGCCAGCACGAAAATCCCCCAGAGGCCGTAGATCACGCTCGGCACGGCGGCCACCAGCTCCACGAGAAACGCGATTGGCGGTCGAATGCCGGCCGGCGCCAGCTCCGCGAGGTAGATCGCCGCCCCCAGCCCGAGCGGCACCGCGATCAGCAGCGCGAGGAACGACGAGACCAGTGTGCCGTAGACGAACGGAATCGCGCCGAAGCGCTCGGCCACCGGATCCCAGGTCGACGTGACGAGGAAGCTCCAGCCGAACGTCCGCATCGACGGTACCGACGTTCGGACCATTTCGAATGCCATGGCGAGCACGAGCAGCACGATGGCGAGCCCGGCGGCTTTGAGGACAATGCGTAGCGCGCGGTCGCCGATGTTTTTCGGCGCCGCGCGCTGGGCACTCTGCGGAATCGCCGCGACGACGGACACGAGCCGCTAGCGTCCGGCCATGAGCGGTTTGCCCTGATAGGTGATCTGCTTGACCTTCCCTTCGATCTGCTTCACGACCGGGACCGGGAGCGGCGCGTAGAGAAGATCGTCGGCGTACTTCTGACCGTCATGGCTCATCCACCACAGGAACTTCGCGAGCGCGCGGCCCTTGGCTTCGTTCGCCTGATCCCTGTAGACCAGCAGCCAGGTGAAGCTCGCCACCGGATAGGCGTCGTCGCCCGGCGCGTTCGTGAGCGACACGCGGAAATCATCCGGCATGCTCTTGGCCGCGCCGGTCGCGGCCGCCGTGGTGGTCGCGATCGTCGGCTCGACGAATTTGCCGTTGGCGTTCTTGATCGAGGCCACCGGCAGATTGTTCTTCACGGCGTACGCGAGCTCGACGTAGCCGAGAGCGCCCGGCTGACCTTTCACCTGGCCCGAGACGCCCTCATTGCCCTTGCCGCCGAGCCCGACGGGCCAGTTCACCGACGTGCCCTTGCCGACTTTCTGCTGCCACTCCGGACTGATCTTGGAGAGGTAGTCGACCCAGATATAGGTCGTGCCGCTGCCGTCCGAGCGATGCACGACCACGATCGGCTGGTCCGGCAGCGTCGCGCCCGGATTCAGCGCCGTGATCTTGGCGTCGTTCCACTTGGTGATCTTTCCGAGAAAGATATCGGCCAGGACGTCGCCCGTGAACTTCAGCTTGGGTGCGCCGGGAAGGTTGTACGTCGCGACGACGGCCCCGAGCACGGTCGGAATGTGCAGGAGCTCGCCCGGCGCCTGCTTGAGCTGCTCGTCGGTCATCGGGCCGTCGGTGGCGCCGAAATCCACGGTGCGCGAGGTGACCTGCTTGATGCCACCGCCGCTGCCGATCGACTGATAGTTGAAGCGCACTTCCGGATCGACCTTCGTGTATTCGTCGAACCACTTCGAGTAGATCGGGTACGGGAACGTCGCCCCCGCGCCGTTCATGAGCATCTGTGCGTCGGCCGGTGCAACGAGCCAGCTCCAGCCCGTCAGCACGAGGACCATCGCGCGCAGCCATGTCCTCATTGTTCGTATCCTCCCGTTCGGGCTCGCCACACATGGTGGCCCCGTTGTGTTTCACTTCGGTTATGAAACGGTAACGTTAGTGTTACGGACGGTCCGGTTCTCGGAACCGGTAACCAACGCCGCGGACCGTCTCGACGCCCGGCGCCGGCAGCTTGGCGGACGTGAACTTCGCCCGCAGACGGGCGACGTGGACATCCACGGTCCGCGGCTCAACGAACCCGTCGCGTCCCCAGACCGCATCCAGCAGCTCCTCGCGGCCAAAGACTCGCCCGGGCGCGCCCGCCAGGATGGCGAGCAGCTCGAACTCCTTGGGGGTGAGCTCGACGGGACGGCCCTTCATGCGGATCTCGAAGCGATAGCGATCGATCTCGAGGTCACCGATCTTGACGTGCGGCTTCTTCTCCACGTCACCCGATCGGCCACGGCGAGCAACGGCGCGGATGCGTGCGAGCAACTCGCGCGGTGAGAATGGCTTCGTCACGTAATCGTCGGCGCCCATCTCGAAGCCGAGGACCTTGTCCCCCTCCTCGACGCGTCCGGTCACCATGATTACGGGAATGTTCTTGGTCTCGACATCGGCCTTGAGGCGGCGACACACCTCCCAGCCGTTCAGCTGGGGCACCATGATGTCGAGCAGCACAAGATCGGGGTGCACCTCGCGGGCCTGCTTCAGCGCATCCGAGCCGGTGGGGGCGATGACGACGTCGTAGCCTTCTTTGGTCAGGTTGTAGCGGATGAGATCAGCGACATCGCGCTCGTCCTCTACGACGAGCACCCGACCCTGCTGCTGGCGCGCAGCCGTGGCGACCTTCATCTGCTGCAGAGTGTCTGCGGAGTGCGTTACAGGACGATGACGGTGTCGTAAATCTTGGGTGAAGCGGGGCGCGTGCGATTGGCGCGAACGGTCTGATAATTCCCGGAATGGCACCCGGGATCCGCGTGAGGCTGGCGACGCCGGCCGACGCTGCCTCGATTGCAGGCATCTACAACGACGGGATCGACGACCGCGTGGCGACGTTCGAGACCCGGCATCGCACGCCAGACCAGATCGCCGCAGGCCTGGTCGAAAACGGTGACCGCTTCCCTACGGTCGTCGTCGAGCGCGACGGCGTGATTGTCGCCTGGGCGGGCGCCGGAGCCTATCGCAGCCGCCCGGCATATGCGGGGGTCGCGGAGCACTCGGTGTACGTCGCACGCAGCGCGCGGGGCACAGGGCTGGGACGGGCAGCGCTGGACGCGCTGTGCCGCGAGTATGCCGCGCGGGGGTTCTGGAAGATCGTGTCGCGGATTCTGGCCGAGAACGCGGCCAGTATTCGGCTCCACGAGCGCTGCGGATTTCGGATCGTCGGCGTCTACCGGCGCCACGCGAAGCTGGACGGGACGTGGCGCGACTGCGTCATCGTCGAGCGGCTGCTCGGCGAAGCCGCAGGCGAGTGACTCCCGGGTCATAGCGTGACGACCAGGCCGTCGTGCGCGCATTCTTCGGGGACGTCCGCCGCATGGGCCAACATTTCACGGCTCATGTGCGTCAGGATCACGCGCTTGGCGCCGAGTGTTCCGCGCTGCGCCGCGAGCGCGGGATAGTTGAGGTGCCATTTGACCGGCTTGTCGTAGAAGTAACACTCAGCGATGAACAGATCGGCGCCGAGCGCGACTCGCGCAACCTCATCGGTCCACTCCGTGTCTCCGCTGTAGGCGATCACCTTGCCGCCCACTTCCACACGCAGCGCCGTTGGATTGGTCTCCGCGGTGTGGCGCGCCGGCTGAGGCGTGACGACGAGATCCAGGACCGCGTGCGGCTTTCCGGGCTCCATCTCGATCCAGGTCAGCGGGAACTTCGGCGTCATCACGTGTGAGCCGGGAAACAGGGCTTCGCGAATACCGTCCATGCGCTGCCGCAGATCGCGCGGCCCGGCGATGACGAGCGGGCGTGTCCGCCGCGCCGCGAGCATCGCGTCCACGAGCAGAAACGGCACACCGCCGCAGTGATCACCATGCAAGTGGGTGAGGACGATCGCGTCGAGCGAGTTGTGCTCGATCCCCTGCTGTGCCAGCGCGATCAGCGACGACGCGCCGAAGTCGATGGCAAAGCGCGAGCCCGGGCCATCGACGACGATGCACGTCTGGAAACGTCCGCCGCTGCCGAACGAGTCGCCCGACCCCACGAACCGGACGCTGACGGCCATCGCGCGTTGCCCCCTCGCTGAAACGCAGGGATTACGATAACCCGTGATCGGCCGAACCGCGCGACGGCTGGCGCCAGCGCCGGAGGGCGACCAGCGCCCATACAGCCTCGACCACCCCGAAGGGCCAGGCGCCCTGGGCGAATCCGTATATGGAAGCGAGGACGCAGGATCCCGCGAATCCCAACACGTACCCGCGGCCACGCCGCTCGAGCGCGTAGCACACCATCATCGCGGTCACCGCGATCAGCCCGAACATCGACAGTCGATCCATGGTGTTCTAATCACCCACAGACGCGTCCTATGCAAGTCCTCATCGCCCGTAACGCCGACGAGCTCGCCGAGATCGCCGCCGATGTCTTCCGTGCACGCGTCCGCGCGCGGCCCGATCTGGCCATGGCCGTGCCGGCCGGCCGAACGCCTCGTCGGATGTACGCGCGGATGGCGGCGCTGCAGGTGTGCGACCCCATCGACTACTCCCAGATGCGCATCTTCTCCGTCGACGAGCTGTGTCCACCCGCGCCGGCTGATGGCTACTTCTGGCGCCAAGTGCGCGCCGAGTTTCTTTCGTGGGCCAGCGTGGAGGCGGCGCGCTGCCGGCCGTTCGCCGTCGACGCCGCCGACCTGGAGGCGATGTGCGCGGCCTACGAGACGGCGATCGCGGAGGCCGGCGGACTCGACGTGGTGATGCTCGGGCTCGGTCCGAACGCGCACATTGCATCGAACGAGCCGGGCTGCGCCTTCGACGTCGTGACGCGGCCAGTGCGGCTGCTGGACGCGACCGTTCGCTACATCCTCACCGACGACGTGATCCAGGGCGAGGTTTGCGGGCGCGCGGTGACGCTGGGGCTCGCGACGATCATGGCCGCGCGCGAGGTCATCGTGCTCGTCAGCGGCGAAAGCAAACGCACGGCGCTGCGCCGCATGCTCGACGGCCCGGTCACGCCGGAGGTGCCCGCGTCGGTGCTCCGCGCACACCCGCGGTGTCTGGTCCTCACGGAGCGCGACGCGCGCCCGTGAGCGCGTCGCCCACGCAGCGCGTCGTTGTCAGCGCCCGACGAGCGGGCCGACGACGTCCGCGAGCGCCGCGGGTTGGACGCGGCCGCGGACTTCGATCACCGCGATGCGGGCGAACAGCCGAGCGTAGGCGGCAAGATCGGGAGGCGCAGCGGGCGCGTCGAACGGGCGGTCGATGTCGAAAACGCCGAGGTCCTTGTGCACCAGCGGCACCGCGGCCAGCGCACGCGCCAACGTCAGGCGGCGGACGTCGAGGCCCACACCGTCACGCGTCCAGCGCAGCAGCACGAGCGCCTTGAGGTCGCCTTGCAGCTCGATCGTGCCCTTGACGTACACCGTATTGAGGTCGACGTCGGACTTCCGCTCGAGGTCCCACAGCTCGGCCGCCGGCATCGCTTCGAGCTCGTGGCGCTCCTCCACCGATATGCGGCGCCGCAGCCGCGGGTGCGAGAGTAGCGTGCCGGGATTGACGCGTGGCTGCTTGGGGTAGCCGAGCGCTTCGACGCGGTCGTCGAGCGGCTTGGCGAGCACGCGGTCGTTGGAGAGAAAGCGGTAGCCCGCCTCGACCAGATGCAGTGCTGTGGTCGATTTGCCGGCGCCGGGCGGACCGGCCAGCGCGGCGGCGCGACCGTTCCACGACACAGCCGATGCGTGCAGCAGGAGATTCCCGCGCGCCAGCACGGCGCGCGCGTAGCAGTGGTTGATGAGATTCACCGCCTGGTTGAGATTGGCGACGAGATCGCCGGTCGCCCACGCGTGACCTGGCCGCACGCCCATCAGCACACCGGTCGTGCGCTTGAGGATGAGGCGCTCACCGTCGCCCTCGCGGACGGCTTCCTTCACCTTGCGGCCTTCGCCGCGCACGACGTCGCGAAACCCCTCGGGCCCGGTGACGCTGTTGTCGTGGACGAGCCGTACGACGGCGGCGCCGGTCGGCGTCTCATTCGCGACCCAAGGGTCGTAGTACAGCCGCAGCGCGCTCCACACGCGGGCGTCGTTCGTCTGGACGATGATCGGCACGTCGACCACGCGCAGGCTGAGCACGTCCGGCGTCTGCGCCCTCGCCAGCGCCGCGGCGGTGTCTTGCGTGATCATCGCACGCTCGCCGTCCGGCCCAGCACCGCGCCTGCCAATGGCGGCGCGGCGTCGACGCCGCAGCCGTCGAGAAGCCCACGGAAGCCGCCAAAGGCACTGACCTCGAGCACGGTGAATCCGCCGTCCGTCTCGATGAGGTCCACGCCGGTGAAGAGCAGGCCGAAGTGCCGTGCCGCGCGCTCAGCGAGCGCGATTGCCTCAGCGGGCGGGTCGGCGGGCGCGTAACGTCCACCCGAGAGCACCGTGGTCATCCACTGGCCGTCGCCCGCGATGCGCCAGTATGCGCCGAGGCAACGCCCGTCGAGCACGGCCACCCCGAGATCGCGCCCCGGATGCTTCACGAAGCGCTGCAGGTAAAACGGATCGGCGTTGTCGATCCGATGGCCCTCGAGAATGCGTCGCACGTCAAGCGAGGAATCCAGCCGCACCATCCCGCGGCCCTTGGACGTGAACAGCGGCTTGAGCACCGCGACACCGAAGCGCTCGACGGTGGCCACCGCCTCGCCGACGTCTTCCGTGATGACGGTCTCGGGCACGGGCAGTCCCGCGCGCACCAACTCGACCGTCATGCGGTAGCGGTCGACAGCGATTTCCAGGCGGTCGGGCGCGCTCCACACCGGCACGCCGGAGGCTTCCCAGTGCCGGAGAATCTGCAGCCGCTCGCGCACCGTCCAGCCGCCGGCCGTATCGCCGATCTTCTTCACCACCGCCGCCTCGACGTCGAGGCGCCGCCCCTGGTGCCACACGCCGGGCTCCGGCAGCCGCAGGGCACAGCGGGCCAGGTCGACCACCAGCGCATCGGCACCGGCGGCACGCAGCGCGTTGGCGAGGCGCTCGGTCGACCACGCGCCGGGTTGCCCGACGACGGCGATCACGCTGCGGCCCTCGCCGCCTGCTCGAGCAGGCGCACGCCCTGCAGAAAGATGTCGCGCGCGAAGTCGGCGTCGGCGACGAGCCGGCTCGACGTGATGAAGGAGCGCGCCTGCGCCACCGTCAGCCGCGTGTCGAAGTGCACGTCGCCGACGAGCCGCGCGAACTCCGCGGCGAACTCACGGATGTAGCCGTTCACCCGTGTCAGGTCGGCCCGCAAGCGCGCATCCTGGATCGGCATACGCAGGTTGCTCACGAGCAGCACGCCGACATCCTGTACGTAGTCGCCGAGTGCGCTGCGGTGAACGTCGATGTAGTGGACGCGGTCCTGCGCGGGATCATAGACGATGTTGTTGGTGTTGAAGTCGCCGTGCAGCCGCACGCTGACTGGCGGCGCCAGGTGCGGCTCCACACGCGCGACGGCGTCGAGCAGCATTGAAAGCGACATGTGAGCGATGCCGAACACGCGCGTCTCCCGCCTCCGCAGCGCCTCCAGCTCGGGATGCAGCGCATAGAGATCCGGCAGGCGGTCGCGGATCTGACGCACGTAGTCGACCGCCGGCGGCTCCTTCGTCATCGTGGCGAGCCACACGTCGCGCACCGTTTCGAGCAACCGCTTCGTCGCGAGGAGCTTGTCGTCCCACGGGCGCGAGAGATAGACGTCGCGCAGCGCGACGCCGTCGAGATACTGGCCGAGGAACGACTCGCGCCCGTCGCGCTGAAACCGCTTCTTCACGCCGGGGACGAGTCCGGGCACGAGACGGTTCCACTCCTCCATCTCGCGTACTTCCTCCTCGATCTTTGCCTCGGCACCCTCTTTCCAGATCAGTGGCCCCTCGCGGCCGACGAGTCGGCCGACACGCGCACCGCTGATGCCGCCCCAGATCTGCCGAAAGTCGAGCGGCGCCTCGGTGCCCAGCGCCGGCGCGACCTCGCCGACCATCTGCTCGAGGTGCAGGTACTGGTGCAGCTTGAGCCGCTCGCCGGTGAGGATGAACAGCGTCGTCTCGCCGATGTTGAGGATCGAGTCGCCCATGCGCTCGAGGAACTTCGACACGAAGAGGTTCGTGATGACGAACGCCGGATCCTGCCCCGGCTCGGGGAAGCGCTTGAACGCCTGCAGCAGCGCGTCCCGATACTGCCGATCGAGCTCCGGCTCGCACGTGCACGCGTGCTTGGCCTTCTCGGCGCTGCCGTCGGTGAACGAGGTGATCACTTCGTCGAGCGCGGCCAGCGCGACGCGCGCGGGGCCCGCGAGATCGAACGGGATGGGACGTGTGGGCAGCCGCGCCACGTGCTCGGCCTGCTCGGCGATGTTCACGGCGTAGTCGCCGAGCTTCTCGAGGTTCAGCGCGACGCGGAAGACGCCCCGCAGACGACGCGAGCGCGGACTGCCGGCCGGCTCACCGGCGATCCGCTCGAAGCAGGTCTCCTCGATCGCGCCGAGGAGGTTGTCGATCTGATCGTCCTTGTCACGCACGCGGACCGCGAGCGCGACGTTCTTCTGGAAGAAGGCCGTCATGGCGGTCATCAGCTGCGACTGGACGAGCCTCGCCATCAGGGCGAGATCCTGGCCCAGATCTTCCAGCATCACGACGGCGAGCGGCTCTGAGCTAGCGGCCGGCGCGCGGACCGACGGCGACGCGGAGCTCGGGCGCCTTCGTCACAGCCTGGCGCTTCCAGCCGATCTCGAGCTCCAGCTTCCCTTTGTGCTCCTTCTGCGCCACCTTGATCTGGAGCCTCATGTCAGGCCCCGGTGCCAGCCGGAGCGTGCGCTCGCCCGACTCGAGACTCACTTCTCCGCGCTTGAGACCGACCGCGAGCGACGTGAGGTACTCGGCGATCTCCTCAGGCGAAGCGATGCGGGCGAACTCGAACTTGTCCTTCCCCATGCTGGTCTCCTCCGGCCTACTCGTCGTCGTCTTCATCATCGTCGTGGGCGCGCTTCCACGCGATGGCAATCTCGATCTTCGCCTTACCCTTTTTCTCGCTCGCCTCGATTTCCATGGATAGATCGCCATCGGGGAAGACCTCGATGCCCTCTTCGCCGAGCGACAACGACAGCGACCGCGCACGAATGCCATCCGCGATCCGATTCAGCGCCTCCGCCGCTTCTGCCGGCGATGCGACGCCCTCGTACTCGAACTCCTTACGCCCCATCCCTGTCCCCCCCTGCGGCGATCCGGATCAGCGGTCGCTTGGGCCAACGCAGCTTCACCGCGACGTGATTCGCTCGCTTCTTCTGCTTGATCTCGATTTCGAGCACCAGGAATTCCGACGTCGCCAGTGACGTCTCCCGCTCGCCCTGTGTGACTTTCAGCTCGCCCGCGAGGACACCGCGCGCGAGCTGCGAGAGATAAAACGCCGCCGCGTCCCGACGCGCGTGTCCGCGATACTTGGCCGGGATGGTGCCAGGCGCCGCCTCGCGCGCGGACGCCCGTCCGTCGTTGGCGGCCTCGGCGTGCTTGCTCACAGCGTCGATATCCATTCGGCCCCGTGAGGCCGCCCGGGGCACGCCGGTACGTCCCCTGTTTTAGTGGCGCCCGGCCGTTGAGGCGGCGAGTCTCGGCTCTCCGAGTCCCACGGCCTCGTAACATTTACGTAACATCTTCGTAATGTTTTTCAGCGACTTAGCGGCCTTAACGCGCAGCGGAGTATAGGGGGACGTCGAGAAACCCGTCAAGCCCTCTTTGATCGTTTTGATCACCGCATGCATCGCGATGTCGTCGGTGTGGATGAGCGTGTGGCGAACGCCGAGCTGCAGCCAATGATGCGCATCGCTGCCGGCGACGATCGGTAGGCCGAGCGCACGCGCCTGCACGATCAGCATCATCTCGGTGCCGAAGTCCTTGCCGTTGATCTCGAGCGCGTGGAGTCGCCGCAGATCGGTCGCCGGAAATTTTCCCAGCTCTTTGGTGCGGCGAAACATGTGCGCGCCGATGCGGGCGATGTCGAAGTCATCCGTCACATCGAGAAATTCGCGCAGCGTCGGCTCGTAGCCGTGCGAGAGCTTTTCGGGAAACGCTGCGTCCAGGCGCCGCAGTTCTGCGAGCTCGGCGAGCACGATGACGTGCGCCTTCTCGCGAATGTTGACCTCTGCGCCAGTCAGCAGCTCGATCCCGTCGGAGCGGAAGACGCCCCGCTCGCAGGGGTAGGCGTCGGCGAGGTGAGTGTAGATATTCCAGTAGCCGCGCGCATGAAAGTGTTCGGTCAACGCGACAGCATCCAATCCAACGGTACGCGCCATACGAACCGTGCGCCTGATCGAGCCCGGATCGAAGCTGAAATGCTTGGAGATCTTCGGGTGCGTGTGGGTATCGATGCGCTTCAACCGGGCGCCTCCTCGTTGGAGTTATCCACCGTCATCCACCGTGGTCGGTGAGTTCCAATGTCCCGCGGTGCAACGCGCATTCCAGCGTCAGCGCTTCCCGGCCTCAACGTACACAATATCTCGTTGCCGGCGTGTTACAGAAGCGCAAATGTTGTGTTGCTGGGGATAATCGGTGCGGTAACCGGTGGATGGCGGTGGATAACCGAGGCGGCTGGCTTGCGGGCCGAAGAGGCCGTAGGAGTCGATTTTCCGCGGGCATGTAACTCGCACACTGGGCGGCCCGTATTCGTAATGGCGTCGTCACATTCGGATTGTTACGATCACCGGCGTTTGCATCAGCAGCGCCTCACACCGGAGGGTTCCCGCGATGGGTAGCAATGCAATCTCGTTCCTGCTCGGGCTTGGCGCCGCGTGGCTCGCCCCCACGCTCGCGCGCGTGTTACGACCGCTCGCCGTCGAGGCGACGGCTGCCGGCATGGGGCTGCTCCAGGACGCGCGTCGCATCGCCGCCGAGCAGCTCGAGACGCTCGAGGACATCGCCGCGGAGGCGCGCGCGCGACGCGAAGCGATCCTCGCCGCGACCAACGGTAACGGCCACCACGTGGACCTCGGCGACGAAGAATCGGCCGACGCCGAGACGGACGAAGTGGCCGCGCCCCCACGTCGCCGAAGCGCGCCCAGACGCCGCACATCCTGAGCGCCATGCCGTCGGACGCGGCTCACGAAACGCTCGAGGTCGTGCACAGCATCCCTGGAAGGCTGCGCGTGCGCGTCCCCACCGCCGCTGATACCGAAGGCCTGACCGAGGCGGTGACGTCGCTGCCGGGCGTCATTTCTGCCGTGTGGTCACCGCTGACTCGTGGCCTGCTCGTGCTCTACGATCGCGAGCAAGCCGATGACGCTGCGATCGTCGGAGCGATTGCCGACCATACGCAGGTCGACGTCACCCCACCCGCCGCGCCATCGACAAATGGTGGTCGGCCGACGGTGGCAGGGGCCGTGAGCTCGGTGTTCGGCGCGGTCAACGCGCGCGTTGCCGGAACAACCGGCGGCGCCCTGACGCTCGGTGTCCTCGTGCCGGCGGTGCTGACGCTGTGGGCCGCGCGCGAGATCCTGAGCGGCCGTGCGGCGCCGTTGAGGTGGTCGAGCGCCCTCTGGTACGCGCACTCCTTGTTCCGCGACTACGCCTTGCCGCATCGCGAGAGCTGATCGATGCGCTGGCGCGTCGCCCACTCGGTGCGCGGCAGTCTGCGCGTACGCTATCCCACCGCGTGGCTGAAGCCGCGGCAGGACGCTGTCGTCAACACGCTGCGCTCCGTGCCGGGCGTGCGCACCGTGAACGGCAGCGGCGTTACGGGCAGCGTCCGCATCGAATACGATCCGTTCCGTCTCGCCGAGAGCGCGCTCGTCGACGTTCTGCGTGAGCTCGACAGCCGCCTCGACACCAGCGCGCCCGACATGTCGGCTCCGCCCGAGCCGCCCGGGGGGCTCGACGCGTCGTCGATGCCCCTCGTTCGTCTCGCGGGCGCGACAACCGTGCTCGCGCTCACCGTCACCGAGCTCGTGTCATGGCCGTTGCTGACTGCGCTCGTCCTGATCGCGGACGCCCCGGCGGTGATTCGCGCCGGCGCCGCGCTCGCGCGCGGAAGCTTGAACGGTGAGGTGCTCGAAGCCTCGACGCTGGCCGTGCTGGCCGCGCGGCGCAATTTTCCGGCGGCGGCGCTGCTCACCTGGTTACGCGCGCTCGGCGATTGGGTCGTCAGCCGCAGCGTCGTGACCACGCGCCGGTCGCTGCGTGACCTCGTGGTGCCCGCGGACGAAACGGCGGTGCGGGTCGAGGGCGACGCCCGCGTGACGGTGCCGGCGACCGCGCTGCGTCCCGGTGACGTCGTCGTCGTCCGCGGCCCGCAACGCCTGCCGATCGACGGCACCATCCTGCGCGGCGAAGCGCTCGTGAACCAGCAGACCATGACCGGCGAGGCGCTTCCGGTCGAGCGCGCCGCCGAGGACACCGTGTTCGCGGGCACCACCGTCGAGCACGGCGAGCTCGAGATCCGCGTGGATCGCGCCGGCCTCGACACCGCGGTCGGCCGCATCGTCGCCGTCATCGAGACCGCCGCCGCGGAGAAATCCGAGATCCAGATCTACGCGGAGCGCCTGGCGCACCGCGATGTCCGCCGCACCCTCGCGCTCGGCGGGCTCGGCGCCGCGCTCTCGCGCAGCGTCGAGGCGGGCGTCGCGATTCTCGTGGCCGACTACGGCATGGCGGCGCGCGTGGGCATTCCGACGGCGATCGTCACCTCGATGAAACGCGCCTCACGCGAAGGGATTCTCATGAAGGGTCCCCGCGCGCTCGAAGCGCTCGCCCGCGTGAACACGGTCGTGTTCGACAAGACCGGCACGCTGACCTCGGGGACGCCGCGGATCGTCCGTGTCGTGACGTATCGCAACGGGCCATCGGAGGACGAGCTCCTGCGACTGGCCGCGGCGGCCGAGCGCGGCTTCCGCCATCCGGTGGCACGCGCGGTCGCCGCGGCGGCCGCCGCCCGGCGGCTGGACGTGCCGGCCGTCACCAAGACGCGCTTCAGCACCGGCTTCGGTCTGGACGTCGAGATCGCGGGCCGCCGGGTGCTGGTCGGCAGCCGGCGATTCATGGAAGCCGAGCGCGTCGCGCTGACGGCCGCGCAGGGCGACGAGGCGAGCGCGCACGCGGTCGGCGCCGCGCCCACGTTCGTGGCGATCGACGGACGGCTCGCCGGCGCGCTGATCTTGCAGGACTCGCTGCGGGCCGAGGCGCGCGACGCGGTGCTCGCGCTGCGCGCGCGCGAGATGCGAAACGTCATCATGCTGTCGGGTGACCATCCGGAACCGACGCGGGTGATCGCCGAGTCGCTCGGCGTCCGGCATTACTACGCCGAGATGCTGCCGCAGGACAAAGCCGCGCTGATCCGCTCACTGAAGGCCGAGGGACGCGTGGTCGCGATGGTGGGCGACGGCGCCAACGACGCGCTCGCGTTGAACGAGGCCGACGTCGGCATGGCCGTGCCCGGAGGCGCCGAGCTCGCCGTCGAGGCCGCGGACGTCGTGATTCTGCGCGGCGGGCTCGATCGCGTCGTTCGCGCAATCGACCTCTCGCGCGAGGCGATCGTCGCGATCCGTCGCACCCTGGGCGTCGCCGCCCGCGCCAACCTGGGCGTGGTCGGACTCGCGTCGCTCGGCTTCGCCAGGCCGGTCGCGAGCATCCTCCTCGCCCATGGGACGACCGTCGCCGCCGCGGCCATCACCGCCACCCGGGCCGATGGCCGGGCCCCTGTGAACGAGCCTTCACATGCCTGACCCGGCCTTTACGAGAATGTCGGGCGCTCGTCATCGTCTCGTTACACGCGCCGCGTATGGTGGACGCGGAGGTAAAGACGATGATCGCCGGATTTCTGCTAGGGCTTCTGGCCGAGATGGTGTTCGAGTCGGCCGGATCGCTACGGCGCTCATTCGAGACGGAAATGGACCGCTACTTCGAGCGGCGCCGGTTGGCGCCGCCGACGAAGCGGTCGGTCGCCTCGCTCCGCTAGTCCCCGGCTCGGCGCGGGCCACTCGGCGCGTCGGCGCGCCCGCATGAGCGCCGTCATCGCGCGGCGCAACGGTTTGCGTCCTACCGCCGTGGTCGTCTCCACCGCCGTTCCCGGTCGCGTGCGTCTGCGCCTGCCTGCCTTGCGTGACGCGCCTCTGCTGGCCCACGCCGTCGAGACGCGACTCGCCGGTCACGCGGCCGTCCACAGCGTCACGACCAACGCGATCACCGGAAGCGTGCTCATCCGATTCGATACGCGTCGCCTCGACATGCGGCAGCTGCTCGCCGCTGTGGGCCGAGAGACCGCCGCGGCGCGCGCCGGTCGCAACGGTCATCGCGATCCGACTACGCCCGCGTGGCACACGGTCGATGCCGCCGTCGTCGTCGAACGTCTCGCGACCTCCGCGCACACCGGCCTGACGATGCACGAGGCCGAGCGTCGCCGACTCGAGCACGGCGGCAACGTGCTGCCGATGCACCGGCCAAAGTCCGGCGTCGCCATCGTGCGCGACCATCTCTCGTCGCTGCCGGTCGTTCTGCTCGGCGGCGCCGCCGCGCTGTCGCTCGTGGGCGGCGCTGCCCTGGATGCCGCGGTGATCCTCGCCGTGGTCGCGGCCAACGCCGCGGTCGGTTACGTCACCGAGAGCCGCGTCGAGCGCATCCTGACCGCGCTGCAGAACGCGACCATTCCGCAGGCGGTCGTTCGACGCGACGGAGTCGAGTCGATCGTGCCGGCCGCTGCACTGGCGCCGGGCGATCTCATCGTCCTGCGCGCGGGCTATGACGTGCCGGCGGACGCGCGGCTGGTCGCGGCGGATGGTCTCACCGTCGACGAGTCCGCCCTCACGGGCGAGAGCCTCGCGGTCGCCAAATCGGCGCACGCTCTCTGTCCGGACGACGCCCCGCTCGGAGACCGGCGGAACATGGTGTATGCCGGCACAGCCGTGGCCGAAGGTGCTGCGCTGGCCTGCGTCACGGGGCTCGGCCGCGACAGCGAGCTGGGCCGGATCCGCGCGTTGGTCTCAGAGACGAGCATGCCGCCGACACCGCTCGAGCGTCAGCTCGATCATCTCGGCCGCGGCCTGGTCGGCGTGTCGCTGGGCGCCTGCGTGGCCGCGCTGGGATTGGGACTGCTGCGCGGCGTGCCGCTCGTGGAGATGCTGCGCTCCGCCGTCTCGCTCGCCGTCGCCGCGGTGCCCGAAGGGCTGCCCGCGGTCGCGACGACGACGCTCGCGCTCGGCATGCAGCGCCTCATGCACCGCGGTGTGCTCGTCCGCCGGCTCGCCGCCGTCGAGAATCTCGGCGCGACGACGGTGATCTGCGCGGACAAGACGGGCACGCTAACCGAGAACCGCATGGTCGCCGAGGTGTGGTGTGTCGGCGAGCGCGAATATCGGCGCGCCGACGTCGCGGAGGCCGTCCGGTCGGACGACGCGCTGCGGATGGCGCTCACGATCGCGGCGCTCTGCAACGACGCCGAGCTGGTGGGCGACGAGGTGCGCGGCAGCGCCACCGAAGGCGCGCTGCTCGTCGCCGCACAGGACGCCGGTCTCGACTACCGCGCGCTGCGGGCCGCCCATCCGGTGGTCGACAGCCGCCCGCGCCGCGACGGCGACACCTGGATGGCGACGGTGCACGTCCGCGGCGACCGCTCTTTCACGGCGCTCAAAGGCGCTCCCGAAGACGTGCTCGCACGCGCCAGCCGCATCGCCACGCGCCATGGCGTGATGCCGCTCGCGGCGCCCGAGCGCGAGCGCATCCGCGTGCGCGAAGCCGCCATCGCCGCACGCGGGCTGCGCGTGCTCGGGCTCGCGTACGCCGATCGCGCCGCCAACGGCGCCTACGACGATCTCGTCTGGGTCGGGCTCGTGGCGCTGACCGATCCAGTGCGCGAGGGCGTTCGCGACGCGATCGCCGCGTGCCGGCGGGCGGGCATCCGCACGATCATGCTCACGGGCGATCATCCGCAGACGGCGGCCGCCATCTCGCGCGAGTTGGGGCTCGGCGAGCGTGTCGTCGAGGCCTCCGAGCTGGTGGACGTCGACACCGGCCGTCTGGCGATGCTGGCCGCCGAAGCGGACGTGTTTGCGCGGGTGTCGCCTGCGAACAAGTATCAGATCGTTCGCGCCCTGCAGGCCGCGGGTCACGTCGTCGCCATGACCGGTGACGGTATCAACGACGCGGCAGCGCTGCGAGCCGCGGACATCGGCGTCGCCATGGGAGCGCGCGGCACCGATCTGGCGCGTGACGTTGCGGACGTGGTGCTGCTGCAGGACGACTTTGCCGCGCTGCTCGGCGCCGTCGCCCAGGGCCGCGCGATCCATACCAACGTGAGCCGCAGCCTGCGCTTCCTGCTGTCGACTAATGCCAGCGAGATCATGGCGACGCTCGGCGCGCTCGCGATCGGCATGCCGCGGCCGCTGTCCGCGATTCAGCTGCTCTGGATCAATCTGCTCTCGGACGTCGCGCCCGCGCTGGCGCTCGCGGTGGAGCCGGCGGATCGCTCGGTGATGGAGCGTCCGCCGCGCGATCCCGCGACCCCGATGGTTTCGCGCGCCGACTTGCGTGAGATCGCCGCCGACGGAGCCCTCCTCACGACCGCGGCGCTCGCGTCTCAGGCGATCGGCCTCGCCCGCTACGGAGCGGGACCGCAGGCCGCGACGCTCGGATTCTCGACGCTGACCGCCGCGCAGCTGCTGCACACGTTCCGCTACCGCGCGACGGCCGCCAGCAATGGCGCGACGGGCGCACGCTCGCGCGTCAGCACGGTCGTGCTCGCGAGCCTGGGCGCGCAGATGGCGGCGATGCTCGTTCCGCCGCTGCGCCGGCTCCTCGGCGTGACGCCACTGGCGCCGGCCGATTGGCTCGTCGTCGCTGCGGGTGCCCTGACGCCGGCTGTACTGCACGAAGGCCGCCGCCGACTCAACGCATCTCCCTAACAACACGTCGATGGAGGACGGAGCCATGGCCACGCGGAAACGCTCGCAGACTCAGGGCGTGCGCGCCAACACCGCCGGCAACGTGCAGCGGACGATCTACAGCGCAATCAGCAGCGGCGAAGTGGTCTCCACCGGCGTGCTGAACGTCGTGAAGAACACAGTGGTGGGCGCGCTGGCGGGCGCCCGCGACGTCGGGGCCGAGGCGGCCACGACGGCGGTGTCGGCAGTGCGCGGCGCCATCCGCGCCGCCGAGACCATCGGCGCCGATCTCGGCGTGGTCGCCAAGAACGCGATCCGCGGGACGATCGAGGCCGCCGAGCAGATCGGCGGTGAATTGGGAGGCGTTGCGCGCTCGGCGACGCGCGGCGCGGTGAAAGCCACCGGCGACGTGGGCGGCGACGTGGCGCTGGTCGCCCGTCGCGCCGTCGAGGGTACGGCGGACGCGGCACGCACGCTCGGCGTCGATGTCGCGACGATCGCGCGCAGCGCCGCTCAGGGCGCTGTCGAGGCGGCCGACCGCATCGGCGGCACTGCCGGCCGCTCGGTGCGCACGACGCTCGGTGGAACCGTGGCCGGCGTGCGCTCGCTGATCAAGCCGAACGGCGCCGAGGCGCGACGACCGCTGGCGCGAACAGCTCGAAGCCGGCGGTCGACCAGGAAGCGTCGCTCCGCCTAGGCGCGTTCACCCAGACCGACGCGCGATTCAGGCCACGGCGCGGCGGCGGCGGCGTGGACCGCGCGCTTTGGCGAGCGGCTTGCGCGCGCGGAGGCCATCGGCGGATCGCCGCAGACCGTCCGTCATCCGCATGAGGCCGGTGCCGAGGCCACGGGCCGGCTCCGCGATCCCGCGGGACACGGTTCGTCCGACCTGGACGAGATCGCCACCGATGTCGCTCGCCGCCTGAATCGATCCGCGCGCCGCGCGTACGAGCGTGGAGCCGATCTCGTTGCCCACGTCCTCGGCAGCGTGCAACGCCTCCACGAGTGTGCGTTCGGCGAGATGGACCACGCCGACGGTCAATGCTTCGGCCGCCCCCACCGCCGTCGAGATCACGAGTTGCGTCGTGCCGGACTCCTTACCGGACTCCTCTGCGCGCGTCGTCTTGCCGCGTGCCATGGGCGCCTTCCTTTCCTTGGCGGTCTCCGCCCGATCCCCGCTCGAACGCCGAGGCGGCGATTCTCGCGTCGCGGGCGACGTTGCGCAAGAGTGAATGCGAGCGGGGGCTAGCGCGAGCGGGCAGACAGCGCGGCCACGTCGCGGCCCGTGCAAACGTCGCGAACGGCGGCAGCGTGTGAGACGGGGTGACCGGCGACCAACGCGATGGGCTCGCCGCCGGCCTGCTCGGCAGTGATCGGAAACACCGGCGCGCCGTCTTCCGTCGTAAGCACGCCGCCCGCCTCGAGCAGCACCGGTGCGGCGCCGGCGATATCCCACAGCGATGCGCGGTCGTCATGCACGAAGTCGAGGCCGCCGAGCGCGACGTAACAGAGGTGCAGCGCCGTCGAGCCGAAGCGCCGCAGGCGGTGGCGTCGGAGCCAGCCGTCGACGAAGTCCGGTACGCCGGAGCCGAACGGCGAGCGCACCGAAAATACGGTCCCGCCGGGCCCGGGCTCGTCGCGTACGCGCAACGGTCGATCGTTCAGCCACGCGCCGCGGCCGGCGCACGCCGTGAACAGCCAGCGCGCCACCGGGTCATAGACGGCGCCCGCGAACGGCATGCGATCGCGAAGCACGCCCACGGACACCGAGAACCCGGGCATGCCGCGCGCGAAGTTGTTGGTGCCGTCGATCGGGTCGAGGATCCAGGCGTACCGCGCCTGGCGCGTCGACTCTCCGATCGGCCCCTCCTCACCGACGAGCCCGTCGGTCGGAAACAGGCGCGCGATTTCGCTTCCGAGCGCCTCCTGAATGGCGATGTCCGCGTCCGTCACGAGGGTGCCATCACTCTTGATGGCGATCTGCGCGCGATGGAATCGTTCGAGAGCAAGGCGGCCGCCGAGGAGCGCCAGATCCGCCACGAGCCGAGCGCGCGATTCGCTGCCGACGCGCTCGTCGGCACTCATCTCAGTCGATGCCCCTCCCCGACTGCCACGACTGCGGTCCGAGCCAGCGCTCGATGAGAGGACGGTAGACGACCAGTGGTGGGGTGACGGCGTCGACGACCTTGGCATCGTCATCCCAGCGGCGAATACGGACAGCATCGCCGAACCACGGCTGGGTCTCGAGGGCGAGGCGCTGCTCCACATCGAGGACGGCGCCTTGCGCGGCGAGCGAGCGAACAGATGCGGGGGACAGGCGGTCCGTATAGCTCGGATTGACGCTGCACAGATACCGCTTCGCCACGACGTGATGCTCGACGAGCCAGGCGACGCGCGCGGGCACCCACGGACGCAACAGCTCGGCGCCCTCGTGGCCGTGGTGCTCGTCGGGTCTGTCGGGTGTCCGCGTCACTAGATGACCGACGTCATGGAGGAGCGCCGCCATCACGACCTCGTCGTCAGCCCGCTCACGCCGCGCCAGCGCCGCGCACTGCAGCGCGTGCTCGAGTTGTGTCACGGCCTCGTCGTAACGTTCGGCGCCGCGTGCCGCGAAGAGGGCGACGACGTCCACGCTCACCCCACGAGCCCCCGCAGCCGTCGATTCGCCACCGCGTCGTTGAACTCGGCAGCCGGACCGTCGAAGACCAGCAGTCCCTCGGCCAGGACGATGACGCGATCGGCGCAGACGTGCGCCAGCGACGCGGAACCGACGGAAGCGACCGCAATGATGCGCTCGATGCGAGCCAGGCTGCGCACCAGCCGAAGCAGACTCGTGCCGTCCTCGGGGCCCAATGCACGGTCGACGTCGCGCAGCACGATCGCGTGCGGCCGGCGGGCGAGTGCGCGAGCCACCGCGAGGCGCGCACGCTCGAAGGATGTCAGGAGGCCGACGGGATCCCGCCAGCGCGCGTCCAACTGCACTGCGGCCAGCGCGCGAATGGCGGCCACGCGCTCGGCACGTCGCGGAAATCGCAGCAATCCCGTGAGGGCGGCGCGAGGCGTGACGAGTGTGTTCCAGAGTACCGACCGATACTCGGTGAAGCGAGCCTCGGGCCCCGCCTCGGCGACCAGACCTCGCACCCGCGAGGCCGTCTCCCGCATCAGCGGGATACGATCGACCCAGACGCGGCCTTCGACCGGGATGCGCCGGCCGGCGACCGCGTCGATAAAGGCGTGTCGCGCATCCGGTCGCGCAGCCACGACCGCGGTGAGCCCGCTCCGCTCGAAGCGCGCGCAGACGCGGTGGAGCAGCCAGCCGCCACGCTCGTCGGGAACACCGATGCCGAGAAATTCGATCACGGGCACCTCGCGCCGTAAATATCGCGCGAGCCTCGTTACAGTTTGATGACGGGAGCGTGAAATTCGCCGGCGGCGTGCCCGACGGCTCACGCGACGCGGCCTCCCGCTGTCCATACCGCGGCGACGATGGGCGCGTCCTCGGTCGTCCGCACGCGGATCAGATCGGCGCGCTTGCCGACGGTGATCTCGCCCCGGTCGTCGTAGGCACGGCACGCGTGCGCCGTCTCGAGCGTGGTCGGGAATTCGGCCACCGCCGTTCCGGCCTTGGCCGCCTCCTCCACGTACGCGACGGTCGCGTCGTCGTGGCTGGCGAGCGGCGTGCCCTGCGTGGCGCATACACGGATAATCGTACCTCGGTGGACAGCGGAAAAGCGGCGGTGATCGTGCAACCGGCCCCTCACGGCGCGGGCTGCATCCGTTGGCGTGAAAGCATCAGAAATCGAAATGCGCTTCGCAGCTGGATGTGCAGATGGCGCGGCATCTTGGCCGCGGTCCACGACCACGCGACGTGCGCGCGCGTGCGCCCCTCCTCCAGCGCCGCGCGCAGGTCCGCGGCGCCGCGCCCCGGAAACCGCGTGACGCCGCTGCCGAGATACCAGATGTCGTGCGCGTCGCTGCCACCGGTCACGGGCAGCATCCATTCGACGTTGCGCAGCGCCGCCCACGCGTCGTAGAGCGCGGAGAACACGCCGGCGTTGTTGACGACCTCGAGGCCATCCAGCGGCAGGTCGGGCACGAGCGCGCCGAGCGAGCGATGCCCACGCGCGGCCCCGCGTATCGGATGAAATGGATGCGCGGCGACGGCGAGGCCGCCCTGGGCGTGGATGAGCTCGATCGTCCGCACTGCCGACAGGCCTGGCGGCACCCGCTCGGAGAGCCACAG
>Ga0075433_10000320_pt1 | contig 29341 bp, 25 predicted proteins | sample RhiMethybrSRZTD2_FD_75299 | JGI IMG/M metagenome (GOLD analysis project Ga0075433, IMG submission 75299) | Populus rhizosphere microbial communities from Tennessee, USA - Rhizosphere MetaG P. TD hybrid SRZTD2 | ecosystem: Host-associated > Plants > Roots > Rhizosphere > Soil | place: USA... | reverse complement strand
ACGTTGTTGACCAGTACGTCGATACCGCCAAACGTCGCGACCGTGCGATCGACGACGGTCTGCACACCGTCGAGGCGGGTGAGGTCGGCTTGCACCGCAAGCACGCGATCGCCTGAACCGGCCAGCTCGGACAGTCTGTCGCGCGCCCGCGCCAGGGTGTCCGGCGTGCGACCGCAGATCGTGACCCGACATTCCTGCTCGACCAGCGCTTTGGCGCTGGCCAGCCCCAATCCCCGGCTCGACCCTGTGACGATGGCGACACGGTCTTTCAATTGCAGGTCCATGAGTGCAAATAATAGCTGTGCTCTACGAGGGGGCCGCGTATGAAGTGGGAAGGTCGCGCAGGCAGCAGCAACATCGAAGACCGTCGGGGCATGGGCGGGCGTGGGCTCGCGGTCGGTGGCGGCATCGGCGGACTGGTGCTCGTACTGTTGATGTCCGCGCTCACCGGCCGCAACCCCACAGACTTCCTCACCACGTCGACTCCCGAAGACACCGGCGTCCGCGGCGTTCCCGAGAACGATCCGCAGTACCAATTCATGAGCGTGGTCCTGAAGGACACTGAAGACGTCTGGGGTCAGCTGTTCGCGAAAAGCAACCAGACGTACGAGGCGCCCGCGCTCGTGCTGTTCGATGGCGCCACGGAGTCGGCATGCGGCCTCGGCCAGTCAGCGATGGGGCCCTTTTATTGCCCCGCGGATCGCAAGGTGTATCTCGATCTGTCGTTCTTTCGCGAGCTCGACCAACGGTTCGGTGCACCGGGCGATTTCGCGCGCGCGTATGTCGTGGCGCATGAAATCGGTCATCACATTCAAACGCTGACGGGACTGTCTGAACGCCTCCAGGCCGCTCGCGAACAATCGGGACGACGCGGCGCCAATGGGCTGTCGGTCCGACAAGAGCTGCAGGCCGACTGCTATGCGGGTGTGTTCGGGTACTACGAAGGCAAACGAGGCTTCCTCGATCCGGGTGATGCGGAGGAAGGCCTGATGGCCGCGGCGGCGATTGGCGACGATCGTCTGCAGCAGGAGTCGCAAGGCCGCGTCGTGCCCGAGTCGTTCACGCACGGATCGTCGGCGCAGCGCGTCGCCTGGCTGCGCCGCGGCCTCGAGTCGGGCCGCGTCGATGCGTGCAATACGTTCGAAGACCGCTCGCGTTGAAAGCGCGTCAATGCCCCGTGCCCAATGCTCAAAGTATGCTCGCTTGGACTTGGGCCATTGGGCATTGAGCATTGGGCATTGATAATATGAAGCGCGCAACCGGGCGGAGCAGTTGAATCCGGGTGCATTGCGAGGCGATTCAACTGATGAAGATCGGCATCCCTGCCGAAACCGAACCCGGCGAAACCCGCGTGGCAGCCACACCAGAAACGGTGAAGAAACTCCTCACCGGTGGCCGCCATTCAGTCTTGGTCGAAAACGGCGCCGGTCTCGGCGCCAGCATCACAGACGAGGCGTTCACGGCTGCCGGCGCGACGCTTGGCTGCACTGCCGACGTCTATCAGTCCGACATCATCTTCAAAGTCCAGCGCCCGGAGGCATCGGAACTACCACTGCTCCGCGGCGGCAGCATCCTCGTTGGTCTGCTCTCACCGCACCAGGATCTCGCGCCGCTCGCGGCAACCGGCGTCACCGCGTTTGCGATGGAGCTGCTGCCACGCATCACGCGGGCGCAGAACATGGATGTGCTCTCGTCGCAGGCCAACATCGCCGGCTACAAAGCGGTGTTGATTGCGGCCTACGAGTACGGGCGATTCATGCCGATGCTGATGACCGCAGCCGGCACCGTCAAGGCAGCGCGCGTGCTCGTGCTCGGGGCCGGTGTGGCCGGACTGCAGGCGATTGCCACCGCCAAGCGCCTCGGCGCCGTGATCGAAGCGTTCGACGTGCGACCGGCGGTCAAGGAGGAAGTGCAGTCCCTCGGGGCGAAGTTCATCGAGGTCGAACTGTCCGAAGAAGAACGCCAGGCCCAGAAAACCGCAGGCGGTTACGCGCGCGAGATGAGCGAGGACTACAAGAAGCGCCAGCAGGCGCTCATCGCCGATCGCGCCAAAGCCGCTGACATCGTCATCACCACCGCACTCATCCCGGGTCGCCCGGCTCCGGTGCTCATCACCGAGGACACGGTCAAAGGGATGAAGACCGGTTCCGTCATCGTCGATCTGGCGTCGCGGCAGGGCGGCAACTGCGAGTTGAGTCTCGCCGGGCATACCGTCGTCCGCCACGGCGTGAAAATCGCCGCACCCGACAACACGCCAGCCTCGCTTGCCGCTGATGCGAGCGCGCTCTACGCGCGCAACCTGCTGAACTTCTCCGCCTTGTTACTCGACCCCAAGACCGGCGAGCTCACGGTGAACCGCGAGGACGAGATCCTCGCGGCCACGCTCGTGTGCATCGACGGCAAGACGGTCAGGAGCTGAGATGCACGGAGTGGTCGTCGATCCGATCATCACGAACCTCATGGTGTTCGTGCTGGCGATCTTCGTTGGATATCACGTCGTCTGGCACGTGACACCCGCCCTGCACACGCCGCTGATGAGCGTGACCAACGCCATCAGCTCGGTCATTGTCGTCGGCGCGATCCTCGCCGCGGGGACTGGGGTGATCGACACCGGAACCGTGCTCGGGGCCGTGGCGGTCGCGCTGGTGGCAATCAATACGTTCGGAGGATTCCTCGTCACTCAACGCATGCTCGAGATGTTCAAGAAGAAAGACACCAAGGGCACCAGCAAGTGACGATGGTCATGTCTCCAAACCTCGTCGCGCTCTCCTATCTCGTCGCAAGCGTTCTGTTCATCCTGGCACTCAAAGGGCTGTCGAGCCCCACGTCGGCGCGGCGTGGGAACAGCTTCGGCATCGCCGGCATGACGCTGGCCGTGCTGATCACGCTGTTCATCACCAAGAGCGTGTTGTTGACGCTCGGCGCGCTCGCAGTGGGAGGTGCCATCGGCTGGTTCGTCGCCCACCGCGTGCAGATGACGCAGATGCCCGAGCTGGTGGCCGCGATGCACTCGCTGGTGGGCCTGGCTGCGGTGCTGATCGCTATCGCGGTCGTCTACAACCCGATGGCGTTCGGCGTCACCGACCCGCTGCCGGCCGGCAACCGCGTCGAGCTCTTCATCGGCACGTTCGTCGGCGCAATGACGTTCTCGGGATCGATCATCGCCTTCGGAAAACTTGCCGGCCTTGGCAAGATCTCGCGCCTGTTTTCGAGCGCCCCCGTGGTCTTCACGGGACAGCACTTCTGCAACCTGGCGCTGGCGATCGTGATGGTGGGCGTCGGCGTCGGGTTCGTCGTCGCACCGGCCGGTGCGCTCTGGACGCCATTCATCGTGATGATGTCGATCGCGTTCGTGCTGGGTATGCTCATCATCATTCCGATCGGCGGCGCTGACATGCCGGTCGTGATCTCGATGCTGAACAGCTACTCGGGGTGGGCCGCGTCGGGCATCGGCTTCTCGCTGAACAACCCGCTGCTCATCGTCGCTGGGTCGCTCGTCGGGTCGTCAGGCGCGATCCTGTCCTACATCATGTGCAAGGCGATGAACCGGTCGTTCATCAGCGTGATTCTCGGCGGCTTCGGCACGGCGGAAGGCGCGCCGACGGCGGCGGCGCAGAAAGCGGTGAAGTCGGGGTCGCCGGAGGACGTCGCCTTCCTGCTCGGCAACGCCGAGAGCGTCATCATCGTTCCCGGCTACGGTCTCGCGGTTGCTCGCGCGCAGCATGCCGTGAAGGAGATGGCCCAGAAGCTCATTGCGAAAGGCGTGCACGTCCGCTACGCGATTCACCCCGTCGCCGGCCGCATGCCCGGACACATGAACGTGCTGCTGGCCGAAGCCGAGGTGCCGTACGACCAGGTGCAGGAGATGGAAGACATCAACGGCGATTTCGGCACGACTGACATCGCGTTCGTGCTCGGCGCCAACGACGTCGTCAATCCATTGGCGGAACAGAAGGGCAGTCCGATTTACGGCATGCCGATCCTCGAAGCGCACAAGGCGCGCACCATCGTCGTCAACAAGCGATCGATGGCGTCGGGCTACGCCGGCATCGACAACCCGCTGTTCTATATGGACAAGACGATGATGGTGTTCGGCGACGCGAAGAAGGTGGTCGAGGACATCGTCAAGGCGATCGAGTAAGAGAAATCAGACTTCTTTCCACGGATTGTTCGCAAACACCGCCAGCTCCGGCCACAGCGCCCGCCGCGGCATGTTGAGCGCCGCCATGATGGTTTCGCCGATATCGTTGGCGTAGAGCTTGTTCGGGTTGTGACGCCCGCCCTTGCCGCCGAAATTGGTCTGGACTTCCGAGGGGCACACGCAAATGACGCGGATGCCGTGCGGCCGTAATTCCGCCTGCCAGCACTGGCTGATTCCGCGGACGGCCCACTTGCTGGCGGCATAGGGCGTCGCGGCCGAGGCGCCTTTCATGCCGGAGGTCGACGCGATGTTCACGATGTCGCCAGACCCGCGCGCTTTCATCAGCGGCACGACGCGATTGGTCAGATCGACGAGGCCGAAGACGTTCGTGTCGAACATCTGCTTCATCTGGTCGACGTCGAGGGCGCCGATTTCGGCACGATAGGCGTAGGCGGCGTTGTTGACGAGGACGTCCACACCGCCCATGTGATCCAGACATCGCTGAACGGTGGAGGCGTTGTCGTCGATCACCGAGACGTCGGCTTGCAGTCCCTGCGCGCCCGTCTTCTGCGCCATCGCGTCAATCAATTGTCGGTTACGGCCCGTAAACATCACCGTGTGGCCGGCCTTCGTCGCGAGCTCTACGACGGCCGCGCCGATCCCCTGACTCCCTCCGGTGACAAGAAAGCGGATTGGTGGCATGAGCAAAGTTCCTTTTCGACTGCGCCAGGTCGCTGTGCAATTCTAATCCTCGCAGTACACCGATCCGAATCGCAGCCGAGGAGATCAGACGTGGCGTACGACGACTTGCAACTCGACTCATCTCGACTCGTCTTGCGACCTCCGCGTGTCGAGGACCTGGATCCCTGGGCGGCGATGATGGCGGACGAGGAAACGGCGCGCTTCATCGGCGGGGTCATTCCGCGCTCTGTCGTATGGCGGGGCCTCATGACCATGATTGGCTCGTGGCATGCGCTCGGCTTCGCGATGTTCTCCGTGATCGAGAAGTCGAGCGGACGGTGGGTGGGACGTCTCGGTCCATGGATGCCCGAAGGCTGGCCCGGGCCGGAGATCGGCTGGGCGATCGTGCGCGACTGCTGGGGACGCGGCTACGCGACGGAGGGTGCGATCGCCGCCACCGACTGGGCGTTCGATCATCTGCAGTGGACACGAGTCATTCACAGCATCAGCCCGGACAACGTGGCGTCTCAGGAGGTGGCGCGAAGGCTCGGCTCGCGCAATCTCGGGCCTGGACGATTGCCGGCACCATTCGAAGAATCGCGCGTGGATATCTGGGGCCAGTCTCGCGACGAGTGGCGGCACCGCGCATTTCTCGAGGCATGACGCGTGAGATCTCGTCTCGCCCTCACCCTGCTGACGATGCTGCTGGCTACCGCCGGCGCGCTCGACGGCCAGGACGACCCGGTTGCGGCGTTGGTCGATCGGGCGAGCCAGTACGTTCAGAAGTACGAGACGCAGTTTTCCGCCCTGGTCTGCGAGGAGCATCAGACGCAGCGCATCCTCCGCGCGGACGGGCGCGAGCGCAAGCGCCGCGATCTCGTGTCGGACGTGCTTCTCGTCAAGGCGGGCGATGGGACCTCGTTCTTTCGCGACGTGATCTCCGTGGACGGCAAGGCCGTGCGCGATCGACAGGAGCGGCTACGCAAGTTGTTTCTCGACGCCGACGCCTCACGGACGGCGATGCGACACGCGCGCGCTATCGCCGACGAGAGCGCGCGCTACAACATCGGCTTTTCGAGGGGCCTCGATGCGCTCATGGTGCCACTCGAGATCCTCCAGCCACGGACCGCACCGGGCTTCCGCTTCACCGGCGCGGACCAGGGGCTCGCCTTCCAGGAGTTCCAGTCGCCGAGCATGATCCGTTACCGGAACGGGCAGCGCGCGCAGGATATGTTCCTCGGCGGGACGTTCACACTCGATGCCAACAGCGGCCGGGTGCACGCCGCGAGCCTGAAGGCGGCCAACCCGGTCTTCGAAGTGACGCTCGACGTGCGCTACATCGAGGATCCGAAGGTGGAACTGCTGGTGCCCGCCGACATGCATGAGCAGTACCGCCACGCGGCCAATCCCAAGGATGATTGGCTCGAGGTCTCTTCGACCTACGCGAACTACCGCCGCTTTCAGGTCACCGTCAACGAACGGATCGACGAGCCCAAATAGCGAGCACCAACACGGCTCGGGTCGCTGCCGGACCGTAAACCCTCACGCCTGTTCGTCCGATACGCCTTGTCGAACCTCGAATTTCGAACTTCGAACTTCGAACCTCGAACCTCGAATCTCGAACCTCGACCAACATCCTGGTACCACCGATGTTCCGTTTCCTTGCTCTGCCCATCATCTTTTCACTCATGGTCGTTGCCGCTGTGTTTGCACGGCAGCGGCGGCGGCGAACATCGTTTCGACGCGCGCACCACCTGACTCCTGTCAGTGAGCAATGGCTGGCCGACCGCCGACGCGGCGATTGAACGCCACACGTCGGCCCTGGCGCGTTCCTGTTATCCTCCTTACCGCGTCGCGGTAACCTCGTGGACGCCCACGCCTGTCGAGGTGCGTATGAGGATTCAGCCTTACGGCGCGGTTGCACTGGTGCTCGCCTGCTTTTGGCAGGCGACTGCCCAAACAGGCGATCCGCAGCAGATCGCCGACCCCAGTTTCAACCCAGCCATTCAGAATCGCGCGTACCCGCACACGCATCCCGTGGTCGTGGTGGACGAAGCACACGCGAACTTTCACACGATGGGCGGACGATACAAGCCGTTCGCCGATGTGCTTCGGGCCGATGGATATCAGGTCGCGGCTGGAACGCAGACATTCACGAAGGCGTCGCTCGCCAGCGCACGCGTGCTGGTCATCTCGAACGCCCTCGGTTCCAGTATCAACGAGTCCAATGTGGGCAACCCGCCAGCCGCGTTTACCGACGCGGAGTGCGACGCGGTGCGCGACTGGGTTCGCGGCGGCGGCTCGCTGCTGCTGATCGCCGATCATTCGCCGTTCGGCGCCACGGCGGCGACGATGGCGGCACGTTTTGGCGTCGAGATGGGAAAAGGCTATGTGTGGACTGTCGAGGGCAACAACCCTGAACCGACCACGACCATCGCCTACTCGCGCGAGAACAAATCGCTTGGTGATCACGCGATTACGCGTGGCGTCACTCGCGTCGTTGCCTTTACTGGACAATCGCTCAGCGTTCCTGCGGGCGCCACTGCGCTGCTCAAGCTGAGCACGGCGTACGAATCGGCTGGAGTGAACGCTCAGAGTGACGTGGCCGCGTTCCGCGAGGGAAAGCCGACGACCGCCCGCGGCGTTGCCAACCGGGCGCAGGCGATCGCCTTCGACTACGGGAAAGGCCGCGTCGTGATGACCGGCGAGGCCGCGATGTTTTCGGCGCAGGTCATCCGATTCACCGATCCGCAGGGACGCACGACCGAGTCGAAGATGGGCATGAACGTCCCTGGCAACGACAACCAGCAGTTTCTCGTCAACATCCTCCGCTGGCTCACGCACTACGGCCGGTAGCTCAGATCGGTGTCGGTGCGAGAGCGTCTGGATCGCACCGATTAGGGCGCTGGCACCGCGACTCGATTGCCCGGGACGATCTGCGCCTGATACGCGAACACCTCGCGGCTGTTCGGATCGACCAGCACCTTGACCCACTGCACGTCGTTGGTCAGCGTGATGTTGCTGGCGTTGTCGCCGAACGTCTCCACGCGAGTGAAGTTCTCCAAGCGCACGCCGTTCGCATTCAGCATCGGGCGATCGAGCCGGAAGTAATGCGAGTCGCCGTGGACATACGCCACTGGCCGTTGAAACGCGATCACTTCATTGCGCAGAGCGACCAGATAGTCGAAATAGCCATCGGGATCGGTGATGGTGGCATCTTGGACCAGCGTGTTGGGATTGCGGGTCAAACCGGCGCGCGCGAGGTCGTTCCGGTCGAAGCCCGGGTTCGCCTGCGCGATGATCATGACCGCCACCGAGTCGAGCGCCGTGGCGACCGCGAACGTCTCGCGGAGCCATGCGATGTTGGCGGGGCTGCGCGCCGCGAACTCCTGCGGATCGGCGCCGTCGCCGCACAGGTTGTTGCACGTTCCCTGCACGTTGATCGTCGCGTAGGTGACGCGGCCGTAGGTCCATCGACGGTTTTCGACGCACGCCTCGGAGAATCGCGTGTGGGCCGCATCGTTGCGTTCGCCGAGGCACAACGGCGTGGCCTGCACCTCCAGCGCGAATCTCCGCCGGCCCAGCGTCTCCGGCTTGGAGAACAACACCTGCCGTTCATGTGACAGACGCTCGAGCGAACGGAACGAGCCATTGTTGGGGCGATCGCAGTCGACCCAGTCGTTGTCGCCCGGCGTGAAGATCGCCGGCGCGTCGAGCGAGTTGAACCATCCGAGCGCACGAAGGTACAGCGCGTCGTCACAAATCGGCGCCGCGTTTCCGGTCTTGAGATCGCCATCGTGGACGGTGAACGCCAGCTTCTGGCTGTTCATGTCGTCGATGAGATTCGGCAGTCCCACCGACTCCTGGATCGCGGAGTACGGAAGATCGCCCCAAAGACCGATGGCATATGAGGCATTGGCGTTCCCCACGACTCCGCCGATGCCGTTGTTCCCCTGCGCCGCGAGAGCAATGCCCCCGATAATGACCGCCCCGAGTACGACAAACGTCCGTATCACTGCGCCCTCCCGTGTGTGTTGAACCTGGACCGGAAGACGCACAGTAACGAACCGACTCTCACGAATCGGCAAACACGGTGTGAACACTGTGTAACGCCGGCGCACCGCGAGGCAAAGCCGAGCGTTCGCACGCGCGAACGACGTGAGCGCCACGCACGTGCGAGCGGAGCGAGCACCCCGCACGCGAGCGAAGCGAGCCCGCGCTGAAGCCGAGCTTGACACTATGTCGTGACACGACGTATCGTGTCGCGCCATGGTCGATCGTGATCCGGCTGCCGAGCTTCCGCTCACTCCCGCTCTCTTCCACGTGCTCCTGTCGCTCGCCGATGGGGAGAAACACGGCTACGCGATTCTGAAAGAGGTCGAGCAGCGAACCGACGGCGGCGTCTCCTTGAGCACGGGCACGCTCTACGGCATCATCAAGCGCCTGTTAGCCAGCGGGATGATTCGCGAGTCGGCGGCCGGCAGCGATCACCGTCGCACGGCCTACCGACTCACACCCTTCGGCCGCAAAGTAGCGCTGGCCGAGGCCGAGCGGATGCGCGATCTCGTCAAGTCGGCGCACGCCAAGAAATTGCTGGCCGATCTGGTCGGGTGACGAGAGATGCCGCGTCAGTCCTTTCACGATCGTCTGTTCCGGCTGCTGCTCAAGCTGTTCCCAGCGGAATTCCGCGGCGACTTCGGCGACAACATGGCGGCCGACTTTCACGATCAGCGCCACGAGGTCGAAGGACGTGATGGGGCCGTGCGCACGCTGTGGATGAGAACGATCCTCGATGCGCTGCGCCGCGCGCCGCGCGAACATCTCGACGTGCTCTCACGCGACGCGTCATATGCCATGCGCGTGCTGCGCCGCCATCCCGCGGCGTCGGCCATGGCGATCGTGAGCCTCGCCATCGGCATCGGCTTGAACTCCGCTGTCTACAGCGTCGTCGCCGGAATTCTCTGGCGAAACCTTCCGTTGAAGGACAGCGACCGCATCGTGTCGATCGGGCTCGTCACGCCCAGCAACAAGGTATCCGAACAAATTCAGGGCGGCACCTACTTCGAGGTCCAGCATCGCGCGCGAACCGTCGATCGGCTCGGCACCGCCGTCATGCGCGGTATCACGATCGTCGAGCCTGGCGATCCCGCGCAGGTCGGGTGTCTTGGTGTGAGTCCCGGGTTTCTCGATCTGTTGGGTGTCGCGCCGATCCTCGGCCGCACGCTCGGGCAAGAGGATTTCGATGGCGCGGTTGCCTATCGCGCAATCGTCCAGCGAACCACGGGCGGTCCATCCAGTCCCACAGTGGTATTGAGTCACCGGCTGTGGCGTCAGCACTTCGGAAGCGACGCGAATATCGTCGGAAAAACGATGAGAGTCGCAGGTGCGGAACCGATCCGCATTGTTGGCGTGATGGGTCCGGAATTGGACGCATTGAGCCGTACTTTCCCCGGGGAATGCTGGTTCGCACAAATGCCGGACCCAGCCAACACCACGTGGATGGCCTACTTCGTCATCGGCCATCTCGCGACGGGCAAATCGGTGGCGGAGGCGAATGCAGAACTGGCCGTCATCGGCCGTGATCTGGGCACCGATTTCTTCACCAAAGAACCACGGAAGCTGCACGCGGCAACCCTGCTCGATCGCACTGTGTCACGCGTTCGAACGCAGCTGGTGTTCCTCTACGGCGCTGTCATCTGTGTCCTTCTCGTGACCTGTGCGAACGTGGCCAATCTGTTCATTGCCCACGCCGCCGGCCGTCGCGACGAGCTCGCCACTCGGCTTGCGCTGGGCGCGTCGCGAGCGCGGCTGATGCGCCAGCTGCTCACCGAAAGCCTCGTCGTCTCACTCGTGGGAGGCGCACTGGGGTTCGTTCTCGCCACCCGAGGCGTGCCCCTGCTCCTCACGCTCGCTCCAGCCGACCTGCCGCGACTGAAGGAGATCGGCGTCGATTGGATGACGTTCGGTTTCACGCTTGCGGTGTCGCTGATCGTCGGTGTGCTCTGCGGCATCGTGGCGGCGCTGTCCACCCGCCTTCGGCCGCGCACGATGTTCGGCGCGGTGCAAGCGGCAACCACTCCCCGTGCGATTCGCATCCGCCGTGCGATCACGGTGTGTGAAGTTGCGCTCGCCTTGATGCTCGCCATCGGCGCCAGCCTGATGGTCCGTACGATCCTGGCCCTCAACGCCATCGATCTCGGCTTCGATCCCCGTTCTGTCGTCTCGGCCGATCTGGAGGCACGGGGCGACGACTTCGCCAGATCGCAGGATATCCACACCGCGATTGCCGAACGAGTGAAGGCGCTGCCCGGTGTAAAAGCCGCGGGTGTGGGCATCGGGCCGCTCGGTGGCGGCATGTTCGTGGGCGGTCTGAGACTGCCAGGAGACGCGCGCGTGTTCGACAGCGTTCGCGTCGACGCCGTGAGCCCGGGCTACTTCGAAGCGCTTGGCGCCAGGTTGCTCGAAGGCCGTTTCTTCGAGCCTCGCGATGCGGTACGAGGCGGACCCGCGGTCATCCTGCTCAATCACGCGGCGGCGCGCACGTTCTGGAAAGGCGCCGATCCAATCGGCAAGCACGTCATCATCAGCAAGGACGACCAGTTGCAAGTGATCGGCGTCATCGCCGACATCCGCGGCTCGAGTCTCGACCAGGATCCCGGGCCGACGCTGTATCAGGTGAGCAATCAGTCGCGGAACTTCCTGGCCGGCAGCATGCTGATCAGAGTCGACGGCGATCCGCGGGCGCTCGTGCCGCAGATTCGGTCCATCATCCGCTCGATCGATCGCGATGCGCCATTCAAGGGCGTCGAGCCGCTGCAGACGCGCATCGATCGCGCCATGGCTCCCCGGCTCTTCGTGCTCCGCATCGTCGGCCTGTTTTCGCTCATCGGCCTGATCCTGGCCGTTGTCGGCGTCTACGGCGTGCTCGCCGAGTTCGTCGTGCAGCGCGTCCCCGAGATGGGCATCAGAATCGCGTTCGGCGCGACGCGCGCAGACGTCTTGGCGCTGGTGCTCGGCCAGGGCGCACGGCTCGTGTCGATTGGCCTCGTCCTGGGATTCGCCGCCGCGGTGCTACTGCGAGGCGTGATGACGACGATGGTCTACGGTGTGCGCACGTCCGACCCACTGACCTACGTGACGGCATGCGTGGTGCTCTTTACGGCAACGATTGCCGCGTGCACTGTGCCTGCGCGCCGCGCAGCCCGACTCGATCCCGTGGTCGCACTTCGCAGCGAATGATCGCACGTAGAGTCCGGCCTTGGCCGGACCCCAGTGCCTCTACTGCTTTCTTCCGCCCATCTGCACTTCAAAGCCGTCTGGATCCTGGACGTGGAAGCTGCCTTCAGTCGTTCGAATATTCAACCCGCGACGCTTCAGCTCGGCTTCGACACCAGGCCTGACGGTCTTATCTGTGTCCCACTTGGCCAGCGTATACGCGATGTGATCGACGCCCGCCTTACCGCCGGGGCGGCTGCTGGCGTTGCGAGCGATCAGGATGTTGTCGCCAAACGTCAGACGGCACTGCGTCTTGCCATCATCGTCGCTGACCTTCATTCCAAACAGACTGGAATAGAAGTCGCGCGTCTTTGTGTAGTCGGCGACTTGCATGGACACGTGGTTGATAGAGGTGGCGATCGCCGGTGAGGCCGCCTCCGCCTTGGCCAGCGTCGACGCCGCCGTCGTGGCGAGCGCCAGCGTTTGAATCAGCTGACGACGGGTCACCCTTCCGTGCTCGTAGTCCCTAAGTAATCTGCTGATGATGTGCTCCATGGCCCTTCTCCTTGCACCTACACCTACACCTACACCTACACCTACGCCTTTGACCTCACCTTTGACCTTTGACGTTTGACCTTTGACTCCGACCCCATTTATCGCACGCGGGCGGGAGGCGGATAGACGCCCATGGCATGGAAGGAGTTCGAGTACACACTCCGATACCGAATGTCCTTCCCGTCCGCGTCCACCCAGCCCATCGCCTGCTGAAAGAGGCCCGGCTCGGGCGCGCCCTCGGGGACCGTGCCCTCGACGATGTACAGCTTGTGCTGGTGCATACCGATCCAGGCGAATGTTCGAGAGCGATCGGCATTGTTGGTCAGCTGGACGATGTGGCCTTCGACGAGGTCTTGCCAGTCCCAGGCGAGATAGTTCACCTTCACATCTCGCTGAATGAGCTTGAATGTGGCGTATACGATCGCGCCGCGCTCGTCGTGATGCGAATACCCAGGCCCGAGCGCCGGCGGCGCTTCGGCGCGGCAGTTCTGGTTGCCCGGCGGACACGACTTGCCACGCTCGATGCCCTGCTGCTCGATGCCGCTGTAATCAACCACCGTCACCGAATAGCGCTCGCGCCCTTTCGCGGCGCTGTAGACACGCATCGGCAGCGTGTAGTTCATCTGCGACGTCCATGTGCCTGTGGTGACCTGTGGCTTGCCAGGAAAGTTGATTCTGAAGCCATCCTGCACGGCGACGAACTCATCCCATTCCTGAGCGACTGCGGGCGGTGCAATCGCCAGCAGCGCGAATACGACTGCAACGACTCGCATGGCGATCACTCCTTCGTGCTCTTCGGCTCTTCGGCTCTTCGGCTCTTCGTGCTCTTCGTGTTCTTCGTGGCTAGAAGTCCTTGGGCACGGGTGCACTGTTGCCGTCCCAATCCTTCACCGATCCATCAGGCGCTTTGAGGAATCCGAGCAGGCACCCGTTGCTCTTGTCGCGCAGCGGATGACAGCGCACCTTCACGCGATCGCCGACCTTGAGCGTGTCGCGCGTGATCCCCACCTTCTCGAGGCCGGGACGGCTCGTCGCCTCGAGCGCCCACACCTGCGCCGCACCGCCGGCATTCTTGACCTCGAGATAGATCCACGAATGCGGCACCAGCAGATGCAGCTCGGTGACGACGCCCTCGATGTCGTGGAAGGTCTCTTCGTAGTTGCCGTGCGAATGATGCGCCGACACCGACACCGCGGTGCACACAGCACACGCGGCTACGAGATTCACCACCAACCTCATCGCGCCTCCTCACACTCAATGCTCATGGCATCAACGCAAACGTCCAAATCGATCCACCGGTCGGCACCTTGTCCTGCACATAGCGATTTGCCAGACCACCACCGAGCCCGGACGCAACCGTCACGTACTGCCGGCCGTTGTGCGTGTAGGTGATCGCCGTCGAGTTGATCGACGATCCGGTCTTGAACTGCCACAGCGTCTTGCCCGTCGCTTCATCGAGCGCCAAGAATTCGCCGGTCAGCCTCCCGGTGAAGACGAGCCCTCCGCCGGTTGTCAGCATGCCCGATGAACTTGGGAAATCCGTCAGTGGCACCTCCCACTTCTTCTCGCCGGTGAGCGGGTTGATCGCGATCAGGTAGCCATAGGCGTCGCCCGGCTTCACCTCCGGCAGTCGCGCGGTGACACCAGTGGTGCTGGCGCCGAGCGTTTGCGGTGGAGGGGGACCAAGCTTCTGAATGCGAGGCAGATTCCACGTGCTCGCGTAAATCAGGCCGGTGTTCGGATCGAATGAGATCGGCACGGCGTTGGTGCCGCGCGACGGGTAGATCTCGACTTCCTCTCCGGCGAGGAAACGCTTGTAGACATCGGTCAGCACCGGCCGCCCCGTCGACGGATCGACGCCAGATGCCCAGTTCACTTTCACGTACGCGTGCGCCGCGATCAGCTTGCAGTTGGTGCGATCGAGCACATACATGAACCCATTCTTGTTGGCCTGAATCATCACCTTTCGAGGCTGCCCGTTCACGCGGATGTCGGCGAGCACCTGCTCGTCGTTCCCGTCGACGTCGTAGACATCGTTCGGCGTGTACTGGAAGTAGCAGGCAATCTCGCCGGTCTTCGGTCGAATCGCAATCACGCTCGAGGTGTAGAGGCTGTCCATCGCTTCGCGCGGCCGCGGATCGTACGGCTCGGCATTACCGATGCCCCAGTAGACAAGATCGAGCTCGGGATCGTACGAACCGGACCGCCACGTCGGGCCGCCGCCGAATTTCCACGCCTCGCTGTCCTTCGGCCACGTCTCCGAGCCTGGCTCGCCGGGCGCCGGAATGGTGTAGCGCCGCCACAGCTTCTTACCGGTGTCCGGATCCCACCCATCGAGGAACCCGCGCGTCGTCGACTCGCCTCCCGCCATGCCGGAGATGAGCACGCCGTTGGCGACGATCGGCGCGCTGGTCGCGTAGTAGCCCTCTTTGATGTCGGCAAATTTCTGATTCCAGATTTGCTTGCCGGTTTTCATGTCGAGGGCCAGGACATGGTTGTCGATCGTCACGCGAAAGAGCTTGCCGTTGTAGATCGTCGCCGCGCCGCGCGTGATCGCGGTGCGCTCGACGCCTGGCTCGAGCTGCACCGGCGTGCGCCAGATCTGCCGCCCGGTCTCGACGTTGATCGCGAACGTCCACTTGCCGTTGATCGCGTACAGGACGCCGTTGTAGACCGTTGGCGCCGCCAGCTCGCCCATGTCGTTCATGAGGCTCGAGTTCCAGATCGGCACGAGGCGTTTGACGTTCGAGCTGGTGATCTGCTTGAGCGGGCTGTAGCTCCGGCGATGGTAGCCCATGCTCTGCGTGGTGACGTTGTCGGTGTTGCGGCCGTCGTTCGCCAGTTCGTCGGTCGTCTGCGCCCACACGGCCGCCGGCCCGATGGCCATCAGACACGCCAGCACCCAAGTCTTCCTCATGTCACTCCTCCGCAATGCGACGACAGTATAGACACTCTCGCCGCCAGAGATTGGCGTAGAATCTCGCCCGAATGGCGAACGGCCCGCAACGCAAACCTGTGCGGCCGTTGCGCCTGCTCCGGGTTTGTGCCGCATGTGTCGTCCTGTCACAACCGGCATACGCCCAGGACCAGCCGACCGCCAACGCCTCCACCGTCCGCGTGTTCATCGATTGCACGAACACGCCGTGCGACCAGGACTTTTTCCGCACCGAAATGACGTTTATCGACCACGTGCGCGATCGACAGAACGCCGACGTGCACATCCTGCTCACCGGGCAGTCGACCGGCGGCGGCGGGCGCGAGATCACGTTCGACTTCTTCGGCCAGGGTCGCTTTGCCGGTCGCGAGCGGCGGCTGACCGAACGATTCCTGGTTGCGGCCTCGAACGACGATGTGCGGCGTGGGATGGTGCGGATGATGTCACTCGGCCTCGTCGACTATCTGCTGCAGACCGACACCGCACCGCGCCTGCGCCTCAGCGTCGACAAGCCTTCGGAATCGTCGCCGACAGGCGGGGCGGCGAAAGATCCCTGGGATCGGTGGAGTTTGCGCGCCAACGTCAACGGCAACGCCAGCGGCGAGGCATCGAGTAACAACGTCTTCCTCAGCACGAACTTCAACGCCAACCGCACGACCAACGACACCAAGCTGAATGCGAACGTCCGTTTCAGTTTTCGGGAAAGCCAGTTCGATCTTCCCGACGGGCGGCGTTTCGTGGCGCCGAACCACGACTACGGCCTCGACGGGATGTGGGTGAAGTCGCTCAACGGTCACTGGTCTGCCGGCGTGCGCGCGTTCTGGAACGCCTCCACCTTCAACAACATCGACTCGACGTGGTCGGCGGCTCCGGCGATCGAGTGGGACCTGTTCCCCTACGCCGAATCGACCCGACGACTGCTCACGCTCAATTACTCGGTCGGGACCCGGCGGTGGAACTACCAAGAGGAGACGATTTTCGGGAAATTCACTGAGACACGGGTGACGCAGACGCTCGGCAGCACCATCTCGGCGCGCCAGCGATGGGGCACGATCGGGGCCAATCTCGAAGTGGCGTCGTTCATTCCCGATTTCGCGAAGAACCACGTCAGCATCTTCGGCGACATCTCGCTCAACATCGCCCGCGGATTCTCGATCAACCTCGACGGGAATGTGGAATACATCCGCGATCAGATCGCGCTGCGGCGCGAGGAGGCCACCAGCGAAGAGGTGCTGGTCAATCAGCGTCAGCTCGCCACCAGCTACCGCTACTTCGTCTTCTTCGGGGTCAGCTACACCTTCGGATCGATCTTCAGCCCGATCGTCAACCCGCGCTTCGGCGGTTCGTAGTGTCCGGGCTTCAGCCGGACCGTCATCCCGACAACCCCGACGCTCCATTTGACGTCCAAATACATCGCGTGATACTCCATTGGCATGTCTAATAAGGCGCCGGCCAAGACCGATGTCCTGCAGGGGACCCTGGACCTGATGGTGCTGCAAACGCTGGACGCGCTCGGTCCGCAGCACGGCTACGCCATCGCCGCACGGCTCGAGCAGGTGTCGAGCGGAGCCCTGCAGCTGAACATGGGCACGCTGTATCCGGCGCTGATGCGCCTCGAACAACGCGGACTGCTGAAAGGCACGTGGGGCGTTACCGACACCAACCGGAAGGCGCGCTTCTACGCGCTCACGGCAGCAGGGCGGCGCGAGCTGGTGAAGGAAAAGGAAGCGTGGGATCGGATGACCGCCATCATGCACGCGCTGCTGCGTAGCGAAGGCTGAGCGGAGGCCGCGATGCGCATGCGTGAATGGCTCGAACGGCTGCTCGGCACACTGGGTCTGCGCCGGCGCGATGCGGAGCTGGAAGAAGAACTACGCGCCCACCTCGAGCTCGCCGCCGAAGACGCCGGTCGCCGCGGCGCCTCCGATGGGATGCGCGCGGCGCGGCTCCGCGCCGGTGGCGTGGCTCAGGCCATGGACGCGGTGCGCGATCAGCGCGGCATGTGGTGGCTCGACCAGCTGGCGCGCGACACGCGTCATGGCGCCCGCGCGCTGCGGCGCAGTCCCGCGTTCACCTCCGTCGCGCTGCTCACGCTCGCGCTCGGCATCGGCGCCAACGGGGCCATCTTCCAACTGCTCGATGCGATTCGCAATCGGACGCTCTCGGTCCACGATCCCGCGCAGCTCGCCGTCGTGCGACTGGCCGACATGTCGCGATGGAAGGGCCGACGATCGACGACCTATCCGGCGCTCACCAATCCGTTGTGGGAGGAGTTCCGCGATCACCAGCGTGAGTTCTCCGGGGTGATGGCCTGGGCGAATATGGAGCTCAGGCTCGATCGCAGCTTCGGTGCGCCTGTCGCGAGCGCCCTGCTGGTCAGCGGCGAGTTCTTCGACGTGCTTGGCGTCCGTGCGCACGTTGGACGACTGCTGACGTCAAGCGACGATCGACCGGGCTGCGGCACACCGGCCGTCGTGGTGAGTCATGGCTTCTGGCAGCGGCATCTCGGCGGAAGCCCTGGAGCCGTGGGAAGCGCGCTGAGCCTCAACGGACGGGCGGTGCCAATCATCGGCGTCACGCAACCGGGCTTCTCAGGCGTCGAGCTCGGTCGTTCGTTCGACGTCGCCATGCCGATTTGTTCTCACGCCTCGATCGGCGGCGAACCAGGCTGGCTCACCAACGGGAACATGTGGTGGCTGACCGTCATGGGCCGCATCGCGCCGGGTCAATCGCTCGACCAGATCAAGGCGCAACTCGCCGTCACCTCACCATCTCTCTTCGAAGCGTCGCTGCCGGCGAACTTCCCGCCCGATCTCGCCAAGGACTATCTCAGTTTCAGGCTCAGCGCGGCGCCCGGCGCTACCGGCGTGTCGACGCTGCGGCAGCTGTACGCAGATCCGCTGGTGATCCTGCAAGCGACCACCGCGCTCGTGCTCCTCATCGCGTGCACCAACCTCGCCAATCTGGTGCTGGCCCGCGCGTCCACACGTCGCCATGAATTTGCCCTGCGCCTCGCGGTCGGCGGATCGTGGGGCCGCCTCGTCGGCCAGGTGATGGTCGAGAACGCGCTGCTGTCGGCCGGCGGCGCTGTCGCCGGTCTGTCGTGCGCGGTCGTCCTGAGCCGGCTTCTCGTCGGTCTCCTCGGAAACAGTTTTTCCCTGGAGCTTGGGGTCGATCTGCGGCTGATCGTCTTCATGTCAGCCGTCGCGTTTCTCACCTGCCTCACCTTCGGTCTGATCCCGGCATGGCGAGCGTGCCGTGTCACCGCCGCCGACTCGATGAAATCAACCGGCCGTACCCTGTCCGGCAGCGGCGAGAGCACATCGCTGCGCCGCGCGCTGGTGGCGACACAAGTCGCGTGCTCTGTCGTCCTGCTCGTCGGGGCGCTGCTGTTCATGGCCACGCTGCGCAACCTGCTCGCCGTCGACACCGGGTTCGACGCAGACGACGTCCACGTCGCGCGGATCGACTTCTCGCAGCTCACGGTCGATCAGTCTCGCCGCACCGCGCTCATCGCCGATGCGCTCGACAGAATACAGCAGACGCGGGGAGTCGCATCCGCGGCGGAGGTGCGCAACGTCCCTCTCGGCGGCACCGCCAACACGATGTTTGTGTCGCCAAACGGTGGCGACGCCAGTGTCACGACCGCCGTCAGGATGAACGCTGTCGACCCTCACTATCTCGACACCATGGGGATCACGCTGCTCGCCGGCCGTAACTTCGACAGTCGCGACTCGCGCGCGGCGCCAAGGGTGGCGATCGTCAACCAATCCTTCACTCGTCGTCTTGGGATCGCCGGGCCTCCCGTTGGACAACTGATTCGCCGTCCGGCGCAATCCGATGTGCTCGAGATCGTTGGCGTCGTCCCCGACTCGAAGTACATCACGCTCAGAGAAGACCCGATCCCGATCATCCTCGTACCCATGGCACAAACCGTCGACCAGCGTCGTTTCACGGACATCCTCGTCCGTTCGGCGATCCCGACCAGCGCGTTGTCGTCGGCGTTGACCAACGCCGTTGCTGAGACCGGCGCGGGCGTCCACGTTGACGTCAAAGCGCTCAATGACACCATTCGCGACGGCCTGGTCCGCGAACGGCTGATGGCCACGTTGTCGGCCGTGTTCGGCGTGCTCGCGGCGCTGATCGCCGCGGTCGGGTTATACGGGGTGATGTCGTATCTGGTGCAACGGCGCACGAACGAGATCGGCATTCGAATGGCTCTCGGCGCCACGCGGCGGACGATCCTCAGGATGGTACTGGGCGAGATGTCCCGCACCGTGCTGATCGGTCTGACCATCGGCGCGGCGATCGCTTTTGCCGTCGCCGGCTCGGCAACTTCGTACGTGTACGGACTACAGCCACACGACGTGCGGCCGATCGCCCTGGCCTGCGTCCTCCTCGGTGCCACCGCGCTCGCGGCCGGCTGGCTGCCGGCGCGACGAGCGGCACGGCTGCCGCCGGTCATCGCATTACGCGAAGAGTAGGAACACGAATCATGGAACGATTGCGCGAATGGCTGCTCCGGCTCTTGGGAACCCTCACCCGTCGGCGGAGCGATCAGGATCTCGAACGGGAGCTTCGATCGCACCTCGAGCTCGCTGCCGACGAGACGCGTCGTCGAAGCGCGTCGAATGTCGACACGGTGCGGGCGGCGCGGCTTCGCAGCGGTGGCATAGCTCAGGCCATGGACGCGGTGCGCGATCAGCGCGGCCTCCCATGGCTGGAGGATTTCATCACCGACGTCATCCATGCGCTGCGCGCGTTTCGGCGGAGTCCCGTGTTTGCCGCCGTGGCCATCCTGACGTTGTCGCTTGGCGTCGGCGCCAACACGGCGATCTTCTCGATCGTCAATGGCGTGCTGCTGCGGCCGCTCGCCTACCCGAGGCCCGGGCAGCTGGTCTTCCTCGATACCGGATTGCGCGCAGACGGACGCTTACAGTTCCCGGCCTCGGTGGCGGAGTACCTGGAATTCCAGCGGTTCAACCGCTCGTTTACCGACGTCGGCGCATTCCGCACCAGCGAAACCAATCTCAGTGCCGACGACCGCGCGCTCCGCGTGCGCTCGGCGAATGCCGATGCCCACCTGATGCGCACGCTCGGCGTGCAGCCGGCTGTCGGCCGGCTGTTCACGGATAACGAGACCGGCGTGCTCGCGCCACCGCCGGTAGCGATGCTCTCGTACGGGCTGTGGCGATCGGCGTTCGGCGCACAGCCGGTCGTCGGCCGCAGCATCGACGTCGGCGGACGGCGTGTGCAGGTGGTGGGCGTCATGGCGCCCGGCGTCGATCTCATGGACACGCATACGGAGGTCTGGCTGCCGCTCGGCTTCACCAACGACGAGCCGAAAGCCCGCGACAATCACAATCTCTCTGTGATCGGACGGCTCAGGGAAGACGTCTCAATCGAAGCGGCGCGGACCGAGCTGAAGGTGCTCACCGAGACATGGGCCGTTCGCACCGGCATCACGCCAGGCCCCGATCACGCCGGCCACGTGTTCCTTCCCGCCTCGGGAAAGCGCCCCGAACACACCCTCCGCCTGACGCCGCTCGCGGACCAGATTCTCGGCCGGGCCAGCCAATCGATCTGGGTCCTGCAAGCAGCGGTCGGACTGCTGCTGCTGATCGCGTGTGCCAATCTTGCGAACCTGCTGTTTGCCCGATCCGAAACACGCCGGCACGAGTTCGCCGTGCTCACCGCGCTCGGCGCCGGGCGCAGTCGGCTCGTGCGCAAGGCGATGACTGAAAGCGTGCTCCTCTCGGTTGCCGGTGGCGCGCTTGGTGTGGTGTTCGCGCTCGCCGCTATCCGCGCGCTCGTTCGAGCCTTTCCATCGAGCCTCCCCCGGATCGACGATGTCGTCGTCGACCTACGAGTGATGACGGTGTCGATCCTCGTCGGCATCGCGTGCGGGGTGTTGTCTGGCCTTGTGCCCGTCGTGCAGGTGCGCACGCATGCCAGGACGGAAGCGCTGTCGTCGGGCCCGCGCGGATCGACGGGCACCAGCCGCTACCGCATTCGCCGCGGGCTCGTCATGCTCGAAACCGCGCTCGCCGTCATCGTCGTCATCGGTGCTGGGCTGCTGCTGCGCACGGTGCAGAAACTGAACGCCATCGACACGGGATTCGATCGGTCGCGGCTGGTGACGTTCTCGATCACCCTGCCGCTGACGGCCGAGAATCTGCGCACGGCGCGCATCGGCGTTCCGGCAAAAAGCCGGACCCTCGCCTACCAGAGGCTCATCGCACAATTGCGCACTGTGCCCGGCGTCGCCGGCGCCACGGCCATGACCGGACTGCCGCTCGAGAGCCCGCTCCTCTCCTATCAGTCCGAGATCAGCAACAACGCGACGGAGGAACCGATACCGGCGTTCAATTACTATCAGCGCGTCATGTCCGACTATTTCGAGACGATGGCGATTCCGATTGTGCAAGGACGTGGCTTCGCATCTGCTGACGAAGCATCCGGCGGCTGGGTCACGGTCGTCAACGAAACGCTGGCCAACAAATACTGGAGGGGCCTCAACCCGATCGGCCAGCGATTACGACCTGGCGGCCTCACTGGGAATCAGTGGTTCACGGTGATCGGGGTTGCCAAAGACGTCAGGCAAAGCGGTGTCGATCAGCCCGCGGGCACCGAGGCCTACGTCCTGGTGGACCAGTTGGCCACCGACAGCCCGACGACGTGGGTCGCCCTCTCACCGACGACGATGAACGTGGTGTTGAGAACGACGCTGCCGCTGGCGACGCTGGCTCCCGCGATCACGCGCGTGGTCCGCGACGTCGATGCATCGGTGCCGGTCGCGCGCCTGCGAGAGATGGACGACGTCTTCGCCGATTCAATCCAGCGCCCACGCCTGCTGGCGCAGCTGCTGTCGACGTTCTCCGCAATCGCCCTGGTGCTCGCCGCGATCGGCATATACGGTGTGCTGGCTTACATGGTGGCGGAACGCCGGCGAGAGATTGGTGTTCGCATGGCGCTTGGCGCAGGACGAGCGCGAGTGTTGAGCGACGTGGCCTCCGAGGGACTCCGCTTGACCGCGGCTGGTGTCATGGCCGGAGCCGCGAGTGCTCTGTTCGTGAACCGGTTGTTGGCGTCGCTGCTGTTTGGCATCGGGCCATCCGACGCAACCACGTTCGCAACGGCCATCACAGGAATCGCACTGGTTGCGTCGATCGCCTGCGTGCTGCCCGCATGGCGCGCGGCGCGACTCGACCCCAACGCGGCGCTGCGCGCCGAATGAGACGAGAGCACACAGATGCAACGCCTTCGCGAATGGGTCCGTCGACTCCTCGGAGCGCTCAGGCAAGGCCATGGCGATCGCGATCTCGAAGAAGAATTGCGGCTCCATCTCGAGCTCGCCGAAGACGAAGCGCAGCGGCAAGGATTGACAGCGCATGAGGCGAGACGCGCGGCGCGGATCCGCGCCGGCGGAATGTCCCAGGCGATGGACGCGCTTCGCGATCAACGTGGTTTGCCGTGGCTCGATGCGCTGGCCTCGGACATCGTCTTTGCCTCTCGGCAGCTGCGCAAACATCGCACCGCTACAGCGGCAGCGATCATCTCGCTCGGCTTGGCCGTCGGCGCGACGACCGCTGCGTTCCGACTCGTGGATGCCATGCTGCTTCGACCACTGCCGGTCGCGGATCCAGAAAGGCTCTTCGGCCTGGCGTGGAACTCGCTCACGCCTCAGGGCGCACTGGAGTACCGAAACAACTTCGATTACCCGACCTTTCGCCGCTACTCGACAGCTGTGGGGCAACATGCCGAGATGTTGCTGATCGGGTTGAACTCCAGGCAGGAGGTGACCATCGGCAACAGCGCAACGGGCGAGCCGATCTACCGCCAGTACCTCTCGGGAAACGTGTTTACCGCGTTGGGCCTCACGCCCGCGCTCGGCCGCCTTCTCCTACCCGGTGACGATGCGCAGCCAGGCGTCGCGGTGATCGGCTTCGACTTCTGGACCACGCGCTTCGCCCGCGATCCGCACGTGATCGGGCAACGCATGCGCATCGGACGGAATGTGTTCGAGATCATCGGCGTCGCTCCGACGGGGTTCACAGGAACCGAGCCCGGCCAGATCACAGACGTATTCCTCCCCGCAGGAGTCAACTACCCCGAGGCGATCAAAAACGGGGGCTGGGTGTGGTTTCAGATTTGGGTACGAGCCAACCCCGGCACGTCGGCCGACCAGCTCAGACAGGTCCTGCAGATTCAGGTCGCACGCGATCGGGCCGCACAAGCGGGATTCCTTCCTCACGATACTCCGCGCGAGCGAGTCGAGGCGCTCTTGAACGAACAGATTCTCGTTGTTCCGGCTTCGGCCGGTCTCTCGAGTGCGCAGAGAAGCCTGCGCCGCCCGCTGCTCATTGTCGGTGCACTCGTACTGCTCGTGCTCCTCATCGCCTGCGCCAACGTCGCCAACCTCCTTGGCGCTCGCGCCATCGCCCGGACTCGAGAGATGGCCTTGCGTGCGTCGATCGGTGCCGGACGACGACGGCTGATTCAACTGGTGCTCGTCGAGAGTGCCATGTTAGCGATACTTGCGTCGGCGTTCGGCGCGGTCTTCGCGTGGTGGGCGACGCCCGTCGTCATCGCATTGCTCGCTCCGCCCGAAGATCCAGTGCGGCTTGTGCTCGACGCCAATTGGCGTGTCCTCGCGTTTGGCGTCACGGTCACGACGGCGACGACGTTTCTGTTCGGCCTCACACCGGCGCTTCGTGCTTCGGCGGTCACACCCGCTGGTGCCCTCAATACACGGACCAACTCGCACGACCATCGCCGGTTGACGCGCGTGCTCGTTCGCGCACAGATGGGATTCTGTGTGTTCGTGCTCTTCGTCGCCGGCCTCCTTGTGGCGTCATTCAGCCGAATGTCCAACCACCCGCTTGGATTCTCCAAGGAACAACTCCTGGTGCTTGAAATCGAAACGAGGGGCAACACGCTGTCCCGGAACATGTGGGCGCAGGTCGTCGACAGCACCCGATCGATGCCAGGTGTGTCGTCGGCGTCGTTGGCGGCGTGGGCGCCGTTGACGGGAAACCGCTGGATTGGGTCGGTGCATGCATCCAGTGGGTTATCAGGCGTCCTCCCGCCCTACTTTCTCGAGGTGTTTCCGGCCTACTTCGACACGATGCGAATCCGCATGGTCGCCGGCCGTGATTTTCGTCCCGAGGATGCGCCTCCAGGAGTCGATGAGCGGGGACGGCCTGTGCGCGGGACGGCGATCGTGAATCAGGCGTTCGCTAATGCCTACCTCGGAGGCAGCAATCCCGTCGGCAGCGTCGTGAATGTTCCTTCGACGGATATCGTTCTGAGCGTGAGCGGCACCAAAGGTATTGAGGTGCCCATCGAGATCGTCGGCCTGGTTGGAGATGCGGTGTATTGGAACGTGAGAGAGGCGGCATCTCCCACCCTGTACCTCCCGATCGCCGACAAGCGCAATGGCGCGCTCGTTGTCCGCACCGCCGGCGATCCCATGGCGCTCGCGCCGACGCTCCGTCGCGAAGTGCCCCGGGTGCGACCGGAGCTACGAGTCAGCAACGCCGTCACTCAAAGCGCGCTCGTGCGACGCCAGCTCGTTCGCGAGCGACTCCTCGCGCTGCTGTCGCTCTTCTTCGCCGGCGTGGCGCTTGTGCTCGCCGCGACAGGCCTCTATGGTGTGCTCAACTACGCCGTTACCCTGCGGCAACGCGAGATCGGCGTGCGCATGGCGCTCGGCGCGCGAGCGGCGCATGTGGTCAACCGAGTCGTGATAGAGATGCTCCGGCCGGTCGGAGTCGGGTCGTTGATCGGATTGGCAGCGGGATCAGGATTCGGCCGGCTGATCGAGGGCATGTTGTTTGAGGTCAAGACGACCGACCTCTCCGCGCTCTTGACGCCCATTGCCACGCTGTTGGCCGCGGCCGCTCTCGCGGCCCTTCCGCCCGCGATGCGAGCGGTGCGAATCGATCCGGCACAGACGCTGAGAAGCGAATAGCGTCGACTGCGTTATTACCGCTGCAGCTTCACCGCGAGGTCGTGGAGATGGAGCACGTCCTCCGGAATCCCAGCTCGAGTCGTCGCATCCCAGAAGGCCGTGTAAGTGTGGAGCGCGCCATCGGAATCTCGAAGCGTCAGCGCAACGAGCGTCGCGACGCAGTCGTTGCACGTGCTTCTGAGACGGGATCCGATCGTCCAGCTTGAAGGAACGGTATTCCGTATGCGCTGAGAAAGCACGGTCAGAGGCTCGGGCTGCATCGGTTGCGTGCTGTCACCACCGACGCGCATGCGACCATCTGAGAGCAGCACGAGATCGCCCGCGCCCCGACCGGTGAACCCGCCCCGCGACACAATCTGCAGCACCCAGGCGCCGTTACCCTCGGGCAACGGAATCGCATGAACGCTGCCCATGAATACGGCCGGCAACTCGGTGTTCGATTGAGCTGAAGCCGGGCTTCCCAGACAGAGCCCGACCAGGGCGAGCGCCGCAATGGAGGTGCCGAGGTGCACGTACGGTTGGACGGCGCGGTGGTGGGGATGGTTGATGTCGAGAACCGCGCCGCTGCTCCGACTTACCGATGAACGCCCGATCCTGGGCGAGAATCGGACGAGGAGCAACGATGAAGTACATGCTGATGATGAATGCGCCCCGTGGAGATGGCAATTGGGGAGTGGCCAACTGGGCGCCCGAAGACCTCAAAGCCATGGTCGGTTTCATGAGGCGGCTGGACCAGACACTGAGGGAAGACGGTGAGCTGGTCAGCGCCGAGGGCCTGGCTGCGCCAGGACAGGCGAAGCAGGTGCGCGCGGCCGCGGACGGAACGCCGATCACCGACGGCGTGTTCCCTGAAACGAAGGAGTTTCTCGCCGGCTACTGGATCATCGACGTCGAGTCGCCCGACCGTGCATACGCCATTGCCGCGAAGGCGTCGACCTGCCCAGGTCCGGGAGGCAAGCCGCTCAACATGCCGATTGAAGTGCGCGAGGTGATGAGCGGCCCGCCGGTCGATGCGCCGTGACAGCCACGAAGCTACGAAGCCACGAAGCCACGAAGCTACGAAGCCACGAAGAACACGAAGATCACGAAGGAGCGGTGTCGTTGACTTCGCGCACGCTGGACGAGGACGCCGAGCATCTCCTGCGAGAACTCACACCGCAGGTGCTCGGCGCGGTGGTGCGACGCTTCGGTGACTTTGCCGCCGCCGAAGACGCGGTCCAGGACGCACTCGTTGCCGCGGCTATTCAATGGCCGCGAGAAGGCATGCCCAACAATCCGCGCGGCTGGCTGATTCAGGTGGCGCTGCGCCGCATGACCGATCAGGTGCGCGCGGATTCAGCCCGCCGGCGGCGTGAGAACGCCTCTGCGGAGCAGGCCGATCTCGTCGTGCCATCAGCCGATGCTGAATACGTCACCGAGCGCGACGACACGTTGATCCTGCTGTTCATGTGTTGTCATGCGTCGCTGACGAACGCCTCCGCGATCGCTCTGACGCTCCGTGCAATCGGAGGCCTCACAACTGCCGAGATCGCGCGCGCGTTCCTTGTTCCCGAGTCGACGATGGCCCAGCGCATCAGCCGGGCCAAGCAGACGATCAAGGCGTCCGGCATCCCATTTAGCATGCCGACTGCAGACGAGCGCGACGAGAGACTTCGCGCTGTCCTGCACGTGCTCTATCTGATCTTCAACGAAGGCTACACCACGAGCTCCGGACCCGATTTGCAACGAAGCGACCTGACACGAGAGGCAATCCGCCTCACTCGCGCCGTTCATCGTCTGCTGCCCAACGATGCCGAGGTCACGGGACTGCTCGCACTCATGCTGCTCACCGATGCGCGTCGTACGGCTCGCACCGGACCAGACGGCGAGCTGATCCCGCTCACCACGCAGAATCGGACCTTGTGGGATCGACGCCTGATCGACGAAGGCATCACCCTCGTCACCGCAAGCTTCGCGAAGGGAGCCGTCGGACCCTATCAGCTGCAGGCAGCGATCGCTGCGCTCCACGATGAAGCGCCGCGCGCCGAAGACACTGACTGGCCGCAGATTCTTGCGTTGTACGGACTCTGGATGCGGATGTCGGACAACCCGATGGTCAGACTCAATCATGCGGTCGCCGCGGCAATGGTGCACGGACCCGCCGAGGGTCTTGCGCTCCTGCAGCCGCTCGATACCGACTCGCGACTCGCCGGCCATCATCGTCTTGCTGCCGTGCGCGCCCACCTGCTCGAATTGGCCGGCGATCGGGACGGCGCGATCGCGCACTATCGAACCGCCGCCGAACGAACCACCAGCATCCCCGAGCGCAACTATCTCCTGACGCAAGCGGCGCGGCTCCGTGAATCGGGCGAGCGGAGCCAGGCGTAAACGCGCAAGCCTGTGCAGCCACCCTACTGTCCAGGTGAGAAAACCAGGGCCAGGCACGGCATTAGTTCTGCCTCAGGAAGACCTGCGCATCCGAACACACGCCCAAATCGGCCATAAGTCCTTGGTTCTCCACTAATCGGACTGCGGCCCGAGACTTGCCCCTTGTATGGGGCAGAGCAATGACCCGTCTTCTTGCCATCGAACCCAACCCCGAGCAGGGAACGCTGCTGCGCCGTCTACTGCGCGATGCCGTGCGCGCCGAGGTCACCGTCGTTGCCTCGACGAAGGCCGCGCTCGCTGTCCTGTCCGCCCAGACAACAGATCTGATCCTCACGTCGAGCCTGATCCCGCCGACCGACGATCGCGATCTCGTGGCCCATCTCAGAGCGACACCGTCGCTGCGCCATCTGCCGGTGCTCACCATGCCGCCGGTGGCCGAGCCTCGCGCCCCCGAACGGCGTGGACTGCTGGCCCGACTCCGCCGGCGCCGGCCGCAACCGGTCGGACTGATGTACGACTTCAGCGCGATCGCCGCGCGCATCGAGGAAGCCATCGCGCAATCGAAGATCGCGCTCGCCGCTGCCGAACAGGAGGTGCAGATGTCCGTCGTTGCCGCCGAGCCTGAGATCGTCGAGGCTCCTTCCGCAGAACTCATGGCCGTATGTGAGGACGTGTTCTCGATCCGGAAACGGTCGACGCGGTGGTCCAGCTGGCAGCTGCCGTGGTTTTCGTCGATCAAGGTTCCGTGGGGCATCGACCTGCGTCTCATCAACATCTCGCGCAGCGGTCTGCTGGTCGAGTCGGGAGCGCGCATCGCACCGGGCGCGGTCACCTCGTTCCGCATCTGGGGACCTGGCTGCGACGTCACGATTCCAGCGCGCATCGTTCGCAGCGAAGTGGCCAAGGTCGATCGCCTGGGCGTCAAGTATCACGCTGCCGCGGTGTTCGACTACCACCTCGACACGAAGATGCCGGACCACTCCGAGCCGATCGACTGCGAGGCGCACCTGAACGAGCTCGTCACCTCGGTGCTGGCGCATGCCGATGCCGGATCGCGAGCGGCCGATCTGCGGATCGAGTTCGAAGTTGGCGTCATGAAGCTGCTCACCGCCCGCGACGTGCGCCTGCGAGACGTGCCGGTGGTGGAAGACAACGGCTGCGACTCGATCTATTTCACGGTTGCGGGATCGACGATACCGGCGGTTCTGCAGGCGACGTTCGAGCCCGGCTATCAGCCGACGGCCGACGAATTCGCGGCCCTCAAGGCGGCCGCAGTGGCGGCAGAAAAAGTGGTGACGGTCACCAAGACCGCGCGGCAACTGGCGCTTCAGGCGCGCACATCGACGGCGAGGACTACCTCGTCGCTGCGCCTCGTTCTCCACGCACCTGAATCAGCACTCGAATTACGTCCGACCGCGTGATGATGAACGTCTTGTCGGTCTTGAAATCGCGAATGAGCACCTGCGGATTCTCC
>Ga0075433_10000316_pt1 | contig 29376 bp, 25 predicted proteins | sample RhiMethybrSRZTD2_FD_75299 | JGI IMG/M metagenome (GOLD analysis project Ga0075433, IMG submission 75299) | Populus rhizosphere microbial communities from Tennessee, USA - Rhizosphere MetaG P. TD hybrid SRZTD2 | ecosystem: Host-associated > Plants > Roots > Rhizosphere > Soil | place: USA... | reverse complement strand
CGACGTGCTGATCGTGGCGCACGGCGGGGTGATCAGCGCGCTGCTCGCCCACTGGCTCGGGCTGCCGCTCTCCTCGATCTGGCGGCTCGCGGTGGCCAACTGCTCGCTCACCGAGATCGCTCCGCCCCGGGTGCTCTCGATGAACGAGACCGGCCACCTGCGCGACGTGAACGTGGTGGTCACCGAGCCGCTCAGCCCTTGACATGACCCTGCTTGCGCTCTTCGGGGGCCTCGCCCTGCTGCTCTACGGCATGCAGCTCATCGGCGAGGGGCTGCAGCGCGCGGCGGGCGGCCACCTCCGCCACCTGCTCACCCGCATGACCAGCACCCGACTGGCCGCGGTGGGCTCGGGCGCGTTGGTGACCGCGATCATCCAGTCGTCGTCGGCCACCACCCTGATGCTGATCGGCTTCGTCTCGGCCGGCCTGCTGACCTTCCCCCAGTCGCTCGGGGTGATCCTGGGCGCCGACATCGGCACCACCGTCACCGTGCAACTCCTCGCCTTCCGGGTCCAGGAGCTGTCGCTCCTGCTGGTGGGGGTGGGCTTCGCCACGGTGTTCTTCGCGCGGCGCGGCCTGGTCAAGAGCCTGGGGCAGGTGGTGCTCGGCTTCGGCTTCATCTTCCTCGGCATGAAGGTCATGAACGACGGGCTCGCCCCCCTCGCCGACAACGAGCTGACCCGCCAGGTGCTGGTGGCCCTAGCCGGCAACCCCTTCCTCGGCCTCCTGGTCGGCGCGGTGCTGAGCGCGGGCATGGCCTCCTCGGCCGCGACCATCGGCCTCACCCTCTCCCTCGGCCAGCAGGGGCTCCTGCCGCTCAGCGCCTCGCTCCCGGTGGTGCTGGGGGCCAACATCGGCACCTGCGCCACCGCGCTGGCCGCCAGCATGCGCTCGTCCTCGGACGCCCGGCGGGTGGCGGTGGCCCACATCGCGTTCAAGGTGCTGGGGGTCGCGCTCGTGTTCCCGTTCATCGGCCCGCTCGCCAACCTGGTCGCGCTGACCTCGCTCGACCCGGCCCGTCAGATCGCCAACACCCACACCTTCTTCAACGTGGCCATCAGCGCCCTCTTCCTGCCCTTCGCCCCCTGGGCGGCCCGGGTGATCACCGCGCTGGTGCCGGAGGAGGAGCGGGGGGACAATCCCTACCGGACCCGCTACCTGGACGATCGGTTCCTCGAGCAGCCGGCCCTGGCCATCGGGCAGGCGGTGCGCGAGGCCCTGCGGATGGGGGACGTGGCCCAGGCGATGCTACGGGACGCGATGGTGGTGATGCGCACCAACAACCAGGAGCTACTGGAAGACGTGGAGCGACGCGACGACCAGCTCGACTACCTCGAGCGCGAGATCAAGATCTTCCTCTCGCGGCTCGGACGCGAGACGATGAGCCCGGACATGGCCCAGAAGGAGATCGCGCTGATCTCCTTCATCGGCAACCTCGAGAACATCGGCGACATCATCGACAAGAACCTCATGGAGCTGGCGCGCAAGAAGCTCTACCAGGGGCGCCGCTTCTCGGAGGCGGGGGAGGGCGAGCTCATCGAGTTCCACGGCATGGTCTCGAAGAACCTCGAGCGGGCCATCGCGGGCTTCGCGGCCAGCGACCGGAGCCTCGCCCAGGAGGTGCTCGACCAGCGGCCGGTGGTGCGGCAGCGCGAGCGGGAGCTGCGCGACTCGCACCTGGCCCGGCTGCGGCGAGGCCTCGCCGAGTCGCTCGAGACGTCCGAGATCCACCTCGACGTGCTCACCAACCTCAAGCGGATCTCCTCCCACATCACCGCCCTCGTCTACCCGATCCTGGAGGAGGAGGCCTAGGTGCCGAACCGGCTCCGCATCCTGGTCATGGCCTCGGAGGTCGCGCCCTTCGCCAAGACCGGCGGGCTCGCCGACGTGGCGGGGGCGCTGCCGCGCGCGCTCGCGGCCCTGGGGCACGACGTGCGGGTGATGATGCCCAAATACCGCGGGGCGGAGGCCCACGCGACCGACTCGCGGGTGGTGGTGCCGACCATCCGGGTGCCCCTCGGCGACCGCGCCGCGGAGGGGGCGCTGATCGAGGCCCACGGGCCCTCCGGGGTGCCGGTGTACCTGCTCGAGCACGAGCACTACTACAACCGCGACAGCCTCTACGGCACCGCGGACGGCGACTACTGGGACAACTGCGAGCGCTTCGTCTTCTTCTGCCGCGCCGCGCTCGATGGCCTGTCCCAGCTCGACGGGGCGCGCGCCGGCGTCCGCTGGCAGCCCCAGCTCATCCACGCCAACGACTGGCAGGCCGGGCTCGTGCCGGTCTACCTGCGCACGCTCTACCGCGATCATCCGTTCCTGGGCACCCTCGCCAGCGTCTTCACCATCCACAACCTGGCCTACCAGGGCGTGTTCTGGCACTACGACATGCCGATGACCGGGCTCGGCTGGGATCTCTTCACGCCGGCCGGCATCGAGTTCTACGGCAAGCTGAACTTCCTGAAGGGGGCGCTGATCTTCTCCGACCTGCTCACCACCGTGAGCCGCACCTACGCGCGCGAGATCCGCACCAGCGCGTTCGGCAACGGGCTCGAGGGCGTGCTCGAGGAGCGCAGCCACGACCTGCACGGGGTGGTCAACGGCATCGACTACGAGGTATGGAACCCGCAGAAGGATCCCGCCATCGCCCATCCCTACTCGGCCGACGATCCGGAGCCGAAGGCGATCTGCCGCGAGGTGCTGCGTCGAGAGCTCGGGCTCGACGACGCGGCGGGCCCGCTGCTCGGGGTGGTGACGCGTCTCGCCGAGCAGAAGGGCATGGACCTGGTGCTGGAGGCGCTCCCCGGCCTGCTCGCCGAGGGGGCCCAGCTCGTGGTGCTGGGCTCGGGGGAGGCGCGTCTCGAGGAGGCCTTCCGCGCCGCCGCCGAGGCCCATCCCGGGCGGGTGGCGGTGCGCATCGGCTACGACGACGAACTCGCGCGCCGCATCTACGCGGGGACCGACGTGTTCCTCATGCCCTCGCGCTACGAGCCGTGCGGCCTGGGCCAGCTCATCGCGCTCCGCTATGGCGGGGTGCCGGTGGTGCGGCGCACCGGCGGGCTCGCCGACACCGTCATCGAGTTCGACCCGGCCCGCCGCACCGGGACCGGGTTCCTGCTGGACCCGTTCACCCCCGACGCCCTGCTCGCGGCGGTGCGCCGGGCCGCCTCGACCTACCGCCAGCCGGCCGTCTGGAAGGCCCTCGTCAAGAACGCGATGTCCGAGGACTTCTCCTGGGACGCCTCGGCGCGGGAGTACGTCACCCTCTACCGCAAGGCACTGAAGGCGCGGAGCGCGCGCTAGCCACGGAGGCCGGGATGAAGAAGATCGAGGCGGTGATCAAGCCGTTCAAGCTCGACGACGTGAAGGAAGCGTTGAACGAGCTCGGGGTGGTGGGCATGACCGTCACCGAGGTGCGCGGCTTCGGGCGCCAGAAGGGGCACACCGAGCTGTACCGCGGCTCCGAGTACACGATCGACTTCCTGCCCAAGGTGAAGGTCGAGGTGGTGGTGCCGGACACCCTGGTGGACAAGGTGGTCTCGGTGATCTGCCAGGCGGCCAAGACCGGCTCCATCGGCGACGGCAAGGTCTTCGTCCTCTCGATGGGCGAAGCGATCCGCATCCGCACCGGAGAGAAAGGCGAAGCCGCGATCTAGCGTGAGGGCGGACGGGCGGGCGGGGCGGTCGACCGTTCGAGTCTTTAAGGCTCTTCATCTGCGGGGGCCCAGAAATGGCCCCCGCACTCCCCCCATCGGCAGACCGCGCGTCTCCTGCCGGGCTGGCAACGCTTGACTCCTTCCCGCGGACGGCCCGTGAGTCCTTCCCGCCGTCGGCCCGTGATCGGCCTCCTCGCCGCCCCCCCCGACGACCGGCGCGCGCTGCGCGAGCTGGCGCGGGTGGGCTTCGCGGATCCGGCGGCGGCGCTGCGGAACCTGCACGCGATCACTCCGACCCCGCGCGAGGCCGAGCTGCTCGCCCCCGCGCTGCCCCGGCTGCTCGTCGAGCTGGGCGCGGCGCCGGATCCGGACATGGCCCTCAACAACCTGGAGCGCCTGGCGGCCCAGGGCGAGTACGCGGCCTTCCTCCGCCTCGTGACCGCGCACCCGGGCGCGATCCCGCTGCTCGCGCGTCTGGGCGGCACGAGCCAGTTCCTGGCCGACACGCTCCGACGCTATCCCACCCTGCTGCCCTGGCTGCTCGAAGCGCGCACGATGCGCCAGTGGCTCGCCGATGAATTGGCCGCGGACCTGGCCGCGAGCCTCGCGGCCTTCGACCGGCCGGAGGCGCGGTGGAACGTCCTGCGGCGCTTCAAGTACCGCCAGCTGCTGCGGATCGGCTGCCGCGACATCCTGGGCGACGCCGATCTCACCGTCACCACCGAGGAGCTCTCCCACGTGGCCGACGTCTGCCTGGCCGCGGCCTGGGAGTGGACCCGCGAGCGGCTCGAGCGCCTCTACGGTGCGCCGATCGGCGCCGACGGCGCGCCCACCGGGCTCGCGGTCATCGGCATGGGCAAGCTCGGCGGCCTCGAGCTCAACTACTCCTCGGACATCGATCCGATCTTCGTCTACGGCGACGACGGGGAGACCGCGGGCGGCGAGTCCGGCCGCATCGCCAACGGGGAGTTCTTCGCCCAGGCGGTGCGCGGCATCCTGGAGACACTCGAGGCGGTCACCGAGGAGGGCCACGTCTTCCGCGTGGACCTGCGCCTGCGCCCGGAGGGGCGCTCGGGGGCGCTGATCCTCTCGGTCGACGGCTATCGCCGCTACTTCGCGGATCGCGCGGAGCTGTGGGAGCGCCAGGCCCTCATCAAGGCGCGCGCCTGCGCGGGCGACCCCGCGGTGGCCGCGCGCTTCTTCGAGGCGGTGCGGGCGTTCGTCTACCGGCCCGGTCTCGATCCCGACATCGTGGGCCACGTGCGCGAGATGAAGGGCCAGATCGACCGCTCGCTCCGCGGCAAGGACGCGGGCCGCCGCAACGTGAAGCTCGGCCGCGGCGGCATCCGCGAGGTCGAGTTCCTGGTGCAGGCCCTGCAGCTCCTCTACGGCGGCGACGATCCCTGGCTGCGCGAGCGCAACAGCCTGCGCGCCATCTTCCGGCTGACCGAGCGGGGCTACCTGCCGCCCGCCCTCGGGCGCGAGCTCGGCGTGGCGCTGGTCTATCTGCGCACCGTCGAGCACCGGCTCCAGATCGTGCACGAGTTCCAGACCCACACCTTGCCGGAGGAACCGGCGGCGCTCGGGCTCCTGGCCCGCCGCATGGGCATCGCGCGCCCCCCCGCCGTCGCGGCCCGGCTCTTCGTGGCCGAGCACCGGCGGATCACGAGCCTCGTGCACCGGGCCTTCCGCGAGTTCTTCGCCGCGCCGCCCGCGGCCGCCGCGCCGCCGGTGCGCATCCCGAGCTACACCGCGCTCAAGGCCACCGGCTTCACCGATCCGGACCGCGCGCGCCAGAACCTGCGGCGCGTGCTGGAAGGCCGCCCGCTGGTGCCGTACCCCGCGACGGCGGCCCGCGCGATCGCGCGGCTCTTCCCGGTGCTGCTCGACGCGCTCTGGCAGAGCCCGGATCCGGACGAGGCCCTCGGCCAGTTCGAGCGCTTCGTCTCCGCGGCGGGCCCGCGCACCGCCTTCCTCGATCTGCTCGCGAGCCAGCCCGACCTGCTCGTCAACCTGGTGCGCCTCTGCGCGCGCGGGGAGCTGCTGACCGAGCTGCTGATGACGCAGCCCGAGCTCCTCAACGGCCTCGCGCGGCCGGAGACCTTCGCGGCGCACCGAAGCGAGCGCGAGTTCCGGGCCGAGCTCGCCCCCGTGCTCGCGCCGCGGCTCGACCCGGCCGAGCGCCGGGACGGGCTGCGCCGGCTCAAGCAGGCGCAGGAGCTCGGCATCATCTGGCGCATGCTGCTCGGGGTGACCGACGCGGAGCGCTTCTCCCGCGAGATGACCGCGCTGGCCGAGGCCGCGCTCGCGGTGGCGTGGACGCTCGCCCTCGACGAGAGCGTAGTGGCGCTCGGGGTGCCGCGCGACGCGGCCGGGCGGCTGGTCCCCGCCGCCATCATCGGGCTCGGCAAGCTCGGCGGCCGCGAGCTGACCACCGGCTCCGACCTGGATCTCTTCGTGGTCTACGGGGGCGACGGCGTCACCGACGGCCCCGAGCCGGTCGAGGCCCACGTCTTCTACGACCGCGCGGTGGAGGCGCTCAGCAGCCTGCTCGGCGACATCACCGCCGCCGGCGTGGTGTTCCCGGTGGACCTACGCCTGCGCCCCGGCTCGAAGGGCAGCGGCTTCGCCTCGGCTGCCGACGCGCTCGAGCGCTACTACCGCGAGTGGGCCGATCCCTGGGAGCGCCAGACGCTGACCCGCGCGCGGCTGGTGGGGGGCGACCCGCGGCTCGGCCGGGTCGTGCGCCGCCGCATCCGCGACCTGCTCTACGGCCCGGAGGCGCCGCCCCCGGACCTCAAGGAGATGCGCGACCTCCGCGAGCGGATGGAGCGCGAGCTGGGCAAGGAGACGCCGGGGCGCTTCCACGTGAAGTTCGGCCGGGGCGGGCTGGTGGACGTGGAGTTCATCACCCAGGCCCTGCAGATGCGGCACGGGGCCCGGCACCCGGGGCTGCACCGGGCGAATACGCTGAACGCGATCCGCGAGATCGCGGCGGCCGAGCTCTTGCCGCGCGCGGAGTGCGACGTCCTCGCCGATCAGTACCGCTTCCTGCGGCGCGTCTCGCTCGGCCTGCGCCTCTTCGGCACGCGCCCGTCGGACACCCTGGAGGTTGCGGGGCCGAATCCGGCGCGGCTCGCCAAGACGCTCGACTATCCCTCGCGCAAGGACTTCCTCGACGACTACCGGCGCCGCACCGGCGGGGTGCGCGCGCTCTACGATCGGGTGGTCCCGCGATGACCGGCCGCGCGCGGACCGGGGTCAGGCGGCCGCGTCGCGCTTGATCTGGGCGCCGAGGGCGCGGAGGCGCTCGTCGATCCGCTCGTAGCCGCGGTCCACCTGGTGGGCGTTCATGATCACCGAGGTGCCGCGCGCGCAGAGGGCGGCGCCGATGAGGGCCATCCCGGCACGGATGTCGGGCGAGACGATCGGCGCGCCGCGCAGCTCGCTGGGGCCGACCACCACCGCGCGGTGGGGATCGCACAGCACGATGCGGGCGCCCATCGCGATCAGGCTGTCCACGAAGAAGAGACGGCTCTCGAAGAGCTTCTCGTGGATGAGCACGGTGCCGTGGCTCTGGGTGGCCAGCACGAGCGCGAGCGAGGTGAGGTCGGCGGGGAAGCCCGGCCAGGGCGCGTCGTCCACCTTGGGGATGGCCCCGTCGGCGTCGGCGGCCACGCGCAGGGCCTGCGGCCCGGGGACGACCAGCGTGGTGCCGTCGAGGGCGGTCTCCACCCCGAGGCGGCGATAGGCGAGGCGGATCATGCGCAGGTCGTCGGGCACCACGTCGGCGATGCGCAGCTCGCCGCCGGTCATCGCGGCGAGGGCCACGAAGGAGCCGATCTCGATGTGATCGGGGCCCAGCCGATGCCGACCGGGGCGGAGCTCCGGCACGCCCTCGATGCGCAGCTGGTTGGTGCCGATCCCGCCGATGCGCGCGCCCAGCCCGTTGAGGAAGCGGCAGAGTCCCTGCACGTGCGGCTCGCTCGCCGCGTTCAGGATGACGGTGGTGCCCTCCGCGAGGACCGCGGCCATCACCGTGTTCTCGGTGGCGGTCACGCTCATCTCGTCGAGGAAGATCTCGGCCCCCTGGAAGCGTCCGGCGAGGGTGAGGCGCAGCGCGGGCCCCGCCTCGATGTGGGCGCCGAGCGTGCCGAGGGCGAGCAGGTGCGTGTCGACGCGGCGCCGGCCGATCCGGTCGCCGCCGGGGGCGGGCAGGGCGGCCCGGCCGGTCCGCGCGAGCAGGCCGGGGGCCAGCAGCACCGAGCCGCGGAGTTGTGACATCACGGCCGGGTCGGGATCGCGCGCCTCGAGCCGGCTCGCGTCGAGGCGCACCGTGCCGGGCTCCTCGATCGTCACGCGCACCCCCAGGTGGCGCAGCCCCTCGAGCAGCGCGGTCACGTCGCGGATGCGCGGGACGTTGTCGACCACGACCTCGCCGCGCACGAGCAGACAGGCGGCGAGGACGGGCAGAGCCTCGTTCTTGTTGCCGGCCGGCGTGACCGTCCCGCGCAGGGGATGGCCGCCTTCCACCAGGAATCGATCGCCGGTCACCGCCGCGTCCTCACCGCGGACCATCATAACCGAGGGGATTTTTTCGCCGCGAGCGCGAAGACGGCCGTCCGCGGGGACCCGCCGCGGGCGGGGTCCCCGCCGCCGGTGTATCATCTGGCCGCATGAGCGAGCGGTTCTTCATCCTGGACGGTCCCGGCTTCCTCTTCCGCGCCTACCACGCGCTGCCGTTCCTCTCCACCTCGCGCGGGGTGCCGAGCCACGCGGTGTTCGGCATGTCCACCATGCTCTGGAAGCTCCTGCGCGAGGACACCCCGGACTACTTCGCGGTGGCCTGGGATCCGCCGGGGCCCACCTTCCGGGAGGAGAAGTTCGCGGCCTACAAGGAGACGCGCGCCCCGACCCCCGACGATCTCCGGAGCCAGATCGCCTACGTGAAGACGCTCTTCGCGGCGCTGCACCTGCCGGTGCTGGAGGTGCCCGGCTTCGAGGCCGACGACGTGCTGGGCACGGTGGTCGAGCGCACCCGCGACCTGCCGATCGAGCTGGTGCTGGTCACCTCCGACAAGGACATGCTCCAGCTCGTGAGCCCGCGGGTGCGGGTGTTCTCCACCACCGGCCGGGGCGGCGACCGGGTGGTCTTCGACGAGGCGGCGGTGAAGGCCAAGTGGGGCGTCGAGCCCGCGCAGATCCCGGACATCCTGGCCCTCATGGGCGACTCCATCGACAACATCCCGGGCGTGCCCGGGGTGGGGGAGAAGACCGCGGCCAAGCTGATCGGCCAGTTCGGCGGGGTGGACCGGCTCTACGAGAACCTCTCGCTCGTGCCCGGCAAGCTGCGCGAGACCCTGGCCGCCAACCGCAAGCAGGCGCTGCTCTCGCGGGAGCTCGCCACCGTGAGCACCCGCGTGCCGATCACCGTCGACCTGGAGGCGTTCCGGCGGCGCGAGCCGGACTGGGACAAGCTGCGCGCGCTCTGGACCGAGCTCGAGTTCCATACCCTGCTCCGGCAGGTGCCCGCCCCCGCCGCCGCGGAGGCGCCGGGCGGCGACGTGGTCACCCTCGCCGACGCGGCGGCGCTCACCCGCTACCTGGCCCAGGTGCCGGCCGGCGACCCGCTCGCGATCGAGTCCGTCGGGGAGGGCGGGCCCCCCGATCCGACCATCACCGCGATCGGGCTCTACCATCCGGCCGCGGGGGCCGCCCGCGTCACGGTGGCCTCGCCCCCGGACGACTCGGCCCGCGCCCTGGTGGCCGCGCTCGGCGCGCGGCGGCTGATCGGCCACGACGCGAAGGCGCTCGCCGAGTGGTGGCTGGCCCGCGGCGGCACCCCGCCGCCCGGCGAGGACACCGCGGTGGCCGCGTATCTGCTCAACCCGGCGCGCACCAACTACAAGCTCGAGGAGGTGTGCGCGGAGCTGCTCGGGGCGGGGCCGGGGATCGCCCCGCCGGGCACGCGGGGCAAGTGGATCTGGGACCTGTGGGCGATGGCGCCGGGCGCGCTCGCGGAAGTGGGGATGGCGGGCCTCTACGAGGACGTCGAGCGGCCGCTGATCGGGGTGCTCGCCGAGATGGAGCGCCACGGCATCCGAGTCGACCAGGCCCGGCTCGGGGAATTCTCCCGCGAGCTCGAGGTGCACCTCGACCGGACCACCAAAGAGATCTTCGGGCTCGCGGGCGAGGAGTTCAACATCGGCTCGCCCAAGCAGCTCGCCTACATCCTGTTCGAGAAGCTCAAGCTGCCGGTGGTGAAGCGGACCAAGACCGGCTACTCCACCGACGCCGACGTGCTCGAGCAGCTGGCCCTGGGCCACGAGCTGCCCGCCCGCATCATCGAGCACCGCACGCTCGCCAAGCTCAAGTCCACGTACGCCGACGCGCTGCCCACCCTGGTCAATCCCGTCACCGGGCGCATCCACACCTCGTTCAACCAGCTGGTGGCGGCCACCGGACGCTTGTCGTCGAGCAATCCAAACTTGCAGAACATTCCGGTGCGCACCGAGCTCGGTCGGCGCATCCGCGCCGCCTTCGTGCCGGAGGCGGGCTGGCGCTTCGTGGCCGCGGACTACTCGCAGATCGAGCTGCGCATCCTGGCCCACGTCTCGGGGGAGGAGAGCCTGACCGAGGCGTTCCGCCGCGGCGAGGACATCCACGCCCGCACCGCCTCCGAGGTCTTCGGGGTTCCCATCGACGCGGTCACCTCCGAGCAGCGCGACATCGCCAAGACCACCAACTTCTCGGTGATCTACGGGGTCACCGCCTTCGGCCTCTCCCGCGGCCTCGACATCAGCACCAAGCAGGCGCAGGAGTTCCTCGATCGCTTCTTCGCCCGTCATCCGAGAGTGAAGGCGTACCTCTCCCGCACAGTCGCGGAGGGCCGCGAGCGCGGCTTCGTGGCCACCCTGCTCGGCCGCCGCCGCTATCTCCCCGAGCTGCGGAGCGGCAACCCGAACCTGCGCGGCTTCGGCGAGCGCATGGCCACCAACGCGCCGATCCAGGGGACCGCGGCGGACCTGGTCAAGATCGCGATGGTGCGGATGGCCCACGAGCTGCGCGCGCACCGGCTCGAGACCCGGATGCTGTTGCAGGTGCACGACGAGTTGCTCTTCGAGGTGCCCGCCGCGGAGGTGGAGCGGCTGCAGTCGCTCGCCACCCAGGTGATGGAGGCCGCGATCACGCTCGACGTGCCCCTGAAGGTGGACGTCAAGGCGGGCGACGACTGGGCCGCGGTGTGAGGCGCTTCCTGCTCGTCGGCCTCACCGGCGGGATCGCCACCGGCAAGAGCACCGTCACCGCCATGCTCGCGAGCCCGAGCGTGCGGGTGGTGGACGCCGACGCCCTCGCGCGCGAGGTCGTGGAGCCCGGCACCCCGGCCCTCGGCCAGATCGTGGCCGAGTTCGGCCGCGAGGTGCTCCAGGCCGACGGCCGCCTCGACCGCGCGCGCCTGGGCGAGATCGTCTTTCCCGACCCGGTCAAGCGCAAGCGCCTCGAGGCGATCACCCATCCCGCGATCCGGGCGCGCTTCGAGAAGATCATGGCGGACCTGGAGCGCGCCGGCTGGGACGGCATCCTGATCTGGGACGCGGCGCTGCTGGTGGAGTCGGGCGGCAACAAGAAGATGGACCGTCTCGTGGTGGTGACCACCGACGCGGCGACCCAGCTGAGGCGCCTGATGGCGCGCGACGGTGTCAGCGAGGAGGCGGCGCGGGCCCGCACCGCGAGCCAGATGCCGCTCGCGGTCAAGGCGCGCTACGCCGACTACGTCATCGACAACTCGGGCGCGCCCGCGCAGACCGAGGCGCGCGTGCGCGAGGTGTACCGCGCCCTCCTCGACGACCTGCGCCAGCACCAGGCGCGCCGGTGAGCCCGCGCCGCAACGCGCGCGCCGCCGCGCCGCGCGCCCCGGCGCACCGGCCCGCCACCCGCGGGCGCACCCGCGCCCTCGGCCAGCACTTCCTGCGGGACCGCGCGGTGGTCGATCAAATCCTGGAGCTGGTGCGGCCGACCGCCCGCGACCTCGTGGTCGAGATCGGGCCCGGCCGCGGCGCCCTCACCGAGGCGCTCGCCGCGCGCGCGGGCCGGCTTCTCGCCCTCGAGATCGACGCGGCGCTGGTGGCCGCGCTGCAGGAGCGCTTCGCGGCCGCCCCGGCGGTCGAGATCCGCCAGGCCGACGCGCGCCAGTTCGACTACGCGGGGCTGCGGGCCGGGGCGCTCGACCCCGACGGGCGCGTGCTGGTGGTCGGCAACCTGCCCTACAGCGTCGGCAAGCCGATCTTGGCCGCGCTGGTCGAGAGCGGCGGCGCCGTCGACGAGATGGCGCTCATGCTCCAGAAGGAGGTGGCCGAGCGGGTGGCCGCCCTACCGGGGAGCAAGACCTACGGCGCGCTCTCGGTGCTGACCCAGGTGTCGGCCGCGGTGCGCCTGGCGTTCTCGGTGCCGCCCGGGGCCTTCAGCCCGCCCCCCCAGGTGGACTCGGCGGTGCTGCACCTGCGCCCGCATCGCGAGCCGCCGGTGCCGATCGGCGACGCGGCCCGCTTCGGCGCGGTGGTGCGCGCCGCGTTCAGCCAGCGCCGCAAGAGCCTCGCCAACGCCCTGGCCGCCGGGCTGGGCATCTCCGCCGAGCGCGCCCGCCGCCAGGCGGAGGCCGCGGGGATCGATCCCAGCCGGCGCGCCGAGACCTTGTCGCTGGCCGAGTTCGCGCGTCTGGCCGCGCCCTCCGCGGGGCCCGGCCCGGCCTGAGCGCGCTCCCCGTTCCTTGGGCCCGGCGGGGGGCCGGTGGTAGGATGAAAAGGCCGTCGTGAACACCACTTACAGACCAGAACCCGTCCCCATCGACACGCCCGGCGAGCCCGCGGTCCGGCTCATCCCGCTGGGCGGTCTGGGCGAGATCGGGCTCAACATGATGCTGATCGAGTCCGGCCCGGACATCCTCGCGGTCGACTGCGGGCTGCTCTTCCCGGACGACGAGATGCCGGGCGTGGACTTCGCGATCCCCGACTTCTCCTATCTCCGGGACCATCGCGACGCGTTCCGGGGCGTGGTGCTCACCCACGGCCACGAGGACCACATCGGCGCGCTCTCCTACCTGCTGCGGGAGTTTCCGGTGCCGGTCTACGGGACGCCGCTGACCCTGGCGATCGCGCGCCACCGGCTCGCCGAGAACGGGCTGCTCGAGCAGGCGGACCTGCGCGCCTACGCCCCGGGGGACCGGCTCGTCATCGGCGGCTTCACCGTCGAGCCGATCCGCGTGACCCACTCGATCGCCGACGGCATCGGGCTGGCCATCGAGACGCCGCTCGGCACCGTGGTGCACACCGGCGACTTCAAGCTCGACCGGCAGCCGATCGACCGCCAGCAGCCGGACTACTCGCGCTTCGCGGCGCTCGGCGAGCAGGGCGTGCTCGTGCTCTGCTCCGACTCGACCAACGTGGGGCGGCCCGGCCACACCGGCTCGGAGTCCCTGGTGGGCGAGGCGCTCGCCGGACGCTTCGCGGCCGCGCCGGGGCGCATCATCGTGGCCACCTTCGCCTCGCACATCCACCGCGTGCAGCAGGTGCTCGACCTGGCCGCGCGGTGCGATCGTCACGTGGCGCTCCTGGGGCGGAGCATGGTGGCCAACGTGGCGGTGGCGGCGGAGCTCGGATACCTGAAAGTGCCCGAGGGCCTGGTGCTGCCGCTCGAGGATCTGGCCGAGCTGCCGGCCCAGCGGCAGGTGATCCTCTCCACCGGGAGCCAGGGCGAGCCCAACTCGGCCATCTCCCTGATCGCGGCGGGCGATCACAAGTACGTGCACGCGAGCCTGGGCGACCTGGTGATCTTCTCCTCGCGGGTGATCCCCGGCAACGAGCGTGTGCTCGGCCGCGTGATCAACGCGCTGCTACGCCGCGGGGCGGAGGTGCTGTGGGAGGACGTGGCCTTCGTCCACGTCTCCGGCCACGCGAGCCAGGACGATCTCAAGGAGATGCTCGCGCTCACCCGCCCGCGCTACTTCGTGCCGGTGCACGGCGAGTTCCGCCACCTACTGCAGCACGCGCGGCTGGCCGAGGGCGTGGGCATCCCCAAGGACCGCATCTTCCTGATCGAGGACGGGCTCGGGCTCGAGGTCACCGCGGCGGGCCCGCGCGTGCTCGGGCCCTACCCGGCGGGCCCGGTGCTGGTGGACGGCAAGGGCGTGGGCGACGTGGGCGGGGTGGTGCTCCGCGACCGTCAGCTCCTGGCCGAGGCCGGGATGCTGGTGGTCGCCCTCACCGTCGACCGCACCACCGGCTCGATCGTGGCGGGACCCGAGATCGCCTCCCGCGGGTTCGTCTACATGAAGGAGGCCGACGCGCTGATGGACGAGGTGAAGGCCGCGGTGCGCGAGGCGCTGGCCTCGCGCCGGGAGGCCCTGGTGTTCGACCGGGAGCAGCTGGGGGCGACCGTGCGCGGCGCGGTGCGCCGCTTCGTCAACCAGCGGTTCCAGCGCAAGCCGGTGGTGCTGCCCGTGATCCTGGAGGTGTGATGGCGGAGAAGGCGACGATCGACAAGATGATCCCGGACCGGACGCCGGGCCCGAACGGCCACGGCGCGCGCGAGCCGCGCGAGGCGCCGCGCGACGGCGCGGGGAAGCGGCGCGTGCCGCGCAAGGGCAAGGGCGAGCCGGGCCGCTGGGTGCGCGAGGCCAAGGGCATCCTGGCCCTGGCCCTCGCCGGCTTCGGCTTCGTGGCGCTCTACGCGTACGATCCCACGCTGCACCCGCTCGATCAGTCGAGCCCGGTGGGGCCGGTCGGCGGCTGGCTCGGCTGGGGATCGTTCCACGCCTTCGGTTACGCGGGTTACCTCTTCCCCGTGCTGCTCACGCTCTACGGCGTCTCCGCCTTCGTGCGGCCGCGCATGGCGCACGGATGGCAGGCGGGCGTCGGCCTCGCGATCCTGCTCGTGAGCGCCACCGGCGTCCTCGCCCGCGCCTCCGACACGCTCGCCGAGTTCCGCGTGCACAAGGGCGGCGTGGTGGGCTGGGCCGTCTCGGAGGCGCTGCGGCTCTCGATCGGTACGGTGGGGACGTGGATCATCCTGCTGGCCCTGATCCCGCTCGGGGTGCTGTTCGTCACCCGCATTCCCTACAGCGTGCTCTCCCGCGGGCTGCGCGCCCGCTTCGGGCGGCTGCGGCGGCCGGACAGCAAGAAGGTCCGCAGCCAGGCCCCCGCGTCACCGGCCCCGCCCGCGATCGCGCCGGCGCCGGCGGGACTGGCCGCCATGGAGGCCGACGTGCCGCCGCGGCTCGTGGTGAAGGAGCCGCCCAAGGCCAAGTCGAGCCTGTCCGACAAGGGCCTCGCGTGGCAGGAGACGTTCGACTTCGGCAAGGGCGGGGCGGAGTCGTTCAAGCTGCCCGCGGTCGGCCTGCTCACCGCGCCGCCCGCCTCCTCGCTCCAGCGCACCCGCGAGGAGCTCGAGACCAACGCACAGACGCTCAAGAAGAAGCTGCACGACTTCGGCGTCGACGGCCACATCGTGCAGGCGAGCCCGGGTCCGGTCATCACCTCCTACGAGTTCGAGCCCGCGTCCGGGGTGAAGGTGAGCCAGGTGGTGAACCTGGCCGACGACCTGGCCCTGGCCATGAAGGTGGCCGCGGTCCGCATCATCGGGCCGATTCCCGGCCGGGGCACGGTGGCGGTCGAGGTGCCCAATCCCGAGACCACCACGGTGTACCTCCGCGAGATCCTGGTGAGCCAGGAGTTCGTCGCCAACAAGGCGCGGCTGCCGCTCGCCCTCGGCAAGGACACCACCGGCAACTCGGTGATCGCGGACCTGGCCGCGATGCCGCACCTGCTGATCGCGGGCTCGACGGGCAGCGGCAAGTCGGTCGGGCTCAACACCATGATCTGCTCGCTGCTCTACAAGGCGACGCCCGCCGACGTGCGCTTCCTGCTGATCGACCCGAAGCGCCTCGAGCTCGGGGTCTACGAGAAGATCCCGCACCTGCTCGCCCCGGTGGTGACCGACGCCAAGGAGGCCTCCGCGCGCCTCAAGTGGATCGTGGGCAAGATGGACGCGCGCTACAAGCAGCTCCAGGCCAAGGCGGTGCGCAACATCGAGGGCTACAACAAGGAGGTGCCGCCGGAGGAGCGGCTGCCCTACTGGGTGGTGGTGGTCGACGAGCTGGCCGACCTCATGATGGTCTCGGCCGGCGAGGTGCAGAACTCGCTGATCCGCCTGGCCCAGATCGCCCGCGCGGTCGGCATCCATCTCATCGTGGCGACCCAGCGGCCGTCCGTCGACGTGGTGACCGGTCTCATCAAGGCCAACTTCCCCACGCGCATCGCCTTCCAGGTCGCGTCGAAGGTAGACTCTCGGACAGTTCTGGACGCCAACGGGGCCGAGCAGCTCCTGGGCCGCGGCGACATGATCTTCGTGCCGCCGGGGCAGAGCCGCCAGATGCGCGTGCACGGCTCCTGGGTCTCCGACAAGGAGGTGAAGGCGATCTGCGAGTTCCTGCGCACCCAGGGCTCCGCGGTGTACGAGCACGTCGAGCTGCCCTCCGAGGAGGCGAGCCCGGGGGGCGGCGGTGAGGATCGCGACGACATCTACTGGGACGCGGTCAACCTGGTGATCGCGCAGCGGGCCGCGTCGATCTCGTTCCTGCAGCGGCGGCTCGGCCTGGGCTATCCGAAGGCGGCGCGGTTCATCGACATGATGGAGCAGGATCACATCATTGGGCCGGGCCAGGGCGCCAAGCCGCGCGAGATCCTCGTCGGGCCCGAATATTTGCAGAAGCGGGGCAAGTAGGGTGCGCGCGGTGTCGACGGTCTGGCGGCTGGCTCTGGTCCTCTTCCTCGGGCTCCCCGTCGCCGCCTCCGCCCAGTCGCTCGACGAGGTGGTCAACGGGGTCGAGGCCACCTACGGCAAGATCGTCGACCTGCGCGCCGAGTTCGTGCAGACCGCGCGCAACAAGAGCCTGGGCCAGGACATCAAGGCGGAGGGCATCGTGCTGCTCAAGAAGGGCGGCAAGATGCGCTGGGACTACAAGAGCCCGGCGCCCCAGCAGATCGTCTCCGACGGGACGTCGCTCTGGGTCTACACCCCCGAGCTGAACCAGGTGAACAAGGGCAACGCCCCCAAGGCCCTCGCCGGGCCGGCGGGCAGCTTCCTCTCCGGGCTCGGAAAGCTGCGCGAGGAGTTCACCGTCCGCTTCCTCAACTCGGCGAGCCCGCGCGACGGGGCGGGCCGGCCGGTGCTCGATCTCACGCCCAAGCAGCCGACGCCGCTCCTCACCCGCCTGGTGCTCACCGTCGATCCCAAGGACTACGTCGTGCGCCAGGCGGTGCTCTACGATCAGTTCCAGAACACCGTGACCATGACCTTCAACAAGGTGCAGATCAACCCGGGCCTCAGCGACACCCTCTTCGTCTTCACGCCGCCGAGGGACGCGGCGGTGGTGCCGCTGGACCCGCGCTAGCGAGAGGCCCGCGCCATGGCCGCCGAGAACAGCTTCGACGTCGCCTGCAAGATCGACATGCAGGAGGTCACCAACGCCATCGACCAGGCCCGCCGCGACGTCGCGACGCGCTACGACCTCAAGGGGAGCAAGAGCGAGATCACCCCCGAGAAGATGGACATCGTGATCTCCTCGACCGACGACATGAAGCTCAAGGCGGTGCTCGACATCCTGGAGTCCAAGCTCCACCGCCGCGGCATCGATCTCAAGGCGCTGACCATCAACGATCCGGAGCCGGGCGGGGGTGGCATCATCCGCCAGAAGATCACGCTGCAGGACGGGGTCCCGATGGAGAAGGCCAAGGAGATCGTGCGGCTCATCAAGGACTCCAAGCTCAAGGTCCAGGCCTCCATCCAGGAGAAGCAGGTGCGGGTCGTCGGCAAGAGCCGCGACGACCTGCAGTCGGTCATCGCCCTGCTCAAGGCCAAGGACCTCGGCATCGCGCTCCAGTTCACGAACTACCGCTCGCAGTAGCCCGCCCGCTCCGCGCGTAGATCCGATCGCCCGTCGCCGCTCGTAGTCCATACGGGCGTCGCCCGACGAGCGGCGTGCCCTCCCGCCTCGCGGCCCCGCATCCGCACCCGCCAATCCGCCGCTCGTCTCCCGCCGTAGAAGGGGGGCAAGGAGGGCTTGCATGAGCACGCACACGATCGGCAAGACCGGATTGGCCCTGGCGGTGGGGGCGCTGATGCTGGCCGCCGCGCCGCCGGCCCGCGCGCAGCAGGGGGTGACCGTCCAGCTCTTCCAGTTCAAGCCGGGCCAGATCGAGGTGAAGGCGGGGACCCGGCTCACCTGGACCAACCAGGACGACATCACCCACACCGTGACCTCGGGAACGCCCGAGCAGCGCGACGGCCGCTTCGAGGTTCCGCTCGACGGCCGCGGCGCCAGCGGGTCGGTCGAGCTCCGCGAGCCAGGGACGTATCCCTACTTCTGCCGCCGCCACCAGTCGATGCGCGGCGAGATCCACGTCAAGTAGACCCACGCGAGATGCGAGAAAAGGAGAACGTCATGCGACACGTCCTCAAGCAGCTGATCGGAGGGCTCGCCCTCCTCGCGGTCATCGCGACCGGAGTGAGCCCGGTCTGGGCCGCCCGCCTCAACGCGCCGACCGCCGCCACGCCGGCGGCGGGCCTGCGGGTGGGGCTCAACGCGCTGCTGAGCGAGCACGTCTACTTGGCCGCCGCCGCCACCAGCGCGGCGCTCGGCGGCCGCCAGAAGGAGTTCGAGGCGGCCGCCGCCGCGCTCGACGCCAACTCGGTCGACGTGGCCCGCGCCATCGGCTCGGTCTACGGGCCGGACGCCGAGCAGGCATTCCTGCCGCTCTGGCGCAAGCACATCGGCATGGTGGTGGAGTACACGGCGGGCGCGGCCACCGGCGACCGGGCCCGGCAGGAGAAGGCGGTCAACGACCTCGTCGGCTACACGCAGGACTTCGGCGCGTTCCTCTCGGGCGCCAACCCGAACCTGCCCAAGGCGGTCGTCGCCGACCTCGTGAAGCACCACGTGCTCACGCTCAAGGCGGTGATCGACGCGCAGGCGGCCAAGGACCAGGACCGGGCCTACACCGCGCTGCGCGCCGGCGCCGGCCACATGCAGATGATCGCCGATCCGCTCGCGGGCGCCATCGCCAAGCAGTTCCCGGACAAGATCGCGGGCGCGCCCGACTCGCCCGCGGCCTCACTCCGCACCGCGCTCAACCTGGCCCTGCGCGAGCACGTCTACCTGGCGTCCGCCGCCACCGGCGCGGCGCTCGGCGGGCGCGACGCGGAGTTCAAGGCGGCGGCGGGCGCGCTCGACACCAACTCGGTCGCGATCGCGAAGGCGATCGGCTCGGTCTACGGGCCGGACGCGGAGAAGGCGTTCCTGCCGCTCTGGCGCAAGCACATCGGCATGGTGGTCGACTACACGGTCGGCAAGGCCACGAACGATCAGGGCAAGCAGGACCGGGCGGTGAGCGACCTGATCGGGTACACGCAGGACTTCGGCGCGTTCCTCTCCGGAGCCAACCCGGGCCTCCCCAAGGCGGTCGTCGCCGACCTGGTCAAGCACCACGTGGTCACCCTCAAGGACGTGATCGACGCCCAGGCCGCGAAGGACCACGCGCGCGCCTTCGTGGCCGAGCGCACCGGGGCCGGCCACATGCAGATGATCGCGGACCCGCTCGCAGAGGCGATCGTCCAGCAGTTTCCCGACCGCTTCTAGCTCTAGCGGCATCGTCGGCTCGTGGGGGCGTCCCGGGTGTCGCGGCCCGGGGCGCCTTCCGCGTCCGGCCTCACCTTGACAAGCCCCGGAGCCACGCGCAGAGTGAGCGCGGATCAGCCATGAATGGCCATCGGGGCGCTCGAATGCTCACCGCGCTGAGCCTGCTCGCGCTCGCGATCCTGGCCGGCCCCGCGTCGGCCCTGGCCCACGGGCCGGTCGCTCCCGTCCTCGATCTGCACCACCGCCCGATCGCCCATTCCTCGGGCGTCGCGCTTCCGCCCGCGGCGCTGCTCAGCGGCGTCCTGCTCGTGATCGGCCTGGCCCTCCTGGCCGGGCTCGTCGGGTGGCGCCGGGCCGCCCCGCGCGCTCGCGGGCGCGCGGTGGCGCTCGCCCTCTCGCTGCTGCTGACCGTCTTCGCGGTCGAGGCCGCGGTGCACTCGGTCCACCATCTGGCCGATCCGGCCGCCGCGGCGGACTGCTCGGTGCTCGCCTCGTCCCAGCACCTCGCGTGGGGCGCGGCCGATCCGGTCGACACCGGCCGCCCACCGCTCGACGTCACCGCCGCGCCGCTCGTTCGCTCCGACGGCACGCCCCACGGCTCGCTTCACCGTCCCGTCCAGGGACGGGCCCCTCCCGCCTGATCGTCGCTCCGCGACTCACGCTGGATCTCACCTACTGATCGCGCCACGCCCGGATCCCGTCCGTGCGCGCGCGGAGGGGACACCGATGAGCATCCGACGATTCACCGTGCTGCTGTGCGCGCTGGGCCTCGTGGCCCTGGCCGCGCCGTCCGCGTCGGCCCACGGGCTGATCGGCCAGCGCTTCTTCCCGGCCACCCTCGCGATCGACGACCCGTTCGTGGCCGACGAGCTGTCGCTGCCGACCGTCCTGCACATAAGGAACCGTGGGGGCGAGGACAGCCCGCCGACGCTCCAGACCGACCTGAGCGGCGAATTGTCCAAGCGACTGAGTCCAAACCTCGGGATCTCCTTCGGTGGCACCTACACGCTGTTGCATCCCGATGACGGTCCGTCAACCTCCGGCTTCAACAACATGGAGGTCTCGCTCAAGTACGTCTTCTGGGAGAGCGCGGCGCACGAGACGCTTCTCTCGGCGGGGGCCGCCTGGGAGATCGGCGGGACCGGGAGTAAGAAGATCGGCGCGGACTCCTTCGACACGGCCACGCCGCAGTTCTTCTTCGGCAAGGGCTTTGGCGACCTGCCCGATGCGGTGGATTGGCTCAAGCCCGTCGCCCTCACGGGGGCCCTGGGCCTTGCCATTCCAGTCCGGCGGCTCAACAAGACGTTCTCCCTCGATGACGACGGCAACGTTCAGACCACGCACGACCTCAACCCTAAGACTTTCAACTGGGGCTTCTCGGTACAGTACAACCTGCAATATCTGCAATCGTTCGTACGGGACGTGGGACTCCCCGCGCCGTTCAATCGCATGATCCCGCTCGTGGAGTTCGCCATGCAGACGCCAATCGAGGGGCCGCATACCGGGCGGACCACCGGAACGATCAATCCCGGGGTCATCTGGTTCGGACGCTACATGCAGCTCAGCGTTGAAGCGGTGATCCCAGCGAACACGATGACCGGCAAGAACGTCGGGGTTCTCGGACAGATCCACTTCTACCTCGACGACATCGCCCCGAAGATCTTCACGTGGACGCCCTTCCACGGCGTCCTCGGACCCACCCAGCCCCAGTGACGCTGAACGCCCGGCGGGTGCCCACCCGGCTGCTCCTGATGGCGCTGCTCGCCACCGGGGCGCCGGCGTGGGCGCACGCGTTCCCCGATCACTCCGAGCCGCGGGTCGGCCACGTGCTGGACGCCTCGCCGCCGGCGGTGCGCGTATGGTTCGACGGCGCCATCGAGCCGGTGTTCAGCACCCTGCGGGTGGAGGACGCGGGCAAGCGCCGGGTGGACCGCGACGACGCGCGAGTCGATCCGGCCGACCGCACCCTGCTCGAGGTGAGCCTGCCGCCGCTTCCGCCGGGGCGCTACCAGGTCTTCTGGAGCGTGGTGGCCCGCGATGGCCACCGCACCGAGGGCAGCTTCCCGTTCCGGGTGAAGTAATGGGGCAGCCCGTCGCCTGGGTCGTCCGGTGGGTCGGCTTCGTCGCGCTCGCCGGGCTGGTCGGCGCCATCGCGGTGGACTGGCTCGTGCTGCCCGCGCGCGCCCCCGAGCTGGGCGCGACGCGCGACCGCCTGCGCGCGCTCCGGCTCGTGGGCGCCCTCGTGCTGCTGCTCGCGTCCGGGGGCGAGCTCTTGCTGCGGACCGCGACCATGAGCGGCGCCGCTGGGCTCGAGGCCGCCCTGCCCGCGGTGCCCCCGGTGCTCTCCCGCACCCACTTCGGCACGATCTGGAGCGCGCGCGTCGTCCTGCTGATCCTGCTCGCCCTCACCGCGGTCCGCTCGCGGGCCGCGCTGATCCTCGCCGTTCCCCTCGCGCTGGGCGTTGCGGCCACCGTCACCCTCACCGGCCACGCGGCGGACTGGGGCGACGTGTCGGTCACCGGCGCGCTCGACTGGACCCACGTGGTGGCCGCCACCGCGTGGGCCGGCGGGCTCTTCGCGCTCGTGCTGCTGGTGCTGCGTGCCGCGCCCCGCTGGCCGCCCGCGCTCCTGCCCGCGGTGATGCGCCGCTTCTCCACCCTGGCCGCCAGCTGCCTCACCCTCGTGGTGCTGAGCGGCGTCTACCGCGCGTGGGTCGAGCTGCCCACCGTCGCCGCGCTCTGGCAGACCGCCTACGGGCGCATCCTGGCCGTGAAGGTCGCGCTGGCGCTGGGGCTGGTGGGCTGCGGCGCGGTCAACCGCTACGTCGTGCTGCCGCGGCTTGGAGCCGGCCGCGCCACCGGCCTCGCCGCGCGGCTCCTCCGCCTCGGCCGGCTGGCCCTGATGGGGCCGCGGCGCGGCGCGCGGGCCACGCCCGCGACACGGCTCACCGTGTGGGCGCTCCGTGAGGCGGCGCTGGCCCTCGCGATCTTCTGGTGTACCGCGATGCTCGTGGAGTCGACGCCGGCCCGCCATGCCGGCCACGCCGCGCACGCGGCCGCGAGCGATGGGCCGCGGCGCGTGAGCATGGCCGAGCTGCACGCGGCGGGCGGCGTCCCGCCCGGCTGGCTCTTCAGCCCGCCGCCGGGCGACGCGGGACGGGGGCGCCTGGTCTTCACGCGCCTCGGCTGCCCGGCGTGCCATCGCGTCGGTGGCGAGTCACCGGGGCCGGCCGCCGCGGTCGGCCCCGACCTCACGGACGTGGGCGAGCATCACCCGCCGGGCTACCTGCTCGAATCGGTGATCAACCCGAACGCGGTGATCGTGGAGGGGCCCGGCTATACCGGCCCCGACGGCCGGTCGATCATGCCGAGCTACGCCGACCGGCTGAGCGTGCCCGAGCTGCTCGACCTGGTCGCCTACCTGTGCACGCTCTGACCTCAGTCGTTGACGACGGGGTTCCGCCGTACGGTGGGCACCCCGATCTTGATGAATGGGTGTGCCTCCGCCGCGTGGCAGGCCGTGCAGGCCGCCCGCATCGTCTCGATCCGCTGCTTGAAGGCGTCAAGATCCTTGGCCTTGATCGCTTCCATCACTTGGAGGTACGGCCCCTTCAGGAAGAGAGCGTCGGCATTCTTGCGGTACTGGGGCCGTCGCTCGAGGCCGAGGGTGATCGCGTTGCCGAGCTGGGTGGCCATGTGCTCGGCGTAGCCCCAGTTCCCGTCGACACCGCCCCAGTACATCTCGGTGTACCGATAGGCAACCTCGGCCATCGTCGTCTCGAAGCCGCGCAGCTGGCGCTCGATGGCCGGGGTGCGGGCGTCGGGGGCGAGGCGCACGAGCCACCCGCCCTTGTCCATCGCCGCGCCGTGCATGTGCACGTGCGACTGGGCGCGCGCGGCTTCCCAGCCCGCGCCGACCCCCAGGGCCAGCAGAGCGACGACGAGCGCGAGCGTGAGGGCGGGGCGGGTCCAGCGGTCGAATGGCGTCATGGCTTCCGTCCTTTCACCGTGAACGTGATGCGGCTGTCGACGACGTGGCCGTCGACCGACAGCACGCGGTACTTGACCGTGTAGAGCCCCGCCGCGTGGGTCTTCAGCGAGACCGACAGCCGGCGCGGATCGTCGGGCGCCACCGCGACGTCGCCTGCGTCGACTTGGCTGCCGGCCTCGCTCCACACCGAGGCGGTGCTGTAGGCGGGCTCGAGCCGCTCGTTGAACCAGAGCTCGACGCGCTCCGGCGCCTGGCTGAGCAGCGCTCGATGCGGGGGCGACGAGCGGACCAGGACTGCGTGGGCATCCGCGGCCGATCCGGCGAGCACGCCCGCCAGCAGGGCGACGGCGGCCGCGGCCGCCCGCGGCCCGCGGAGCCGCCCGATCAGCACGCGGGGGCGCCTCTCAGGAGCGCGTCACCGTGAAGACCACCGTGCCCTCGGTCACGTGACCGTCGGCGGCCATCACCTTCCAGCGGGCCTTGTACTCGCCGGGCTCGAGCGGCGGCAGGGGATAGCTGAGGGTGTCGGGCGGCGCGTCCGGCTCGGGCCGGAGCAGGGCGATGGACCGCTGGTGCGGTCCCACGAGCTGCAGCGAGCAGAGCGCGCGCTCGAGCCGGCTGTTGAACCGCATCACCAGCCGCGGGGGCGCCGGCCCCGAGCTGCCCTGGGCCGGCGTCGACTCCACGATGATGGCGTGCGCCTGCGCGGCCGGCACCGGGAGCGAGCATGCCCAGATGATACCCAGGATCGCCGCGACCGCGAGCCATCGCGTCCTCATCGCGCCACTGGCAGGCGGACCGGGAGCACCACGGTCTTGAGCGCGGGGAACTGCTCCTCGTGCCAGGCGACCAGGAATGACCCGTCCGGCGCGAACGCGACGTCGGGCGCGTAGGCCTTGATGGCCTGGGAGAGCACGTGGATGCGGCTGAGCGTCCGGCCCGCGTCGACGGTGTAGCGCAGGAGGATGCGTCGGCGCACCGCGGTCGACTCCTCCCAGACGACGACCGCGCGGCCGGCGGGATCGACCGCCATGCGCGCGTTGTCCGGAATGGAGGTCGCCGAGGTGTGCAGCCGCCGGGCGGGACCGAAGCGCCGCCCGTCGGAGGAGACCGCGAAGCGCAGGTCGGGCCGGATGTCGGTGCCCTCGGTGTACCAGCTCACGTACACGCGCCCACGGCTGTCCCAGCCCACCGCTCCGCCGCGATGGGGGCACGCGTTGATCTTCCAGTGGTCGGCGCTCACCAGCGTGGGATCGCCGAAGGTGCGCCCGCCGTCGCGAGAGACGGCCAGCACCATGTCGCGGATGTCGCCGGGGAAGACGCGGCGCCAGGTCAGGGCCACCGCGTTCGACGGCCCGACCGCCGTGTCGACGCGGCAGCACACGCAGGTGTCGTCGCCGACCTTCCGGATCGACTCCACGCGGGTGCCCGCGTCGACCACCCGGGCCAGCCAGGTGGCGGGGTCGGCGCGCCGCTCGTGGCCGTCGATCCAGGTCACGAGCGCGGTGCCGTCGGCGGCCACCGCGAGGCCGTCGAAGGAATGCGAGATCGGGCGGTCCTCGTTCACGCGCAGCGGCGCCTCGAACGTCCGGCCGCCGTCGAGAGAGCGGGAGAGGCGCAGGTCGGAGGCGAACAGCGTGCCCCCGGGCTTGGGCTTGTCCGACGACCACGAGACGTAGAGCGGCCCCCCGCCGGGAGCGATCGCGAGGCGAGGGGGATGGTGGAGGGCTTCCACGCTGAGGCCATCCGGATTCACCCGGACCGGGGCGGCCCCGTCCTCCGGCTGCAGGAGATAGAGATGATTGGCAGCGCCCTCCAGGGCCGCCCACGCCACCACCGGCCGGCCGTCGGCTCGCGCCGCCACCGCGACCCCGGAGACGTGGAACTCGTGTCCCCGGCTCACGTGCTTGTATTCGAGGCGCGGACCCAGGGTCAGGTCTGCTCCGTGCGCGGGACCGATCAGGAGCGCCAGCGCGACCACCGCGCCACCGATTCGCATGCTCATCGCCACCTCCAGGAGATGCCGCCGTAGAAGGAGCGCCCGTCGCCGGGGAAGAAGAAGCGCCGGTTCGCGTCGTCCACCGCCACCGCCGCCGCGTAGTTCTGGTCGGTCAGGTTGCGGGCCTCGAAGAAGACCCCGAGGCCGGTCGGCTTGTGCTCGAAGCCGGTCCGGAAGTTGACCAGCGTGTAGGCGTGATTGCGCGCGTTGTTCTCGCTGTTGACGAAGTAGCCCTGCGGCACGATGTCGAGGCCCGGGGCCATCCAGAAGCCCCCGCCGTGGTCGTAGCGAAGCTCGGCCTGGACGAAGTGTGCCGGCGCGCCCGGCAGGTCGTTGTTGCCGAAGTTGACGTCGTCCACGAACTTGAAGCGCGACCAGGTGTAGGCGCCGCGGGCCCGTAGGGTGTCGCCGGTCCGGCCGAGGCCGATCCGCGGGAGGATGTCCTTCACGAGCAGCAGGTCGAGACCGACCTCCACGCCGGTGTGCCGCGAGCGGTCGATGTTGCGAAAGCGGGGGATCGTGAAGCCCGCGCCCGGGAAGGGCTGCACGTTGACGTTCTGGATCTCGTCCCACAGCTCGATGTCGTAGACCGACACGTCCCACGCGAGCCGCTCGCCCACGCGGCCGCGAGTGCCGACCTCAAACTGCCAGGACTTCTGCGCCGCGAGCTGGCCCAGGTTGCCGGCGAGCTGACCGGGCGCGGTGATCTCGAGCAGGAGCGGCGGCTCGTAGGCGTGGCTGGCGTTGCCGAAGACCTGCACGGTCGGGGCGGGCTTCCACACGAAGCCCGCGCGCGGGGAGGCGGCCGCGAAGTCCACCGCGTCGGACTGGTTGCCGTCGGACAGGAACCGGTCGCGCACCTCGCGGGTGGTGTACACGCCGCGGCCGCCCACGATGGCGGTGAAGGTGCCGGTCAGATCGAGCTGGTCCTCCAGGTAACCGGCCACCGTGTTGGCGATGTTGAACTGGTCCTTGGTTTTGGCGCCGCGATTGCCCGCCACGTTGGCGAAGTTGACGTCGATCTGCCGGGTGCCGAAGAACTGCAGGCCCGCGGTGAAGCGGTTGGCCAGGCCCGCGAGCGGCGCGGTCAGCACGTAGCGGAGCTCGGTGCCGTAGCTGTAGGTGGTGTCGTCGATGATCGCGAAGGAGAGCGGGTGATCCAGGTCCTGGTAGTTGAGCTGGGTGTACCACTCGAGCGCCTGGTCCTCGCCGAGCGGGGTGCGCACCGTGAGGGCCCCGCGGCCGTAGTCGTAGTCGCGGCCCTCCTTGAAGGGCGCGTTCACCGGGTTGCGCTGGCGCGGGTTCCGATCCATCTCCGCCTGGGTGAGGGCGCCTGGCAGGTTCTCCTCGCTCCGCACGTAGCCGAGGTCGAGCCGCACGGTGGTGCCCCCGGGCACCCGGTAGCCGAAGCTCGCGAAGGCGCGGCGGCGGAGCTGCTCCCCGTGCTGGCGGAAGCCGTCGAGCTCGGTGTCGCTCAGCCCCACGTAGAGGTCGAAGGGCCCGTAGACCTGGCCGGTGCCCACGTAGTTCTTGAGGAAGCCGAACGAGCCCGCCTCGCTGCGCAGCTCGATGAGCCCGGCGTCGTAGCCGGTCTTGCTCACGTAGTTGATGGCGCCCCCCAGGGTGTAGCCGCCGAAGCGCAGCGCGTTGGCGCCCTTGTAGATCTCGAGCCGCTTGGTGGTGAGCAGCTCGAGCGACTCGAAATCCGCGAAGCCGTCGGCGTCACCATACGGGAAGCCGTCGATCAGCACGGTGACGCCGCGTAGGTGGAAGTTGTTGCGCAGGCCGGAGCCGCGGATCGAGAGCTGGCTCTCGTCGGCGGCGCCGAAGCGCGGCTGGACGAGCACGCCCGGCACGAAGTCGAGCGCGTCCTTCAGGTTGGCCGCCCGCGACTGCTCGATCTTCTGCTGGCCCACGACCTCGGTGCCGCCGGGCACGCGCCCGAGCTCCTCGCGCGCCTCCTCCTCGGTGCGCCGGCGCTCGTCGTCGATGCCGCGCCCGCTCTCGACCACGACCGGGGGCAGGACGGGCGTGGGAGCAGTCTGGGCCAGGGCGAGACCGGCCAGGGCGAGCACACCGGTCACGAGGACGAGCAGGTGAGGCCAGAGGACGTGCAGGTGCATGGAGCGGATCTCCTCTTGGGCTAGCGCAGCCTGAATTCCACGGGCAAGAGCACCCACATCGCGATCGCCTCTGCGCCGCGCCTCGCCGGCTCGAAGCGCCAGCGTCTCACCGCGTCGACCGCCGCGCCGTCGAGCTCGGGGTGACCCGCCGACTCCTGGACGCGCACGTCGCCGATCCGCCCGTCGGCCAGGACGTGCACCCGCAGCATCGTGGTGCCCTGGATGCCGAGCCGCCGGGGGGCGGCCGGGTAGGAGGGCCGCACCTGGTAGCCGCCCTGGGGGCGCGCGTACTGGGTGAGGCCCTCCGGCACCGCCGTCGACGGGCGGGTGGCCGCGGTGATCGGCGCCCCGCCGGGTGCGGCGGGACCGGTGGCGGGGACCGAGGGCGCGATGGTCGTCATCGGAGGCGCCGCGAGGGCCACCGCGTCCGATGGCACGAGCGTGGGCGCCGCGTCGACCGGCGCCGGGCCGACGGGCGGCGCCGTCGCCGCGATCGGCAGCGGAGGTGGGGGAGCGGGCTCGGCCTTCGCCGGGGGTGGTGGATTCTTCGGCATCGGCGCTTCGATGAGCCGCGGCGGCTTCAGGCGCTCGCGCGGGCGGGGCGCGGGCGGGGCCGGTGGCTCGGGCCCCGGCTCCGCCGTCGCGTCCAGCGTCACCAGCTGGACCGGGAGCACGGGCGGGCGCGCGATCGCGACGGTGATCCACTGCTGGCCCAGCACGAGACCGGCCACGAGCCCCGCGTGGAGCACGCACGACAGGCCGATCGTCATCCCATGCGACCGCAACGATTCGTTCACGAGCACCTTTCCCCGATGGAGCGTCGAGCCAGGAGGTCCACGGCCGCCCTGGATGAAGCCGGGCGCGGCGGCGGACCGGACTGCGAGCGGGCTAGACGGTGGGGACGGGCGGGGCCCGGTCCTGGTCGGGACCGAGCCGACGGATCGCGACCGGCAAGCGCTCGGGCTCGGCGGTGCGTTCGGCGACGTCGAGGATGACGGAGGACTCGACGACGACGTCCGCGGCCACCGCGGCCAGATGCGCCGAAGCGGCGGCGATCGGGCACTCGCGGGACTGCTTCACGTCGAAGCCGTGGTGGACCGAGTGGAGCGCGTTCTCGAACGCGAAGACGGCCAGGACGAGGGTGAGAGTCACGACCAGCACGGTGCGGGGCCGGCGCCGGGCCGCGACCGCAGCGGTCAGCACCAGGAGCGCGCCTCCGACGAGCCACGGCGAGACGGCGGGCGCCTCCGGCACCTCGATCTCGGCGGGTGTCGGCGTGGGCTCGGGGCCCGGCGGGGCAGCGGTCGCGACCGGCGGCAGCTCCGGCGCGAGCGGATGTGCCGCCGCCGGCGCGGTGGTCAGCAGCACGACGACCGCGGCCAGCACCACGCCGAGCAGCGCGAAGGGTCGAGGACGTGACATCGCAGGCAGGGTATCCAATGAACCACCCCGCGTCAAATCGGGTTCCCGGCCGCGACTCGTTGACGCGGCCGGAGTCGCTGTGGGATCATAACGTCCCGCCATGAAAGTCCATTTCACGACGCTCGGATGCCCCAAGAACCAGGTGGACTCCGAGCTGATGCTGGGCATGCTGACCGAGGCCGGCCACGAGATCGCGGCCGCGCCCGAGGCGGCCGACTGCCTCGTCGTCAACACCTGCGCCTTCATCGATCGGGCGCGGGAGGAATCGGTCAACACCATCCTCGAGCTCGCGCACGTGAAGGAGCGGGGCCGCGCGCGGGCTCTCATCGTCACCGGCTGCCTCACCCAGCGCTACGGGCTCGAGATCCAGAAGGAGATCCCGGAGGTCAACGCGATCCTCGGCACCTCGGAGCTGCACCGCATCGTGGACCTGGTCAACCAGGCCGACGGGCGCCAGGCGTGGGTGAGCGCGGCGCCGCCCGGCTACCTCTACGA
>Ga0075433_10000315_pt1 | contig 29386 bp, 28 predicted proteins | sample RhiMethybrSRZTD2_FD_75299 | JGI IMG/M metagenome (GOLD analysis project Ga0075433, IMG submission 75299) | Populus rhizosphere microbial communities from Tennessee, USA - Rhizosphere MetaG P. TD hybrid SRZTD2 | ecosystem: Host-associated > Plants > Roots > Rhizosphere > Soil | place: USA... | reverse complement strand
TACTGATGATCAGATTGATCGGCATCGACGTCGACGGCACGCTTCTCGATAGCGAGAGCCGCATGCCCGACGCCAATCGCGCCGCGATTCACGATGCGGTTGCCGCGGGCGTGCACGTGGCGCTCGTCACCGGACGAAGCTATCCGTTCGCGCGTCCGGTTGCCGACACGTTGCCCTCGTCGCTCTCTCTCATCGTCAGCAACGGGGCCGTCGAGCGATCGATGGATGGCGGTACATTCGCCCGCCGGCTGCTGCCTCGCGAGATCGCGCGCACGGTGCTGACCTCGACGCTGCCGCATCGTGATGCGGCCGCCCTCGTCTTCGATCGCGATGTCGAGCGGCAGGTGATCTTCGAGACGATGGATTGGGAGCATCCCGGGCGGAAGCGCTATTGGTCGCGCAACCACTCGCACATCGCGCAGTCGGTGCCGCTCGAGGACGCGCTCACCGAGGATCCGATTCAGGTGATGTTCAATGGATCGGTGGAAGCGATGCGTCCGCTGGCGCGTGCGCTGCGCGACCTCATGTGGCACGTCGACGGTGAGCCGGCGTACTCGGTGTTGATGACCGAGTACGAGCATCGCGACTTCACGCTCGTCGACGTCACCGCGCGCGAGGCGACCAAGGGCCACGCGCTGGCGTGGCGGGCCGAGCAGCTCGGGTTGAGGCGCGACGAGGTGATGGCGATCGGCGACAACTTCAACGATCTCGAGATGCTCGAGTTCGCGGGAACGCCGGTCGTGATGGGGAATGCCGTCGACGGACTCAAGTCACGCGGCTGGCACGTGACGGGGCATCAGAACGAAGCGGGAGTGGCGCAGGCGATAAGAAGATTCCTGTAATTCAGAATTCAGAATGCAGAACGCAGACACCGCCCGCGAGGGTGGCAAGAATCAGAAGGCAGGCGGTATTCGCGCGTCGCACATTCTGCAACTTCGCGGTTAGTCGTAGGCTCACACGACGGGAAATTCGGCCGGAAACATCACACGGGCCACGTTGGCGCGTTGCGTGCACCCATCCGTGTCATGGCCACTGACAACGCTCAAGACATTCGAGAACGTGCGTTCGCTTTCGGGTGCGCGGTCGCCCGCCTCGCGCTTAGCCTGGCTCCTGTTCCAGGCGTCCGCTGCATCGTTGACCAGTTGCTGAAGTCGGGGACGGGTGTCGGAGCCAACCTGGAAGAAGCAAAGGCGGGATCGTCGAGAAGAGAGTTCGTGCGGCTCGTTGAGATCTCGCTTAGAGAGGCGCGCGAGAGCCTGTACTGGCTCCGCATTTGCGAGGCGTTGAAGCTCGGCTCAACCGACAGCGTTCGTGAGTTGAAGGGAGAAGCCGATCAGCTCGTGCGGATCCTGACCGCGATTGTCGTCAACACCAAACGTCGGATGGTCATCGGAGCGATCTCTGCATTCTTCATTTTGAATTCAGCGATTCTCTTGTCGTAGTGTCTGCATTCTGACTTCTGCATTCTGAATTACGAATTCATCGTCTCTTCGCCCACGGCTCGCGCGTCGCCAGCAAATCGAAGAACGCGCCGAGCTCCGGATCCCACACGTTCCACGCGTGCTCGCCGCCTTCGATCTCTTTGAAGTCGTGTGCCAGGTGATGTTGTTTGAGCTGCGCCACGAACGCGCGGTTGGCGGGCAGCAGCGAATCGCGCGTGCCGCATGAGATGTAGAAGTAGGTCAGCGATCCGTCCGCGTTCCGAACGGCGTCGTCGGCGTCCGGTCGGACCGCCGGACTGAACGCGCCCACGGCTCCGAAGCGGGCCGGATGCTGCAGCGCAGTCATCACCGCGATGCGGCCGCCCATCGAGATGCCGCCGATCGCGCGTCCCTGCTGCGAGGCGATGGTGCGGTAGTGCGAGTCGACGTAGTCCACGAGCTCGCCGGCGACGAAGTCGTGATAGCGCGCCTGCGACTCGCTCGACTGCGAGGTGTAGTTGCGGTCGGCCGCCGGCATCACGACGATCATCTCGTGGCGCCGCGCCAGCGGCGCGAAGCCCGTGCGCGCCATGAACGCGGTGTGGTCCTGGCCGCCGCCATGAAACAGATAGAGCACCGGATAGCGCTGCTCCGAGTCGGCGTAATTGGCCGGCAGCAGGACGGCGAAGATGCGGTCGCCACCGAGGGTGGCGCTCGGGAGTCTAACGGTACGTGCCTGCCCGCTGGCATTTCCAGCAAATACGAATAGCGCAAGCGCCAGGACGGCAGGACTCAGGCGTGTCATGAGCACAGCCTACGCTAGGTGCGCCGAAGTGTTAAGGCTGCCGTGTGAAGTGATAAGGTATGGAGTTTCGGAGGTCCAGAGATGGCGACAACCGTGAGCGTTCCAGACGTGCTCGTGTCCACTGACTGGGTGGCGCAACATCGCAGCGATCCCAACGTCCGTGTGGTGGAGGTCGACGTCGATACGGCGGCCTACGATCAAGGTCACGTTCCAGGCTCGCTGGGATGGAACTGGACCACAGAGCTCTGCGACACCGTCGTTCGCGACATCGTGCCGAAGGGCAAGCTGGAGAGCCTGCTCGGGCGCTCCGGGATCACGCCGCAGACCGCGATCGTGCTCTACGGCGACAACAACAACTGGTTCGCGGCGTGGGCGTTCTGGCAGCTCAAGGTCTACGGCCATCAGGACGTGCGCATCATGAACGGCGGGCGCAAGAAGTGGCTGGCCGAGGGGCGCGAGCTCGACACCACGAAGTCCGCTCCCACCGCGACGACCTACGCGGCACAGGCCCCCGACTTCTCGATTCGAGCGTATCTGCCGGGCGTGCAGTCCGACTACAAGCGACCAGATACCGTGCTCGTCGACGTGCGGAGTCCGCAGGAATTCACCGGCGAGATTCTCGCCCCGCCTGGGTTGCCCGAGACGTGTCAGCGCGGCGGCCACATCCCCGGCGCGAAGAGCATTCCGTGGGGCAAGGCGTGCAACGAGGACGGCACGTTCAAGAGCACCGAAGATCTGCTCGCGCTCTACGGCAGCCAGGGTGTGACGGCGGATAAGAACGTCATCGCCTACTGCCGCATCGGCGAGCGTTCGAGCCACACCTGGTTCGTGCTGAAGTATCTGCTCGGGTTCCAGAACGTGAAGAACTACGACGGCTCGTGGACCGAGTGGGGCAATCTCGTCGGCGCGCCAGTCGAGAGATAACACTCGTACGTAGAGGCCACCTTCAGGTGGCCTTCGTAGAGGCGGGTCTTTAGACCCGCCTGGGAGCGCATCGTGACCGACTCGTTGAGAAGCGAAGAGTACCGCGAGACCAAACAGGAGCTCGACGGCTGGCCGATCAACGTCGTCTCGTACCGCGTGGGCAGCACCTACTACTGCACGATCGACAACGTGAGCCCCGGCGCGCGCTTCGCACGCGCCGAGGGCCCGACGCGCGAAGCCGCCGAGTCCGCAGCGCTCGAGAAAGCGGCGAAGTATCTCAAACAAACCCGCCGCATGCCCACCAGCTCAGAGTAGCGGCGACAGCCACTGACCGACGACACACAGAGGCGCAGAGGCTAGATCAGGTCGATACTCGCCGATCAAATGCCCTTTGTAGAAGACGGGAACTCGTAGTTGCTGCGAGTACGGCACTCCGTGCTCGTCCAGTTCGACACAAAACGCCCTTTCGTAGGTGGACTCCATGAGTCCTGGCCCAAGTTGCCGGTGCACGTCTATTGCGAATCCGATTAGTTGTCTAGTGAAGGGGTCTTCTTCTTCGTGCATGACGTCCTCTGAGCCTCTGAGCCTCTGTGTGTCGTTGGTCAGTGAATGCAGTTGATAGCGCGCGCAAACGCTTCCATTGACGCAGCCCTCACGCCTTCGGGGATCAACGGAAACGTGCCGACGATGTGCGTGAACTCTTCTCGAGTGATCTGATACGCGTGCGCGGCGAGGGCTTGAAGCTCTGCGTACTGCGGTGCTTCTTCGACCGGCATCGATGCGCGAGTCAGCCACTCCGCCCCTGATCGCAGGGCCTCGAACAGCGGATGCCCCTCGCGAACGACGGGCACGAACAGTTTCGACACCAGCGCCACGGTGACGTGCGTGTTCACCCGCAGGCGCACCAGATAATTCGCCACGAAGCTGTTGAGCAGCGCGCAGAGCACCTGCTGCTCGGCCACCGGCAGCTTCGTCTTCAAACAGAACAGCGTGTGTGTCGTCACGGCGCGCGACGGGACGATCGCGGCGATGAGGGTGAGACGGTTGGTGGCGCTGGCGACGTCGCGGTAGGCGAGCCTCGCGCGATGTGGAACGGCGACGCGCGCACCTGCATCGCGCCGCATTTGCAAACGACAGCTGCCGAGGGCGACCCGGAACGGTTCGATCTGCTTGCCTTCGACGACGAGCCGGGCGTTGGTGTCGTTCGTGCGCGGCTCGAACAAATCGCGGTCGTCGCTGGCATTGAGCTCGCGGCCGAAGCGTACGTGCCATCCGTCCGCCGCCCCCAGCCGCGGAACGGTCGCACTAATCCGTTCGACGATGGCGAGATCGTGGCGACGCGAAAGGTCGGGCACACCAAGGTCGTCGTCCCCGGAGAGGCGCGTGAGGAGCGCGCGCGTGACGGCGATCGTGTGTCGCTCGGGCGCTGACACATCGCTCTCCAGCTCCTCCGGCCGCGTGATGCCGAAACGACAGGCGATCGACGTGGTGGGCCGTCCTGCGGTGCAGGTGAGGAGCGCGAATCGAACGCTGCGATGGATCGGGAAGATCGCGTCGCGATTGTCGAGCACAGTGAGGCTGTCGACCTCGGCGCGATCGAAGAGATAGCGCCGCAGTGGCGCGGCGCCACTGTCGCTCGCGATCCCGAACGGAAGGACGAAGCCCACTCGACCTCCCCGACGCACCAGCTGCAGCGCTCGCTCGACGAACCACTGATAGAGGTTGGCGTGGGCGCGGGCGTCGACGTGATAGATCCCGGACTCGCGAACGAAGTCGGTGACGCGGCGGGCGTCGATACGCCGGCGTTGGCGGCGATCGGCGTCGCCGCTATCGCCACGCACCATTTCCCACGGCGGGTTACCGACAATCGCATCGAATCCTGGAACCCCCAGCGGATCCCCACTCTCGTCGACGAACACTTCGGGAAACGCGAGCGGCCAATGAAAGAACCGCTCGTGCGCCGCCACGTCGTGCGCCTGGGCGAGAAGCGCCGACGCCGTGCGCGGCGCGATCGCGCACTCGCGGCCGAGGAGACGCGCCGCCAGCTCGCGAAACACCGCCCGATCGGGCGGCCGACCATCGCGCCAGAACCACACTGCGCACCACAGATCGAGCACACGAACCCAGGCGCGCAGCGACGAATCGTCGGTCAGGAGTGATGCGATCGTCTGCTCCTTCGCGCGCACGATCGCTGCCGTGTCGTCAGGTTCCGTCGTGACCCGAAGTCGCAGACGAACCGCGTGCTCGACGGCGGACGTGAGGCCAGAGCGATCAAACAAGGGTAGCTCGTCGCGGCTGTTCGCGCGCGTCCGTCGCGCCACTCGATGTCTCCACACGTCATCAGGTGACGCACCGACGAGGCTGTTGCCAACCTGCAGATGGTGATCGAGAAACGACAGCGGCTTGTCGGCCGCCAGGGTCGCGAGCCAGAGTGACAGCCGCGCAAGCTGCACCGCCATCGGATTCAGATCGACGCCAAACAGGCATCGCGAGGCGATCGTGCGCCGCAGATGGACACGATCCGCGGTCGTGATCTCGTGCGCGTGCCAGCGGCCTTCCTCGATGAGCGCCTCTTCCGCCGCGGCGCTGAGGAAACGACAGGCGGCCACCAGGAACGCGCCGCTGCCCATCGCCGGATCGAGCACGCGAAGCGAGAGGATGTCGTCGGCGGTGCGATGACGGACGAGTGGTTCCAGCGTCTGACGAACGAGGAAGGCGGCTACCGACCGCGGCGTGTAGAACGTGCCGCTGGCCTTGCGGACATCGCCGGTGCGCGTCAATGGACGATCGCTGGACGAGGACGGTTCGTAGTCGAGCACGCGCTCGTAGACGGCCCCCAGCTGTTCGACATCGAGGTCGCGATACACGATCCGTGCGCGAGCGCCGTGTCGATTGAGCGGTGTGGTGCTCACCGCCATGAGCGCGCGCTCCATGACGGCGTCGCTGAGCGGCGTCCCGTCGAACGCGTCGGACTGTGCCGGTGCGAACAGTCGCCCGTTGAACGCCGTGACGTGCAGCTCGCCTGCTGAATACCCCGTATGCGCAAGGCGGGAGATGGCGCGGACCGTGTGCCACAGGCCGCGATACGACTGACCGGTCAGCAGCGTGGCGACGATCGCATCCAGACTGTATCGATCGCGATAGATCGGGTGCCAGATCGGGACCAGGCCGCGTGCTTCGGCGAAGAGCAGGAAGAGCACACGATAGACGACGGTGAGCGACTGCTCGAAGAAGAGCGGCTGCGTTCGCTGCCGCCGGCGCGATGACAGCGCACCGACCAGTGCTTCCAACGCGTCGAGCACACCGGTACCGAGTGCTTTGCAGACAGCGAGTCCGTGCTGATCCGATAGTGCAATCGCATCATCGATCACCGACGAGGGTCCGGCCAACGCTTCGGCACGTGCCAGCGCCCAGAGGACGGTCTGCGCCTCGCGTTCGTGTCCGATCTCCACGAGATCGAACTCGAGATACGCGCGCGACCACGTGCGCCGCGCGTCGACGAGCCGCAGCGTTCGGCCGTTGCAGCAGAAGCCCCAACGCGCATCCACGGCGATCGCGTCGGATACCGCCGCGCGCCAGCCGCGATCGAGGGGCTCGCTCCAACCAACGACGAGGCAGCTCACCACAGTGTCGCGGTTGGCAATCAGTCGAAGCGTCGAGAAGCTGCCAAGATCGTTGCGACCGTCAGTCGTGAACCCCAAGAGATCGAGTAATGGCACGATGGCCACGTCGGCAATGGCCCGCACGCTCGATACCGGTCCCAGCGTCGCGTCGACACGAGCTGCCCACGCTCTCAGCTGTGCGGAGACGTGCGGCGGTACCGTGACGAACCCGGTCATCGCCGGCAGCCCGTCGCGCGCGAACGAGGCGGTGACGAGCCTGCCGCGTACTCCAGGAATCATCGACAAAGCAGGGTGAAGCGGAGTTCCGCTGGTTCGGCCGCGATTCGCTCGAGCGAATCCAGTTCATTAACGCGCACGGCGCACCGCCTGAGCGCGTCCTCCACCACCGCGGCTTGAGCCGCGGCCGCGCGCTCGTCGCGTCGATCGAAGAGCCCGCGTTGAAGCAGCGTCGCCGCCAGACGCGCGCGACGAGTAGTGAGCGCGCCGATGATCGCTCGTTCGCGACGAGCCGCGAGCGTCAGCGGCCCACGCATCGATCTCACTGCGCTTGCCAGGACGCGCTGATGCGCACGCGCGAGTACGGAAAGGAGCCCGTCGCTCGAGGCCGCTGCCCGGCCGCGCAGATTCTGGAAGGGGCGAGGCTCGATGCTAAGAATGCCGATAAGGCCGATTACGGTGTCCCACACGAGTTCCTGCTCGTCGTTGACGAGGCTGACGCGATAGATCCAGATGCTGCGCCGACAACCGCGCCGTCGCTTCGCGACCGCAATGCATGGCCGCGCATCGTGTTCGTACGCACTATTCGGGACCTCGGCGAGGCGCCTCGCCGTCTCGAGGCGTGCCGCCTCTGCTTCCGCAATCGATCGAAGATCGGTCCGCGTCGTGACGCCATCAACGGAGTCAGCAACAGGGTGGATACCGTCCACGGCAGATGCGATACGGGTGCTCCTTACTCCGAGGCGCGCCACCGAATCCTCCTCGGTGGTGCCTGAAGCCACGAGGTGCACCGCGTGCACACGACGTGTCTGGCCGATGCGATCGACCCGACCAATGCGCTGTTCCAGCCGAACCGGTGTCCACGGCAGCTCGAGGTTGATGACGAGCCGGCAGCGCCGATGAAGGTTCAATCCCTCGCTGGCCGCATCGGTCGCCAGCAGCACCGAGGATCCGCCACTGTTGAACGACGCGGCGGCCTCGTGACGTTCCGCTGCCGTCAACCCGCCGTGCAGGAGAACGGGATCGTGCATCGAGACGGCACGTGCCAGGGTGGCAAGCGTGTCGCGGTACTCGGTAAACACGATCGCGGGCTGCCGGGCTCGGCGCAGCCAGCGCGCAATTGCCCGAATCTTGGATTCGTCCAGTGCGGCGCGGCGCGCGAGATCCAGCAAGCGTTCGAGCGTCTGTCGTTCTTCGGTGTCGTCGTGAAGTCCCGGCGTCGACAGGATTGCATCCGGCTCCTCGTCGCCAACTTCGCCGTCGTCGAACGGCAGAAGAGGCTGCGTGACGTGCTCGTCGATTCGTACGAGCAGCGCGAGGCGCCGTTCGACGGATCGAGCCAGCGATGCCGCGCTGCTGCAGGCGCGACGACAGAGGATCGCCGCCACGAATCGCGCGCCTGCCGACGCCGCTCCCTTCTGTGCACAGACGAGACGTGCATAGGACACGACGGCGCGATGCATCGCGTTTTCGGGCAGCGTGGGTCGCACACGAAGCACGGTCGTGCGTCGTTGTGTTGCGAGGCCGACATCGCGACGAGTCCGTCGGAATGTGAGCAGAGCAAACTCGTGCCCGAGATCGCCCGTGGCGCAAAGCCTTGCAAACGCCTCGTCGTCTCCTGAGTGCGGAGTGGCGGTCAGCAGCAGTACGGTCCGCGCGCGCTCCGCCAGTCCTCGCGCCGCCGTCGCGCGATCGGATCGGCCGGCAATCGCGTGGGCCTCGTCGAAGACGACAACATCCCAGACGAGCGCTTCGAGCGAGCGAAGCACCTCTGGGCGCTTCACGTAGTCGAGCGAGGTGATGACGATGGGATGCGCCGCCCATGGGTTTCCCATCGACGGCCATGTCTGGCGCGCGAGCATCGGCGAATCGATCACGCATCCGTCCAGCGTGAGCCGGTCGCGCAGCTCATCACGCCATTGGTCTCGCAGCGCCGCTGGCGTGACCACGAGCACATGCGCAGCTGGCCTTCGACGCAGCATCTCGCTGATGACCAGGCCGGCCTGCACGGTCTTCCCGAGTCCTACTTCGTCGGCGATCAAGATCCGCGACGACAGGCCTCGTGCAACGGCGAGAGCGGGTTCGAGCTGAAAGGGAAGGACGGCGAGAGTTGGCGAGGGCAGCGTGCGCATCGCATCGGGAGCAGGCGTCGTCTCGGCGAGCGCGGCACGCAGATGACGCCACCAGGCGCGCGACCGGACGATGCGCGCCGCGGCCGAGCGGGGAAGCCGCTCGCACGGTTCGCAGGGCAGGAGAAAGGACGCGCGCACGCGGCGGTTGCTGCGGTCGCGCCCAAGCACGTCGAGCAGCGATCCGTTGGAGCCGGCCACATGGCGCAGCACGTCCCACGCTTGATCGCGGATTCGGACGATGTCGCCTGGGCGGAACGGATCGCCTTTCACACCCGCATCAAGTGCAGGCGGCGTTCCCGGCGGATTTGCGCCGAAAACACTCGAAGGCGATTGGAAAGTGCGAAGAATCTTCTTCGCGCGACAGTGCCTGACTGCGAGGAATCTGCGTACTGGAGCGAACGACTACGGCGCCTTCTCTCGGCGATTTGTAGCAGTGCGGCCGTAGGCCCGGAGCAAAACCGTGGGCTGTGTATTGGCATACTTCGTTGGTTGGCGGCGGACGTTGAGGCGTGCGGATCACGATCGGTTTTGCGGAGCGACCTACGGTTCCGCACCGCGTGCACGGAGTCCTGCGAGGTCCGGCTGAAGCCGGACACTACGTCTGATGGCTGTTGGTAGTTATGCGAGGTCCGGCTGAAGCCGGACACTACGTCTGATGGATGCGAAGACGAGCGACCGTCGCACCCAGATGCGATTCGGGAGCATCCCAGAATTCGTCGACGAGCGGATGGCGATCGAGCGTCTGTTGCACGATCCCTCTCTGCACTCCTTTGCCGCGTCCGTGAATGAGACGGACCTCTCCAAGGCCGGCGTCGTGCGCAGCCGTGATGTACTCGTCGACCACTGAGGCGATGTCGCGCGGCGCGAACGTGTGGAGGTCGAGGCTGTCTTCGATCGGAACGCGCACGCGAAACTCAAAACTCAAAGGTCAAAACTCAAAACTCCCATCCGCCGGCGTCCTTTGCTTTTTGAGTTTTGAGTTTTGCCTTTTGAGTTAGTTCAGGCCGGGTAACTCGCGGTGACCACCGTCTTCATCCCGCCGCGCACCGCGAAATCGCCGACCACGCGCATGCGCCGCGGCTGACACGCCGCGACGAGATCATCGAGGATCTGATTGGTCGCGGCTTCGAAGAACACGCCGCGATTCCGGTAGCCGAACATGTAGTACTTCAGCGACTTGAGCTCGATGCAGCGATCGTTCGGCACGTAGGTAATGCGAATCTCGCCGAAGTCGGGGAGTCCTGTTTTAGGGCAGACGGAGGTGAATTCTGGACAGCTGATCTCGATCTCGAAGTCGCGCTCGGGACGCGGATTGGGAAACGTCTCGATCGAGGCCTCGCTTGACATCGCGGAAAAATTCTAGCACTTTGGGCCGAAATTGCTGGATCGCGCGTTGACACGCTGTCGAGTGCGAGCTAGCATTACGACGCTTTTCCACAGAGTTTCCGCGGCAGTGAGACGCGCGCGCAACTGCACGGCGGCCTAGCATCGGCGCGCACCAGCACAAGGGGGAACGTGATGGCAGAGGCCCGCAGAATGGGCAAATCAGAATTGTTCTCACACTTCGCCGAACGCTTCGAGGTGAAGCGAACTCAGGCGCGCGAGTTCTTCGACGAGCTGACAACGCTGTCGGAAAAAGAGCTCAAGCGCTCTGGTGAGTTCGTGCTGCCGGGCATGGTGAAGCTGGTCGTGCAGAAGCGGAAGGCACGGATGGGCCGCAACCCCGCGACTGGTGAAGCGATCAAGATCCCGGCGAAAACAGTCGTCAAGGCGCGCATCGCGAAACAGCTCAAGGACGCGGTGCTCCCGAAGAAGTAGACCGAAGTACTGATCGTTGCCGCGTGGCTGTGTCGCCGCGGCGGCATTCCCCCCTTGTCTGGTTTGGCCCGGCGCGAGACTGTGCGCCGGGTTCTTTCCTCAGTTGCCCCGGATTTTTCGCGCCAGCTCCCTGATCTCGAGCCGATCCATCTTGAACTTCAGCGTGCTGAGCGGAATGCCGAGGGCACGCGCCGTGCCGGTGACGTTCCAGCCCGACTTCTCGAGCGCACGGATGATGAAGTTGCGCTCGAAGGTCGACACCGCCCGCTCGAGCAGGTTCTCGCTCGTCGGCCCCTGCGTGTCGAGCTGTGCCACGTGCAGCTCGTATGGCAGATCCTCGTCCGTGAGCCAGTCCTTGTCAGACACCGCGACGAGCCGCTCGATCAGATTCTCGAGCTCGCGGATGTTGCCCGGCCACCAGTAGGCGCCAAGGATCTGCATCGTCGAATCGGCGATGCCCTGAATGTTCTTCCGGAACTTCACGTTGTAGCGCCGCAGGAAGAAGCGCGCCAGCTCGGGGAGATCGTCGAGGCGATCGCGCAGCGCCGGCATGCGCACCGGGATCACGTTGAGACGGTAATAGAGGTCCTCGCGGAAGCGGCCTTCCTTGACCGACTTGTCGAGGTCAACGTTGGTGGCGGCGATGAGCCGGATGTCGGTCTTGATCGGATGCGTGCCGCCGACGCGCTCGATCTCGCCTTCCTGGATCGCGCGCAGCAGCTTGGCCTGCACCTCGTAGCGCATGTCGCCGATCTCGTCGAGGAACAACGTGCCTCCCCCCGCGAGCTCGAACTTGCCGAGCTGTTGCCGGATCGCGCCGGTGAAGGCGCCCTTCTCATGGCCGAACAGCGCGCTCTCGACCAGCTCCTTCGGAATCGCCGCCAGGTTGACGGCGACGAACGGCGCGCTCGGTTTGCCCGACTCACGATGAATGAGCCGCGCCAGCAGCTCCTTGCCGGTGCCGGTCTCTCCAAGGATCAACACCGTGGCCGACAGTTTCGCCACCTTCTGCACGAGATCGAGGATGCCGCGCGTGCTCTGACTGGGTCCGACGACGAACTCGCGATCGTTGCGCTCGGCGACTTCTTCGCGCAGGCGGACGACGTCGCGATTGAGGTCCTGACGCTCGCTGGCGTTGGAGAGCAGCCGCGGCAGGCTCTCGAGGTCGACGTCCTTCGAGATGTAGTGATAGGCGCCGAGCCGCATCGCTTCGATGGCGATGTCGAGCTCGCGCACTTCCGAGGTCGCGATCACTTCGACGTTGGGATAGTTCTCCTTGGCGATCTTCAGCACTTCGAAGCCGCTGATCCCGGGAAGGTGCGCGTCGAGGACCATCAGATCGACGTCCTCTTTCTCCATCATCTGGAGTGCGGCTTCACCGGTCGCGGCGCGCAGCACTCGCAGCTCACGCCGCACCAGACCGGTGAGCGTCTCACGCATCCGCTCGTCGTCATCGACGATCAGGAGAGTCTTGCGACGGTCTGACATGGAGGAGCCGAGTATCGCTCAAATTGGGGTCGGAGGTCATTTCTAGAGGACACTGTAACGACCTACACTGTCATCTAGAAATGACCTCCGACCCCAATTACGACGTCATCGTCATCGGCGCTGGCACCGGCGGCTACGTGGCGGCGATCCGTGCCGCGCAGCTTGGGATGAAAGTGGCCGTCGTCGAAAAGCAGAAGGCGCTCGGCGGCACCTGTCTGATCTGGGGCTGCATTCCGACCAAGGCGCTGCTCGAGCACGCCCATGCGCTCAAGGTCATTCAGCACGCGACCGAGTGGGGCGTGATGCTGCCCTACGGTTCGCCGGCGATCAACATGAGCCAGGTGCAGGCGCGTAAGGACAAGATCGTCGGCGGCCTGACGAAGGGCATCGAGTTTCTGTTCAAGAAGAACAAGGTCGAGTGGATCAAGGGAACGGCGCGGCTCGCGGGCGGCGGCACGGTAAACGTGACGACTGGCAGCGATGCTCAGACGCTCCGGGCCAAGGAGATTATCGTCGCCACGGGCTCGGCGCCGCGAAGTGTCCCCGGAGTCACGATCGATCGCGCACGCATCATCACCAGCGACGAGGCGATCCACCTCAAGGAGGTGCCCAAGTCGCTGGCCATCATGGGAAGCGGCGCCGTCGGTGTGGAGTTCGCGTCGATCTTCCAGCGCTTTGGCAGCCAGGTCACGCTGATCGAGTTGCTGCCGCGTCTCGTGCCGTTCGAGGACGAGGCCGTGTCAGCAGAGCTCGAGAAATCGTTCAAGAAACAGGGCATCACCATTCTGACCGGCACCAAGGTTGCGAAGGCGACGCCGAACGCCTCGGGCGTGACAATCGACGTGCAGGCGCCAGACAACAAATCGCAGGCGATCGCCGCCGATCTGCTGCTCGTCGCCACGGGACGCGGGCCCGTGACGACCGATCTTGGCGCAGAGACGCTCGGCGTAAAGATGGACCGCGGCTACATCGTGGTGGATGAGGTGTATCGCACGTCGGTGCCGCACGTGTCGGCCATCGGCGATGTCATTACCTTGGGGCAGGGATCGCATCCGCAGCTGGCCCACGTGTCATCGATGGAAGGCATCATCGTGGCCGAGCGGCTCGGCGGAAAGCAGGTGCAGCCGCTCAACTACGACCACGTTCCGGCATGTACGTACTGCGATCCGGAGATCGGCAGCGTCGGATTGACCGAGGCTGAAGCACGGGAGCGCGGTTACGACGTGCGAGTCGGGTCGTTTCCGTTTGGCGTGCTGGGACGCGCAAAAATGGCGGGGGAAACCGAGGGGTTCGTGAAGATCGTGGCCGAGCGGAGGTACGATGAGGTGTTGGGCGTGCACATGATCGGCCCGCGATCGACCGAGCTCGTCGCCGAAGCCGTCATGGCGCTCCGGCTCGAGTGCACGGTCGAAGAGCTGATCAAGACGATTCACGCGCACCCGACGTTCTCAGAGGCCGTTGGCGAGGCCGCGCATGCGACACATGGCGCGGCGATTCACCTCTGACTGTCGACGGCGGGTCTGAAGACCCGCCCTACATTGACGATGACTGAAGTCACGATGCCGCAGATGGGGGAATCGATCGCCGAGGGGACGATCGTTCGCTGGATCAAGAAGGTCGGCGACAAGGTCGACCGCGACGAGCCACTGTTCGAGATCTCGACCGACAAGGTCGACGCCGAGATTCCATCCCCCGCCGCCGGCGTGCTCAGCGAGATCAAGGTCAAGGAAGGCGAGACCGTGCCGGTCAATAGCGTGGTCGCTGTGATCGGCGAAGCCGGGACCGTCGCGGCGGCACCGCCCACCGCCGCGTCCCGCGCGCCCGAACGTCACCCGCCTCCACCCGCTCAGTCATCGCGAGGATCTGTCGTGGCGATCAGCGACGCGCCGCAAAAGCGGTCGAGCGCGTCGCCATCAGCCGCTCCGGCAAGCCCGCGGCAGGCTGCCGAGACGCACCCCGACGACAACCGCCGCGTGCGATCGTCGCCGCTCGTCCGCCGAATCGCGCGTGAGCACAATGTGGATGTTGCAGCCATTCCGGGTTCCGGGCTTGGCGGCCGCGTAACGAAGAACGACATTCTCGGACACGTCAGGAATCAGGAATCGGCGCCCGCACTCGCGCCTGATTCCTCAACCCTGTCGCCTGGCCCAGCCCTGATTCCTGATTCCCGAGTCCTGATTCCTACTCCAGCGGCCGCGCCACGGTCGCCGGTCGCTCAGGGCGACCGCGTAGAGCCGCTGTCGGTAATGCGCAAGAAGATCGCCGAGCACATGGTGCTCAGCCGGCGTACGTCTGCGCACGTCCACTCGGTTTTCCACGTGAACTTCTCGCCCGTCGATCGCATCCGTCAGCAGAAGAAAGCCGAGTACGAGCAGCGCGGTACGAAGCTTACCTACATGGCATTCATCACCCACGCGGTGATATCGGCCCTGCGCAAATTCCCAGTGGTCAACGCCTCGCTGGACGGAGACAACATCGTCTACAAGAAGGACATCAACATCGGTATCGCCGTTGCGCTCGAGGGCGGTCTCATCGTGCCGGTGATCAAGCACGCCGACGAGAAGAACCTGCTTGGGCTCAGTCGCTCGATTGCCGAACTCGCCGACCGCGCGCGCAGCAAACAGCTCAGGCCCGACGACGTGCAGGGCGGCACGTTCACCATCACCAATCCGGGTCAGTTCGGATCGCAGTTCGGGCTGCCGATCATCAATCAGCCGCAGGTAGCGATCCTGGGTGTCGGCACTATCGAAAAGCGAGCCGTCGTCGTCGACGATGCCATTGCGATCAGGACGATGGCGTATCTGACGTTGGGTTACGACCATCGTCTCATCGACGGCGCCACTGGCGATCAGTTCATGGCCGAGGTCAAGCAGCAGATCGAGCACTTCGACGTCAATCAGGTCTGATCGACGGATGCGTGATTTGGAAGTGCGGCGCCTCGGAGTGGTCGGCTACGAGGAGGCGCTTGCGTTGCAGCGGCGTCTTGTCGAAGAGCGCAGGGCCGAACGTGTTCCCGATCTGCTCCTGCTGCTGCAGCATCCGCCGGTCATCACGCTCGGCGTCAAAGGCGATGGCGGCCGAGCCAACATTGTTGCCACGCCGGAACGGCTCGAGGCGCTCGGCATCAGCATTCATGAGACCGGCCGCGGCGGCGACGTGACGTATCACGGACCGGGACAGATCGTCGGCTATCCGATCGTCGACCTGCGTCCCGATCGCTGCGACGTGCATCGCTATGTGCGCGATGTCGAGGAAGTGATGATCCGCGTGTGCGCCGACTACGGAGTCAGCGCGGGGCGGCTCAAAGGCCTCACCGGTGCGTGGGTCGGAGCCGACAAGATAGACGCTGCGAAGATCGGCGCCGTTGGCGTGCGCATCTCACGGTGGATCACGAGCCACGGCTTTGCGTTTAACGTCAGCACCGACCTCGACCACTTCCGCGTCATCGTTCCGTGTGGAATCAGCGACCGCGGTGTCACGTCGCTGGAGAAAGCGCTGGAGAACACATCAGGACGCCGCGTACCGCTCGCCGAGGTCGAAGATGCGCTGGTCCGCCGCTTCGCGGAGACGTTCGAGCGCCAGGTTACGAGTGATCTGCCTGTGCCGGCGACGGCGTAGCCCGCGACAGCAGCGCCTCGCCGACACCTCGTCCCACCACGCTGGCCACTTCGATCCGCACCTCCTTCCAGGTGACCACATCACCTTGCTGAGCGGGACGGCCGATCAGCAGCAGGACCAGACCGCTGATCGTCGTCACGCGATCGTGCTCGAGCGGCCAATCGAGCGTCTTGCTCACCTCGTCGAGGCGCACCGTGCCTCGGACTCGCACCCGGCCGTCGGGCTCCCTGACGATTGCCGCTCGCCCACGACCCTCCTCGATGTCGCCGATGACCTCCTCGAACAGATCCTCCATCGTCACGAGACCGGCGGTGCCGCCATGCTGATCCATCACGACCGCCATCTGCGCGCGATAGCGCCGCATCGCCGCGAGCACCTGATCGACCGGTGACGGTCCGGGCACGTATGGCACTTCCCTGGCATCGCGCGCGTCCACCGGCTGATTCGAGATGAGATGTCGGAGCACGTCCTTGATGTGCATGCTGCCGATGATGTGATCGAGGTCGCCGCTGTACACGGGGTAGCGCGTGTGCGCCTGCGAGCGCACGATCGCGCGCAGCTCGTCGGGCTCGCAGCCGACGGGAATGCCGGTCAACAGCACGCGCGGCACCATCGCTTCTCCCGCGGTGCGGTCGCCAAACTCGAACAGGTCGCGCAGGATCTGCCCGGCCTCGCCGTGCAGAAGCCCGCCTTCCTGGCTCTCCTGGACGATGTACTGCAGTTCCTCTGGCGTGTGATAGCGCTCTCCCTCCACCGCCTGACGTCGCACACCGAAGAGCCGCAGCAGACCGTTGGCGATCGCGTTGAGCGGAACGACCAGCGGCATGAGCACCCGCTCGAGAACCTCGATGAACGGCGACACATACAGCGCCGTCACCTGTGCGCTCTGCAGCGCAAGGGCTTTCGGCACCATCTCGCCGATGACGATGTGGAGATAGGTCAGCACCGCAACCGCCACGACGCTGGCGATCGTGTGCGCCGCGATCCACTGCGCGGCGCCGAGCGGTTCGAGGAGCGTCGCAATGTGGTCGGCGAGCCAGTGCTCTCCATACATTCCGAGCCCGAGGCTTGCTGCCGTGATGCCCACTTGCGTGGTGGCGATGTAGCGATCCTGCTGGCGAGGATTCTCGAGAATACGGAGCACGCGCATGGCCAGCCGGCTGCCCTGCGTAGCCTGGTGCTCGATGCTCGCCCGCGGCGCCCCGACGATCGCGAACTCGGCGGCGACGAACAGACCATTCACCAACACGAGCAGCACGATGATCGCGATTGGAATCAATACATCCATGTCACTCGCTCTTCGTGGCCTTCGTGTCCTTCGTGGCTTCGCTCGACGACGGCTGCACCGGTATGGCGATCACGGACTCGAGCACGCGGTTGGCGACGCGTTCGACCTCGAACTCGTAGCCATCGATCGTGACGCGCTCACCCGTGAGCGGAAGATGGCCGAGCGCCGCGGTGACCATTCCCCCGATCGTCGCCGCGTCGGTTTCCCACTTCGTGTTCAGTGCCGAGGCCGCATCGTCCACGCCCATGGCGCCGGGCAGACGGACGCGCCCATCGGGGAGCCGCTCCGCGATCGGATCGCCGCCTTTAAACTCGTCGCCGACCTGGCCCAGCAGCTCCGAAAGCACGTCCTCGAGTGTCAACAGTCCCGACGTTCCACCAGCCTCGTCGACGACGAGCGATTGATGCGATCGCCGCTCGCGCAGCTCGCGCAGCACGCGATCGGCGGTGATGCTTTCATGGACGCTGGGGACGGTGCGAATCAGATTGCCAAGCATGGCCTGGTTGCCCCGAGACACGTACCAGCGCACGAGGTCCTTGGTGTGCAGCACGCCGACGATGTTGTCGAGGCTCTCGCGATAGACGGGCAGTCGCGAGTACGGGCTCTGCGCCATGATGCCGATGGTCTCGTGCAGCGGCGTCGTGATATCGAGCGCCGCGATTCTCGTCCGCGGCACCATGAGCTGCTTCGCTTGTTTGAGGTTCAGCCGGAGCGCACGCTGCAGCCGACGATGTTCGTCGGGCTCGAGCAGTCCGCCGTCGCGGCTTTCGGCGATCAGCAGCTCGATCTCCTCGGGGGCGTGAATGTGCCGGTGCGTGGGGAGCGGCGCGCCAAGCAGACGGAGGAGCCATCCGCCGGTGTTGTTCAACACGATGCTGAACGGCCGGTAGATCCACAGCGATCCCAGCATCGGGATCGACGTGTAGAGCGCGACCTGTACGGGGTACTGAAGCGCCAGCGACTTCGGCATGAACTCCCCGAACACAGCCTGAGCCACGGTGAGCGTCAGCAGCACGACGACCGCAGATGTGGACTGCGCCGCGAGTTCTTGCAGTCCACCGAGTTGCGCGAACATCGGCGCCAGCCAGACCGCAAATGTCGACTGCGCATAGGCACCGAGCACGAGGCTCGACACCGTGATGCCGATCTGCGAGGCGGCGAGGTAGCGGTTGAGCGCTGCGGGTGACTGCAAGACAGGCATCAGCCACGCCGCCAGCGGATTCCCGTCCGCGGCAAGTTGTTGGATTCGGCTCCGCCTGACGCTGACCGCCGCGAACTCGGCAGCGACGTACAGCGCGTTGATCAGGATGAGGGCGCAGACGACGACGATGGCCGCAAGGACCATTGAGAGGCCCAGTACTTAGCATCGATTTCACCTGGGGGCACAAGTTGTTCGGGCACAGCGACTTCGGCTCATAAGCTCGGCCATGGGAATAAGACCGAAATGGTCGGTGTTCTCTCCTGCAGAGGATGATCATGGAGAGGACCCAGGACCGACTGCTCGTCAGCCGCTTGCAGGCAGGCGATCAGAGCGCCGTTCAGGAATTGGCCGATACGTATGGCCCGCGGATTCTGCAGCTGGCTATGCGCCACATGAGGAATCGCGAGGACGCTGAAGAGGTGACCCAGGACGTCCTCCTGAAGGTGCACCAGAAGATCGGTCTCTTCAGGGGCGACGCCGCGCTGTCGTCCTGGATCTATCGGATCACGTTCAACACCGCGATGTCGCGGCTGCGGCACGAACGCAGCGCGCGGCTGGCGTCGGAAGAGCGCGACCGCGCATTGGCGCGCATCGAAAGTGGCGACGACCTGCGACCGGCGCCGCGCGAGGCCGCGGATTGGTCGCACATGCCCGATGAAGAGCTGCTCCGCGTGCAGCTCCGCGATGCGTTCGATGCGGCCGTTGCCGATCTACCGGAGATCTATCGCGTGCCGGTCGTGCTGCGCGATATCCAGGGATTGACCACCGAGGAAGCGAGCAGCCGTTTGAAGGTGAAGGATCAAACCTTGAAGTCGCGGCTGCATCGTGGTCGTCTGCTGCTGCGTGAGCGACTGCAGGCGTTCAAGGACGGTCTCACTCTGCATCGTCCAACGCCAGCGTTCGGGTAACCCCTATCTGAATTCCGGGCGTGTCGGGCGTTCAGCGATCTGAGCCGCGAGTTCCAGCGCCAGCGTCGCCACGCGCTTGGTACCGACTGAATCGATCTTGTCCCAGTCGTCGGTCGGTCGATGGTAGTCGGCGTGGAAGCCGGTGAAGAAGTTGATCGCCGGCACACGCCGCACCGCGAAGTTGAAATCGTCGCTGCGTCCGGCGCCGGGACCCTGTCGTTCGATCGTGAGTCCGTCGCCCATCGCTTGTGCAGCGGCTTTGAGGTTGGACTCCATCGAGGGTGATACCTCGATGCCGCTGATGTCGACGGCGCCGCGCGCGCGACCCACCATATCGAGGTTGAGCATCGCGATGGTGTCGGACATCGGTATCACCGGGTGCTCGGCGTAGTAGGCGGATCCCAGGAGTCCGCGTTCTTCCCCTGCAAACGCGACGAAGACGAGCGTACGCGGAAAGCGCCCGCGCTGCCCGGTGGCGACGCGCGCGATCTCGATAATCGAAGCGGTGCCCGAGGCGTTGTCGTCGGCGCCGTTGTGGATTTCACCGGTTCGCTCCGGTGACATCGACAGATGGCCGCCGAGACCCACGTGATCGTAGTGCGCACCGATCACGATTGCTTCCTTCGCTCGCGCCGGATCGCTGCCCGCGAGCACGCCAATCACGTTGCGAACCGTACGGCGGTTCTTCGAGAGCTGCTCGGTGTAATCGACCGTCGCGCCGCGCAGCACTTCCGATCGCGGCACCAGGTCCATGTCGATCAAGCGCGCCGCGGCGTCGAGGCGCCATGCGTCGAGGAACGGCTGCAGCTCGTCTCGCCGCACCCGCAGCACGGGAAAGCCGACATCCTCGGCATCGGGATCGCCGTTGAACACTTTGTACGGCGCTTCATCGATGCGATGCGACGGATCGGACACCACGAACAATGCTCGCGCACCCTTGCTGCGCGCGAGAGCCGCCTTGGCCTCCAGCGTGGTCTGCGGCATCGGACGCACGCCGTTGAGACGGCTGTTCGTGTCGTGCTCCTGCGGCTCGTGGCTGAAGATGAGGACGGCTTTGTCCTTCACGTCCACGCGGCTGTAGTCGTCGTATCCGATCTCGGGTATCGCAATGCCGTAGCCGGCGAAGACGAGCGGCAGGTGCTGCAGCTGCGCCGACGGCGACTTGTCGCTTCCGGGTGCGGAGAGCGGGTAGTAGCTCGTGCCGAGCACGAAGCTGACTTTCTTGCCCTGATACTCGAACGAGAGCGCGTTGCCTTTTCCGACGGTGAGCCCCGCGATCAACTCGAACGGTTGGAACCAGCCATCGTCCTCTCCGGGAGCGAGGCCTGCGGCCTTGAACTGCTGCGCCACGTAATCGCCGGCGCGTTCGAGTCCCTCGGTGCCGTTGCCGCGGCCTTTGAGATCGTCGGAGGCCAGGAACTTGATGTGCCCGAGCAAGACGTCGGAGTCGATGCCGGGATCGCCCCCCGCCGCGGCGGCCGCGAGCGCAAGCACGAGGGCAATCAGCAGCTTTCGCATCAATCGATCCTATCGCGATCCTGAGTGCAGAAGGATGATTGCAGAATGCTGATTCACTGCTCGAGTGCTGATTGAAGAGTGCTGAATACTGTTCAATTCGGCAGTATTCAGCATTCCAAACTCCGCATTGAAACAATGAATCCACATTCTGCAATCTGCAGTCTGCAGTGCACGACTCTCATCAGGCGAGCGCCGTCTCGACTTTCACGCGCTCGCGTGTGTTCAGCGTCGGCACCCGAGTCTGCACGATTCCCGAGGTGGACAACACAGCCGGAAGCGTGCCCACTCGGCCTTTCACGCCGAACTCCCCACCCAGTACCGTGAGCACGCAGCAGGCCCGCCGCGACGACCCGATCAGGGCGTCGACCACCCGGGCCGCCGCTGCCCCCAGCGCGAACGGACCCGGCGGCCAGAGTCGGGCCACGCGCGCGTCGATGCGCGTGAGCTGCACCTGCGTCAGCACCTGCTCGAGCGCGTAGCCGCCAATCGACGCATCGCTCCATGGCACGACGAATCCAGCCGGAGGGGCACCGAGCATCGTCAGGCTGACTTCAGCAGAAGAGCATCCTGCCTCCATCGCGACAATCGCTCGCGCCGCTGCGGCGAGAGCCTCGGGCGCCGATCCGATCAGACGCTCGCGCCTCAGCCCGGCCTCTCGCGCGGCGAGTTGCAGCGCACCAGCCTGTGCGCTGCCGGCGCAGACGAGCGGCGCAGTTCCGAGATACGGCATGAGGCGCTGAATCAACGCGAGCGCTTCGTCGCCCTGCCACTCGGACGATGGTCGTCCGGCGCGGTCGGCGATCACGCACACATCGCAGCCCGTGACTCGGCTGAGATCGGCGGTGCCCTCGAGGCGAGTATGAAATCGGCTGATGGCTCCCGCCTGCTGGATGTCCAGCGCCTTGCCCGAGGCGACGCCGGCCGCATCGTCGACGATCAGCACGCGCGCAACCCGCTCGCTGCGTGCCAGCGCATCGGCGACGGCGCCGCCCAGTTCTCCGGCGCCGATGATGCACACGGTCCGTGACATGTGGTGCAGTATTCTAGTTCGTCACAATGGCACTCACAGGGAAGGTCGCATTCATCACCGGCGGCTCGCGTGGAATCGGTCTCGCGACGGCGAAGGCATTTGTCGCCGAGGGCGCGTCCGTGGCGATCATCGGCACCGATCAGTCATCTCTCGATGCCGCCGCCGCTGAACTTGGCAGCGCGGCGTTTGCCCTGCGCGCCGACGTCCGGCGCTACGAAGACGTGGAGCGTGCGATTGCCGCGGCCGTTTCGCGCTTCGGTCGTCTCGACGTGCTGGTGAACAACGCCGGCGTCGGCGTCTATCGTCCCGTTGCCGACATGACGATCGATGAGTGGCATCGCGTATTCGACACCAACGTGAGCGGAGTGTTCTACTGCTGCCACGCGGCGCTTCCGCACTTGAAAACGCACGCCGGCTGGATCATCAACATCGGCAGCCTGTCGAGCACCGGCCCATTCGCCAATGGCGCGGCGTACTGCGCCTCGAAAGCCGCCGTCGACACGTTCAGCAACGCGCTCATGCAGGAGGTGCGCTACGACGGCGTGCGCGTGGCGTGCGTGCTCCCAGGGTCGGTCAACACCGGCTTCGGTGGCCGTGCGAACACGAAGTCGGAATGGTCGCTGCAGCCCGACGACGTTGCCGAGGCGATCGTCGATCTGGTGGCGCATCCGCCGCGCAGCATGCCGAGTCGAGTGGAAATCCGCCCGGCCCAACCGAAGAAATCGTAGATGCTCTGAATGTCTGCATTCGAGAAGCATCACGACGAGTTGGAGAAGCACGAGCTGATGATGGGGCGCACGCGCGGACGCCTCGCCGTCGCGCTCGATCTGCTCACCGATGCGCTGGCCATGGTCGGTCAGCACGGCGTGTACTGTCAGAGCGCGCGCACTCCCGGACGTCCGACGATGGACATTGCGATGGTGCTGGAGCAGATCGGCGACGCGAAGGAGCTGCTGCAGAGTGTGATCGAGGGCGAACGATCGTGAGCCCCTCGACTCCGCTCGGGACGGGTGGTAGCCCGGGATCGCTGGGAACGATTGCCCACTACAACCTGCTCGAACAACTGGAGCCAGCCGGGCCAGGCGATCTCTATCGAGCGCGCGACACAGCGAAAGGTCGAACGGTGGCCGTGCGGCTGCTTCCGGCCGACTTCACAACGGATCGCCAGAAGCTGATCGACATGGCGCGGGCACTCACGGTGCTCTCCCATCCGAACGTGACCACGCTCTTCGACGTCGGCGAGCACGAGGGCCGCGTGTTTCTCGCGTTCGAATTCCAGAAGGGGCAATCGCTGCGAGCGGAGGCAGCGGGACGTCCGATGAACGTGCGGCGCGCCGTCGAGATCGCCATTCAGATTGCCGACGCCGTCGCTGACGCGCACTCGCAAGGGTTCGTGCACGGCGGCCTCAGCCCCGACTCGATCGTGATCAGCGCCAAGGGGCGCGCGAAGATCCCGGCCTTCGAGCTGGCGGCGCACGGCGGGTTCGAGCACGACGGTCGCGATGCGCGCCTTCGCGACTACGACTCTCCCGAAGAAGCGCAGGGCCACGCGCCCGACGATCGCTCCGACATCTACTCGGTGGGCGCAATTCTCTACGAGATGCTGACGACGCGCCGGCCGCTGCATCGCGGCGCATCGGCGCCGAGCGGATCGAATCCGAAGGTGCCGAAGGAAATCGATGCGGTCGTTCTCAAGGCACTGGCGCCGAATCCCGAGTCGCGGTATCAGAGCGCGGTGAGCTTCGCCGGCGAGCTGCGGGCGTCGCTGGCGGTGCTCGATGCGCTCGACGTTGCCGGCGAGGAAGAGGAGCTCGTTCAGAAACAGTCGAAAACTGTTGGACGTGTGGCGGTGATGGCGGCGGTGATGATCCTGATAGCGGCGGCGCTGGTGTTTTGGTTCATGCGCTCGTGAGGATGTCGCCAAGCCGCATCGCAAACGCCGATCGCGCCAGCACATCGTCGACACCCGCGTCGCGTGCCGCGGCAATCGTGGCCGAGTCGACGTGGGACACGTAGCCGAGCGTCTTGACGCGCCGCAGTGACGCGTCGGCCTTGATGGCTCTTATGGACTCCATCGGCGATAGCTTGGCGCTGTTCAGATCGAAGATGACGAGCGACGGCTGCTTGTCGCGTACGGTGTCGACGATTCGATCGGCCGAGCGCTCGAAATACAGCTCGACGCCGAGCTGCTTGGCGGCCTCCTTGATCTTGATCGAGAAGAGCAGGTCGTCAATCGCGCAGACAATCATAGGAATCAGGAATCAGGAATCAGGAATCAGGCCCAAGGGCTGTCTAGTCGTCAGGGCTGAGGCCTGGCCCAGCTCTGAGGCCTGAGGCCTGGGCCCTGAGGCCTCATAGAATACAGCGCATGATCATCGAAGTCCGTGCCGTGCCGCCCTTCGACAAGAACGGCTTCGTCCTCGGCTGCGAGCGGACGCGCGAAGCGGTGATCGTCGATCCAGGCGATGAGGTGGGCGAGCTGATCGGCGCCGTGCGAGACTTCGAGCTGGATGTGCGCTACATCCTGCTCACACACGCGCACCTCGACCACATCACCGGCGTCGGCACCGCGAAGGAGACCTACGACGCGCCGGTCTACCTTCACAAGGACGATCTGTTTCTCTACGACGGCCTCGTGCAGCAGGGCGCGATGTTCGGCTTCAAGGTGCAGCCGGCGCCGCCCGTCGACGTGTTCTACGACGGCTCGCCGATCGACTTCGGCGACTACGAGGTGCGCGTGCATCACACGCCGGGTCACTGTCCGGGCGGGGTGTGCCTGCAAGTGGGCACGAAGGGTACGCAGGGCAACGACCTCTTTGTCGGCGACACGCTGTTCGCGGGATCGATCGGGCGATCGGATCTGCCCGGCGGCAATCACGACGTGCTGATGCAGTCGATCACGCGCGTGCTGTTTCCGCTTGGCGACGAGGCCATCGTGCATCCGGGTCACGGACCGGACACGACAATCAAACGCGAGCGCACGACCAATCCGTTCGTCCTCGACTATCTTGCTCGCTAGCGCCCGTCTCGCACATGCGCGAGGCGACGCTGAGCGCCCGCACTTGCCGAGCGCGAGCGAGGCCCCGCACATCGCGAGCGCAAGCGAGTCCCCGCACGTGCCGCGCAAAGCGCGGCCCGCACCTGCGAGGCGAAGCCGAGCAGCTATTCCTCCTTCAGCACCAGAATCTCCACTCGCCCCACTTTGAGGGTGTCGCCTGGGGCGACGCGTGCGGTCTCGACGCGCGTGCCGTTGACGAACGTGCCGTTCGTGCTCTCCAGGTCCTTCACTTCGAGCGCGCCGTCGGGCAGCACCGTCAGTCGGCAGTGCACACGTGAGATCAGCGCGGCATCGACGATGAAGTCGGCGCCGGTGGCGCGGCCGATGGTCTTTGGCTCGCCGGGCAGCAGCCGGAATACCCGTTCGTCCACGCCTTCGGTGTTGGTTCTCAGAATCCACATAGCAGCGGGCGCGGCAACTTTTGGCTGGCTTTGTTCGTCAACACCCACGTTGGCGGTTTGCACCGCCTCGCAGGTCGCCTACATGAAGACATCGAAAAAACTCACATTGATTGGAGCGGGCGCCGTCGTGCTGCTCGTAGGTGCCTGGGGATTCTCGACCTTGAGCGGCGCTTCCACCACCATCGACCCCTCCAAGATCGCCATCGTCGAGCGAGGCACGATGGTTCGCTCGGTGGTCGCCACAGGCAAGGTCGAACCGATTACCAAAGTCGAGATCAAGTCAAAGGCCAACGGCATCATCGAGCGGCTGCTGACGGAAGTCGATCAAATCGTTCAATCGGGCCAGGTGCTCGCCGAGCTCGACAAGGAGAATCTTACCGCACGCCTTCGCGAGGCCCGCGCCAACCTGCAGGCGGCCGAAGCGGCGCGTGAAGCGGCGGTGGCACAGCTGAAGAAAAACGAGATCGAGGCCGAGTCGCCCGACGTCGAGCTCGCGCGCCGCAACTCGAGTCGGGCGAAGCAGCTGTTCGAGCAGAAGCTCGTGTCGCAGTCACAGCTGGACGAAGCGACCAGCGGGCTCGAGCAGGCCGAGAATCGGAAGCGTGCCGCCGGAGGTCAACTCGTCATCGCACGGGCCAAGGTCGTTGAGGCAACGGCGAATGTGGCGCAGGCCCGCGCCAACGTCGAGCGCACCGAAGAGGAGCTGGCCAACGCCACGATCAAGGCGCCCATTCGCGCCACTGTGCTCACACGCGACGTCGAAGTCGGCAGCCCGGTGTCGTCGATCCTGAACCTGGGAGCGAACGCCACGCTGGTGATGACGCTTGGCGATATCGAAAGGGTGTTCGTACGCGGCAAGGTCGATGAAGCCGACATCGGCCGCGTGCGGTTGAATCAGGCCGCTCGGATTACGACCGAGAGCTTCCCCGATCGCGTGTTCGAAGGCCGCGTCACGCAGATCTCACCGATTGGTGTCGACAAGGACAACGTCACTACGTTCGAGGTGAAAGTCTCGATCGACAACCCGGGCAAAGAGCTCAAGGCCAACATGACGGCGAACGCCGAGATCATCCTCGAGCAGCTGCACGACTCGCTGCTCGTGCCCGAAGCGGCAATCGTGTACGACCCGCAACGACACGCGTTCGTCGATCTCGCCGACCCCTCATCGAAGACTGGCCGGCGCCGCGTCCCCGTGAAGGTGGGCGTCGGCAATGGCACGAAAGTCCAGATCGTCAACGGCGTGAAGGCCGGCGACAAGGTCGTCCTCCCCGGATAACTCCATGCGCGACGTGCTCGTGCAGGTGTTCGCCAACCTGCGCGCCAACAAGCTTCGCAGTTTCCTCACGATGTTCGGGATCCTCTGGGGCGTGATCTCGGTGGTCGTGCTCTCGGCCACCGGCGAAGGATTCCAGCGCGGAAATCAGCACGTGCTCGAGGAGCTCGGCAAGAACATCGGCATCGTGTGGGGCGGCCGCACGTCAATGCACGCGGGCGGCGAGCGCGCGGGTCGCGCAATCCTGCTCACCCTGGATGATGCGCGGGCCCTGGCGCGCGAGTCGAGCATGATCGCAGTTGTCAGTCCCGAGCTGCAGCGCTTCGGGATGACAGCGAAAAGTGACTTCAACTCCGCCCGGCCCGCCGTCAGCGGTGTCGAGCCGCAGTATCAGGACATCAGGACCATCGACATCGAGCACGGGCGCGCCTTCCGCTTCACCGACGAAGAGCGGGCGCTGCGAGTCGCGATCGTCGGCGCCGACACGGCCGCGCAGCTGTTCGGGTCACGCGACAGCATCGGTCAGACGATCTCGCTGAACGGGCTCCCCTACACGGTGATCGGCAAGATCCGCAAGAAGGATCAGGACAGCAACTACAGCGGTCCCGACAACGACAAGATCTTCATCCCGTTCTCGTCGATGGCGCGTGATTTTCCCAGGGTGGGCGTGGCGCCCGGTGTGGTCTCGAACCTGATTGTGTCGCCGCACCAGTTTGTCGTGGACCGCCTGCCCGGCGTGCTCAACCACCGGACCGGTCGCATCGAGGATGTCGACTGGCCGCTCGAGCGGGAGGTGCGGCGGATTCTCGCGCCGCGCCACCGCTTCGATCCCGGCGATCGCAATGCGGTGGCGATGTGGGACACGACGCTGGAGACGCTGATGTTCGGGCGCATGGTGCAAACCATGAAGGATTTCTTCAGCCTGGTCGGCTTCGTCACGTTGGCGCTCGGCGGACTCGGGGTGATGAACATCATGCTCGTCGCGGTACGTGAGCGGACGCGGGAGATCGGCGTCCGCAAAGCGCTCGGCGCGACCACGCGGCAGATTCAGAAGCAGTTCTTCCTCGAGGGCTTCCTGTTGACGATGATCAGCGGGGCAATCGGATTCGCGGTTGCGCTGTTGTTGTGCGCCGCGGTGAACACGCTGCCGATGCCGCCGCGCTTCCAGGGCATGATCCTCACCTGGCAGGCCGGCGCCATCGCGGTGGCCGTCCTCACCCTCGTCGGCGTGTTCACGTCGACCTATCCTGCGCGACGCGCGGCGCTCCTGCCGCCTGTTGAGGCGCTCAGGTTTGAGGTATGAGCGCCACGTCAACTCCCAACGCCACAACTCCCAACTCCCAAGCGCTTGGGAGTTGGCGTTTTGGGAGTTGGGAGTTTGGCCGCTTTCGTCAGGTATCGAAGGACATCATTCGGGAGGCGGCCACCGGTCTCCTGCGCAATCGCGTTCGCGCCGGCCTGTCGATGCTCGGCATCTCCTGGGGCATTGTCTCGGTGGTGATGCTGCTGGCCTATGGCGAAGGCTTCAATCAGGCGATCCTGCGCGGCTTCAAGGGCGCGTTCGGCGATGGCGTCACGGTCATGTTCGCCGGACAAACCAGTATGCAGGCCGGCGGCGAGCGGGCAGGCAAAGCGGTGCGGCTGCGCATGGCCGACGCCGAGGCGGTGGGCGAGCTGCCGCTGATCAAAGCCTGGAGCCCCGAGTTCATGACCGACGTGAACGTCGTGTCCGGCGCCAAGCAGGCGACCTATCGCGCCCGTGCGGTGGCGCCTTCGTACGGAGCAATGCGATCGGAGATCCCCGCGGCTGGACGATTCCTCGATGCCGACGATGTGCGGCTACAACGGCATGCGGTGTTTCTCGGCAGCGAGGTCGCGCTCAAACTGTTTGGCACGTCGCCGGCGGTTGGCGAAACCGTTCGCCTCAACGGCATGGCGTTCACCGTCGTGGGTGTAGGCAAGGAAAAGATTCAACTGTCCAACTACGGGCGTCCGGACAAGGAGAGCGTGTTCATTCCGTACACGACCGCCGGGCAGTTGTACAACACCGAATACCTGAGCGTGTTCGTTTACCAGGCGATGGATCCGACGCTCGACGGCAAGACCACCGGGCAGGTCAAAGAGGTGCTCGGCAAACGTCTGCGCTTCAATCCGAAGGATGAGCGGGCGGTACGAACGTTCGGCTCGGCGGAGTCGCAGAAGATCACCGCCGGCATCGTGCTCGGATTGAAGCTGGTGCTCTCGTTCATTGGCGTGTTGACGCTCGCGATCGGGGGCGTTGGCGTGATGAACATCATGTTCGTGTCGGTGACCGAGCGCACGCGCGAGATCGGATTGCGCAAATCGCTCGGCGCGCGGCGCAGCGCCATCCTGTGGCAGTTTCTCCTCGAGGGGCTGGCGACGACGTTTGCGGGCGGCGTTGCCGGTGTGCTCGTCTCGTACTTGCTCGTCTGGCTGACGAGTCCGCGGCCGTTTCTCTCGGAGCTGCTCGACGACACCACGGGCAGCGGCGACATCCACCTGATTCTGTCGTTCGAGCTGGTCGGCATCTGCGCCGCCATCCTCGTCGTCGTCGGTCTGGTCAGCGCGTTCGTGCCGGCGCTCCGCGCGTCGCGCATGGACCCAATCGAAGCACTGCGCTACGAATAGAGGTCGGTGCGATCG
>Ga0075433_10000308_pt1 | contig 29595 bp, 29 predicted proteins | sample RhiMethybrSRZTD2_FD_75299 | JGI IMG/M metagenome (GOLD analysis project Ga0075433, IMG submission 75299) | Populus rhizosphere microbial communities from Tennessee, USA - Rhizosphere MetaG P. TD hybrid SRZTD2 | ecosystem: Host-associated > Plants > Roots > Rhizosphere > Soil | place: USA... | reverse complement strand
GTCGAGACGACAGCCGTCAGCATGGCGATGTAGGCGATCAACCCCGGCACGAGGAAGAGCGTGCTGCGCAGCTCTGGGTTGTAGAACACACGCGGCTCGACGGTGAGCAGCGGTCCGGCCGGCGATCCAAGCCGGGCCTGCACTTCGTACTGCGCGGAAAAGGCGCCGACGAGACCGGTGGCGTAGCCGACGACGGTCGTCGCGGTGTTGGCGTTGTCGCCGTTGACGATGAACTGCACGCTGGTCGGCCGGCCGGCGCCGACATCAGCACCGAAGCGCGCCGGAATCACCAGCACTGCGCGGGCGAGGTTGCGATCGACGACACGCGAGATCGCGGCCTCATCGAGAACTTCGTCGTAGAGATCGAAGTAGCCGGAATTCACGAACGCAGAGATGATCTCTCGGCTGGCGGTACTGCGATCGTTGTCCTGCACGGCGATCCGAACGTGGCGGATATCGAAATTGAGTGCGTATCCGTACACGAGCAAGAAGAACGCCGGCACGAAGAGCAGGATGAGGAGCGTGCGGCGATCGCGGACGATCTGGCGCATCTCCTTTCGAGCGACGGCGATGGTCTTCCAGACAGAGATCATGCCGCGGTCCTTTCAGCGACGTCGAGGAACACGTCTTCGAGCGACGGCTCGACACGACCGCACGACGTCACCTCGATGCCGCCTTGCGTCAGACGCCTGCCGATCGAATCGGGGGTGGTATCTGCCGACTTGAGTACGGCGTGCACCGCTGTACCGAAGATGCTCGTCTTCTCGACCTCGGGCATGGCATCGAGTGCGCGCATCGCATCGACGGCGTCAGGCGTGCGGATCTCGAGGATCGGGCGCAAGGCGAACGCCGCCTTCAGCTCTTGCACCGTTCCGTGCGCGGCGAGACGCCCCGCTTGAATGATCGCGATGCGATGGCAGTGCTCGGCCTCATCGAGATAGTGCGTCGTCACCAGCACGGCGACCCCGCGCTGCGACAGGTCGTCGATCAGACGCCAGAACTGCCGACGTGAGAGTGGATCGACGCCTCCGGTCGGCTCGTCGAGGAAGACGATCGGCGGTTCGTGGAGAACGGCGCACCCGAGCGCCAGACGCTGACGCCAGCCGCCCGAGAGCTCGCCGGTAAGCGTGCGCTCCCGCCCCCGCAATCCCGCCATATCGAGCACGAAGTCGCGGCGCGCCGCGAGCCGATCGGCGTCGAGGCCGTAGATGCCGCCAAAGAACGTGATGTTTTGATCGACGGTCAGCTTCTCGTAGAGAGAAAACTTCTGCGACATGTAGCCGATTCGTCGCTTGACCGCTTCGGGATCTTTGGCGACGTCGATACCACCGACGATGGCCGTGCCTGATGTCGGCTTCAGCAGTCCGCAGAGCATGCGGATCGTGGTCGATTTGCCGGCACCGTTGCTGCCGAGAAACCCAAATACTTCGCCGGCACGCACCTGGAACGACACGTCGTTGACGGCGACGAACGCGCCGAATCGGCGTGTCAGATGCCGCGCCTCGATAGCAATCTGATCGGTCATCGTCCGACGGCTCTCGCCAGACGTGCTTCGGCCACGCGAAGATTGGCAAGTGCGCGAGTGCGATCGAGCTCGGCTTGCAGCAACGCGAACTCCGCGTCCTGCACTTCGATCTGCGGGATGACGCCGGCGCGATAACGCTCCGACACGACGCGCCGCGCTTCTGCGGCCGCTCGCACAGCGTCGGCGGCGGCTGTAATTGCCGCGCGGCCCGATTCAACGTCGAGCGCGCGCTGCCGCACTTCGACAGGCAGCACCGAATCGAACTCGGCGAGCCGCTGACGTGCCGCCTCCGCGCCGCCGGCGGCTTGCGCCACGTTGGCCGCAGTGCGCCCGCCGTCCCACAACGGCCAGCGCACGTTGATGCCGGCGTCCCAGGAGTCGTCCCAGCGATCGGCGCGCGGAAAGATCTTTGGGTTGGGCCGCGCGTAGTCGACGCCACCCGCGATCGCGAGCGTCGGCCGTCGGCCTGCCGCGGCAGCGCTGCGCAGCTGGTCGGCCGCCTCGACGCGATTTTCGAGCGCGCGACGCTCCTGACGCGACGCGCGCGCCTGGGCAATCAGTGGATCGACGACAATCGCACTGTCGCCGGGACTGTCGAGCGCGCCAACCGGATCGACACCCTGTCCTGGGTCGAGCCCCACTAGGCGCGCGAGCTCCGCCGAGGACACGTCGCGCTGATTGCGCGCTTCGATGGCCAGCATTCGGGCGCGCGATTCCTGCGCCTCGGCTGAGGCGATCTCGTTCGGCGGAACCAGGCCGGCATCGAAACGCTGCTTCACATCGGCAAGGTGCGCCTGCGATCGCGAAATCCCCTGCTCGAGCACGTCGACCGATGCGCGTGCGGTGACGACCGCCCAGAATGCCCGGGCCACTTCGAGTCGCAGATCCGATTGCGCGACGGCGACATCGGCGCCAGCGGCCGTCGCCTCCGCTCGTGCTGCGCGTTCGAGCGCATTGGTCTGCCCGCCGTTGTAGATCGGCCACTGGAGATCGAGGCGCGAGTGGTAGTTGTCGGGCACGTCGGGATACAACACGCGCGGAGCGCCGGTTGGACTGGGAACACTGAACTCGAGCACGTGATTGGTGCGGGTGTAACCGCCGACGACCGACACGGTCGGCATGTCGGCCGACGTGCGCACGTCGATCGTCGCTTTGGCCGCCGCCTCTCTGGCGCGCGCCTCAGCAATGCGATGACTCGTGGCGAGCGCACGCGTCTGCGCCTCGTCCACGGTGAGACGCACGACCGGCGCATCCTGGGCCGCCGCCACTCGAGCAATTGATTCGCAGGTCGCGAGCATCGCGGCAATGCGTAGACTACGACTCAGCACGCGATTCCTCCCTCTCGGCCGACAGTTGCGCGATGAACACGTCCTCGAGCGACGGCTGGATGCGACGCACTGAAACCCCCGCCAACGGGGTCGCCTTCAACTCGCGCGTGAAGCGCTCTTCCATTGCCTGCTGGTCGCCTCCGAGCGTCACGTGCATCCGTTCGCCGAACACCTGCACGTCGGCAACTCCAGGCAGACGGCGAACGATGTCGGCATCTTCTCGGCCGTGCGCGACGATCTCGAGCATCCGTCCACGAATGAGCGTTCGCAGACGCGCGGGCTCGTCGATCGCGAGCGCGCGGCCCTCGTGCACGAGCGCCACGCGTGTGCATCGCTCGGCCTCGTCGAGATACGGTGTCGACATCAGGATGGTGATGCCCTGCGCCAGGAACTCGGAGAGCAGCTTCCAGAATTCGCGGCGCGACACGGGATCGACGCCGGTCGTCGGTTCGTCGAGCAGGATCAATGCCGGCTCGTGGACCAGCGTGCAGGCAAGAGCGAGCTTCTGCTTCATGCCACCCGACAGTCGATCGGCGAGCCGACTGCGAAACGGTGTCAGCTGCGTCATCGAGAGCAGTTGATCGCGCCGCCGCGCGTAGTCGCGAACGCCGTGGACTTCGGCGAAGAACGCGATGTTCTCGTCGATGGTCAGATCGCCGTAGAGGCTAAAGCGCTGCGAGAGATAGCCAACGCGTTCGGTGAGCTGACGATGATCGGCAAGCGGATTGAGGCCGAGCACGCGAATCTCGCCGGCGTCGGGATGGAGCAGGCCGCACATCAGCCTGATCGCCGTCGTCTTGCCTGCACCGTCGGGGCCGATCACACCAAACATCTCGCCGGTTCGAACCTCGAGGCTGAGGCCGGCGAGCGCCTCGGCCGCGCCGTAGCGCTTCACGACGGCGTGAAACGCGATCGCGGTGCCTTCTGTGTTCATTGCAGACCCAGATCGGCATCGACCGGCATGCCCGACTTCAACACGCCCGCTTTGTTGTCGACACTCACCTTGATTCGGTACACGAGCTTCGACCGTTCTTCTGCGGTCTGCACGTTACGCGGCGTGAACTCGGCTTTCGGCGACACGAACGTCACCGTTCCGTTCAGCGCCTGCCCGCCGGCATCAGTCCGCACCGTTGCCGACTGCCCCAGCTTCACTCGCGGGATCACCGGCTCGGGCACGAACAGGTTGGCCCATGCGTGATCGAGATCGGTGATGACGACGAGCGGCGTCCCGCGCGCAACGATCTCGCCGGCGTCGACGAGCTTCTGCGTCACGACGCCGGCGACCGGCGCGACCACCGAGCCGTCGCGAACCGATTTTTCGAGAATCGCGATCTGCGCGTCCGCCCCTGCGACACGCGCGCGCGCGGCGTCGATCTCTTCGGGCCGCGATCCCTTCTGCAGGCGCAGCAGCGCTTCGCGGGCCGCGCGCTCGCGCTCCTTGGCGCCGCGCGTTCGCTCGATCGCCACATCGACTCTGGCCTTGGCATCGTCGCGCTGCTTGACCGATCCGGCGTTGGCCTTGAGCAGCGTCTCGAAGCGATCGAGATCGAGCTGTCCCGATTTCCATTCGGCTTCGTTGGTCGTGACGTCGGCCTGTGCCGCGTCCACTTGCGCTTGCGCCTGCCGGATGTCTTCGGTGCGCGATCCCGCCTCGAGCAGACGGAGCTGCGCGGCGGCCGCCGCGCGATCGGCTCTGGCGCGCTGGATCTGCAGCTCGGCGTCGCGCGTGTCGAGGACGGCAATGACGTCGCCCGGCATCAGACGCGCCCCCTCGTCCACTTTCAGCGCGACGATGCGGCCCCCGACTTCCGCAGCCACCTGCACCTCGGTGGCCTCGACGTGGCCGGAGACGCGAATCGAATTCTCGGGCGGCTTCGGGGTGCAGCCGCTGGCGACGATCGAGGCGATCACGAGCACGCGCAATCTCGTCATGATGTCTTCCGAAGCATGCCCCGCACGGAGGCCTGCATGTGGTGGATGAACTGATCGAGCGCGCGCGGCGCGGCCAGGCCTTTCGCGATCTTCGAGCTGGCGATCACGCGCTGGCGAACGAAGAAGATGAGAATCGGCGGCATGATGGTGAGATGCGAGAGCAGGGGATCGACGGCGCGGAACGCGCCCTCGCGCTGGCCCTGCACGATGATGTCCTTCACGGCGCCGAACACGTCGTTCATCAAGGTGAAGATCCGAGCGTCGAAGTGCGGCGCGCCGGCGGCGATCTCGCGCAGCATGATGGGCGGAAACCATGGGCGTGCGGCCGCTTCTTCGACCAGCGTTTCGATCCAGCGATCGAGCTTCGCTTCGGCACTGCCGGGGCCGTCGGCGATGGCGCGAGCGCGGGTGCTGACGGTGCCCACCATGTCGCGCACGACGGCGAGGTAGAGGTCGCGCTTGCTGCCGAAGTGGTAGTAGAGCATCGCCTTGTTGAGGCGGGCGCGGGCGGCGATGCGGTCGGTGCCGGCGGCGTCGTAGCCGCGCTCCGAGAACTCGAGGGCGGCGGCCTGAAAGACCGCGGCCTTGGAGTCGCGAGCGGAGCGCCGGCGCGTGCGGGGCATGATAATTAACCGACTAGTTAGTTAATAGATCGTTTGGGGTGGGGACGTCAACCTTAGGGAACGGAGGAGACGGAGGAAACGGAGGGAATTCACACGGAGGGAACGGAGATCTTTTGTCTCTTCCTGTGAGAATCCTCCGTTACCCCCGTTTCCTCCGTGTGAATCCCCCCGTTTCTCCGTCTCCTCCGTTCCCTCGGGCGCGATTACGATCGAGCCATGACCATCGTCGTCGCCGGCGGCACCGGCTTCCTCGGCAGGGCGCTCGTCGCCGCGCTGCGCGCCGATGGTCATCGCGTGCGCGTGTTCACGCGGCGGCCGCGACATCACGACGACGTGTTCTGGAATCCGGAGCGGGCCCCGGAGTCATGGACCGACGCGCTGGACGATGCCGATGCGGTGATCAACCTTGCCGGCGAGTCGATTGCTGGCGCGCGCTGGTCCGAGGCCCGCAAGCGCGCCATTCGCGACAGCCGCATCCACGCGGCGTATGCGCTCGACTACGCGATGGCGAGCGCGGCGCGGCGCCCCGCAACACTGATCAGCGCGTCGGCGGTCGGGTTCTACGGCACTCGCGGCGACGAGATCCTCACCGAAGCGAGCGCGCCAGGCGATGACTTTCTCGCCGACGTGTGTCGCGAGTGGGAGGCCGGCGCGATGAAAGCGGCCATGCACTCACGCGTCGTGTGCCTGCGCACCGGGATCGTGCTGGGTCGAGGCGGCGGCGCGCTGCAACCGATGGCGATCCCCTTCCGGTTCTTTGTCGGCGGACCGGTGGGAAGCGGCCGGCAGTACATGTCGTGGATTCACCTCGATGACTGGGTGGCGATGGTCCGGTGGGTCCTCGCGACCGAAGCCGTGTCCGGCGCGATCAATCTGACCGCGCCTGCGCCAGTCACGAACGCGGAGTTCGCGCACACCCTGGGGCGCGCGCTTCATCGGCCGTCGTTCATGCGCACGCCGTCATTCGCGATGCACCTGGCGCTCGGTCGGGAGATGGCCGATGCGTTGATCCTCGGCGGTCAGCGCGTGCGACCAGCGAGGGCAGAGGCTATGGGGTATGCGTTCACGTACGCGACGCTTGAATCTGCGTTGCGCGCGATCTACTAGGCCTCAGGGCCCAGGCCTGAGGCCTGCGTCAGACGATGGCAGGTCCGTTTCTGAAATCCCCTCCGAGGATCGCTACCGAGCTCGCGCCCAGCCAGCCATCGAGGACGCGCGCGTACACGGAACGGAAGTCGGTCTCGTATGTGATGTCGCCGCCGCTGTTCTCCAGCGTGGGATTGCCGGCAACGGGGTTGAGATCCGGCGCGGTGCCGTAGACTCCCCCGCGGACGCCGCCGCCGATCGCCATCATGTTCGCGGCTGCGCCGTGATCCGTTCCGCCGGTGCCGTTCTCCGAGATGCGTCGGCCGAACTCGGAGAACTGCAGGATGAGCGTGTCTCCAAGCAAGCCCTGATTCTTCAGATCGGTATAGAACGCCGCCACGCCATCGCCATAGGTCGCCATGAGCGTCGCATACGCTCCGGCGCCCTGGTTGCCTTCATTCGCATGCGTATCGAAGCCGCCTGTCTGCACCCAGTACACGCGCGTGCCGATGCCGCGTGCGATCGCGCCGGCGACGGTGCGCAGCGCGAGCGCGAACCCGTTGTTGGGATACGCGGTCGTCCCGAGATAGTCGGCCACCGAGTTCACGCGATCGAGCGTCTCGAACGCGGCGGTTGTGCGGCTGTTGATGAACGCGAGATGCGGCCTATCGACCGGCACGTGCGAGGCGATCCGCGTGGCAGCGGCGCGCTCGTAGATGCTTTCCGGTGCCGGGTTGGGACTGGCGAAAGCATACGTCCGCGGATCGGGAATACCAGGCACCGCCACCGTCTTCGAGAGCAGCGCACGCGGCACCTCCCGCTGCGTGCTCCATCCCGAGAGCGGGTCGAGCGGTATCGTCTCGAGATAACGCCCGAGCCACCCCATGGACGAGGGCGACTGCGGATCGGCGGTGTTCCAGATATCGGATCCCTGGAAATGCGAGCGGCTCGAGTTCTGGTAGCCGGTGCGCTGAATGATCGCCAGACGTCCTTCGTTGAAGATCGTGCGCAAGCCGCCCAGACGTGGGTGGAGTCCGAGCGCGCGGCCGGCCGAATCGGTGCCGATTTGCAAGACCTGTCCGGCGGGAATCGAGATGCCCGGACGACGGCTGAAATAGAACGGATCGGTGTAGGGGATCACCGTGTTCAGCGAGTCGTTGCCGCCGGCGAGATACACCACCACGAGGTTGCGCGCGCGCGCACCCTGTGCTCGGGCAATGTCACTCAGGAATTCGGGAGCGGCAAAGCTGACGGTGAAGGCTGCGACGCCGCCGCGAATGAACTCTCGTCGAGAAACTGCCATGACCTTCTCCCCGCTAGACGAGCTGATATTCCCCCGAGCCGACAATCAACCGCGTCACGCCCGCCGACTTCGCTTGGACCTGTGCATCGGAACCGGTCCACGTGCCGCCGGTCTGCACGTAGGTGAGGAGATCGGTGCGTGGGTCTGAATCGTACGTCGCCGCCGACAGCCGATCGAGGAAGTACTCCACGAACGAGTCGGGCGAGCTCTTCGCGTCGCCGACCGCGCGCGCGAGGTTGAAGCGCTGATTCGCGGCCAACGTGGCCGCATAGTTCATGCGCGCCACCATCGCACCGGTCGAGAACCAGCCCTGTCCGAGCTCCCATCCCGCGACGTCGGGCGGCTCGAACAGCGTCTGTCCCATTGCCGTCAGCGGCGTTCTCACCGAATCCACGTTGAATCCGGTCCACCCGACTTCCTTGATCGCACGCACCGCGAACTCGACCGGCCAGGAGTAGCGACTGAAGTAGTTGGTCGGCGACAGTGAATCGCGCGACCGCAGCAGAAAGGCCACGACCGGCTTGATCTGCGTACCGCTTTGCAGGTAGACGCTGGCTGCAGCGTTGAGCGTGGCTTCGTCCGGCGCCTCAGTCTCGCTCACGAAGAAGTTCCACAGCTTCCGCGCGAGCCGGCGCGCCGTCGCGGGATGATGCGCCAGCGCCGTGATGAAGTCGATGCCATCCTGCTCGCCGTCGGCCGCCGATCGCGCCGGAATGGTCTTGCTGCCGGTGCTGTAGATCGGAAACGTGAACGTCTTCGCCGTGGTCTCGTGATTGTTGGGGATGAAGATGTACTCGTAGTAAGTGTCGTTGTCGTTGCCGCGGTTGACGAGCCGCAGGTTCCATCCGGTGAACACGCGCGCGGCGGCATACACATCCTGCTCGGTGTAGTTGCCGACGCCCATCGTGAACAGTTCCATGATCTCGCGCCCGAAGTTCTCCTGCGGTCGCGTCCGCGTGTTGTTGCGGCCGTCGAGCCACACGAGCATCGCGGGATCCTTCGCGACGTGAATGAGGAGATCGCGAAAGCTGCCCATGCCTTCGGCGCGGAACGTTTCGTACTGTCCACGCGGACCAGGCAGCGCGCCTTCCTTGTTCGCGAGCATCTTGGTTGCCGCCGCGGCGGGAACCGCGCCGGCGATCTTGCTGTAGGCGGTGGCGAAATGGTTGTGCCAGAAGAGCGCCATCTTCTCCTGCAGCGGTCTGCTGGAGTGCACCATGCGGAACAGCCAACGCTGGCGCGCATCTTCGATGTTGGTGTTTGGCGCGAAACCGCCGGCGCGGGCAACGACGCCGATGTACGACGAGTTCCCGATCTTCGAATCGACGTCGTCGGGCAGATCGTCGTAGTTCAGCAGCCGATCGAGCAGCTCGAACGTCGACATGTCGGCGTACGACTTGAGCTCCTCGGGACCAGCGCCGAATCCCGCACGCCGCAGCAGGTGTTCTATCCCCGTTCGGCCTCGTGCCATGGCAATCTCTCCAGGAAAGCGCGCCCGATCATACCGCTCTCCTCATCGCGCTGGATGAACGTGTCTTGATCGCCGACTTACATTCCCGTCATCGGTAGGCGCAGGCGAAGATGGGCCATCTCGTCGATGCAAACTTTCGGCCTTCCCGCTACTATGCGTCAACAGCTCATGAGTAAGTCCCAACGATCGCGAAAACCGCGGAAGCCGCAAAGAAAGGCGCGTCCACTACGAAAAGCGCGCTCCAAACAGGGCCACCGCCGCCGCCGGCCATCGGCCCCTGTCGCGGATCGACCCGCGCCTCCATCGGATGCCTCGAGCGGCCTTGCTCCGGGGATGCATCCGATCAACACCTACCTCGCCGTGGCGAACGTCGCCGCGACGATCGAGTTTCTGGAGCGCGCGTTCGGATTCATGCGAGGCGTGGTGCTGCCGGACGCAGACGGACAACTTCGCTACGCCGAGATGCGGCACGGCGATTCGGTGGTCATGCTGATTCGGAAAGGCGACGGCTCGACAGCGACCGCCGGAGTCGCGGCGCTCTACACCTATGTGGGCGACGTCGATGCGGCAGCCGCGCAGGCGCGTGAGGCCGGAGCGGGAGTGGCCGACGCGCAAGACACGCCATGGGGCGATCGCACCGCGGCTGTCACCGACCCCGACGGCTATCGCTGGGTGCTCGCGACGTTCAAGAAGCTCGCGCCGTTCTCGTAGCGCCGTTTTCGTAGAGGCGGGTCTTACGACCCGCCGTGAAAGCCGTCGACGTCGATCGATCGCGCCGCAACAAACCGCAACGGCCCACGCCCGAGCAACTCCCCGTGAATCTCCACGGGACGACCGACTCGCGTGTCGAGCGGGTCCGTGAACGGACGACCATCGGGATCAAGAAGCGCCAGCCGACCCACTTGCGCGTCGCCGGCTTGCGGCACAAACATCGGCGTGATGCGACCGAGCAGACATCTCACAGCACAGTCGCGATGCGTGGGTCCTTCACCAGGCTTCATCACCCCGAGATGACACTTGCTGTCGACGATCTCGCCGCGAACGACAACCGCGCCGAGCGATCGTATTGATTCGATCTGGGTGGGCCTGTGCGCTTCGATGTCTACGAGCGCGTCGTTCGACGTGACTTCAATCATCCGATCCTCGTCTCGCTCGATGAGCGTGCCGGACACGCGCATCATCCGGCCATCGCGGCCCTTCACGATCTCGGATGCACCATGTTTGCCGCCGCCCACGAGCCAATACACTGCGGGCGACGTGTGTGACGAGTCCTGAACCAGCAACGCAGGATAGGGATACTCGACCACCGTTCCCACGAATGTGCGCGGCCGCCCGAACTCGAATGTCGCAGCGGCGGATCGCCGTTGTGCGAAGAGCAGCACTGCCGGCACCATCGCTGCGAGCACGATCAGGGCACTCGCGGCCGCACGAACCCGAACCGCCATCCGATCGGGCATCGTCGGCTCGTATCCGATGTAAAACTCGTCGTTCATTGTTCCCGTCCTCGACGCGCTACGACGCTGCTCGTGTGTCACAAGGCGCGACGAACGCTGCCGGTTCGACGTACGTGCCTGGCGGATGCGGTGTGGGATTCACGAGCACGCGGCCGCCGGCCACACGCACGGAAAAGGTCGGCAACCGCTCGGTAAATGGCGCTGGCGCGCGGCCCGACGCCGGCTCGTACTCGTAGCCGTGCCACGGGCACACGATGCAACCGCCGACGATTTTGCCCTCGCCGAGTGGACCGTTCTGGTGGCGGCAGACATTCGAGACCGCCGAAATACGACCGTCGTAACGGAAGATCGCGACCCGCTCACCGGACAGACACACGGTCTTCGCGCGGTTCTCTGCGATCTCGTTCACTCCGCACGCATCGACGAATTCAGACGGCGCTGGATCGATGCGCGCCGGCTGAAGCCGGCGCTCTACGTCGCGACCACGCTCGAGCGAAGCGGCTCGCAGATGCAACACGAGCAGAGCCGCCACGCCGACGCACAACACCATCGGAAGGACCGGATGGCGTTCCGCCTGCAATGCTCCAAGTGCGACGTGTGCGATGACGAGGGCGTACGCGAAGTAGACGAGCATGTGCACTGACTTCCACACCGGTGCCGAGAGCGCACGTAGCCAAAAGTCATGGCTTGTCGCCGCCATCAGGAACAGAATCCCCAGCGCGACGACACCAAGTTGCTGAAATGGAAAGTCCGTCAGGCTGGCGTACTCGCGGCTGGTGACGAGCACGCTCACGAGCGGATTGACGTCGCCGAGCGCGTGGAACTGCACCAGCGCGAACACGCCGTGCGTAAGGGCCAGGGCGAACGTCGTCACGCCAAGATGGCGCCGGTTGTAGAGCAGCGGCAGGAATCGCCGATCGAGGCGGCATAGCGGCCCAATCGCAAGCACGACATGAAGCAGCAGGGTGGCGGCGGCTCCGCACCCGCGGATCATCAGCGTTTCTATCGTCGCCTGCTGATCGATGAGCATGCCGCCGCCGATGAACATCGCCAGGAACACGGCGACACCGGCGGCGACGACCGCGTCGTACCTACGCTTCTGTCGATTCCAGCCGACGGCGCGGTAAGCAGTACTCATCGCGCCTACCCGGCTCTTCTCGCGACGAGGGCGGCCGCGATCAGCAACGGCAGCAGGATCGCGAGCGTCGTCATGATGACCGCGTGCGCGCGGCGAAGCGGGCGAATCATCTGGCATCCTCCGCCGCGCGAGCGGCACGTCGGTGCGCAGTCCACTCGTCGGGAGGCGCTGAGATTCCGCTCAGTAATCGAATCGCGAAGAGCGGCCAGAGCACTGTGACTCCGGGGGACACCAGCACGCGAAATCCGATCGTGCCGTGTGTCGCGAGTGGATCAAGTCTGCCCACCCATTTCCACAAGAACACCACCGCGAACATCGCGCCGCACGCGAGATAGATGCCGATGACATCGACGATGAAGCGAGCAGTGGCGGGGTTCATGGTGTCGATCGCTTGGATGCGTGTTTGGCCCGGCGGTAACAGGGGTGACGGAGGGAACGGAGAAAGATCACACGGGGAACGGGGGAAAACGGGGAAATAAACGGACAAGAAGAAATCCCCGTTCACCCCCTACGAGCTCGTTCTCCGTTGCCCCGCCTCCCCGTTACCGCCGCCTCCGAACGGAATCTAACGGCCATGGATCTCCAAGAGAAGGTCGTCGTCATCACGGGCGGCAAACGAATTGGACGCGTAGTGGCGCAGCAGATTGCGGATCGCGGCGGTCACCTCGTGCTGTCGTATCGCGGATCGAAGCAGGAGGCCGACGACACCGTCAGCGACATAAAAGCCCGAGGACGCTGCGCGATCGCGGTCGCCGCCGATGTCTCAAAGGCGGCGGACTGCGGGGCGTTGGTGGCCTCGGCGCTGGAGCGCTTCGGCCGCCTCGATGCCGTCGTCAATATGGCGTCCGTGTACGGCATCACTCCCTTTGACGAGCTGACCGAAGCCGTCTGGGACCGCGACCTGAACGTCAATCTGAAGTCGGCCTTCCTGTGCGCCAAAGCGGCCATTCCCGCGATGCGCGCTGCAGGCGGGGGCCGCGTCGTCAACTTCGCAGACTGGCTCGCGCGAAGTGGACGACCCACGTATAGCGGCTTCACGTCGTACTTCGTCGCAAAAGCCGGAATCATTGCGCTTACCGAGAGCCTTGCGTTCGAACTGGCGGCGGATCAGATCCTGGTCAACGCGATCGCGCCGGGCCCGATCCTCCCGCCGCCCGACATGGATCCCGAGGAAGTCGCCGCGGTGGCACGCGTCACGCCGCTGGGTCGTTGGGGCGGCGAGATCGAAATCGCGAAAGCGGTGCTGAGCCTGATCGAGACCGACTTCATCACCGGCGAGACGATTCGCGTCGACGGCGGGCGCCATCTCGGCTAACGACATGCGCCGGCTCATTCACCCTCCCCGTCTTCGCTCGGAGCACGGCATCGAACACGGACGACGGGTGACGTGGCTCGAATTGTTTTTCGACCTCGTCTTCGTGGCGGCCGTCGCACAGGTCGGCGCGCATCTGCGAGACGACTACTCGCTGAACGGGCTGCTTCGATTCGCCTTTCTCTTCCTGCTGATCTGGTGGGCGTGGCTCGGGCATACGACGTTTTCGACTCGTTTCGATACAGACGATCTGGTGCAGCGTCTATTGACCTGGCTGCAGATGTTCCTGGTGGCCGTCATGGCCATCAACGCCACCGGAGCGCTCGACAGCCGCGACTCGGCCGGATTCGCCGCGGCGTACTCGATCATGCGCTTCGTCCTCGTCGCTCAGTACGTTCGCGCCCGCCGAGTACGGCAGGCGCGTGCGCTGACCACTCGCTACGCGTCCAGTTACGCGATCTCCGCAACGATGTGGCTCCTGTCGTCCGTGATACCGGTCCCGTGGCGATTCTGGCTCTGGGCCCTGGCGCTGGTCATCGACGTCGCGACCCCGCTCGTGACGACTGCACATCTGATTCGCGTCCCGCACGATGCCGCACATCTGCCCGAGCGATACGGCCTGTTCAGCATCATTCTGCTCGGCGAATCGATGGTGGCGGTGATGACCGGCATGGGCCGCCAGGAGTACTGGAGTGTAGGCGCGGCCGCCTCGGCCGTCCTGGGCATGGCGCTCGTGTTCGCGATCTGGTGGTGGTACTTCGACGGCGCCGGAGCCGTTGGCGAGAGGATGATTCGATCGACGCGCGACGCGGTGGCATTCCACGTATGGAGCTACGCGCACCTGCCGCTGTTTCTCTCGATCGCGGTCACCGGTGTGGGAATCGAGCATGTGATCGCCACCGCGACCGACGCTCCCCTGCTGCCCTCCGTTGGATGGATTCTCTGTTCGGCGGTCGCCTCGTTGATGGTTTCGATCGTTGTCATCGACGTGTCAGTCAGCGGCACGAAGAATCTTCGCGCCAGAACTCCGACCGCGATCGTTGCCACCACACTGCTCCTCGGATCGGCCGCCAGTTACGTCATGCCGGCGGTTCTCGTGGGGGCACTTACGGCACTATCGGCCGGTCAGCTCACGTATTCGTTGCGACGTTTGTCTTGAACTCGACGCCGACGAATCACTTTTGTGGCAGAATGTGCCCCGACTCATCCATAAAGGCACGGCTTCATACTTCTCATGCCTGCGCCGGCCATCATGCGGGGTCGTCGGTTCTCGGTGCTCGCGTTTGCCGTCCTTGCGTTGGCGGCCTTCAATCTCACCTATCGGGTGGGGAACGAAAGCCTCACCGAATGGGATGAATCGTTGTACGCCACGAGCGCGTTCGAAATGCTCGAGAGCGGCAACTGGATCGTCACCACATTCGACGGCGCCGCCGACTACTACAACTCGAAGCCTCCGCTGAATGTCTGGCTGATCGCACTCTCGCTGAACGCGTTCGGACCCAGCCTGGCCGCGATGCGCGCGCCTTCGATCATCGCCGCATGGCTCACCATCGGCGTTCTGCTCTGGTGGTCGAAGCGCCGGTTCGGTCCGCACGTCGCGCTCTTCGCGTGCATGGTGCTCGCGACGTGTTTCGGATTCCTGCACGTGCACTCGGGGCGAACCGACAATCCCGACGCGCTGCTGGCTCTATTCTTCTTGCTGATTGCGATCACGCTCGACCTGTCGTCCGACCGGCCGTGGCGACGGATTTGGCTGGGCCCGCTGTTTGCCGGCGTGTTCCTGCTCAAGGGCATGGCGATCATGATGCCGCTGCTGCTCGTCGTGATCGTCGAGGCGCGCCGGACGTTCGACGCACGACGACGGTGGCTGCCGCTGGCCGCGGCGTCTGCCCTCTTTGTCGTTCCCGCGCTGGCCTGGGCGATACCGCGCTGGCAGGCCGACGGGTGGATGTTCTTCGACAAGATGTTTTTCCAGGACTTCGTCGCGCTCTCGACGACGGTCCAGGACAACCAGAACAGGTCGGAGCTGTTCTACCTGAACATCCTGATCAAGCATCACTACGACTGGATCATCGCGGCCATCACGGTCGTGATTCTGTTCCCACCCGCATCGTGGGGGGTCGTGCGTCGATCGCTCGCCTTCTGGCGCAGCCACGACGATCGCGTGTGGGTACTCGGCTTCTGGTCGGCCATCGCCCTCCTCATCCCGATGGCGATGCGCACGAACCTGCCGTGGTACATCAATCCGCTCTATCCGATGTTTGCGCTCGGCGTCGGGTGGCTGCTGGCCTACGGGTTCTCGGGCCAGCCTGCGCCCCCACACCACCGCACGCTCCTGATCGCGATGGTCGTGATGGCGGCGACGCTCGCCGAGGGAAAGTTGATCTGGTACTCGTACAACTACCGCGCGCTCGAGCGATCGTCGCAAGGGCTGCTGCTCGCCGAGTCGAATCGACTGCGCGGAGCGCGAGTATTCGGTCAATGGGATCGCGCCGACGCGATCGTGTTGAAGGGGATCGTCCGCGCGAAAACCGCAGCCGCCGTCAACGTCGACGATTTCCTCGAGCACAGCTCACCAGGCGACTATTTGGTCCTCCCATCGGGCATGGACCACGACGGGCTCATCGAGCTCGCGAGAAACGGGCGTCACACGCTGTATCGACGCGACGAGAAGTCGACCGCCCGCCGGGACGAGGCGCGATAGCGCGCCACGAGTCGCGCGAGCTCGGTCACCGACGTCGCCGTCGCGCCGCGGGCGACGTGCTCGGCGCCAATCTCGAACGCGAGCCGCCACTGCTCGAACAATGCGCGATAGGCGTCGATCACGCTGACATCTGGATCATAGATATGCGTGGCTTCCGAGGTCACGCCGTTCAACTCGAGGATCTTGAAACCGCGACCGGCGGCGAACTCTTCGACGCCTGGCACACGAACGTCGAAGCGGCCGAAATAGAACCCTTCGTACGCTGTCGCCACATCGTCGAAGGCATGTTCCAGTTCGGGCGTCAGCAGTGAGCTCGCGTCGAGAAACGTGGCGCCGCGGCAGTGACTCCCGCAGTCGCCGAGCGAGACGATCTGGCCAGGCGCCGGAATCTCGCCCAGTGCGTCGGCGTGTCGCTTCAAGTGGAATCGAGCCATGGCGAGCGCTCGCCGATCGCCGAGGATCAACTGTTCGAGCGTGCGCCGTCCGTCGCCGACGACCGCGGGCAGCCGCTTGTCGGTGATCGAGAGGATTCGCCCGTGTGGCTCCGACGGCCGCCGCACGTAGAACACGCCGAACTCGAGACCGGGCACGTACTCCTGCAGGATGACGTCTCCACTCGATCGTTGGAGGTACGCGATCAGCTCTCGTCGTGTTCGCGCGACCACAACCCCCGATCCGCGTTGGCCTTGGTTGGGCTTGAGCACCACCGGTAACTCGAGCGCCAGTGCGCGCATCACTTGCGTGGCGCGCGCGATCTTCGCATCGACTGAGAGAGCCCGATTGATCAGCCCGCTGCGCGCGACGCGATCGCCAGATGCGCTCAGCCCTCGAAGTATGTCGATCTTCGACTCGCCGATGAACCCGCTCGCCACGATCGCTGGATTCGCCGCCGTGAATGCGGTCACGCTGCGGTACTTCAGCATCAGCCAGAGCGCGTACCCGGCCACCGGCACATACGTGATCCACGGCGGCCAGTACTCCCAGTGCGTGAGCCGCAGCCACGACGACATGAGCAACCGCCAGTGTCTGTAGGGCATCCATTCCTTCGATGCCGTAACCCGCGCCTGGTTTCCGACATCGAACCCTCAACAGGCCGAACAACTGGCCGGCCGTCGGAGGTTCACTGTCATGAAGTCCTGGAACGCATCACTGACAGTCAGCTGGCTGTTACAGCTGATCGTCGCCGTCATCTTGCTGCAGACGCTGTTCTTCAAGTTCACGGCGGCCGCCGAGTCCGTTTACATCTTCTCGACGCTCGGCGCAGAGCCGTGGGGACGCATCGGCTCGGGCGTCGTGGAGCTGATCGCGGCAATCCTGCTGCTGGTCCCCGCGACGATCACCGCCGGCGCGGCGTTGGCGCTCGCCGTGATCGTCGGCGCCATCGTCAGCCACCTGACGATTCTCGGAATCGAGGTTCAGGGCGACGGTGGGCTGCTGTTCTTCCTCGCGCTCACGGTGTTCGTCGCCAGCGCCGCCATTCTCGTCATTCGCCGCGGAGAGATCCCGCTGATCGGGGTGTGGCTCAGCACCCATTCGCTCGCATAGCCATGTCAGCCGCGGCAGTTCAGTCGCTCGTCAGACTGCTCGAGGAAATGCACGCGCTGATCGACGGCCTCGACGACGTCGAGTATGCGATGCCGGCGCCGGGCCGATCGTCTGGGGGCATCGGCGGACACATGCGTCACTGCCTCGATCACGTGCGCGCCCTGCTGACGGCAACCAACACCGGGCTGTGTGCCTACGATCGACGGCAACGCAACACCGGCATCGAGACCGATCGCGCAGAAGCGATGCGCGCCAGCTTTCAGCTCATGTCGGCCATCGGGCGGCTCGATCCGTCCCTTCTCGAGCGTGATGTCCTCGTCGAAACACAGCTCGATCACGGCGGCGCGATGATCACGACACGCTCGACGGTCGCACGCGAGCTGATGTTCGTGATCAGCCACACGATTCATCACAACGCCATCGTCGCCCAGATGCTTCGCGCGCGCGGCGTCACCATGGAACCGCGATTCGGCCTCGCGCCGGCGACGCCAACAGACGGGCCCGCTCACGCCGGCCCTCACGTACTACCGTGTGCACCGTAACGGCAGTCCCGCGGTCGCTCCTTTCACGAGTGTGGAGAGACGATCCGCTGATCCTCCGTGTCGCGTGCAATCGCGATGAGCGTGTCACGCGAACCGTCGGCCTGCCGCCCGCGATCACGAAAGTAGGCTCGCGCACCGCCATGATGCCGGTCGACCCTGACAGCGGCGGCACCTGGATCGCTGCGAACGATATGGGTGTCGTGTTCGCGATTCTCAATGCCACCCCTGGATGCCCCGTTCCTCCGGGTGAGATCAGCAGGGGACTGATCATTCCGTCCCTCGTCTCATCGGCCACGGTGGCCGAGGCACTGAGACGCGCGCGCGAGCTCCGCGCCGATCGCTTTGCACCGTTTCGACTGCTGTTGCTCGATCGTTACCAGCTCGTCGAATGCTGGCCGGACCAGGGCCGCATCCGTCATCGGCGATCGTTCCTCTACGGGCCGGTGATGCGCACCTCGTCGGGACTGGGTGATGCAGTCGTCGCGAAACCTCGACGTGCGCTCTTCAATCAGATCTTTCGAGCTCCCGACGACCCGTGTGTCGCGCAGGATCGCTTTCACGAGCATACGTGGCCGGGACGCGAGCCAGTGAGCGTCAACATGCGACGGCTTGACGCTCGCACCGTGAGCCACACGATCGTCGAGATCGGTCTCAACACCGTCTCGATGTCCTATCACCCCATCGAGTCCGCACAGCCCATCGTCGTCCGCGTCGCGGCGTAGCCATGGCGGCGCTCATCTTCCTCGCGTTGGGCACGCTGGTGTCCGAGGATCTCACGTCCATCAGCGCCGGGCTGCTCGCGAGAGACGGCACGATCGCATTCGCACCCGCAGTCGCCGCGTGCGTCGTCGGTGTGTATGTCGGCGATCTCGCATTGTGGTTGGCCGGACGTCTGGTCGGCAGGCGTCTGCTCGACCTTCGATGGGTGTCGCAGCGAGTAGGCCCGGCATCACTCAACGTCCTGAGTGCCAGGATCGATGCGAACCTCGGTCTCGCCGTACTGGGCAGCCGCTTTCTCCCGGGCACGCGCCTTCCGATGTATCTCGCTGCCGGCATCTGGGGCCAGCGGCCCCTGGCGTTTGCTGGCTGGTCGCTCCTCGCCGTGCTGTTGTGGACGCCACTCCTCATCGCGCTGACCGCCGCGTACGGATCCGCGATTACGACGCCGCTGCTCGGCGAGCTTGGTGGTGTGTCGCGATTCATCGTGAGCGCGGCGCTGTTGTTCGGCGCCGTGCGATTGATGTTGGGTCTGCAGAGAAGGCGGGTCTGAAGGAGGGCCGCCTACAGGCGGCCCCCTCCGTACGAAGAGTGCTCAATCGTGTAATTGAGGGCCTGGGCGAACGCCAGGGATGTTCAGGCGAATGCGATACAGGCCAGTCTGCGCGGTGAGGAACAGCGTGCGGCCATCGGCTTCTCCCCAGGCAAGATTGTGTGGATGCTCAGGTCCGACGATCGTGCCGAGATGTTTCCCTTCGGGTGAGAGGATCCACAGCCCGCCCGGACCCGACACATACAGGTTGCCGCGCACGTCAACCTTCACGCCGTCGAGCGCATCCTCACCGGGAGCCGAGGTCATGTCGAAGAAGATCTCGCCATCGGACAGCGTGCCGTCGGCATGGACGCGATAGCGCATCACGACCTTCTTCTTGTCGTCCCAATTCGCAACGTAGAGATACCGCTCGTCAGGCGAGAACGCGATGCCGTTCGGTCCAGTGAGATCCGTCGCTGCCAGCGTCACCTTGCCATCCTTTACCGAATACACGCCGCTGAACGGCAGCTCCTTGCGACGATCGTCGAACGCCTTGGGCAGCCCGAACGGCGGATCGGTGAAGAACAGCGTGCCGTCGGAGCGATAGACGAGATCGTTCGGACTGTTGAGACGCTTGCCTTGGTAGCGGTCGGCGAGCACTGTGATCGCGCCGGTCTTCTCGATGCGAATCACGCGGCGATTCCCGTGCTCATCGATCGTCACGCGTCCTTCCAAATCGAGCGTGATGCCGTTGGAACCCGGTTGTCCGTACTCTGCGACATCGACCCCGGCGTAGCCGCTCTTCGTTCTGAACACCGACACCTGACCATCAGGCGTCCATCGATAGATCGTGTTGGCGTTGGGATCGCTGAAGAGCAGATAGCCATCGGGCACCCACACCGGACCTTCGGTGAAGATGAAGCCGTCGGCGAGCTTCTCGATTTTCAAATCCTGCGGGACGATCGCGTCGAGCGCCGGATCGACGCGCGTGACTTCGGCTCTGGTCTCCGACTTCCGTCCGAGCCGGCCCTTGGCGTAGAAGTCGAGCGTGGCTGACCGTACCCACACGAAGTTGCCTGGGGGATTCGACAGTGGTCCGTTCGCGCCGAACACCGCGATCTGGATGCGTTGTCCTGGCACGGCGTCACGAGCGATCACGAGGCGATTCGGCGCGTTGAAGCCCTTGATGAACTGACTGCCGGTTTGTCCGAGTGCGATTGGCAGCTTCCCGTCCACCCACACTTCGGCGTAGTCGTCCACCACGATCTCGAACACCACGTCCGATCCGCGCGTGTCGAACGCGCCGACGCGTTCGGGAACGGTCACCGCGATTCGATACCAGCCGAACGACAGGCGCCCATTCGTACGCCTGGTTTCGAGCCCGCTCGGCGTAATGGTCGGCCACGACGAATCGTCGAAGTCGGTGACGCCGGCATGCGGCGCCACGTCGTAGGTGCGAGTGGGTGGGCCGGACGGACGCAAATCGGGTCCAGGCGCGTGATGATCGACTTCGACGATCTTGGCGTCGCTGTATCGCCACTGTCCTCGGACCAGCGTTGCACCCTCATCCGAGGCCAGATTCACGATCGCATCGGGACGTACGCCGGGAACATCAGAAGTGACCTGCGCCCGTGCGATCGACGCGAACGCCAGCGAACACACTCCGATCGTGATGATGCGCGAGAGGAGATTTGGCATGACATCACCTCGCGCTAGCGAACCTTCACGACGTAGTAGTTCAGCGGACCGGTGATGTCCTTGAACCAATGAGGCGTGCCGGCCGGCACGATCAGCACATCGCCCTTCGAGATGCGCCGGGTCACGCCGCCGGTGATCGACGAACCACGGATCTCGCTCGGTGCCGTCGTCTTGCCGCCTTCCACCGTGCCGCCGGTGACGAAGGTGGCCGATCCGTCGAGCACATAGATGATGTCAGCGTCGAGCTCGTGCACCTCCGCCATGCCGGGGCCCTCGCGATGGCTCGCGTGCACCATGTAGTTGCGGCCGTCTTCGCCGTTGAACAGCACGCTGCCTTTCGCGAACGCGGCCGCCACTTCGCTGCTCTTCCAATGCGACACCGCGGGCCGCACGGCCGCGAGCGATCCTGCAAACGCGGCGGCGCCAGCCTTGGCAATGTCCTCGTCTTGTTGCGGTGTATTGCCGCTCACGCCGATCGCGCCGACGACGTGGCCGTCGAGCTCGAGCGGGATGCCGCCCTGCAGCGGCGTCGCGCCTGGCAGCGCCAACGCCGCGACGCGCCCGTCGCGGATCTGATCCTCGAACACCTTGCTCGGGCGTCGAAAGATCGCAGCGGTGCGTGCTTTCCCGATGCCCACGTCGACGCTCGCGACCTGCGTGTCGTTCAATCGCTCGAGGAAGAGTACATGGCCTCCGTCGTCGACGACGACAATGACGACCGTGGCCCCGAGCGTGAGGGCCGCGGCTTCCGCCGCCGCTCCGACACGCTTGGCAGCCTCCAGTGTCAGCACCGCCTTCGACGGCAGCGTCTCCGCAAACGTCATCGGCGCGGTCATCGTCGCAGCGAGAATCAGCGCTCCCATCATTCGCACTCTCATAACCATCCTTTTCTGAAGACGCTCGTGCCTTCGAGAGTTCGGATGCGCACCGGGCGCAGCGGGTTACGGCAAATCTGCTATCGTGATCTCAGGGACGTACCAAGGCCAATGGAACCCTCAGGCCCCGACGACCGCGGCATGACTGCGTCTGAATCCCCGGACCCGACCCGGAGGCGCGCCAGCGAGGCGATCTGGAAGGTGATGGATGGCACCGCCTTCGCGGCCGGTGCCGACTTCTTCGCCGCGCTGGTGCAGCAATTGGCCCACGCGCTCGACGTCTCGCATGCGTTCGTCGCCGAGTGCACCGATCACACCAGGACACGCGTGCGCACGCTCGCGTTCTGGAGCCGCGATCGGATCGTCGACAACATCGAGTTCGATCTGACGGGGACGCCGTGCGAGCTGGTGATCGCAGAGGGCAAGGAAGGCTACTACCCTCGCGATTTGCAGGCGCGCTTTCCGCAGGACGTCGGGCTCGTCGAGCTCGGCGCCGAAAGCTATCTTGGTCTGCCGCTCCTCGACATGTCAGGCACCGTGCTCGGTCACCTCGCGGTGCTCGACAACAAGGAGATGGAGAGCGATGCGATCAACGCCGCGGTCCTCCGTACCTGCGCCGTTCGCGCGTGCATGGAGTTGGAGCGCGTACGAGCCACCACCGAGATCGCTGCGCTCAACCGCAAACTGCAGGCGGCCGCCGATCGCGCGCGCACGCTGCTGACGATCAACAACGCGGTGGTGCTGAACCTGACGCGCGATGCGCTGTTCCAGGCGATCACCACGGCCCTGCGACCGGTGATTCAGTTCGATCGCAGCACGATCTTCTTGTACGACGAGCCGAAGAAGGTGCTGCGTCTCGTCTCCGCCGAGAGTGGCGTGCCGACCGAGGCGTTCGTGCCGGGGATGGAACTGGCGCTCGATCGCAGCCACGCCGGCTGGACGTTCATCCACCAACGTCCGTTCTACAACCCCGACCTCGCCACTCAACGCACCTACCCCGGCGAAGACATCCTGTTTCAGGAAGGCTTCCGATCGCTCATCGTGCTGCCGCTGATCGTGCGCGGCAAGAGCATCGGCACGCTGAATCTGGGCAGTCTGCATCCGATGCGCTACGGCGAAGCGGAAGCCGAGATCCTGCAGGAAGTGGCCAACCAGCTCGCGCTCGCCGTCGAGAACATGCGCGAGTACGAGGAGATCGGTCGTCTCAAAGCGCAGCTCGAGCGCGAGAACGTCTACTTGCGCGAGGAGATCCTCGGCGAGCACAACTTCGAAGAGATCGTCGGCAGCAGTCCCGAGCTCACCAGCGCGCTGCACACGATCGATCGCGTCGCGCCCACCGACACCACGGTGTTGATCCTCGGAGAGACCGGCACGGGCAAGGAACTGATCGCGCGCGCCATTCACAGCCGCAGCCCGCGTCACAAGCATCCGCTCGTGAAAGTGAATTGCGGAGCGATTGCAGCGGGCCTGATCGAGAGCGAGCTGTTCGGTCACGTGAAGGGTGCGTTCACCGGCGCGCTCGATCGCCGTACCGGTCGATTCGAGCTTGCCGACAAAGGAACGATCTTTCTCGACGAGATCGGCGAGCTGCCGCTCGACATGCAGGTGAAGCTGCTGCGCGTGCTGCAGGAGCAGGAGTTCGAGCCAGTCGGCAGCAGCCGGACCATGAAGGTGGACGTGCGTGTGATCGCAGCCACGAATCGGAATCTGGAGCAGGAGGTCGCAGCCGGGAAGTTTCGCGCCGATCTGTACTATCGATTGAACGTGTTGCCCATTCGCGTGCCGTCGCTCCGCGAACGGCGCACCGACATCCCGCAGCTCGCGATGTTCTTCGTGCAGCGACATGCGAAACGCGTCGGCCGCAAGATTGAAGGCGTGACCCGGGAGAGCATGGAGCGTCTCTCCCGCTACGCGTGGCCCGGCAATGTGCGCGAGCTGGAAAACGTCATCGAGCGGGCGATCGTGCTGTCGCACGGCGGCCTGCTCGACGTCGGCCGTGATTTTCTGCCAGGGATCCCGGCGATCGAGACGCCATCACCACAGCCGGCGCGCACAGCCGAACCCGTCGCGGTGCCATCGCCGGCGCCCGCGTCCGCGCCGCCATCCCCTTTTGCCGCGGGCACTCTCGAGGACGTCGAGCGGGCACACATCCTCGCGGTGCTGGCCCAGACCGGGTGGGTGATCGAGGGTCCACGCGGCGCGGCGAAGATTCTCGACATGCATCCCAACACGCTTCGCAGCCGGATGAAAAAGCTGGGGGTCGAACGCGCGCGCCACGGAATATCGTTGCCACCACCCGTTGAGGGCGTATAACCCCCACGAAATCACGTGGGCCCACGAAGGCCGACGACCACGCCCGAACCTCCGCGCCAACTCCTCCCCGTCAGCCAAACCACTGACCATCAATAGCTTCCGCTGAAAACGCAGTCGCAGCGTCCGCCCGAACCAGCGTTGGCAACTCGCTTGCCCTTACCTAGCGGCGAGACCACATGCTGCGAATCGAGCGCGTTCAGAACGAGGCGGGCGAAACCACGGTGCGAGCGACAGGCCGTTTGTCAGGTCCGTGGATCGCCGAGCTCGAACGCTCGCTCAATGACACGAGGCAGCCGGTGGTGATTCTGGATCTGACCGACGTCTCGTTCGTCGATCGCGAAGGCATCGAATATCTCCGCTTGCTCCGGCGGCTCAAGCTCGTCGACCTGCGGTGCTCGGCGTTCGTCGCCGAGCAGATCAACTAACACACACGCCGATGATGACCATGACAACTGCCTCTTCCGCCTCTCATCCTGTGTTCCCCATCGCCGCAACGTTCGACCATGACTCGCTCGTCGCGCGACTGCAGCGCGGCGATCAGAGTGCGTTCGAGTCGCTGGTGCGGACGCACGGCGGCCGGCTGCTCTCGGTGGCGCGCCGATTCCTGGGCACCAACGAAGACGCCGAGGATGCGGTACAGGAGACCTTCATCAAGGCCTTCAAATCGATCCACACCTTCGAAGAGCGCGCCCAGCTACACACGTGGCTGCATCGAATCGTCGTGAACACGGCACTGATGAAGCTGCGCGAGCGGCGGCGTAAGCCGCAAGAGTCGATCGAGGATCTGCTGCCGACGTTCACCGACGACGGACATCAGACCACCGAATCGCGCGAGTGGAGCGATGCGCTGCTCGAGCGCAAGGAGACCGCATTGATCGTGCGTCAAGCGATCGCCAGGCTCCCCGAGCAGCATCGCACGGTGCTCGTGCTCCGCGACATCGAGGAGCACGACACGGCGGAGACCGCCGCGATTCTCGGCACGTCGACGACGGTGGTGAAGGTGAGACTGCACCGCGCTCGTCAGGCGCTGCGCACGCTGCTCGATCGCGAGTTCAGCGCGTAAGTTTCTGGCTCTTTCCCTTGAGATTCAGCGCCACCGCAGCGCGAATGAGATCCTTCAACGCTGCCTCATCAATCTTCTCGCCTTCGTGGATATCGATGGCGCGCCTGGTATTCCCCTCGAGGCTGGAGTTGAAGAGACGTGAAGAGTCCTTCAGCGCCGCTCCTTTGGCGAACGTGAGCTTGACGATGCTCTTGTAGGTCTCGCCGGTGCAGATGATTCCGTTGTGAGACCACACCGGGACGCCTCGCCACTTCCACTCCTCGACCACGTCGGGGTCGGTCTTCTTGATGAGCGCGCGGACGCGCGCCAGCATCTGCCCCCTCCAGTCGCCAAGTTCATTGATCCTCGCGTCGATCAGCTGCGACGGAGATGCCGCCCTTGATGCCGTACGCTTTTGCATAGGCGATGAATATGCTCCATCGTGAGCACGCGTGTCATCACCTAGACATGAATTGGAGAACGGCCTCGCCTTACACGGCGACGCTCACGAGTGGCGCGTCCTCCCTCGTCACCCGTGCCAAGAACGTGCGCGACTCGACGCGGCCCATGTAGCGAGAGAGGATCGCAGGGTCGACGTCGGCGAGATCGACAACGATGAGGCCGTCGAGGACGTTTCCGAACGAGGGATCGACGCTGAAGCCGAGGAGCTTCGCATTGAGCCTCAGATACTGCCGCACCAGCACCGGGACGTCCTTGCCGTCGGGCTCGATGCTGCGCACCAGCGCCGATACATCTTCGATGCGCGTCACCGTCGTGGTCTCGATGAACTCACCGCGCGGCGGAGGCACTGGATGCTTCGCTTTCACCAGGCGCCCCAGATCCCCGTCGAAGCGCGTCGTCTGCAAAAACTTCACGAGCAGCTGACGCGACGTCGAGGCATAGCGATCGCTGATGCTGACGACGCCAAACAGACGACGGTAGCGCGGCTCGAGGACGACGAGTCGCGAGATGCCTTTCCATAGCAGCAGCAGCGGGCTGAAGTCGCGTTGATACTGAGGCTGCACGAACGATCGTCCGAGCTCGAGGGCCGGGCCGATTTGCGCGAGGAGCGACTCGTCGTAGTCGAAGAGCGTCCGCGTGTAGAGGCCGTCGATGCCGGCACTCGACGTGACCTCGTCGGTGGCGCCCACGCGGTAAGCGCCGGCAATGTCGCCGCGCGCGCGATCCCAGACGAACACGTGTCGATACGTCTGGTCGAATCGATCGAGATCGCGCGACAGGCCGGTGCCTTCGCCGACCGCGCGAAACGTCAGCTCGCGCAGACGGCCGATCTCGGGAAGGATTGCGGGCAGATCGCCGGCGCGCGCACAGAACACCTGGAATGTGCCGCTCTCGATGAGGATCTGGTTCTTCAGTGCGTCGATGTTTGCGTCGATCGCCGCGGCCAGGCCACGGGGAGCGATGGGCTGGATGGGCCGGCCAAAGCCGGCCCCCACGTCGGTCCGGCTGCCACCTTCGCGCTCCGCGCTACGGCGGGCAGGAAAGCCGGACACTACGTCTGAGAGCGCATCGACCCCGCGGCGAAGGACCTCGGTGCGCGCGGCGGCTGTCGGCTCGTCTGCGAGCGTCGTCGGTGCGATCGAAGCGCCGATTCGAATGTGCACCGTGCTGTGACGCTTGGCCCAGAGCTCGTGTGGCAACAGTGCTGTGCGCAGCAGCGGATGCATGCGCCCCGCCATGCGAAACAATCGGCTGTTCTGGCCGTTGAAAAACACTGGCACGACGCTCGCCCCCGTACGCAGCGCGAGCTCCGCGGCGGTGTCTTGCCACCGCGAATCGACGATGCGCCCGTGATGCTGTTGGTACGCCACTTCGCCGGCCGGGAATACGCCCAGACATCCACCGTCCTCGAGCCATCGCATCGCCGCTCGCAACGCGACACCATTGCGGCGCACGGCACTCGATCGCCGACCGAACAGACCGACCAACAGCAACCGGTCGCGCAGCGGCGCGATGTGCCGAAGCAGCTCGTTGCCGAGCAGCTTGATGTCGCGGCGCACACGGCTGACGGTCGCGAGCAGCAGCAGCCCATCGAGTGCGCCGAACGGATGGTTGGCGACGACGATCAGTGGACCAGCGGCTGGAATGTGTTGCAGTTCCTCGTCGTCGAGTGCCACGGCGACATCGAGCTCGCGAAGCGCTCGTGTGGTGAAATCGGCCGCCGGATCGCCGGCCACCGCGCGCGCATACGCGCGGCCGATGGGGGTCAATCCGGCGGCGGCCATGGCAAGTGCACTTGCGTTCACGATGCTGGTTGGATGTCGCTCGCATAGCACCCGTTACTTCGTGATGGACGCGAACCTGTACGCACCAAGACACCGAGCGGCCCCATGCCGTCTCGGTGCCTCGATGCCTCGTGTGTCGAATGGGCGGGCGAGCTAGTGCGTGGAGTTGGTGGATCCGAAGGAGGCTTCACCGAGGACCACCTCGGCATAGGCGCACCAGAACTGCACCTTGGCCACGTCGGAGATGTAGGCGGGGAGCGTGATCGATCGATTCATCTTGTCGCCGACGAGACCCTTCACTGTCAGCTTCTGCAGCAGGTAGACGCGACCCTTCGAGTCGATTACCTGCCAGTGCGGATCGGGCGCGTCCGGCGCCTTGAAGTCGTCCGAGAGCGTCAGCACACGACCGTTGAGCGAGACGGTACCGGTGTTGGCCTTTACGCCGGTGAACGGCGTACTGGTCTTGGTCTGCGCCGCCGACGCCGTCGACGACAGTGCGAACGCGATGGCCACGGCGGCTGCGATGGCCTGCTGGATAAACCCTCTTCGTACCTGCATTGCGATGTCCTCCTCGATATGCGCGCCGCCACGGCGCGGTTCTGCCTCCTTCGATGACCAGGCGCGCGAAAGGTTTCAGAGGCGAAACCACAAGCGCATACTTCTCATCGAAGGAAGCGAGAGAGGGCGGACGACATGCGAATCTACGGAGAGCGGGATGAGTGGCTCGAGGCTGATGGGCTCGGCGGATTTGCGTCGGGCACTGCGACCGGAGTCCGCACGCGTCGCTATCATGCGCTGCTGCTTACCGCGACGACGCCGCCGACGGGGCGAGTGGTGCTCGTCAACGGCTTCGATGCCTGGCTCGAGACAGCCGGAGGCGCGTTCGCGCTGACGTCGCAGCGCTACGAACCCGGCGTGATCGACCCCGATGGGTCATCGCGGATCACATCGTTCACGATCGATCCAATTCCGACCTGGACCATCACGCTGCCCGACGGCACCATCGTCGAACACACCATCGTCGTCGAGCGCGGCTCGCCGCTGGTCGCCTTGTCCTGGCGGGTCGTCAGTCTCAATAGTCGCGCGCGACTGTCCGTCCGACCGTTTTTCTCAGGGCGCGACTACCATTCGATGCACCGCGAAAACGGTGCGTTTCGCTTCGAGCCTGCACATCGCGCCGATCGTCTCGTCTGGCATCCCTATGACGGCATTCCCGAAATTCATGCGATCACCAATGGCGAGTACGAGCATCGACCCGAGTGGTATCGGAACTTCCGGTACGACGAAGAGCTCGCACGCGGGCTCGATGCCGTGGAGGATCTCGCGTCGCCCGGCGTGTTCCACTGGAACATCGGCGACGACGCTGCAGCGCTGGTCTTCGGTGCCGCACCTGCGGCTGAACACGCGATCCCTTCCGACATCAGCGCCGACGCGTTCGTCAGCGCCATGCACCAACGAGAACGGACGCGACGCGTGAGCTTCGCGTCACCGCTGCATCGCGCGGCCGATGCGTATCTCGTGGCCCGCGGAACCGGCACCACAATCGTGGCCGGCTACCCCTGGTTCACCGATTGGGGCCGGGACACGTTCATCGCTCTGCGCGGCCTTTGCCTGGCTGCAAGTCGTATCGACGATGCGAGGCGGATTCTGCTCGAGTGGTCCGGCTCGATTTCTGAAGGGATGCTGCCGAACCGCTTCCCCGATCGCGGCGAAGCGCCGGAGTTCAACTCAGTCGATGCGTCGCTGTGGTTTGTGATCGCCGTCTACGACCTGTTTGACGCGGCCACGCGCGAGAAGATCGAGCTCACGATCGTCGATCGCGAGGCGCTCGAAGCGGCCGTCGATGCGATTCTCACCGGCTACTCGAAGGGCACACGCTTCGGCATTCGAGAGGACGAAGACGGCCTGCTGGCCGCCGGCGTGCCTGGTGTGCAGCTGACGTGGATGGACGCGCGGGTCGGCGATCGCGAGATCACGCCACGGATTGGCAAACCGGTCGAAATCCAAGCGCTCTGGCTCAACGCGCTGTGGCTGGCCGGACGACGCACGCCGAAATGGCGAACGATCTTCGCGCGGGGTGAAGCCGCTTTCGCGCAGCGCTTCTGGAACGAATCCGCCGGTGCGCTCTACGACGTCGTCGACGTCGATCACCGCAAAGGCACGGCAGATCCATCGTTCAGGCCGAATCAGGTGTTCGCGCTCGGGGGGT
>Ga0075433_10000306_pt1 | contig 29607 bp, 22 predicted proteins | sample RhiMethybrSRZTD2_FD_75299 | JGI IMG/M metagenome (GOLD analysis project Ga0075433, IMG submission 75299) | Populus rhizosphere microbial communities from Tennessee, USA - Rhizosphere MetaG P. TD hybrid SRZTD2 | ecosystem: Host-associated > Plants > Roots > Rhizosphere > Soil | place: USA... | reverse complement strand
GGATCGAGCTTGCCGCCCCATTCGATCGCGTTCACCAGCAGTTCGCGAAACGCTTGTGCCACCGCCTCGCGCACGTCCTCGGGTAGATGCGCGTCGAGATGCATGACGAATGACTGAATACGATCGGCCATTTCGAGCGTACACGGAGCGACCAGTTCGAGCCACTCCGGCCGCGCCGAGACCACTTCGAAGGACAGCGACGCTGCCGGCGCCAGCGCGTCGTTGATGATGTCGACGATGGTCGCGGGCGGAAACGGTTTGCGAAGATAGCGGAAAGCCTGACGCCGCACCGATTCGAGCACGGTTTGCGGCGTATCGTCGGCAGTCATCATGATGACGAGTGGCGGCGTCGGCAGCTCGCGGGCGCGCGCGAGAACATCGAGGCCGCTCATGGTCGGCAGCCCGATATCGAGCAGCACGATGTCGAACGTGCGATCGCTCATCAGCGCCAGCGCATCGGGGCCATCGCCGGCCGTCTCGACCGCGTGCCCCGCATCCGTGAGGAGCGCCGACAGCGCGTGCCGCAGTCCGCGGTCATCGTCCACGAGCAGAATGCGGCGGCTGGTTGCCTCTTGTGACATCGCTTACTTGACCCGTTCGTAGTGTAATGCTGGTGACCGATGAAAGACCCTTCGCCGGAACCGACTGGCGATAGTTTTGGCGGCTCGCAGCAGCAGATTCTGTATGAAACCGCTCGCGCGCTGACCGAATCGCCTACCCTCGAGGAAGCGGCACCGCGGATGCTCGAAGCGGTATGCCGGCCGCTCGGCTGGCAGTGCGGCGCCACCTGGGAGGTCAACCGCGCGCGCAATCGGATGCGCTGCGTCGGCACGTGGCACGCACCGGGCCTGCCGCTCGACGAGTTCACTGCGGCGACGATGCAGACGACGTTCGAACGCGGCATTGGCCTCCCCGGACGGGTGTGGGAACGCCGCGAACCGGCGTGGATCCCCGACGTGATTCACGACACCAACTTCCCTCGTGCAACCGTCGCCGAGCGGGTCGACCTCCACGCCGCGTTCGCGCTGCCGATCATGCAGGGGCGCCGCTGCAGCGGCGTGCTGGAATTCTTCAGCCGCGATATCCGCGAGCCGTCGCCCGATCTGCTGGCCATGATGACGACGATCTGCAGTCAGATCGGGTTGTTCATCGAGCGCAAGCGCGCCAGCGACGATCTCGATCGCTTCTTCAAGCTGTCGCTCGATCTCTTGGCCGTGGCCACGTTCGACGGCTACTTCGTGCGTGTGAATCCGGCGTGGCACGACGTGATGGGCCTCTCCGAAGAGGAACTGCGTTCCACCCCGTTCATGGACTTCGTCCATCCAGACGATCGCGATGCGACGACGCAAGCGATGTCGGCACTGGTCACGGGCGAGCGCGTCATCAACTTCGAGAACCGCTACCGTGCGAAGGACGGCTCCTACCACTGGCTGCAGTGGTTCTCGGCGCCGTTCCCGCAGCAGGGACTCGTGTACGCGACGGCGCGCGACATCACCGAGCGGAAGGCGGCCGAAAGCGAGCTGCGGCGTCTGGTGAAGGAACTCGAGGTCGCCCGGACTCGTGCCGAACAGGCCACCGTGGCCAAAGGTGAATTCCTCGCCAACATGAGCCACGAGATCCGCACGCCGATGAACGCCATCATCGGCATGACCGATCTCACGCTGCAGACGAAGCTCACCGCGCAGCAGCGCGAGTACGTGCGCACCGCGCGCGAATCGGCCGAAGCGCTGATGACGGTGATCGACGACATCCTCGACGTCTCGAAGATCGAAGCCCGCCGCCTCACGCTCGAGCGCGTGCCGTTCTCCGTGCGCGACACGATTGAAGACAGCGTCAAACTGCTCGCTCCGCGCGCCGATCAAAAAGGGCTCGAGCTGTCGTGCCGGATCGCGCCCGATGTGCCGGCGTCGCTCGTCGGCGATCCCGGACGGCTGCGTCAAGTGCTGCTGAATCTGGTCGGCAACGCGGTGAAGTTCACCGATCACGGCGAAGTGGGCGTCGACGTCACCGTGGCGGAGCACTCCGATCGCGACGTGCTGCTGCGATGCACCGTCCGCGATACCGGCATCGGCATCCCTGAAGAAAAACGGTGGGAGATCTTCGGCGCGTTCGTGCAGGCCGATGCCTCGACCACGCGCCGCTACGGTGGAACCGGACTTGGTCTCACCATCTCGACACAGCTCGTAGAGATGATGGGCGGCCGCCTCTGGCTCGAGAGCGAGCCCGGCAAAGGCAGTCAGTTCCACTTCGTCGTCCGGCTCGATCTCCATCGCCGCGACGAGACGAGCACATCGCCGGCGTTCGATCTGCGGGCGCTGCATGCGCTGGTCGTCGACGACAATGCGACCAATCGCCGGATCCTGACCGAGATCCTCGAGAGCTGGCAGATGACGGCGCTCGGAGCCGCTTCCGCAGGTGCCGCGATCGAGATGCTGCGACAAGCCGAGAGTGTCGGCCGACCTTTTCATCTCGTGCTGACCGATGCTCTCATGCCCGATGTCGACGGCATCACACTGGCCGAACAGATCGCCGGAGACGAGCGTCTCGCCGGTATCAAGGTGATGCTCCTCACGTCCGCAGGATCGGCGGGACTGCGTGGACGACGGGCGTCGCTCTTCGCGGCGATGTTGGTCAAGCCGGTGAAGCAATCGGATCTGCTCGATGCGATCGTCACCGCGTTTGCCAAGCCCGTGGTCGCGCGGCGGCAGCGTGCCAAGCGGTCGCCGCAAACCGGTCGCGCCGCAAGGGCGCTGCGCGTGCTCGTGGCCGAGGACAATCCGACGAATCAGAAGCTCGTGTCCGCACTCCTCGATCAGAAGGGCCATCAGGTGACGATCGTGAGCAACGGACGGCTGGCGGTGGAACGCGCGGCCGTCGACTCGTTCGACGTGATCCTGATGGACGTACAGATGCCGGAGATGGGCGGTCTGGAAGCAACGGCAGCCATTCGCGAGAAGGAGCGCGGCACAACGGCTCGCGTGCCGATCGTTGCGCTGACGGCGCGGGCGATGGCCGGCGATCGCGAGCAGTGCTTCGCCGCGGGGATGGACGCGTATGTGTCGAAGCCGGTGAGATCGGAAGAACTCTTCGCCGCCATCGACGCGCTCACGATGCCCTCATCGCAGACCAGTCCGACGACAACTCACACGAGTGAGTTTGATGCCGTGTCGATCGATCTCTCAGCGCTGCTGCAGAACTTCGGCGGCCGCTCCGACCTCGTGCGCGACGTGATCGACGTCTTCCTGGTAGACGCACCGCTCATGCTCACGCGTCTCGAGAATGCAGCCCGCTCCGGCGACGCAACGGAGATCGCGGCGGCGGCACACGCCATCAAAGGATCGGCGGGTCTGTTCTCGCAAGGCGACGCGTACGCCAGCGCGCGCGCGCTCGAGGTGCGCGCGCGAGAAGGCGACGTTAGAGACAGCCTGCGCGCGGCAGACGAGGTCGCCAACACGGTTTCGCAACTGATGAACGAGCTCGGAGATCTGCGCGCGAAGCTTTAGTACCTGATTGTGGCCTCGAGCGCCCTCAGGTCGGGTTTGCGTCGACCTTTTGGCTGCGAGCGCCTTTGGCCCAGAGCGGCGACACAACCAGATCGGGACCGTATTGATAGGTCCACCAGTTCTCCCTCGCCTCTCGATGTCCAGGATCGATCAGAAACATCGGCCGCACGATCGGGAGACCGGTCTCGTGTGCGACTGTGGCGGCGCGATAGCTGCCGCGCCGCAAGGGCCAGGACAAGTGGAAGAAGTTGAAGAAGTGGAAGTCCACTTCTTCCACTTTTCCGCTTACTTCGTACGTTCAGCTGCTCTCGACCCACTGAGAATATGCGGGAGCGCGTAGTTGCCCTCATGACACGCAAACTCGAGCACCGGCTCGGCCTCGTTTCGCGTCAGCGGCATCGAGAACGTCCACGGCCTCGTCCACGTGGCGGGATCGTTCACGGTCACCGACCATTCGACCTGCGTCGCCGATGTCGGGGTGAAGTGCTCGATGAGTCGCAGCGTCGCAGCGTTGGCATTCCGATACGTGCTGCGATCTTTGAAGTTGCTGCTCTCGACGACGAGCGCATTGCCGTCCCAGTGGCCGCGCCCATCCCCCATCTCAAACTCCATCGTCCTCGTCGCATGCGATCGTCCATCCAGCGGGATGACACGCACGTCGTGAACGAGCTCGTAGCGGATGGCGACGAGTCCGGGCGCCTGAACGATCTGGTACGAGTTGCCAAGGATGTGCGGCATCATCGCGCCGGGAACGCCGCGCGTGATGCACCGCTCCCACAGATCGAAGTCGGCGATGCTGTTGAACGTGCGTTCACCGCGTTCGGCGTCGAAGCTGCTGGACGTCCGTTGCCGCGCGTTGAGGATGCCCTGAATGCCGCTGTCCTGGAACGGGTCTGGCGGCCCGATCCGTTTCTGCGCGGCCGGCGTCATCGGCGGAATGTGGCCGTCGGGTGGATCGACGATCAACCACGGCCGACTTCCTTTCGTCACCTCGAGCGGATCGCGAAACTGCAGCGGGCCGACACCCGCGGCGCGTTCGACGACGCGCGTGTTGCGCTTCGCGATGATGTCGGCGAGCTCGGCACCGCGGATGTCTTCGAGACGTCGACCCGAGAATTCAGCCGGCCGTTCGAGCGGCGTGCTCTGCTCGTACTTGTTCGTGTAGGTGCCCTGCAGATCGGGATCGCCCCATGGCGTGCGGGGCGGCGCATACGAGGGGGCCGACCACAACGTCGTAACACCGACCAGCAACACACCCGCACCCGACGCGCAGAGCCGCGCGATCATCGCGACTCTTATACGCTCAACCCAAGATCGCTGCAAGCGACCTTGGGTTGGGCCGCCGCTTTCGCGGCGATGGGCGCCGCCTTAAGCGCGTGAGGCCGCCGCGCGGCCCCCTGTTACGCGTTGAGCTTCGGCTTGCTGTCGCTGCAGGAGGCTGCGACCCGACGCAGCGAACGGATCTGCATCTCTCCATCCGTCATCGTGCCGGTCACGCTGACGCGCTCGCCGACGTGATTCGTCAGCCTCAGGCGATGCGAGGCGTCGACGATTTCGAGCGACCCCGGGCCCTTGTGGAGAAACGCCGTCTTCCAGCTTCGCGACTTGGGTGCATCGGTGCCGCTGGTGTCCTTCAGTCGGAACGACTCGCCGTCCTGCGCCAGGCAGCCGGCGATGGTGACTGTTTCCGGCGCGACGCGGGCTTCAGTTTCAGTGCGCACCAGCTCCGCCTCACGTCGATTGTCAGCGGAGACGATCGTCGGCTTGCTGGTGTTCGCATCTGCGTTCACCGCTTGCGGTTCATCGGTGCGCGCCGCGGTCGCCGGCGGCATCGTTCGGTAGCCCGCCAGCAACAGAGCGCCAACGATCGCGAGCGTGAGACACGCCGCGGCGATCATCGACTTGTCGATCGACGCTCTGAAATGCGAGAACTGTCTGACGGCATGTGTCCACACCGCGGTTGGCTTCGCCCACGCGAACGTGCTCATCGGCGTCGACTTCTTCCGGCGGATCGGTTTCTTCACCGGCATCGATGTCCTCCTTCAAGAGACGCTGGGGACCATCGGCCTGCTACGGCAAAGGCGATGCCTGGTGTGACGCTTTTCGCGGACAGCCTCTAACCGACCATGACGTCGCAGGTTAGGCGGCTGTGCAGAGTTGGGATCCCGTGGATGACAGAATCGAGGGCCCAATTCCGTGATCCGGCGGCCGTCTTCGTTCCGGTGCAGTATAGTGCGCGCATGAAGAGACGCGAATTTCTCGCCGGTCTTGCTGCCTCGCCGTTCGCGGCCGCCGCGACACTCGGACCAGCACGCACCGCGGCGCAGCAAGGCGCTGTCGCGGCGCGCACGCGCACCAAGCTCAAACAGAGCGTAATGGCGTCCGTCTGGGGCATGGGATCGACGACGTCGTTCGAGGAGCGGTGCAAGATTCTCGCGCGCATCGGTTTCAAGGGCGTCGATCTGCCGACCGCCGAGCAAGTGCCGATCCTCAAACAGTACGGCCTCGCACCGGCGCTGATGACCGGGGCCGGCACGACATTCCAGGACGGCCTCATTCGCAAGGAGCTGCACGACAAGTTCGAAGCCGCATTTCATCAAGGCATCGATACCTGCGCATCGGTCGGCTGCCCCACGCTCATCGCGATGCCCGGCGAACGCCGCGGCATGTCGCGTGAAGAGTCCGTCGACAACGCCGCCGCGATCCTCAGCCGCGTCAAGAGCTACGCCGAGCAGAAGAACGTGACGCTCTGCATGGAGATCACCAATTCGAAGGTCGTCGCCGATCAGCGCACCGATCAAGTGTTCAATCACCTGGCGTGGGGCTTCGACGTCTGCAAGAAGGTCAACTCGCCGCGCGTCAAGATCCTGTACGACATCTACCACGTGCAGATCATGGACGGCGACGTCGTGCGGAACCTACGCGACAACATCGACCTGATCTGCCACATTCACACGGCAGGCGTTCCGTCGCGCCAGGAGATCGACGACACGCAGGAGCTGAACTACCGCTTCATCGCCAACGCGATCGCCGATCTCGGATTCACGGGATTCGTCGCGCACGAGCATCGGCCGGGTATGGGGCGCGATCCGGTGAAGAGTCTCGAGCAGTGCTTCCAGATCATGGACGTATAGAAGAGCGGTTCCGAGTTCGAGCGTTCCGCGTTCGAAGTTCGTGATTCCGAGTTCCGGGTTCCAAGTTCTTGGAGGTCCTGATGTACCGGATCCCGATGACTCTCATCGCTGCCATCGCGCTTCTTAGCTGTTCTCCGGTTTTTGGTCAGAGGGCACCCGGCGCACAGGGCGGCCCGCCAATCGCTCGGCCCGGTGCGTCAATTCCGGGCTTGCCGACGCCTCGTGACACCCGCAGTGGTCCCCAAACAGGCACGGCTCGCGTGAGAGGCCGCGTCGTGGCCACGCAGACGGGCTCGCCGCTTCGCCGCGCACAGATTTCGCTGTTCGGCCTCGAAGGCCAGGCGCAGACACGGCGCACCGCAACGACCGACTCCGATGGCCGCTACGAGTTCAAGGACCTTCCCGCGGGCCGTTTTACGATCACCGCGACGAAAGCCGGCTACGTCAGGATGGAATACGGACAGAGACGGCCGTTCGAGCCCGGCACGCCGTTGACCGTTGCCGAGGGCGAGGACCGGACGCGCGTCGATTTCGGACTTCCGCGCGGCGGCGTCATCGTCGTGCGCGTCACCGACGATTTCGCCGAGCCGCTCGCCGGTGCGCAAATCTCGGTGCAGCGATACCAGTACGGTGCGGATGGCCAGCGGAAACTGACTGGCGTTTCGACCGGCGGGCCGTTCCCGGTCACCGACGACCGCGGCGAGTACAGAGCGTATGGACTCGCACCAGGTGAGTACTTCGTGAGCGCCAGCACACGCGACAACGTCGCCGGCATGCCTCCGAACGCAGGGGCGAGCGATTTCAATGAGGGCTTCGCACAAACGTTTTATCCGGGCACGATCAATTCCGCCGAGGCACAAGCGATATCCGTGAGTGCCGGCGAGGAGGCGTCGGTGCAAGTGGCCCTCATCGCCTCGCGATTGGCGCGAATCAGCGGATCGGTCGTCGATTCGGAAGGTCGCCCCTCCGCGGGCGCGCAGTTGTCGCTCGTCACACGGACGGGCTCCGTGACGTCGTCCACGAGAGTCGGGACTGCGGCCGACGACGGCACGTTCGCGGCGAGCGCGATCCCTCCGGGCGATCACACCCTCGAGGCTCGATCGCGAGAACGGGCCGACGGCACCGCGGGGGAGTTCGCCTCGTTTCCCATCTCGGTGTCCGGCGACCTCTCCAACCTGCGGATCGTGACTGGCAAAGGCACGACCATCAGCGGGCGGGTCATCTTCGAGGGGACCTCAACGCGATCGAGCGACTTTGGACTGCCTCGCGTGCGAACGCAGCAAACCGATCCATCGCGACAGAACTTTCCCTTTGCCGGCGTCAGCAGCGATACTCAAGCGCGGGGCGTGCTCGACGATGCCGGCAACTTCCAGCTCGCGGGCCAATCAGGACGAATCTTCCTGGACGTGACGGCGGGCGCGATGTGGTTGCTGAAGTCGGTCACCATCGAGGGCGAGGACGTCACCGACACGCCGATCGATCTCGTCGGAAAGCCATCGCTGACTGGCGTCGTGATTCGGATGACCGACAAGCAGACGCAGCTCTCTGGCCAGGTCAGCGATACGCGCGGTCAGATCCTGAAAGATTACGTGGTGGTGCTTCTGCCGATGGAACAGAAGGAACCAGTCGTCGCCGCGCGGTGGATACGAACCGTCCGCCCCGATTCGAACGGACGTTACGTCGCTGTCGGCTTGCGACCGGGACGCTATGTGGCCACGGCCATCGAAGCGCTCGAACAAGGACGACAGTTTGCACCCGAGTTCCAGGAACAGCTCCGTCGCACCGCGCGGGAGATTGCTCTGAAGGAAGGCGAGAGCGCGACGCTCGATCTCACATTGACACTCGGTCTCTGAGCGAATCCGCTCAAAGGGGACACCCATGTCTGCGAGGCTGTCATCGGCACATCCGTCGCGCCGGGATTTCCTGACCGCCGCTGCCGCAGCAGGGCTCACCGCGGCATCGTGCGGCTCCGCACACGGCAACGCGCAGCGCCCGGCGCCAGCGCAGGCGTCCAATCAAGCCATCGTTGGTGACGGCAGCAAGCGCCGCATTCTGCTTCGCGGCGGCGTCGTGCTGACGCTCGACGCGAAGGTCGGCGACTTCGAGAAGGCCGACGTGTTGATCGACGGCAAGAAGATCGCGCAGATCGCGCCATCGATCACCGCCGCCGATGCCGAGGTCGTCGACTGCTCCGGCGCCATCGTCATGCCGGGTTTCATCACGACGCATCACCATCAATACGAAACGCTGCAGCGGGCGATCATCGCGGACGGTTTGCTGTTCGGCTCGTGGCCGCAGGAAACCTACACGTCCGTCGTCCAGAACATCTGGACGGCGGGACGGATCCTCGATCCGCAGAATCCACGACGCGTCATCTGGGACCTTGGCCGGGTGCCGTACGATCCCGAAGACTGCTACATCTCCGAGCTGGTCGCGTGTCTCAGCGAGATCAGTCAGGGCATCACCACAGGAACCGATACGTCGCAAGCCAGCCACACCCCCGAGCACACTGACGCGATGATCAAAGGCCTGATGGATTCGGGTCGGCGCATGGTCTACGCCTACAGCGGCGGAACCGATCGAAGCGGGCAGGGCATCCCATTCGAGTTTCCCGGAGCGATGAATGACGACACGAAAGGGATCGGCCGCATCGCGAAGAAGTACTTCAGCTCGAAAGATCAACTCGTCACGTTGGGCTTCGCCGGAGGCCCGATTCCAGCCTTCGAGGGCGCGCCGTACACCGGTTGGCAGCTGGGTCGCGCGTTCGGCGCCTCGATGCACAACCACGTGGTCGGCAACCCGATGACGATCGTCAACGCCGCAGCGGATGCGAGGAACGGCCGCGACTGGTCCGACGTGACGTTCATCCACGCCACACGATGGCAGGATTCGCCGCGAGCGCAGGTGGGCCCTGGCTCATCGACCTATCCCGCCAACAGTCGATCGAAGGCGTGGGAGATCAGCCGCGACCGCGGCGCGCACGTGTCGATCGCCGTGCTCATCGAGATGCAGATGCGGCACGGGATGCCGCCATTTCAGGAGGCGCTGAACTCCGGCATCCTCCCCAGCCTCAGCCCCGACGTCGACACCAACATGACGACCGATCCGTTCTCGTTGATGCGCGGCGCCTTCAGCCTGCAGCGCACGCTGGCCAACGATCTGTCGTTCCCCGAGAGCAACCCCGGAGGACTGCCGATCCCGCAGTTGGTGACCTCGCGACAGGTGATCGAGATGGCGACCATCGCCGGTGCCGCATCGAATCGTCTGCTCGACAAAGTCGGGACGCTCACACCTGGGAAGGAGGCCGACATCGTCGTGCTCGAGGCGCGGCACATCAGCACCTGGCCGATGAACAACGTGCCCGGCACCATCGTGACGATGATGAATACCAGTCACGTACGCGATGTGCTGATCGCCGGGAAGGTCGTGTACTGGAAACGTCAACTCGTCGGATGGGACATCGACAAGCTACTCGGCCAGATCGAACAGTCGCGCGATCGCGTCCTCGCTCGCATCAACGGCCCCGCGAAGACCGGTGCGCTTCCCAAGGGCGACAACAGCGCAACCAAACCGTATCGGCCGAATTATTTCGGCAGCTGCTGCTTCACCCGCCAAAACGCGAGCGCTCCGGAGTACGTGTTGAGGCCGTAGCACGTACGTAGTGTCCGGCTTCAGCCGGACTAATCTGGCGCCGGCTGCTCCGCGCGATCGATCACGAGCACTTCGGTTGGCTCGCGGCGCGCATCGAGCTTGAGTCCCAGCTGTTCCTGAATCGCCGCGAAGAGCGACGGCGTGTCCGGAGGTGCCGCGGGCACCGGACCGGGCGGCGGCGGTCCGAGCGGCGAACCCACACCCGCATCCGCCGCGAATTCCAGCTTGAGGGCGAAATACCCCGAGAGGCCGGTGCGATCGATCACCGGCCGGCCGGTCGACTGCGACAGCGCCGACACGAGCTGCGCGATCGTCATGCCTCCGCTTTCGATGCGCGCGAACGACCCGAACCCGATCGTGGTTGTACACGGCGGCAGCGGTTTTCCCGGCTCGCGACGGGCTGGGGCCGGCACCGTGCCCTGACGTTGCGCTTCACGCAAGGCATCACAGTCGACTCCGGCCGATCGCATCTCGTTCCCCAGTCGTCCATCGCTGCGTGCCGGCACAAGTGCGTACACAGATAGCTCGCGCGTCTCGCTGTGCGTCTGCAGCTTGAAGCGATCGGCGAGCAGCGCCCGCACCATCGCCTGCATGTCGTCCGTCGTCGTCATCGCCGGCATCTTGGCAGCGATGTCGAAGCGATCGGTGTCGAGCCAGCCTGGGCCGCCGACGATCTGGCCTTCCATCTGATATCGATTTCCGTGCGCGCTTCGAACGATGCGGCGGAGCGTGGCGTTCTGCGTATTCCAGCTGTCGCCTTTGCGTGCGCCAAAGACGACGATCGTCGGCGCGCTCGTCGGCGGAGGACTCTTCTTGACGGATGCGACTTCAAACGTCAGAGTCGCCGGCGCGTTCTGCTCACCCCCGTCGACGACCGATGCCGCGGCGACGAGCATCAGATACGCGAATGCGGCGAGGCCGCGCTTCGTCATGGTTACTTCGACAGCGTGGTGATCAACCGGTACTGAAACTCCAGGTCTTCGTTGAACTGCTTGATGCCCACCCGCTCGTCGCGGCCGTGCGCGCGCACGTCGTCGATGTCGTCGAAGAGGCCGTCGACGCCAAAGGTCGGAATCCCCGCATTACGGAGATAGAGGCCGTCGGTCGCACCGGTGCTCATCGTCGGCACCACCGGTACTCCGGGATACATCGCGCCGACGATCGCCGTTACCGCGCTCATCACGTCGTCGCGGAGCACGGCCGGCTTGCTGGGCGTGGCCTCGCCGACGAGCGAGAGCTGAATCTGCGGGTCGGCCACGATCGTGGTCAGCGTCGCGATCACCGCGGTCGGCGAGACACCAGGCAGGATGCGGCAATTGACGTTGGCCGCCGCGAGCTGCGGCAGCGCGTTGGTCGCATGTCCGCCCTCGAGCTTCGTCGCCACACAGGTCGTGCGCATGATCGAGTTGAAGTACGGCGACTGCGCGGCGAGCCGCGCCGCAGCAGAAAGATCGGTGGGCACCTTCGACACCGCGATCATGTCCGCGCGCGTCTGCGCGTCGGTCTGCGCCGGCGCCGAGCGCTCAAAGTAGGTGCGCGTGATCTCGCTCAGTTCAACCGGGAAATCGTAGGCGCCGATCTTCGAGAGGCCCGCCGACAGACGGTAGATGGCGTTGTCTTTCACCGGCATCGAGCTGTGGCCACCGGAGTTGTGCACTTCGAGGCGGATGTCTTGATACACCTTCTCCGCCGCCTGCACTTCGTTGGTGAGGTACTTGCCCTTGCGCATCACACCGCCGCCGCCTTCGTTGATCGCGAACTCGGCATCGATCAGGGGGCGCTGGTTCGCGATCAGCCACTTCACGCCGTTGAAGGTGCCGCCCTCTTCGTCGGCGGTGAGCGCGAGAATCAGATCGCGCGAAGGCACGAAGCCTTCTGACTTCAAGCGCAGCAGGTTGGCGACGAACACGGCCGCCATCGTCTTGTCGTCCGCAGTGCCGCGTCCGTAGAGATAGCCGTCCTTCTCGGTGAGCGTGAACGGATCGAACGACCAGTCTTCGCGTTTGGCCTCGACGACGTCGAGGTGAGCCAGGAGCAGTAGCGGCCGCTTCGATCCGTTGCCGCGATATCGCACCACGAGGTTGCCCTTGCGCGGATTAGGGCCGAGGACTTTGATGTCGGCGTCGGAGAAGCCGGCGGCCTTGAAGCGCGCGGCCATCGCCTCGGCGGCGGCGGTGGTGCTGCCGACTGAATCGGTGGTGTTGATCTCGACCAGCTGCTTGAAGATCTCGCGCGCTCGGGTTTCGTGCGAGCCGGTCTGAGCCGACAGCGCGGCTGTCGACGCGAGCACGAGCACAACTGTTCGCAACATGCGGCTGCTCATCTCTGTCGCTCTGGTTTCCAGTTCAAGATGATCGTAATCGGTGTCGTCACGACTTCCTCGACTACCTTGTTGATCAGAAAGCGCTGCCCGTCTGGTGAGACCGAGTACTGCTGGCGGGTGATCCCGACAGGGGCCGCCTGATTCGGCAACGGCGCCCGAAAGAGCGGAGTCGGAGTGCCGAAGTCGAGGTTCTGCCCGCGTGCACCGAAGGATACCGACACCGACATCAGCTTGTCGTCGAGCCCGAGGTAGAAGAGTTCCCTGCCATCGCGCCGCCACCGCACTTGTCCGCCGCCATCGGCGGTCACGCGCTTCGTGATCGCCGGATCGGGGAACGACTGAACGTAAATCTCGTCCCGGCCGGTTGCATTCGACTGATACGCGACCCACGTGCCGTCGGGGGAGAACTGTCCGTTACGCTCATCGAATTCCGTGTGAGCAATGGGAATCGGGACCTTGTTACCCATCATCGGGAGCGCCAGGAGATCGTACCCGGCTTTGGGTTGCTGCTCGCCATAGAGGAGGAATCGCCCGTCCAACGACCAATCCGTCGGGATCTTCGGCTGCGGTGACGCGAGCAGCAAATCCTCGCTTCCCGTTCCACCGATCGACTTCACGTAGATGTCTGCGACGCCCTGCCTCGCCGAGGTGAACACGACTCGCGTCGCATCCGGCGACCAGAGCGGCATGACATCAAGCGCCGGCGAGGAGACCAGCCGCGTCAACAGGTTTCGTTCGAGCAACCAGATGTCGGTCGCGCGTTGCAGCACCACACGCTCACCGGTTGACGACAGCGATGGATAGTTTCCATTCGTCTCCGCAGGCCCAAGCGACACGATCTCCTTACCCGATCGATCGAACCACGCCAGCTGATGACGCGCGCCTCCCCCCGAGCCCGTGCGATACGCGATGCGGTTGCCGCCGACGGCGACGGCCGCGTACGAGTTGAGGAGGGCAATGTTGTCGGCCACCGGCAGAGGGTTACCAGAGACGGCCAGCTGACTGGCATCAAACCGTTGCGCGAACAAGGTTCCTTGTTTGACGAAGAGCAGATAACCGGCTGGATGGTAGACGGCAGAGGAGTCAGCGTCGAACAACCGCCGCGAAGGGGATCCATCCGTCGCACCGACGTAGATGCCGCTCACATCGGCAGCCCCGGCGACGTAAAACAGGAAATGGCGACCGTCGGGAAGAAAGCTCGGAGAGCGATGCGCCGCTTGTCGTGACGCCTCCCGCCTGGTCACGCTCACCGGGTTCGAGCCTGCGGCAGTCGTGCGCCAGATCGGCTCCACGCCGTTGTTGGGATTGAACAGGATGGTGCCGTCAGCGCCCCACGCACCTCCTCCTCCGGACAGGATGCTCGCCAGCCGTTTCACCAGCCCGCCGTCGATATCGATGCGATCGAGCTGCGTGCCTGCGAAGAATCCGATCGAGAGGCTATCCGGCGACCAGAATGGCCACCGTGCTTCGTCGGTTCCGGCCAAGGGGTGCGCCGCGACCGAATCGAAGGAGCGAACCCACAATCGCGATCGTCCGTCGACGGTTGCGACGAAGGCGATCTTCTGGCCGTCGGGTGACAACGCGAGCGACACGGGATCGGTCGTCGGTGGCGTCGTCATCTCGAGCCGCATCTCGGATTCGATTGGCGGCGAACGACGGAGCGCCCACAGCACCGTCGCAGCGGCAACGACTGTGACGACGGCGAGAGCAGAAATGAAAGCGACGCGCTCTCGTCGCGGTGCGGTCGGGTGGCGATCGGTGTCGGGCGACGACAGCGCTTCGTCGATCTCGATACGGGCCACCGAGGCGTCCGACAGCCGGGCCTTCGGGTCCTTCGTCAGGCAGCGTCGAAGCAGTCGATGAATCGACGTCGGCGTCGACGCCGGCAGTGCGCGCCAATCGGGCTCGCCCTTGATCACGGTTGCGAGCGTCTCGGACACATCCTCGCCGGGAAACACGCGTTTTCCCGTCAACATCTCGAACAGCACGCAGCCGAATGCCCACATATCTGCACGTCGATCGACAGCCCTGCCGCGTGCCTGCTCCGGCGACATATACGAGGCAGTACCGAGAATGACGCCTGTGCTCGTCATCAACGCGGGGCTCGTGATCGTGGGCGACTGCGAGAGATACACATGCTGCGTCGGAGCGTCGTTCACGCCCGTCGACACCGGACGCGCAGCGTCGTCAGCGATCTTGGCCAGGCCGAAGTCCAGCACCTTCACGGTGCCGTCGGGTCTGACCTTGATGTTGCCGGGCTTGAGATCGCGATGCACGACCCCAAGTTCGTGAGCGGCCGCGAGCGCATCCGTGATCTGTCGGGCGATCGGCAGCGCGTCGTCCAGCGCAATCGCACCGCGCTCCATCACATCGGCGAGCGTAGGCCCCTCGACGAGCTCGAGCACGAGTGCGTCGTTCTCGATTCCGTAAATCGCACCGATGTGCGGATGATTGAGTGAGGCGAGGACGCGCGCTTCGCGGCCGAATCGTGCGAGGCGTTCGGCATCGCCCGCGAACGCCGCGGGAAGCGTCTTCAACGCGACCTCGCGATTCAGCCTGGTGTCGCGGGCGCGGAACACCTCGCCCATCCCGCCGGCGCCGAGCGTCGACAGAACCTCATAGGGGCCGACGCGAGAACCGACCGCGAGGCTCACGATGCTGTTGGTGGAATGCTATTTGGGAAACTCGGCGCAGGCGGCGACGTCGGAGCCCCAATACTCGATGCACTTGGCTCGATCCATTGCGCCCTTGCCGACGACTTTCGCGAACAGGAAGTCGGCCACCTGCTCGATCTCGCGCGCCTGCAAGGTCGCCGGCGGATCGGGCAGCGCGCCGAGCTTCTGCACGTCCGCCTGCTTCATCCCATAGCAGCGCCCATCGCTGTACGCGAACTTGTCGAATGCGGGCATCGCCTTCCCAGGGATGCCGCACTTGATCGCGATGATCAGCTTCTCGCGAGTGAGCTTGGTCGTCCGCAGGTTGGCGCCGTCGGGCATCTGCGAGTCCATCTTGCGGCCGTCGGCTGCCCATCCATGGCACGACTGACAGTCACCCTTCGTACGGAAGATCCGCATGCCGGCAGCGACGCTCTCGGGATCGGGCTCCTGCGCGCGCGGCGACGAACTGAGAGCGGCGCCCGCGATCACCATCGTCGATGTCGCGAGCGCTGCCCATTGAAACCAACGGCTGTATTTCAAATCGATTCCCCGGCCCCTACTGGAGAGTGACCGTGACGTTCCGCTTCGGAACGTACCCGACCTTTACCTTGGTCGTCTCTTTCATCGTCGCCACGTCGACCACTGACACGTCGTTGGTCACCGGGTTCGCGACGTACGCCGTCTTGCCGTCTGGCGTCAGCGTGACCCAGCCCGCGCCCTTGCCGGTGAGCTCGGCGCTGCCGAGATGTTTCAGATCGGGCAGCGAGTATGAATACAGATAGTTATTCAGCCGGCTGCACACGACCAGCGTCTTGCCATCGGAGGTCACCGCCATACCGTGCGACGGATCGGAGCCCTGCGGCACGGTCTGCTTGCCGGGCGGCAGATCGGGATTCTGGATGCGCTTGATCTCTTTCTTGGTCGCGAAGTCGACAACGGCAAAACCGTTGAAGCCCGAGAGCTGCACGAAGATCCATTTCGTCGAGCCATCGGGATTGGTGTTGAACGTCATCGGTCGGACACCGAGATCCATATCCACGGTGAACGCCGTCTCGTGCGTTTTGGCGTCGATGACGTTGATCGTCTTCCCCGCGATCGATCCCGCGACGACGTATTTGCCGTCTGGCGTGACGTAGGCGTTATGGATCGTTCCCTTGGTGGGAACGTTCTTGACGCGCTTCTGCGTGGAGGTGTCGATGACATCCACGCCGCCCGGTTCCTGAATGATGCCGACGTAGACGTAGCGGCCGTCCTTGGCCACCGCCATGTTGTTGGGATGTCCGCTGAGCGGCACTTTGGTGATCACCTTCAGCGTCTTCGCGTCGACGATGTCGAGCGTGCTCTCGGCTTCGTCGCTGACGTAGATGCGCGTGCCGTCGGGCGCGGCTCCGGCGCCATGGCCCGCCTCGATGCCGGTGATCTCACCGACGACTTTGTTCGTCGCCGGATCGATGAGATGCACGTTGTCGCCGGCGCTGTTGGTCTGGATGATGCGGACCTTGTGCTGCGCTGACAGTGATGCCGCGAACAGCACGGCGACGACCGTGGTGCACAGGGCGAGCGTTCGTCTTGTCATCATCGACTCCTATTTGCCATTCATTATCCACGCCCGGAGGGCCTGCCACTCGGGATCGTTTTGCGACTGCCAGTGCTTGCCACCGCTGTGGTAGAAGTCGCCGCCGGCCGATTCCTCCAGCGGATGCAGGAGCAGCGGACTCTTGGCGTTGCCGGCAAACGCCACTCGTTGCGTGACCGCCTCGAAGTTCTTGCGGGTCTCCTCCTCGGTCCACATGGTGCTGCCCTTCGCCAGCGGCTGCAGCCGCAGCGGAGTGCCCGAGGTGTGGCACGCGACGCATCGCGCGTGGCCGGGACGCTTCTTCAGGAAAACCGGCTGGATCTTCGTCTTGTAGGTCTCGTAGTCGAGCGACGACTGTTTCGGCTGTTGTGACAACAGCGCTGCGACAAGCAGCGCGACGGTCGCAGTTGCGAGATACACAGGACCTCCCAATATGGCAGGTCCAAAAGGACCCGCCCTACGATGGCCGCTTAGCAGCTCTCGTGGGGCCGGTCCTTTCGGACCGGCCTACACGAACACTCCCAATGGCTCGTACGTGCCCTTCAACACCAGCTCGGTGCGATCGTATCCGAGCCACTCCTTGATCATCGTGGCGTAGACGCGCCTGAAATCGGTGGTCATCTTCATATTGCCGTCGTCCAGATCGGTCAGGCTCGGGTGACGGCCGTAGAATCCGCCCTTGATGCCCGTGCCGACGACGAACATCGGCGTGGCGGTGCCGTGATCGGTGCCGAGGCTGCCGTTCTCTTCGACGCGACGCCCGAACTCCGTGAAGATCATCATCGCGACGTCATCCGCGCGACCGAGGCGCTTCATGTCGTCCATGAAGCCGCGCACGGCGTCGGCGGTGTACATCAGCAGACGGGTGTGCAGATCGGCCTGCTGCACGTGGGTGTCGAACGAATTGCCCGAGTAGGTCACGTAATACAGACGCGTGGGCATTTCGGCGGCGATGAGCGCGGCCACGCGCTGCAGGTTGCCAGCCAGGCCGCCGCCCTGACCGTAGTCCACCGGCGTGCGATACGTCGACGCCGCGCGGCGCACGAGGTCGGAACTCTCGGTCGCGTTCTGCGCGGTCGATGTCAGAAAGTCGAGCGTCGCGTTGCCGGTCGTCCTCGCGCGACTCATTTCTGCGAGCGCACGCTTCTCGTCGTCGTTCCCCTCGCGGCGGAATCGACCCGGGTCATCGAACACCAGCGGCGAGTGCTGCTCGCTGCGCACCGCCAGCGACTGCGATGTTCCGAGGTTGACGATCATGTTGCGCGTGTGCGCGTCGTAGGTGCGATCGGCAAGTCGACCGAGCCACCCGAGCGTCTCGCCGCCGTTCGGCACGCCGGTGTGCCAGAAGCCCATCGACGAGAAGTGCGACAGACTCGGATGGTCGTATCCGCAACCGTGGACGACGGCGAGACTGCCATCCTTGTAAAGACGCTCGAAGCCGACCATCGATGGATGCAGCCCATACCCGTCGGCGATCTTGATCGCCTCCTGCTCTTTGATTCCAAGCTTCGGCCGCGCGCGGTAGTACGCCGCATCGCCAAAGGGCACCACCGTGTTCAACCCATCGTTGCCGCCTGAGAGCTCGACGACAACGAGGATGCGATTGGGATGCTTCTCGATGCTCGTCCCCTGAAGCGCCTGTGCCGCCAGCGCAGCGGACGTGCGATCCAAGATCAGCGGGAGGCCCGCGCCAATGCCAAGGCCGTACATCCCCCGCACGAGAAAATCACGCCGCGAGCACGAACATCCAAGGTGTCTATTCATAACTACCCCAGTTGGTATTCGGGCGTACTCAACACCAAATACAAAAGCTCCCGCAACGATGATTCGAGTGTGTCGCTCGGCTGGATCGCCGACGAACCCAACTTGCCGCGCAGGAACTCGACGAGCACCGTGCGATCCTTTGCGGTCGGTGCGACGCGCATGAAACGCAGCGCGAAGTGGTCGACGACCTTGTCGACTGTATCCGCGTGAGCAGCTTTGACCAGCGCAGTCAAATCGATGGCCGCCGTCTGGCGCGGGATCACCTTCGTTCGCTTGAACGCGAGCAGGTTGCCGGCGTAGCCGCCGTAGCGCGTGTTGTAGTCCTCGTCGCGGTCGACCATCTTGTTCGACTCGGCGTCGCCTTCGCGCGTGGCTTCGGTGATGTTCATGCCCATCGCGAGGCGTTCGCCGACGCGAGTATCGGTGGGCGACATGACGCGGTCGGGCGGTCGGAAGTTCTTCACGTCGGGGAACAGCACGTCCCGGAACAGGTTGCCGCGTTGCAACAGCGTCGACGGCGTGATCCACGTGCGGCCGCCCGCCCAGCCGGCAACGTTCGGTGGATCGAACAGCGACTGTCCGAGCGCCGCAGTCATGCGGCCGAAGTCCGGAATGGTGGGAATCTCGTGAAGACCCATCTTGCGATACGTCGACACGACCAGATGCACCGGACTCTTGATTTGTGTCGCGTACGACGGCGGCGCGTAGAAGTCCTTCGACAGGAAGATGCGCTTGAGCAGCGGCTTGATCTGATAGCCGCTCTCGCGGAAGCTGCGTCCGAGGTCGGTCTTCGCCGACGCAGACACATCCTCGCGGACGAAGTAGCGATACAGCTTCGCCGCGACGAACTCGCCCGTGACCGGCTGCTTCAGGATGGTGTCGATGATGTTGCCGCCGTCGAGCGGTCCTGTGGTCGACAGGAAGGTCTTGTCGCTGAAGTCGTGCTGCGCGGCGTCGAACTTGAACGTCAGCACGTCGTTGGTCCATCCCGTGAACGCGCGCGCGGCTTCGCGGACGTCGTGCTCGGTGTAGTTGCCGACGCCCATCGTGAACAGCTCGAGCAGCTCGCGTCCGAAGTTCTCGTTCGGATGCGCCTTCACGTTCTCGCCGTTGTCGAGATAGACGAGCATCGCCGGGTCCTTGAGGATGCCGACGAGCAGATCCTGCAGGCGTCCCGACGCATTCGCGCGGAACATGAGGTTCTGGCGCAGCATCATCCGGTAGTCGCGCACTTTGTTCTCGCCAGTGGCGAAGTGCCCGTGCCAGAAGAGCGTCAGCTTCTCCTCGAGCGGCCGCGGCGTGGCCAGCATGCGATTGGCCCACCACAGGCCAAGACGCTGGGTTTCGATCTGATTGGCGGTCAGGCTGTAGAAAAACTTGTCGACCACCGGCTGGAGACGGCGCTGCGTCCCGACCGGCAGCATCTTCTCGCCGAGCCCTTCACCGCGCTCGCGCGCGAGTCGCACGGCTTCGGCGCGGCTCGGCGGAAACGGATCCATGCCGGGATCCCAGATGCCGGATTCATCGAAGGGAGCGAGTGTGCTGCCGATCGATTCGTAATCGACGAGGCTGTCGACGGCCTGACGCGGGCTCATTGCGGCGAGCCGTTCGATCTCCGCAGGCGTCGCCCCGAATCCCGCGCGCTCGATGAGATGCGCGGCGCGGTCGTAGCTCCAGTCGGCAGCGGTGATCGGCGAGAGATCGTTGGCCCAAGAGGCCGGGCCGGCGCCGATCCGTTCGCCGGCCGTGCGTACGGCCGGCGCGCTCGCGGCAAATGCGCACGCAACGAGTCCGACGATGACCAGCGGCCGAATCGAGCGATGAGCCATACACCCTCGCGCCGCGAATTATACGCTCCGTCAGTCGCGCGGAGGGGTGTTCGAAGCAAATCGATCGGCGGGTCTAGAAAGCAAGACCCGCCCTACGAACGTCCGCTAAGCGCTAAGAGACCGTGTAGGCCGGGTCCTTTGGACCCGGCGCAGCGTTTTGGACCGAGAAGAATCGATAGAGCAACCACGTATCGAGCACGCCGACGACGAGCAGCACGAGGTACGCGGCGTTGCCGTCCACGAGACGCAGATCCTGCAGCAGCGTCGACAGCCCGAATGCCACGACCCACGCATCGAAACTCATGCACACGCGGCGGAACGTCTCCGGCCGGATGCGCTGAATGAGATACGCGCCAATCGGCACGCCGACGACGATGCTCGGCAGGATGTATGGAATCAGCGCCGCGCTCTGCACGCTGTAAAGGCCGGCGTAGTAGTACGCGACCGCGGTGAAAGACGACTCTGCGAGACGGATGAACCCAAGCGCGGCGCGGAAGTCCTTCTTGGTCAACCCCTGATTGCTCAACATCACCGCCAGCGGCGGACCCGAGATCGTCGTCACCGAATACAAGATGCCGACGCCGCCGCCGAACGCGAGCCCTACCGAGCGCTCCGATTGAATGGGACGGCGATAGCCAGCGGCCTGTATCAGGATGAGCGGCAGCAGGACGATGAAGGTGCCGAACTTGAGCCACCCGGGATTCACGAACGACACGAGCGCGGTGCCGAGCAGCACGCCGGGCGCGAGACCGATCACGATCGGCAGCACGCGACGCCACACGCCAGGCAGCGACGCGCGATTCACCCACAGCACGTAGGCGTTGAGCGCGACCTCAATCGGCACCAGCGCCGGATTGAGCACGCGGTTCGTCAGAAACAACAGCGCGAGGGGGACGGTGATCGACGAGAACCCGTACCCCAGCGCGCCATTGACGATGGCGGCCCCCAGCGTGATGACGACGAGTGGAAGCGCGTACCCCATACGAACTCTCGGCGTTTACGGATGCGGCCGCAGCGCCATCCGAAGCGTGACCCCAAACGTGCGCTGATCGCCGGGCTGTCCGACGTAGAGACCCGTGTTACCAGGCGCAGCGCTCAGGAGCTCGAAGTAGTTCTTGTCGAGCAGGTTGCGTGCCCACAGCGAGACGGTCCAGCCGTCCGACCAGCGGAAGCCGACGCGGGCGTTGAGCAGCGAGTAGCCGTCGACGACGAGATAACGTGAGGCACTCGCACTCGAGGAGAACGACGAGCGATAGCTCACATCCAACGCGCTGAAAAACTCACCCGAACGACTGAACAACGTCGTGGGATTCGAGTACTCGGCGCCCGCCGACGTTGCCCACTTCGAGATGCCGGGCAACACCGAGCCGGAGATGTCCTTGACCTGCGGACCGCCCGTATCTTCGAGCGGCGGCGGCGCGTCGGTGAACGTGATGTATCGCCCGTCGTTGTAGGCGCCCGACACGTAGAAGTAGACATGCCGGTTCAGCCGCGCAGTCGTATCGAACTCGGCGCCGCGCACGCGCACCTTCTCAGCGTTCGCGAGGTAGCCGCGAAGCACACCGACGCTCGCATTCACGACCTGCGCCTGGTAGTTCTCGATGTCGGTGTTGAAGACGGTGAAGTTCGCGGTCACGCCGCGGAACGGCTCCGTCTTGAGTCCCGCCTCGAAGTGATGAACGTCTTCGGGCTTGACCGTCGCCGCCGACAGCACCGGCCGATCCTGTGCATCGGTCGGCACGCCGTTGAGATTGAGACCAACTGACTTGAAGCCGGTGGCGTAGGTCGCGTAGCTGTTGACGGTCGGCGTGAACCGGTAGGCGACCGTCAACTGACCCGACAGGTTCGTGTCGTCGACGTCGGCTGCGTACGACTGCGGGGCCAGCACCGAACGCTGCAGCGCGATCAACGCCGGATCGCTCGTCTGCAGACCGCCGTACACCTGTTGATCGAAGTCGACGCTCTTCGTGTCGTAGTTGAAGCGCAGACCGGGCAGGACGCGCAGCCGATCGTTGATCGCCCACTCGAGCTGGCCGAACGTCGCGGCGCTGACGTTGCGGTACTTCACGTACTGATTGAACCCGTAGCCATCGAGGAGACCAGGTGTCGCGGCAGCCGCACTCGGCGGCAGCAGGAATCGCGCCGCGGCGCTGCCCTGTTCCTGACTGAAGGAGGGATCCGAGTCGATGCTCTGCTGAAACACGAACCCGCCGACGACGATGTTGGCGCGCCGCGAGATCTCGCCGGCGTAGCGCACTTCCTGCGTCCACTGCCGCTGTTTCGACGGTGCCGCCGATACCGTCGTCACCGGCAAGCCAATGAAGTCGCGGTCGCTCGACGGATCCCAATCCCAGTAACGCCACCCGGACGTGGATGTGAAGCGGCCGCGCCAGACTTTCCAATCGATGTTGACCGATGCGCCTCCGAGATCTTGATTCGCGCGCAATGCCGTATCGATGTCGGTGACACGATCGAACGCGTCGAAGCTGGGAGGCGTGTAGTGCAGGTCGGCGGCGATCGCCGCGTATTGCCGATTGGCGGGGCGCAACGTCGGCGCGACACCGGCCACAACCTGCGTATAGCCCTCGGGGCGCTGTCGTGTCGTATCGACTGCTGTCGTGATCGCGATGGTGTCCGAAGGCGCGAACAGCACGGTTCCGCGCACGCCGATGTTGTTCAGCGAGTTCTGCCGGCTCTGCGTGTTGGTGTTGACGACGAGACCATCGCGCCGCGTCCCCGAAAACGACAGCCGTCCTGCCACCGTGCTGCTGAACGGACCGGAGATCGATCCCTTAGCCTGAACGTAGTCGTAGTTCCCGTAGTTCAATTCGAACTCGGATTCGGGCGCAAAGGTCGGCTTGCGGGTCGTGACGTTGAGCGCGCCAGCTGTCGTGTTCTTGCCGAACAAGGTGCCTTGCGGTCCACGCAGCACTTCGATTCGCTCCACGTCGATGAAGTCGAGCGACGCCGCAGCGGGACGCGAGTAGAACACGCCGTCGATGTACAGACCGACGCCGGCCTCGATGCCATCGTTGGTCAGGCCGAACGGCGCGCCGAGGCCGCGGATGTTGATCGCCGAGTTCCGCGGGTTGGTCGAGTAGAACTGGACTGTCGGGATCATTTCCTTGAGACGATTCACATTGAAGGCGCCCGCCTTCGCGGCGAGCTCTCCGCTGACGACGGAGACGGGAATCGGCACTTCCTGCACTGTCTCCTCGATCCGGCGGGCGGTCACCACCACCGCTTCGGTCAGTCGTGCCGGAAGCAGCGTGGCGTCGAGCGTGGATACCTGCCCGGCGTCGATCACAATGCGCCGCGTGAAGGTGTCGAAGCCGTCGAGGCTCACGTCGATTCGGTACGGTCCCGGAGCGAGGTCGGTGAGTTGATATGCGCCGCGCTCGTCGCTGAACGCCTCGAGCGGTTCGGTGGCGGACTCGCGGAGTACTTTGACGGCAGCGCCGGGCACGGCCCCACCGGAACCGTCGCGAACGACGCCTGAGAGCGTACCGGTGCCCTGTTGACTGAACGCGATGGTTGGCACCAGCACCGCCATCACCACGATGAGCGGCCTGGCCTGCCGAAGCGCCTCACGCGCAGACCATCGCGCGAAGGCGGCCACAATTCTGCGAAACATCTATCTCTCCTCTTTGCCACGGCCGGTCCACAAGGACCGGCCCTACGACGGCCGCTGAGCGGCTCTCGTGGGGCATGTCCTCTCGGACAAGCCAAATCTGTTGTCAGGGTCAGCCGACTGACTGGTAGGAGAGATTCGAGAGGGACTTGCTAGGGAAGATCGTGTTCGGCTCTCACCTGCCTGTCATCGGCTGCATACACGTGCAGCGACATGCGCACGCGCAACAGGGACAACAGGAGCAGTGAGAAGAAAACATCACGATCGGTTCCAAATAGTCTGATGGCTATATCGGTGGGATGTCAAGGACGCTGCACCAATTCAGGCCCTACCGTGGGCCGTAACGCGCCGCCAAGTACTTGAGAAGAGAGGCCCTTCGATCGTTTTCAACTCTGGCGCCCCACTGCACCATCTTGTCGACCGTGCGACCCCACGCGGCCTCCGAGAGGCGCTGCTGCTCGACGAGATCGTCGGCATGACAGACGCGGCACGCCGACTGATACACCGTCTCGCCATCGGTGGAATCGTGTGATGGCGTGAGCGGAGGAGCGGGCGGTTTTGATCCACCGCTCGTGGCAGTGGTGGCTTCGACGCGAATCTGATCGGGTGCATTCCAGAGATAACCCGACGGATTCCATCCAGGCGTGAGCGGCTGCGCATTCCCGCGCGTGTCCGTGGCCCTCGATCGGATGTCGTAGATGCGATCGACCAGCGCGGCGTCGTACTCGAATCGTCGCCATGCGTACTTGACTCGCGGCCCACCCAGGCGTGCAGGTTTCCACGAGACCCCGCCATCGATCGAGACGTCCACGCGAGCGATGTCGGTCTCTCCTGCCCATGCGTATCCGGCGATCGTCGATCGGCCGGGATTCACAATCGATCCATCGAGTGGACGCGTGATCAGCGACTTCACGACGAGTCCCATCAACGGCGCCATCTCTCGCGCATTGACCACCGCTCCAGGCGCGACGGCTGTTTCTGGATAGCGATACGCGTTCGCCACCCAGAACCCGTCGTGCTCGCTTGTCGCCACTGTGAGCCGGTTCAACCACTTCAGCGAGTACGCGCCCTCCCAACCAGGCACGATCAATCGAAGCGGCGCGCCGTTCAGCAGCGGAATAGGACCATCGTTCATCGAGTGAGCGATGAGCGTGTCGGGATGCATCGCCTTGGCCATCGGGAGCTGGCGGACGAATGGGGGCTGGGTCCCGAACGGTCGATCGGCACCGCTCATCCACACGTGCGTCACGCCGCGTCTAGTGCCTGCGCGCGTCAGCACGTCGGCGAGACGAACGCCTGTCCATCGCGCCGTTCCGACCGCTCCCTTTCGCCACTGGATTCCCGCCACAGGCGGATCGAAGAACGCCCGTCCATTCCCGGCGCACTCCATCGTCGTGGTGACCGTCGCTCGCGGCATGCGCCGCAGGTCGGCGAGCGAGATCGATACGGGTTTGCCAACCTCTCCCTCGACCGCGAGCATCCATGCGGCTTCATCGATCGAGGGCACGGTCATGTGACTGCGAACGAAGAACGCCGACGCAGGCGTGAGGAACGAGTCGAGCAACGCCACGGGCGTTTCGAGATCGACGGGGCGGATGGATCGCGAGATGAGTCGCGGATCCTTCCCGATAACGGACTGGGCCCGAGCCGATCGCGGGATGTAGGCCGCGGCGAGCCCCAAGTGCGCCGCGGCAACCATGAGCTCGCGTCTAGTCATGGACAGTGTAGGCTGGGCCTGCGCAGTGTAGGCCGGGTCTTGCTCTGTGGACCCGGCATAGTAGCGCGGCGAACCAGCTATTTCGTCGTTTTCGGGAGTGGCGGCGGCAATGGCGCCGGGTCAATGTATCCGCGAGTCCCATCCGGTCGAATCGGTCCTGGGCCGAAGCCGAGATTCGCAGCGTCGACGTTGTTCTCACTGCACGCGTACTCCTGGATCTCCTCGTCCGGTTTCCCGAGGACCCATGTCCGCGAATAGGTGAAGGGCTTCGTGTAGAACTTTGGATCGTCGATCAGGGTCTCGACGTGAATGTGATCGGCATCGGGGCGCGTCCAGCGTTCGACGACGTGGAGCGCGTCGCTGTGCGGGTTGGCGTTCTCGTCGATCCAGACCTTCTCGTCCTTGAACCCGATCGAGTCGATCACCAGCGTGTCGCCTTCCCAACGCCCGAGCTCCTCGCCGAAGAACGAGGGATCGGGGTCGTCGGAGTGCTTGCGCTTCGGATCGATCGGAATCAAACGGAAGTAGCTGTACCAGTAAAGAAACGCGATCTTGTTCTGACCCTGCAGCACTTCGAATGGCAGGCCGCTCGCGTTGTGCCGTGGGATGCCGCCGATGATGCAGAGGCTCTCGGGATCGATCGTCGCCGTGAGGTTGTGCTTGAGCGCCGCTTCACCGGCTGGCGTCAGCGGCAGCTTCCATCCGGGGAGATCTTTGCCGATGTTGCCCCCCGGCTTCGTGTCGGTGGTGCCCTTCCAGTAACCGCTCAAGTCGGGCTTGCCATTCGACATGCGCGGCGTTGGGCGATTGGACTTGAAGTCCTGGACGGTGAGGCCTTGTCCTACCACGAGGGCGGAAAGAGCAAAGAGCGCGGCGACGATCACGGCGGGTCTAAAGACCCGCCCTACACTGTCCCTGCTCATTGGGGCCCCCCATCGCCTGCGGAAGCGCCAGACACGATCCGTCCATCAGCGAGAGTGACCCGCCGCGCGTCGACCATGTTCGAGCCGTTCTTGGCGCGATAGCCGTCGACGACGATCGGGTCGCCGAGCTTCAGGTCGCCGCGCTTCCAGCCGCGCCGCGACAGGGCGCCAGGCGCCCCCGATTCGCACGTCCAGCGCACCACGTTGCCGCTCTCGTCCTTCACATCGATGTAAAAGTAGATGTGCGGGTTGGTCCATTCCACCTTCGCCAGCGTGCCGTTGAGCCGAATGGCCTTGCTGCCGTCGAACTCCGCCGCAAACGAGTGATGCGCCAGCAGAGTTGCGCCGCTCGACAGGGCCAGGATCCAGGCCGACAGAATGAGCGTCTTCATGGAGGTATCTTCTATCACTTTTGCCTTGGCAACCGGGGCAAGGATAGAATGAGGAGTCTCGTGAAGCCGCGAACCTGTTGTCCCTGCGTGTGTTGTTGTACCAGGACCGCTATGGTCCCCGCGGCAACGGTCCGGCTGTTTGGGTAGAAACCAGAACAACCCAACGACACGCTGAGAAAAGATCGAAGCCCGGGGGCCCCAAGGCTCCCGGGTTTTTTGTTTTTATGGCTACTGCGATAGAACCGACGCCGACGCTTCGTCTCGATCACCTGCGCGCCCTCGAGGCCGAGAGCATCCACATCCTGCGTGAAGTGGTGGCCGAGTTCGAGCGTCCGGTGATGCTCTACTCCATCGGCAAGGACTCGTCGGTGCTGCTGCGCCTCGCGCAGAAAGCCTTCTACCCTGGGCCGATCCCGTTTCCCCTGCTCCACGTCGACACCACCTACAAGTTCCGCGAGATGATCCAGTTCCGCGACGAGATGGCCAAGTCCGTCGGCGCGCGGCTCATCGTCCACACGAACCAGGAGGCGATTGCCGACGGCACGCAGCCCTTCAAAGTCGGCACGCAGCGCTGCTGTGGTCTGCTCAAGACGAAAGCGCTGCTCGATGGCCTGCAGGCGGGCAACTTCGACGCCGCGATCGGCGGCGCGCGCCGCGACGAGGAGCGCTCGCGCGCGAAGGAGCGCATCTTCTCGGTGCGCGATCCGAACGGTCAGTGGGATCCCAAGCGTCAGCGTCCGGAGCTCTGGACGCTGCTCAACGCGAAGCTGCGACCCGGCGAAAGCATCCGCGTCTTCCCGCTCTCGAACTGGACCGAGATCGATGTGTGGCATTACATCCATCTCGAGAACATCCCCATTGTCCCGATGTACTACGCCAAGGAACGCGAGGTCATCGTCCGCGGCAACTCGCTCATCGTCCAGGAGCAGCCGTTCGTCGTCACGATGCCTGGCGAGAAGCCGCAGGTCGTGAAGTGCCGCATGCGATCGCTCGGCTGCTCGCCGTGCACGGGCGCCATTCGGTCCGACGCCGACACCATCCCGAAGATCATCGACGAGCTGATCGCCACGCGTCAGTCGGAGCGTCAGCTGCGCATCATCGATCACGATCAAGACGGATCGATGGAGCTGAAGAAGCGCGAAGGCTATTTCTGATGGCCGGAGAAGGCAAAGGACTGCTTCGCATCTGCACCGCCGGTTCGGTTGACGACGGCAAGAGTACGCTGATCGGCCGTCTCCTGTACGACTCTCAATCGGTCTACGAGGACCAGGTCCACTCGGTGGCGAAGGCGTCGAAGAACCGCAACGCCGGGCCGATCGACTTCTCGCTGTTCACCGACGGCCTGCGCGCCGAGCGCGAGCAGGGAATCACGATCGACGTCGCGTATCGCTACTTCGCGACCGCGCGGCGCAAGTTCATCCTCGCCGATACCCCAGGGCACGAGCAATACACGCGCAACATGGCGACCGGCGCGTCGACCGCCGACGTCGCTATTCTGCTGGTCGACGCGCGCAACGGCGTGCGCACGCAGTCGCGGCGCCACGCACGCATCGCGCGCCTGCTCGGCATCACCGACTTCGTGCTCGCCATCAACAAGATGGATCTCGTCGACTACGACCGCGAGGTCTACGAAAAGATCCAGGACGACTTCGATCCGCTGTTAACGGGCGCCTCGGTGCACGCCATCCCGATGAGCGCACTCAATGGCGACAACGTGATCACGCGCAGCGATCGCACCCCGTATTTCGACGGCCTCCCGCTGCTCGAATACCTCGAAACGGTGACCGTGCACCGCGACGCGACCAAGGGGTCGTTCCGCTTCCCGATTCAGATGGTGGCGCGGCCCGACGACGTGTTTCGCGGCTATGCCGGGCAGATCGTGTCGGGAACGGTGCGCCCCGGCGACCGCGTCACCGCGTGGCCGTCCGGACGCAGCGCGCGCGTCAAGCGGATCGTCACCTACGACGGCGACTTGAATCTGGCGTTCGCGCCGATGTCAGTCACGCTCACACTGGACGACGAGATCGACATCAGCCGCGGTGATGTGCTGACAACGGAGCCACCACATGTCGGGCAGCGCTTCGAAGCCGAGGTCGTGTGGATGGACGAACGGCCGCTCGATCCCGGCCGCTTGTATCTGTTGAAGCAGGGCGCGCGAACAGTGACCGCGGAGATCAACCACGGTCTGGTGCTGAATCAGATCGGCACCGTGCAGGTGTCGACGGCGCGGCCGCTGGTGTTCGATCGCTATCGCGAGAGCCGCGCGACCGGTAGCTTCATCCTGATCGATCCGGCGACGCAGTTCACCTGCGGCGCCGGCATGATCACCGAACCGCTGGGCGTGACGCACGAAGCGCACCACGCGCCGCTCAGTTTTGCGGAACGGATTGCTCATCTGGCCCGCAGAGCGGCCTCGGATCAGGAGGCCGCGGAGGCTGTAAGGAAAGCGCTCGAGGAGCTTTTGACGTGATCGATAACGCACGCAAGACTATCGAGCTCGCGCTCGC
>Ga0075433_10000305_pt1 | contig 29652 bp, 25 predicted proteins | sample RhiMethybrSRZTD2_FD_75299 | JGI IMG/M metagenome (GOLD analysis project Ga0075433, IMG submission 75299) | Populus rhizosphere microbial communities from Tennessee, USA - Rhizosphere MetaG P. TD hybrid SRZTD2 | ecosystem: Host-associated > Plants > Roots > Rhizosphere > Soil | place: USA... | reverse complement strand
GACCGAGCTCGGTATGGCCGTGACCGACAAGCTGATCCCGTACTTCCAGGACATCATGAACGTCGAGTTCACGGCGCAGATGGAGGACAACCTCGACAAGATCGAGGAAGGCCAGCGCAAATGGGTCGATACGGTTCGTGAGTTCTACGAGCCCTTCAAGCGCGATCTCGCCCGGGCCAAGCGCGAGATGCAGAGCGAGAAGGTGGGCGCGCCCACCGGCGAGACGTGCCCGGAGTGCGGCAGCGAGCTCCTCGAAAAGCGCGGGCGCTTCGGGAAGTTCCTGGCGTGCTCGTCCTATCCGGACTGCCGCTACACGCGCAACCTCGACGGCAGCGGCCGCGCCGAGGACGAGCCGGCGAACGAGAATTGCCCGACGTGCGGCAAGCCGATGGTCATCAAGCACGGGCGCTTCGGCAAGTTCATCGCGTGCTCCGGCTATCCGGAGTGCAAGACGACCAAGCCGGTCACCCTGGGCATCGCGTGCCCCGAGCCTGGCTGCACCGGGCAGCTGGTCGAGCGACGCTCGCGCAAGGGGCGGACCTTCTTCGGCTGCTCCGCGTATCCGAACTGCAAGTTCGTGGTCTGGCGCCGGCCGGTCAACGAGCCCTGCCCGAAGTGCGGGGCCGCGTTCGTCACCGAGCGCGTGCTGAAGAACCGCACCGTCAGGAGCTGCGCGCGCGAGGGATGCGACTTCGAGCGGGAGGTCGAGCTCCCGGTGGCATGAAGGATCCGCTGGCCGAGTTTTTTCGCCACCTCCAGCTCGAAAAAGACGCCTCGCCGCACACGCTCCGGAGCTACCGAAGCGATCTCCTGGAGTTCGCCAAGTATGCCGGGGAGGCAAACTCCTCCACCTGGCTCGACCGCGTCGACACGCGGACGATCCGCGGCTATCTCGCCCACCTGCACGCGCGCGGGCTCGATGCCACCACGATCGCGCGCAAGCTGGCGGCGGTGCGCAGCTGGTTCCGGTTCCTGGTCCGCCGCGGCGTTCTGGAGCGCAACGTCGCCCGAGAGGTGAGGGGCCCGCGGCCGCCCAAGAAGCTCGTCTCGTTCCTGCCGATCGACGAGGCGATGTCCTTGATGGACTCCAAGACGCCCGACGCCGCCGCGCGCGCACGCGACACCGCTGTGCTGGAGATCCTCTACGCGACGGGGCTGCGCGTCTCCGAGCTGGCCGGCCTCGACCTCGAGGATCTCGATCGTTCCCAGCAGACCGTGCGCGTGCTCGGCAAAGGCCGGAAGGAGCGCATCGTGCCGTACGGGAGCCGCGCGGCGAGTGCGCTCGACAGGTATCTGGCGGGCCGAGGGACCGCCGCGGGACCACTCTTCGCCAACCGGCGCGGCCGACGCCTCACGGTGCGCACCCTGCACACGATCGTGCGCCGATGCGCGGCAGCGACCGGGATCACCCGCCGCGTGAGCCCGCACACCCTGCGCCACACATTCGCGACCCATCTGCTCGACGCCGGGGCCGACCTTCGCGTGATCCAGGAGCTCCTGGGCCACAGTCGGTTGTCGACGACCCAGCGCTACACGCACGTGGGCGCCGACCAGCTCATGCGCGTGTACGACGCCGCCCATCCGCGCGCGCGCGCGAAATGACCGCGGGCCGCTCTGACGTGCGCGGGCACGCCGCGCGTTTTTCTGGCACTCTCGGGTAGAGCTCGTCTCATGACTCCTCCAGAACGCATCCGCTCGACCACCGTGGTGGCAATCCGCCACCGCGGGCAGGTCGCCATCGCCGGAGACGGACAGGTCTCGATCGGCAACACGATCGTCAAGGCCGGCGCCCGGAAGGTGCGCACGCTCTACGGCGACCGGGTCGTGGCCGGATTCGCCGGAGCGGCCGCCGACGCCTTCACGCTCTTCGCCCGATTCGAGGCCAAGCTGGAGGAGCATCGCGGGAACCTCTCACGCGCCGCCGTCGAGCTGGCCAAGGACTGGCGCTCTGACCGCGTGCTGCGCCGGCTCGAGGCGCTCCTGGCGGTCGCCGACCGCGAGCACTCGTTCATCGTCTCCGGCACCGGCGACGTCATCGAGCCTGACGACGGTCTGATCGGCATCGGCTCGGGCGGCCCGTACGCGCTGGCGGCTGCCCGCGCGCTGATCGCCAACTCCGACCTGGACGCCAAGGCGATCGCGACCGAGGCGATGCGAGTGGCCGCGACCATCTGCGTTTTCACCAACGACCACCTGACGGTAGAAGTTCTGTGAGCCTCGAGAGTCCTCTGAAGCCGGGCCGAACGACGCCTCCGAAGAGAGCGGGCGTGCGGAGCCACGCCGCATCTGTCTCAGGCCACCCTCGATCCAAGCCGGCCTCGAGGCGCCCTCTACAATGACTGAGCTGACGCTGACGCCCGCGCAGATCGTTGCCGAGCTCGACCGCTACATCGTCGGTCAGGAGAAAGCCAAGCGCGCGGTCGCGATCGCGCTGCGCAACCGGTGGCGCCGGCAGAACCTGCCGCCCGAGCTTCGCGACGAGGTCGCGCCGAAGAACATCATCATGATCGGGCCCACCGGCGTCGGAAAGACGGAGGTGGCGCGGCGACTGGCGAAGCTCTCGCAGGCGCCGTTTCTGAAGGTCGAGGCCTCGAAGTACACCGAGGTCGGCTACGTCGGGCGCGACGTCGAGTCGATGATCCGCGACCTGACCGAGCTCTCGGTGAACATGGTCAAGGCCGAGATGACGGCGCGCGTGCAGGAGCGCGCCGAGCAGCTCGCCGAAGAGCGGCTGCTCGACGTGCTGCTGCCGCGGCGCGCCGAGCCCTACTCGTCGAGCTCGCTCGAGGAAGTCACGCCGGACGCTTCGCGCGAGACGACCAAGGACAAGCTGCGCCAGCAGCTGCGGGCCGGACGGCTCGACGAGCGCCTGGTCGAGCTCGAGATGCAGCAGCAGTCGATGCCGATGATCGAGGTGCTCTCCGGCCAGGGCATGGAGGAGATGGGCATCCATCTCAAGGACATGCTGTCGAACATCATGCCGAGCCGGACCAAGCGCCGGAAGGTGCGGGTCGCCGAGGCGCGTCGGCTCCTGGCCCAGGAGGAAGCTCAGAAGCTCGTCGACATGGACGAAGCGGTCAGCCAGGCCATCCGGCGCGCCGAGAACTCGGGCATCGTCTTCCTCGACGAGCTCGACAAGGTCGCGGGCCGGGAAGGGGGCCACGGCCCGGATGTGAGCCGCGAGGGGGTGCAGCGCGACCTCCTGCCGATCGTCGAGGGCTCGTCGGTCACGACCAAGTACGGCGTGGTCCGCACCGACCATATCTTGTTCATCGCCGCCGGCGCGTTCCACATCGCCAAGCCATCCGACCTGATCCCCGAGCTCCAGGGGCGCTTCCCGATTCGGGTCGAGCTCGACCCCTTGACGCGGGACGATTTCGTCCGCATTCTTACCGAGCCTCGGAACGCATTGATCACGCAGTACGTGGAGCTCTTGAAGACCGAGCAGGTGACCCTCCGGTTCGTGCCGGAGGCGGTGGAGGCGATCGCGGAGATCGCGATGCAGGTGAACACGAGCACGGAGAACATCGGCGCCCGGCGTCTGTACACGGTGATGGAGAAGCTCCTGGAGCAGATCTCGTTCGACGCGCCCGATCTGCCGGGCAAGGAGCTGACGATCGACGCCGCGTACGTCCGCGCCCGGCTCAGCGACATCACCCGCGACCAGGACCTGTCGAGGTACATTCTGTAGTGCTCGACCCACAGCGTGCCGAGATCCTGGTCGAGGCCCTTCCTTATATCCGCGAGTTCCGCGGAAAGACCTTCGTCATCAAGTACGGCGGCGCCGCGATGGAGCGGGCCGACCTCAAGGATTCGTTCGCCCAAGAGGTGAGCCTCCTGCGCCTGATCGGTCTCAATCCGGTCATCGTCCACGGCGGCGGGCCCCAGATCGGGGCCATGATGAAGCGCCTGGGCAAGGAGCCGCGCTTCGTGGGCGGCATGCGGGTGACTGACCAGGAAACGGTCGAGATCGTCGAGATGGTGCTGGTCGGCAAGATCAACAAGGAGATCGTCGCCCGCATCAACCACCACGGCGCTCGGGCGATCGGCCTGTCGGGCAAGGACGCCGGGCTGCTCCGGGCCCGCCGGCGGGCTCACCGGTTGCCGAGCGGCGAGGAGGTCGACATCGGCCTCGTGGGCGAGGTGGAGGCGGTCAACACCGAGGCCATCCGCCTGCTCACCGAGGACGGCTTCATCCCGGTCATCGCGCCGGTCGGTTTCGGAGTAGCCGGCGAGACGTACAACATCAACGCCGACCTCGTCGCTGGCGAGGTCGCCGCGACGCTCGGGGCGGAGAAGCTGATCCACCTGACCGACGTTCAGGGGATCCTCGACGCCGACCGCCGGCTCGTGAGCACCTTGGCCCGGAAGGAAGCCGAGCGGTTCGTCAAGGACGGGGTGATCGACGGGGGCATGCTGCCGAAGGTCGAGTCCTCGCTGAGGGCCCTGGAGGGCGGAACGGCGAAGGCCCACATCATCGACGGCAGCCAGCCGTTCGCGATCGTCCACGAGCTCTTCACGCGTGAAGGCATCGGAACGGAAATCGTTCTGTGAGGTCGACGGCGATGGATACCAAGACGCTGTTGGAATGGTCGGCGAAGTACCACACCCCGAACTACGGCGCGCGGGCGCCCATTGTCCTCGTGCGGGGCGACGGCGTGCGCGTGTGGGACTCCGACGGCCGTGAGTATCTCGACTTCGGCGCCGGCATCGCCGTCACCTCGCTCGGCCATTGCCATCCCAGGGTCACGGGCGCCATCCAGGAGGCGGCGGCGACCTTGCTGCACGTCTCGAATCTCTATCACTCCGCGCCGCAGATCCATCTGGCCAAGCTGCTGATCGAGCACTCGTTCGCCGACCGCGTGTTCTTCTCGAATTCGGGTGCCGAAGCCAACGAGGCCGCGCTCAAGCTCGCCCGCAAGTACGCGCGCGAGCGGATCTCGTCCGACCGGTTCGAGTTCGTCGCCACGCGCAATTCGTTCCACGGGCGCACGTTCGCGACGGTCGCCGCCACCGGCCAGGAGAAGTACCACCACGGCTTCGAGCCGTTGGTGCCCGGCTTCAAGCACGTGGCCTACAATGACCTGCGCGCAATGGAGCGCGCGATCGACAACCGCACCGCGGGCGTCATCATCGAATGCGTCCAGGGCGAGGGCGGCGTCAACATCGGCGAGGAAGACTACCTGCGCGGGCTCCGCAAGCTCTGCGATCAGTCCGGCGCGCTCCTCATCGTCGACGAGATCCAGACCGGCGTGGCGCGCACCGGGCGGCTCTGGTGCTACGAGCACTACGGGATCGAGCCGGACATCATGACCCTGGCCAAGGCGCTCGCCAACGGCGTGCCGATCGGCGCGATGCTGACCCGCGACGAGATCGCGAGCGTGCTGGTGGCCGGCACGCACGGCTCGACCTTCGGCGGGACGCCGTTCATCACCTCGGTCGCCCTGGCGACCTTGAGCACGATCATCGACGGCAAGCTCTGGGAGCGTGCGGCACGAATGGGCCGGTACCTCCTCGAGGGGCTTCGGAGCATCCAGGCCTCGAACCCCGCCGTGAAAGCGGTACGGGGCAGGGGACTCCTGATCGGCGCCGAGCTCGAGCGGCCCGTCGGACCGGTCGTCGACGCGTGCCGCGAAGCCGGCCTGCTCGTGCTGTCCGCGGGCGAGCGCGTGCTGCGGCTGACGCCGCCCCTGATCGTCGAGGAGCGCGACTGCGATCGCGCGCTCGCGATCATCGGCACCGCTATCGGACGCGGCTGACGTGCGCCACTTCCTCTCAGCGGCCGACCTGACGCGCGACGTCGCGCTCGGGCTCTTCGACCTCGCCGCCGAGCTCAAGCAGCGGCGCAAGGCCGGGCGCGCCGCCGCGCCCCTGTCCGGCAAGACGTGGGCCCTGATCTTCGAGAAGGCGTCGCTCCGCACGCGCGTCACGTTCGAGGTGGGTCTTATCCAGCTTGGGGGCCGCGCGGTGCACCTCGACGGCCGTGAGATCGGGCTGGGCAAGCGCGAGTCGGTGCCCGACGTCGCCCGGAATCTCTCGCTGTGGGTCGACGGCATCATGGCCCGGGTCTATGCGCACGCGACGATCACCCAGCTCAGCCGGAACGCGACGGTGCCGGTCATCAACGGCCTGTCGGATCTGGAGCACCCCTGTCAGGCGCTCGCCGACTTCTTCACCCTGTGGGAGCGCGGTCTCGATTTCACGCGGCTCAGACTCGCGTGGATCGGCGACGGCAACAACGTCTGCCACTCGGTGATGCTTCTCGGCGCGCTGCTGGGCGCCTCGATCGTCGTGGCGTGTCCCCCGGGTTACGAGCCTGATGCCGGGATCGTGGCGACCGCGCGTCGGCTCGGCGGACGGATCGAAGTCACCGAGGATGCGCGGGCGGCCGCGACCGGCGCGGATGTCATCTACACGGACGTATGGACGAGCATGGGGCAGGAGGCCGAGCACGAGCGGCGTCTGGAGGCGTTCAGCCGCTATCAGATCAACGACACCCTGGTGGGCTTCGCCAAGTCCTCCGCACTCGTCATGCACTGTCTGCCGGCTCACCGCGGTGAGGAGATCACGGACAGCGTGCTCGACAGCAAGCGCTCGATCGTCCTGGAGCAGGCCGAGAACCGGCTTCACGCGCAAAAGGCCGTGATGCTGCACCTCATGGGAGCCTCGCTCGATGACGCCTGATCCCAAACGCGTAGTCCTGGCGTACTCCGGCGGGCTCGACACCTCGGTCATCCTGCGCTGGCTGATCGAGCGCTACCACTGCGAGGTCGTCGCGTTCTGCGCCGACCTGGGCCAGGGCGAAGAGCTGATCCCGATCCGCGACAAGGCGACGCGCACCGGCGCCGTGGCCGTCCACATCGTGGATCTGCGCGAGGAGTTCGTCCGCGACTTCATCTTCCCGATGCTCCGCGCCAACGCGATCTACGAGGGCGCCTACCTCCTGGGCACCTCGATCGCGCGGCCGCTGATCGCGCGTGCCCAGGTCGAGGTCGCGGTGACGGAAGGCGCGGACGCCGTCGCGCACGGCGCCACCGGCAAGGGCAACGATCAGGTGCGCTTCGAGCTGACCTACGCCGCGCTCGCGCCGCATCTGCGCGTGATCGCGCCGTGGCGCGAATGGGAGCTGAACTCACGCACGTCGTTGATCGAGTTCGCAAAGCGCCACGATATCCCGGTGCCGGTGACGGTCGAGCGCCCCTACAGCACCGACCGGAATCTCTTCCACATCTCCTACGAGGGCGGCGTGCTGGAGGATCCGTGGGCCGAGCCCCCGGCGAAAATGTTTCAGCTCACCAGCGACCCGGAGGCGGCGCCCGACGTGCCCCAGACGCTCGAGCTCGGGTTCGAGCGAGGCGATCCGGTCACGGTCGACGGTGAGCGCCTGGGTCCGGTGGCGCTGCTGACGCGGCTCAATCGCCTGGGCGGCGAGCACGGCATCGGCCGCGTCGACCTGGTCGAGAACCGCTTCGTCGGCATGAAATCGCGCGGCGTCTACGAGACGCCCGGCGGCACGATCCTGCACGTGGCGCGACGCGCGCTGGAGTCGATCACGCTCGATCGCGAGGTGCTCCACCTGCGCGACTCGCTCATCTCGCGCTACGCCGAGATGATCTATTACGGCTTCTGGTTCGCGCCCGAGCGCCAGCTGCTGCAGTCGCTGGTCGACGAGTGCGCGCGCGACGTCACCGGCACCGTGCGGCTCAGGCTCTACAAGGGTAACGTCTCCGTCGCCGGCCGACGCTCTCCGCGATCGCTCTACCGGAACGACTTCGCCACGTTCGAGGCCGATTCGGTCTATCGGCAGCGCGACGCGGAAGGGTTCATCAATCTGAACGCGCTCCGGCTCAAGATCCGCGCGCTCCGGGACCGAAACGCCTGACCCGTGCGGATCGACGTCGCGCCGACTGCCGATGTCGTGGTTGCGGCCGAGCTCGAAGGCGTGACGGCGCTGGTCATCGACGTGCTGCGGGCCTCGACGACGATCATCACCGCGTTCTCGAACGGCTGCGACGCGATCGTCCCGGTCGCCGATCCGCAAGAGGCGCGCCGGCGCGCGTGTGACCTCGGCAACGGCGGCGCCCTGGTGGCCGGCGAGCGGCAGGGCGAGCCCATCCCTGGGTTCGATCTCAGTAATTCCCCCGTCGAGTTCCTGAGCCCGCGCGTGCGCGGTAAGACGGTGTTCTTCACCACCAGCAATGGCACGCGCGCGCTGCTCGCCTCGCGCACGGCGGAGGCCATCGGCATCGCCGCACTCGTCAACGTGACCGCCGCCGCGGCATGGGCGCTCGAGGCCGGGCGCGACGTGACCATCGTGTGCTCGGGCTCGCACGGGCGGCCTTCGCTGGAGGACTGGACGTGCGGTGGGCTCGCGGTCGAACGCCTGCTCGCGGCGGTGCCCGCGGCGCTCCTCACCGACGGCGCCCGGGATGCCCTGGACACGGGCCGGCGCTACGGCGCGGACGTGGGCCGGCTCAAGCAGGACGCGCCGTGGGCACGCCGTCTGATCGCCGCCGGGCGCGGGGCCGACGTCGATCTGTGCCTGCGCCTGGACACGACGACGCTCGTGCCGCGATACGTGCCGAAGTTTGACAAGATCGTGGGCGACCACCGATAATGACGCTGCGCATTCGTTCCGGCGACGGAGCTCCAGCGTGAACTTGCCGATCGGTCTCACTCTGACGCGCATCGTTGCGGTGCCGCTGTTGATCGTTTTCCTCATCTCGTCGTCCCGCGTCCATGCCTTGATCGCCGCCGCCATCTTCATTCTGGCGGCCATCACCGACTGGGCCGACGGGATGCTCGCGCGGCGGCGTAACCAGGTGACGACGCTCGGCACGCTCCTCGATCCGATCGCCGACAAGCTGCTGGTCGCGGCGGCGCTCGTATCGCTCCTCGCCATCGACAAGATCGACGCGTGGATCGTGGTGGTGATCGTCGGGCGTGAGTTGGCGGTGACCGGTCTGAGAGCGGTGGCCGCCTCGGTCGGCGTGATCGTGCCGGCCTCGCGCCTGGCCAAGTGGAAGACGGTGAGCCAGTACGTCGCCATCACCATGTTGATCATCGAGAAAGGCTTCGACCCTCCGGGGTTCCACTACGCGGCTTACGCAGCCTTGTGGGCCGCGCTCGGTCTCACGGTCATCTCGGCGGTCGACTACTTCTATCGCTTCTTCCGGAAGGCCGACTACCGAGCAATCGTGCCGGGCGAAGAACGCTGGTCGTGAGCGCGATCGTCGCGATCGGCGCCGCCTACCTGATCGGCGCGGTGCCCATCGGCTATCTCGTCGGCCGCGCCTTCGGCGTCGCCGACATCCGGCGCCACGGCAGCGGCAACATCGGCGCGACCAACGTGCTGCGCACGGCGGGCTGGCTTCCGGCGATCCTGACCCTCGGCGGCGACATCGCGAAAGGCTATCTCGCCGTCGTCGCCGGCGCCGCGCTCGCCGCCGGTCCGATCGGCGCCGAGCCCGGCGTGCTCGCGGCCTCGGCGGTCGCCGCGGTGATCGGCAACTGCTGGTCGGTGTTCCTCGGGTTTCGCGGCGGCAAGGGCGTCGCCACCGCGCTCGGCGCGCTCCTTCGCATCGTTCCACTCGCGGTCCTGCCGGCGGCGCTCGTGTGGCTCGTCGTCACCGTGAGCTTCCGGTACGTCTCGCTCAGCTCGATCCTGGCGGCGGCGTGCGTGCCGCTCGGCGCGCTGCTGCTCGGGCTGTCGGCACCGTTCGTGATCGCCGCATTCGCGATCAGCGCGATCGTCGTCGCGCGGCATCACGCGAACATCACGCGTCTGCTCGCCGGCCACGAGCCGAAGTTCGGCCAACGGCGTCCGGCGTGAGCATCGCGGTCATCGGTGGGGGAAGCTGGGGTACCGCACTGGCGATTCACGTCGCGCGGACCGGCGCGGCGGTGCGCCTGTGGGCGCGCGAGCGTGAAGTGGTACAGGGCATCCGCGCTCAACGGCGAAGCCCGTGGTATCTCGCCGACATCGACGTGCCGCGCGGGGTCGAGCCGACGAACGACCTCGACGAGGCGCTCCATGGCGCGACGCTCACGATCATCGTGGTGCCGTCCGAGTTCGTGGCAACGACCCTGAAGACCCTGCCGTCTATCCCGGCCGACGTGCCGATCCTGTCGGCGACGAAGGGCCTCGATCCGGAGCGTCATTTGCGCATGAGCGAGGTCATCGCGGAGCGTTTCCCGGAAGCGCGCGTGGCCGTGCTGTCGGGCCCGACCTTCGCGCGCGAGGTCGCGCTGGGCCGGCCGACCGCGGCGGTGATCGCCACGCGCGACGATACGCTGGCCGCCGCGCTGCAGCGGCGACTCGGCACGCGCGAGTTCCGGCTCTACGCGAACCGCGACGTGGTTGGCGTCGAGATGGGCGGCGCCCTCAAGAACGTCATGGCCATCGCGACGGGCATCGCCGACGGCCTCGGTCTCGGCGAGAACGCGCGCGCCGCGCTGGTCACGCGGGGCCTGGCCGAGATGACGCGTCTGGCGGTCGCGCTCGGCGGCATGTCCGGCACGATGGCGGGGCTGGCCGGGCTCGGCGATCTGGTCCTCACGTGCACCGGCAGTCTCTCGCGCAACCGGCAGCTCGGCATGGCGCTCGCGAAGGGCGGTACCGCGGCCTCCGTCGAGCGTGAGACGCGCATGATCGCCGAGGGCGCGCGCACCGTCGTCTCGGCGCTCGCGCTCGCGCGCCGCTATTCGGTGACCCTGCCGATCTGCCACGAGGTCGGTGCGGTGCTCTTCGAGAGCAAGCCGCCGGCGGACGCGCTGACCTCGCTGCTCGAGCGGCCCGTGAAGCGCGAGGACCGCTAGCGCCATGCCGGAGCTCCGAAAAGACCCCGTCGTCGGCCGCTGGGTCATCATCGCGACCGAGCGCGCGCGGCGGCCGTCCGACTTCGCCACCGAGCCGGTGCGCCCGCGCGCTAACGCGTGCGCCTTCTGCGAAGGCCACGAGAGCCAGACGCCGCCCGAGATCCTCGCGGGCCGTGCACCGGAAGGTCAGGCGAATGCCCCGGGCTGGACCTACCGCGTCGTGCCGAACAAATTCCCGGCGCTCCGGATCGAGGGCGAGCTCGAGCCCTCGGGTGAGGGCCTCTTCGATCGTATGAGCGGCGTGGGCGCCCACGAGGTCGTCATCGAGACGCCGCGCCACGACGCCTCGCTGGCCGCGCTCTCGATCGACGCCGTCGCCGACGTGCTCTACGCATTCCGCGAGCGCATGCTCGATCTGAAGAAGGATCCGCGGTTCGCCTACGTCCTGGTCTTCAAGAATCACGGCGAGGCCGCCGGCGCGTCGCTCGAGCATCCGCACTCGCAGCTGATCGCGACACCGATCATTCCGATCATGGTGTCCGAGGAGCTGGCCGGCTCGGCGCAGTACTACGATCTCAAGGAGCGCTGCGTCTGGTGCGACATGATCCGCCAGGAGCGGCGGGGCCGGAGCCGGCTGGTGCTCGAGTCGCCGGACTTCGTGGCGCTGGCGCCGTTCGCCCCGCGCTTTCCGTTCGAGACGTGGATCCTGCCGGTGCATCACCGAGCGGCATTCGAGGAATCGACCGAGGAAGAGCTGCGCGGGGTGGCCGAGACCCTCGGCGAGACCCTCCGGCGGATGAACCAGGTGCTCGGCGAGCCGCCGTTCAACTTCATGCTGCACACGGCGCCGTTTCGCGAAGCTCAGCTGGAGTCGTTTCACTGGCATCTCGAGGTGATTCCGAAGCTCACGCGGGTCGCCGGATTCGAGTGGGGAAGCGGGTTCTTCATCAATCCTGTGCCTCCCGAAGATGCCGCCGACGCTCTGCGGGCAGGCACGAGCCGATCGTGATAACATCGTCGGCTGTGGCGCGGGAATAGCTCAGTGGTAGAGCACGACCTTGCCAAGGTCGGGGTCGCGGGTTCGAATCCCGTTTCCCGCTCCAGCCAATTTTCGATCGACCGGCTCCCTCCTTCGGGGCGGCGTAGCCAAGTGGCTAAGGCGGAGGTCTGCAAAACCTCTACTCAGCGGTTCGAATCCGCTCGCCGCCTCCATGTCATCGACATGGCCATTCTCACCGACACGATCTCCGGAGACCGTTCATGGCCGAACTGATCAAGCGGGTGGGTCCGCCGAAGGCGACCGACCTCAAGGGCGACGAGTTCACGTGGACCATCCAGCTTAGCGCCGCGCCCTCGCGCGAATGGTCGCGGCTCTTCTCCGAGCCCGCGGAGTCCACGGTGCTCTGCCATCCCCGTCGACTGGGCATGATGCATCAGGCCATCGTGTTCAAATCGGACGAGGGTCATCTGCCGACCTGGGTGCAGTACATCGACAAATGGATCGGCGGTGCCAACAAGGGCATGGAAGAGCAGGAGGAAGCCGAGAAGGCGCGCAAGGCCAAGGCGCTCGCCGAAGAGGAGGAGCGGCAGAAGCGCATGCGCGAGGTCAACGAGAAGGTCAAGAATCTGTGAGCACGTCATCAACGGGGGCGTGGAGGAACTGGGATACTCAGGAGACTTAAAATCTTCTGTCCGCAAGGACTTGCAGGTTCAAATCCTGCCGCCCCTACCAATCTCTCGGATGTATCTCGGTGATCCGGTCCTTCATTAACCCCGTGATATCCTGCGTCCTGTGCTGCCCCTCGTCATGAGCTCGCCGGGCGCGATTGCGTTCCAGCTCGGCCCGATCGTCATCCGCTGGTACGGCATCCTGATGGCCACCGCGATCGTCGTCGGGCTCTGGCTCGGCTATCGCGAGGCCAAGCGTGAAGGGCTCCCGGCCGACGACATCATCAGCGCCGGTCAGTGGGCGATCCTGGCGGGGCTCGCGGGGGCGCGCGTCTACGAAGTCATCTTCAACTGGGACTACTACGGCCGCTATCCGTCGAAGATCATCGCGGTGTGGGAGGGCGGCCTCGCGATGCACGGCGGCTTGATCGTGGGCCCGCTAGTCGGCGCGTGGCTCGCGTATCGGTGGCGGCTTCCGATCCTGCGTGGGCTCGACGTCGCCGCGCCGTCGATGGTGCTCGGCCAGGCGATCGGACGGTGGGGCAACTTCTTCAACGAGGAAGCCTTCGGCCGGCCGACCGATCTGCCGTGGAAGCTCTACATCTCGCCCGAGCATCGCCCGCTCGGGTACGCACAGTTCGAGTACTTCCACCCGACGTTTCTCTACGAGTCGATCTGGGACTTCGCGGTTTTCTTCGCGCTCGCCGGCGTCCTGCGCTCGAGGCTGCGACATCGGCCGGGCGCCCTGTTCTTCGCGTACATCGGCCTCTACTCGATCGGTCGCTTCGCGATCGAGGCCCTTCGGCTGGACAGCTTCTGGCTCGGCCCCGTCCGTGTGCCGCAGCTCGCGAGCGTCATCGGCGTGCTCGTCGCGGTCGCCGGAATGGCCTGGACGAGCCGTCGTGCCGCCGCCTCGCCAGCCACCGGCTGATCGCGTCTTCTTCCATCCCGCCGACGGCATTCGACGACGTGTCGGGCGACGTCCGCGCCGTGACGACCGGCGCGCGATTCCAACCTATGGCGGTGTCTCGGGAGTGACCGCGCGCCGCGTGGTACACTAGCGCGATGTCCTGGTCACTGAAGAAGAAATCTCAAGCCCTGCTCGCCGAAGAGCACGGAACCGTGATCAAAGACTGGGGCGGCAAGATCTCCGTCGCTCTGGTCTATCCCAACACGTATGCCGTCGGCATGTCGAACCTCGGCTTCCAGACCATCTATCGGCACCTCAACGCGATGCCCGACGTCGTCTGCGAGCGAGTGTTCATGCCCGAGCCCGCCGAGCTCGACGAGATGCGTCGCGCCCAGATGCCGCCGTTCTCGCTCGAGTCGCTCCGGCCGCTCACCGAATTCCACCTCGTCGGCTTCTCGGTGACGTACGAGGGCGACTACGTCAACGTGCTGCGACTGCTCGCCATGGCCGGCATCCCGCTGCGGGCCGCCGCGCGCCGGCCCCACGATCCGCTCATCCTGATGGGCGGCGTCTGCGCGTTCTCGAATCCGGAGCCGATCGCGCCGTTCATGGACTTCGTGGTGGTCGGTGAGGGCGAGGAGCTGGTCGTCGAGCTGATCGCCGCGTACCGCGCCGCCTATCAGGACCGCGCGGACCTGCTCGGCTCGCTGGCGAAGCTCGAAGGAGTGTACGTGCCCGAGCGCTACGCGGTCGCCTACGGCGCCGACGGCACCGTCGCCGACGTGGTCGCGCACGACGGAGCGCCCGCGATCATCGCCAAGCGCCGGCTGCGCAACGTGAACGGCTTCGAGACGATCGCCGCGGTGAAGACGCCGCAGGCCGAGTACGGCCATATGGCGCTGCTCGAAGTGGGCAAGGGCTGCGGTCGCGGTTGCCGATTCTGCCTCGAGGGGCAGGTCTATCGCCCGGTCAGGCACCGTACCGTCGATGCCCTGCGCGAAACCGTGGAGCGAATGGCGGCCAGTGGCGAGCGCCGCATCGGCCTGGTCGGCGCGTGTGTGTCCGACTATCCGTGGCTCGGCGACCTCTTGAAGGTCGTCGAGGACAACGGCATGGAGCTCTCGATCTCGTCGCTGCGCGCCGACAGCCTGAGCGAGGAGCTGGTGGCCGCCCTCGCGCGCGGCGGCCACCGCACGCTCACGATGGCGCCCGAGGCGGGGACCGAACGCCTGCGCCACGCCATCCGCAAATCGATCAGCGACGAGCAGCTGATGACGGCCTGCGACCTCGTGCGGGCGCACGGCATCCCAAATCTGAAGACGTATTTCATGATCGGACAGCCGACCGAGACCATCGAGGACGTCGAGGCGATCGTCGAGCTGGCCGGGCGCATGCTCGAGCGTCTGCGCGTGCTGGACTCCGCCGGCCGGCCTTTCGGGCGGCTCACGCTCTCGGTCTCGTCGTTCGTGCCCAAACCCTGGACGCCGTTCCAGTGGGCGCCCTTCGACGGCGCCGAGTCGCTCCAGGCGAAGCTCGAGATCATCAAGCGCGGGGTGCGACGCTTCTCCAACGTCCGTGTGCTCCACGAGAACCCGCGCGAGGCCACGCTCCAGGCGCTCCTGGCGCGCGGCGACCGCCGCGTCGGCGACTTCCTCGAGCTGGCGGCGGCGCACGAAGGCGACTGGCGCCGGGCGCTGCGCGAGTGGGACGGCGACGCCGCCTTCTACACCACGCGGCGCCGCTCGGTCGACGAGCGGCTGCCGTGGGATCATTTCGACGTGGGCGTGAAGAAGGCCGGGCTGCTGCGCGAGTGGGAGCGCGCCGCGACGAGCGATGTCGTCGCGGCCGGAGCGCGCTGATGGTCCAGGACGTCTACCAGCGGCCGCTGCGCAATCTCCGGATCTCGGTGACAGACCGCTGCAACCTGCGGTGCGCCTACTGCATGCCCGAAGAGGACTACGTCTGGCTGCCGCGCGAGCAGATCCTCGATTTCGAGGAGATCAGCGCCCTGGCCGACGTGTTCATGGATCTCGGCGTCGACAAGATCCGGCTCACCGGCGGCGAGCCGCTCCTCCGGCGTGGCCTCCCGGAGCTGATCCGGCTCCTGGCCGCGAAGCCGAAGCTCAAGGATCTCGCGCTGACGACCAACGGGGTGTTGCTCGGCGAGCAGGCCCAGTCGCTGCGCGCCGCGGGCCTTCATCGCGTCACGGTCAGTCTCGATACCTTGCGCCCGGACGGCTTCGCCGCGCTCACGCGCCGGACCAATCACGCGCAGGTCCTCGCGGGCATCGCCGCCGTCACGCCGGCGGGATTCACCGGGACGAAGCTCGATACGGTCGTGATGCGGGGCTTCAACGACGACGAGCTGCCCGACCTCATCGAGTACGGCCGCACGGTCCCGGCCGAGGTGCGGTTCATCGAGTACATGGACGTCGGCGGCGCCACGCGATGGTCGATGGACAAGGTCGTGAGCCGAGCCCAGATACTCGAGACGCTCTCGCGCCGCTACGGCCGCATCGAGCCGATCGCCGAGGAAAGCACCGCGCCGGCCGATCGGTACACGCTGGCCGATGGGACCGTCATCGGCATCATCTCGTCCACGACGGAGCCGTTCTGCGCCAGCTGCGACCGCAGCCGGCTCACCGCGGACGGGGTATTCTATCTGTGCCTCTACGCTCAGAAGGGCGTCGACCTCCGGGGGCCGCTCCGCCGCGGGGCTTCGCGTGACGAGCTGCAAGCGCTGATCGGCGGCGCGTGGGGCCGTCGCGCCGACCGCGGCGCCGAGGAGCGGCTGAGGCTGCGGGACCGCACGCCGCTCGTGCAGATCGGTCGCCTGCGCGAGGACCCGCACCTGGAGATGCACACGCGGGGTGGGTAGGGCTCCGCGAGAGGAGTGGCGCGTGAGCGCTTCTGACACGACGAAGATCGACGTCCAGGAGCACGGAGCCGACCGACAGACCTCCGACCGGAGGCTCTTCATGCAGCTCTCGGCGTTCGGCGGTTGCCTGGACGCCAAGCCACTACAGCGCGCGCTCGAGTCGAGCCGGCTCGAGGCGGCGCTCTACCAGGACGTCAACGATCCGCGCGGTGTCGCGGTGGTTTCCATGAGCGAGGATCCGATCTTCTTCGTCACGGCGCTTCGCGAGGTGTTCAACGCCGAGCCGTTCGCGGGACTCTCGCAGAAGCCCGAGCTCACGATGTTCGGGCGCACCTACGCCTCGGGCTTCGAGAGCGATCTGGAGGACTGGCTCCTGCGCCGCCCGCGGCGCGCCGCGCTCAATCCGGCGTGGCCGTGGGGCATCTGGTATCCGCTGCGCCGGACCGGGTCGTTCAGCAAGCTGACCCCGCAGGAGCAGGGCGCGATCATCCGTGAGCACAGCGTGCTGGGCCGAGCCTACGGCGACGCCGATCTCGCCCACGACGTGCGGCTGGCCTGCCACGGCCTCGACGTCAACGACAACGACTTCGTCATCGGCCTGGTCGGCCGGCAGCTCCATCCGCTGTCGCATCTGGTGCAGGCGATGCGCAAGACCACGCAGACCTCGCAGTATCTGCAGACGCTCGGCCCGTTCTTCGTGGGCCACGCGCTGTGGCAGAGCCCGTACGCCGGATAGCGCGCCGCCGGCTTGACGCGAGCGCGATCGGCGGGCTAGCCTCGTCGCCTCGCAATCTTTTCGAGGAGGACGTGATGGCTCAGGCGACCTTGCCGCCGTGGATCCAGCCCTTGCAGCAGCGCGACCCGGAATTCGTGAGCTCCTACGTGGCCCAGCGCGAGCGAATCCTGAAGGACGGCGCGATTCCCGCGAAGTACAAGATCCTCATGACGATGATCGTCGACGCACTCCTGTCGCATCCGGACGGCGTGGCCAACATCGCCGGGCGCGCGCGCGCCGCCGGCGCCTCGGACGCGGAGATCCAGGAAGCGGTGGAGGTCGCCTACCTCTTCGGCGGCACGCCGGCGCTGGTGACCGCGATGAACGCCTTCCGCGGCTGACGCCCGGGTGTCAACGGGCCGGCCTCGCCACGAAGATCCGGTGCGAGGCGCGTAGCTCGGTCTGATCGAGCACCTCGAAGCCGGCCTCGCCGAGGAGCCAGCGCCAGTCCTCGACCGCATACTTGTTGTGCACGGGAAAGAGCCGGTAGGCGCGCCGGAGCGCGTCGGGACCGCTGTCCTTCATGACGTCGCGGCGGAAGGCGAGATACGCGGCGAGCGGCATGCGCACCCAGTCGGTCAGCAGGAAGATCCCGCCCGGGACGAGCACGCGCCGGATCTCGGCCATCGTCGGCAGCGGCTCGTCGAAAACGTGGAGCACCGAGGACATGCTCGCCAGGTGCACCGTGCCGGACGCCTGGGGAAGCGGCTTGGCCGCCACGTCGTGAAGCGCGAACGTCGCACGCGCTCCCTTGAACGCGAGCTGCCGCGCGTGGTCGATCATCGCGGGCGTGACGTCGTAGCCGTGCAGCGTCGCGCCCGGCAGCCGCTCGGCGAGATCGCGGAGCAGCAGACCAGGCCCGCAACCCAGGTCGACGATCGCCGGTCGCGCGGGAAGGTGTGGGCCCACCCGGGCGCCGAAGAACGCCCAGAACGGCGCGTCGAATCGCTCGCCATGGGTCGCAATCATCCGCTGCAGGAGATCCTCGTCCGACGATCCGGTGATCGATTGATGCGTGGGCACGTGGTCGCCTCCCGCCGAGGAGTCTAGCCCGGATCACGCCATCCGTGGGAGGATGACGCCGCGCGATGAGCCGGACCGAGGCGGCGGTGGTAGGGGGCGCACGACGCACGAGCAAGACGCTCGTAGTGCCGCTGGCCGGCCTCGGCGCCGCGCTGTTCCTGCCGCCGCTGCTCGCTGGCCTACCGCTGGCCGGTCAGCGTGCGCTGATCGTCACCCTGATCACGATCCTCCTGTGGACGGGCGAGGTCCTGGCGCCTGGCGTCGCCGCGCTCCTGAGCGTCACGCTGCTCGCGCTCAGCGGCGCGACGTCGAGCCTGCGCGATTCGCTGCAGGGCTTCGCAAACCCCGTGCCGTTCTTCCTGATCGGCGTGCTCACGATGGGCGTTGCGGTCGTGCGCAGCGGGCTCGCCGAGCGGTTGGCCAGGACCATTCTCGAGCGCGCGCGCGGTCGCAGCGTGACCGTCTACCTACAGCTGGTCCTGTCCTTTCCAGTGATGACATTCCTGCTGCCGTCGGCGACCACGCGCTCGGGAATCCTCATCCATATCTACGACGAGGTCTTCACGCTCGGCCGGGTGCCGCGCGGCGCGGACGTCGCGAAGGCGGTGATGCTCGCTCTCTCGTCGATCAACCGGCTCGCGTCGACCTCGCTGCTGACCGGCGGGATCACACCGGTGATGAGCGCCGCGATCATCGGCGGGATGTCGTGGACCGGATGGTTCGCGCTGATGGCGGTTCCGTACTACGCGATCCTCCTCTTGGGCGGCGTCCTCACATGGGCGCTCTATCGGCGGGGCTTCGCGGAGGGACTCCCGACGCCCGAACCCGCGCGCCGGCGCCCCATCTCGGGAGCGGAGTGGCGAACGGTCGCGATCATCCTGAGCGCCTCGGTCCTGTGGCTCACCGACGGCGTGCACCATCTGGATCCGGCGATCCCGGCGCTCCTGGCCTTCGTCGCGCTGCTCACGCCGGGGCTCGGGCCGCTCGTCTGGGCCGATCTCGAGCGTGGCGTGGGCTGGTCGAACTTCTTCGTGATCGCCGCCTCGATCTCGCTGGCCCACGCGCTGGTCGTGAGCGGGGCCGCGCCGTGGCTTGGCCGGCTCCTGGTCGGCGGTCTCCCGGCGTTCGGCGACAGCGCGCTGGCCGTGATCGTCCTCTTGATGCTCGGCGCGACCCTGCTGCGCGCGCTCGTGCCGAACATCTCCGGCTTTCTCGCGCTCGCGCTGCCGATCGCGATGTCGGTGGGGCGTGAGGCCGGGCTCAACCCGCTGGTGTGCGCGCTGGTCGTGATGATGACCGGGGACGCGGTCGTCTATTACCCGGCGCAGAGCTCGTCGGCGCTCGTCATCTACGAGCGTGGCCACGTCTCGGCCGGCGAGATGCTGCGCTTCGGCATCTGGATGACGATTGTCGGCTGGATCGCGATCCTGTTCGTCGCGCTCCCGTGGTGGTCCCTCGTAGGCGAACCGCTCCGCCCCCACTGACTCAGTCCAAGCTGGAGCCGCTGAGCTCGCTCTGTTCGCGCGCGGGCTTCGCCCGCGCAATCGATTCTGGGGGGAGGCACGGAGGAGCGCGCCGAAGGCGCGCGACGACGGTCGGAAGGGGGGAAGCCCCCCTCCGAGTCAAAGAGGAGCGGGAAGCTCCGACTTGCCCATCAGGTAAAGATCGACGCCCCGCGCCGCCGAGCGGCCCTCGGCGATCGCCCAGACGATCAACGACTGGCCGCGCTGCATGTCGCCGCAGGCGAATACGCCAGGGACACTGGTCATCCAGGTCGCATCGCGCCAAACGTTGCCGCGATCAGTCAGCTTCACGCCCAGGTCCGCGAGCATCCCCGGGCGCTCGGGGCCGAGAAAGCCCATCGCGAGCAGCACCAGGTCGACCTCGAGCGTGAATCCGCTGCCGGGCACCGGCTTGAAATCGATCCGGCCGCCCTCGCGCACCATATCGACTTTTAGGGCCTCCAGCGCCTTCACGCGGCCACGCTCGTCACCCAGGAACCGCTGAGTCGAGACCGCGTAGACGCGCTCGCCGCCTTCCTCGTGCGCGCCGGAGACGCGAAAGATGTTCGGCCACTGAGGCCACGGGTTGTCCGCCGCGCGCTGGTCCGGCGGCCGCGGCAGCAGTTCGAACTGGTGGACCGACACCGCGCCCTGGCGATGCACCGTGCCCAGGCAGTCGGCGCCGGTGTCGCCGCCGCCGATGATGACGACGCGCCTGCCCTTCGCGTCGATGAATCGCTCGTCGGGAATCCGATCGCCCTCGCAGCGCCGGTTCTGGAGGGTTAGATACTCCATCGCGAAGTGGATGCCGCCGAGCTCGCGTCCGGGAATCGCCAGGTCTCGTGGCCAGCAGGCGCCGCCGGCCAGCACCACCGCGTCGAAGTCGCTGCGCAGTGTGCCGGTCGGTACGTTGACCCCGACGTGCGCGCCGGTCCGGAACCGCACGCCGTTCTTCTCCATGAGCTGCAGGCGGCGGTCGACGAAGCGCTTCTCCATCTTGAACTCGGGGATGCCGTAGCGCAGGAGCCCGCCGATCCGGTCATCGCGCTCGAAGACGGTCACGAGGTGCCCAGCTTGATTGAGTTGATCGGCGGCCGCTAGCCCTGCGGGGCCCGAGCCCACGACGGCGACTGTCTTGCCGGTACGCGTGGCCGGCGGCTGCGCGCCGACCCAGCCTTCGTCAAAGGCGCGCTCGATGATCGCGAGCTCGACGCCCTTGATCGTCACCGCGTCGTCGTTGATCCCGAGCACGCAGGCGCCCTCGCACGGCGCCGGGCAGAGCCGTCCCGTCCACTCCGGGAAGTTGTTCGTCGCATGCAGGCGATCGATCGCCTCGCGCCACTGGCCCTTGTACACCAGGTCGTTCCAGTCCGGGATGATGTTCCCCAGCGGGCAGCCCTGGTGGCAGAACGGAATGCCGCAGTCCATGCATCGCGCCGCCTGCTTGGTGAGCTCCTCGACTGGATAGGGCAGGTAATACTCCTTCCAGTCGTGGACGCGCTCGGCTATCGCGCGCGCCGGCGGCTTCTTCCGCTTGATTTCGAGGAACCCGGTGGTCTTACCCACCACTCGTCCCGACCAGCTCCGCGAAGGTCGGCTGACGGCCCTCGGCCCGCGCCCGAGCCTCGGCCGCGAGCACGCGCTTGTAGTCGCGCGGCATGATCTTCACGAAGCGCGGCTGCATGTCGATCCAGGCCTTCAGAATGCTCGTCGCGTAGGTCGAGCGGGTGTGCTCGATATGACGGCGGATCAGGTCGCGCACGAGCGCGATCTCCTCGGGCTGATCGAGACGCTCGAGGTCGGCCATGCCGAGATTGCAGCGGCGCTTGAAGTCGCCGTCTTGATCGAGGACATACGCGATGCCGCCCGACATGCCCGCCGCGAAGTTCCGCCCGGTCCGGCCGAGCACGACGACCCGACCGCCGGTCATGTACTCGCAGCCGTGATCGCCGACGCCTTCGACGACCGCGAGCACGCCGCTGTTGCGCACGCCGAAGCGCTCGCCGGCGACGCCGCGCACGTAGGCCTCGCCGCTGGTCGCCCCGTACAGGGCCACGTTGCCGATGATGATGTTCTCCTCCGGCACGAACGTGCTCGCGCGGGGAGGGAAGACGATCAGCTTGCCGCCCGAGAGGCCCTTGCCCCAATAATCGTTGGCGTCGCCCTCGAGCGTGAACGTCACGCCCCGCGGGACGAATGCGCCGAAGCTCTGGCCGGCCGAGCCCGTGAAGTGGACCCGGATCGTGTCGTCGGGCAGCCCCTCGCCACCCCAGCGCTTCGTGATGTGGTAGCCGAGCGTGGTGCCGACCGTTCGGTTGACGTTGCGGATCGGCAGACGCAGCTCGACGGGCTTCCGGTGCTCGACCGCCTCGCGACACGCCGGGATGATCGTGGTGTTGTCCAGCGAGAGCTCGAGCGCGTGCTCTTGCGCCCTGACGCACCGGCGCGAGACGTCGGCCGGCATGTCCGGCTGGTAGAGAATCGCCGACAGGTCGAGCCCGCGGGCCTTCCAGTGCTCGAGCGCGGGCTTGAAGTCGAGCCGGTCGGCGCGGCCGATCATCTCGTTCATCGTCCTGAAACCGAGCGCGGCCATGTGCTCGCGGACTTCCTGGGCGAGGAAGCGGAAGAAGTTCACGACGTAATCCGCGTTCCCCGCGAACCGCTTGCGGAGCTCGGGGTCCTGCGTCGCGATGCCGACGGGGCAGGTGTTGAGGTGGCAGACGCGCATCATGATGCAGCCGAGCACGACCAGCGGCGCGGTCGAGAAGCCGTACTCCTCGCCGCCGAGCAGGGCGGCGATGACCACGTCGCGGCCGGTCTTCATCTGGCCGTCGACCTGCACCACGATGCGGTCCCGGAGCTTGTTCATCACCAGGACCTGCTGTGTCTCGGCCAGGCCGAGCTCCCAGGGTATGCCGCCGTGCTTGATCGACGTGAGTGGCGAGGCCCCGGTGCCGCCGTCGTGGCCCGAGATCAACACGACGTCCGAGAACGCCTTCGCCACACCGGCAGCGACGGTGCCCACACCGATCTCAGCGACGAGCTTCACGTGCACTCGCGCCTCGGGATTGGCGTTCTTCAGATCGTGGATGAGCTGCTTGATGTCCTCGATCGAGTAGATGTCGTGGTGCGGCGGCGGTGAGATCAGCTGCACGCCCGGCGTCGCGAAGCGCACCTTGGCGATCCACGGGTAGACCTTGCCGCCGGGAAGCTGCCCACCCTCGCCGGGCTTGGCGCCCTGGGCCATCTTGATCTGCAGATCGGTCGCGTTGACGAGGTACTCGCTGGTGACGCCGAACCGGCCGGACGCGACCTGCTTCACGGCGCTGCGCCGCCAGTCGCCGTTGGGATCGCGGCGGTAGCGCGCGGCATCCTCGCCGCCCTCGCCGGTGTTCGACCGGCCGCCGATGCGGTTCATCGCGATCGCGAGGGTTTCGTGCGCCTCCTGGCTGATGGAGCCGTACGACATCGCGCCGGTGGCAAACCGCTTCAGGATCGACTCGACCGGCTCGACCTCCTCGATCGGCACGGGCTTGGCGCCCGAGCGAAGCTCGATGAGACCGCGCAGGGTCGCCAGCCGCTGGCTCTGGTCGTCGCAGAGGCGCGTGAAGTCCTTGAACTGCGCGTAGCTCCCGCTCCGCGTCGCATGCTGGAGCTTGGCGATCATGTCCGGGTTGACCATGTGATGCTCGCCGTCGCGCCGCCACTGGTACTCGCCGCCCCAGTCGAGCTCGCGCTCGGCGCCGACCGGCCGCTCAGGGAACGCGCGCTCGTGCCGCCGGCGAACCTCGTCGGCGATCACGTCGAGGCCGATACCCGAGACGCGCGAGACCGTGCCGGTGAAGTAGCGGTGCACGAGGTCGCCGTTGAGCCCGATCGCCTCGAAGATCTGGGCGCCCGTGTAGCTCTGCAGGGTCGAGATGCCCATCTTGGCCATGACCTTGAGGATTCCCTTGTTCAAGGCCTTGATGTAGTTCTTGATCGCCTTCGGCCGATCGATGTCGGGCAGGAGCCCCTCGTTGATCATGTCGTCGAGGCTCTCGAACGCGACCCACGGATTGACCGCGCCCGCGCCATAGCCGATCAAGAGGCAGAGGTGATGCACCTCGCGCGCGTCCCCGGTCTCGATCACGAGCCCGCACCGCGTGCGCTCCCCGCGCCTGACCAGGTGATGGTGCATCGACGCCGTCGCCAGCAGACTTGGAATCGCGGCCGTCTTCTTGCTGATGCCGCGGTCGGATAGGATGATAACGTTGTAGCCTTCGGCGATCGCCTGGCTGGCCCGACGCTGGAGCGTCTCGAGAATCCGTTCGAGACCCGCGGCGCCGTCGGCCACCGGGTACAGCATCGGCAGGGTCAGCGCCTTGAAGCCGCGCTCGCTGACGTGGGCGAGCTTCGCTAGCTCTTCGTTCGTGATCACTGGGTCCTTCAGCACGATCTGGCGGCACGACTCCGGCTCGGGCATCAATAGATTCCGCTCGGGCCCGACCGTCGACTCCATCGAGGTCACCAGCTCCTCGCGGATCTGATCGAGCGGAGGATTTGTGACCTGGGCGAACAGCTGCTTGAAGTAGTCGTAGAGCGGGCGCGGGCGGTTCGAGAGCACCGCGAGCGAGGTGTCGGTGCCCATCGAGCCGACGGGCTCCTCGCCGTGCTTGGCCATCGGCCCGAGGATGATTCTCAGGTCCTCGTGCGTGTAGCCGAACGCGATCTGCCGCGTCAGCACGGTGGCGTGGTCGGGCGCCGGCACCGGGTACGGCCTGAGCTCCTCGAGGTGCACCAGATTGTCGCGGAGCCAGTCGGCGTAGGGGTGCTCCGCGGCGAGCTGCGCCTTGATCTCCTCGTCGTCGACGATGCGCCCCTTGGCCGTGTCGACCAGGAAGATCTTGCCGGGATGCAGCCGCTCCTTGATCAGGATCTTCTCGGCGGGGATGTCGAGGACGCCCACCTCGGAGGCCATCACGACGATATCGTCGGTCGTGACGTAGTAGCGCGACGGGCGCAGGCCGTTGCGGTCGAGCACGGCGCCGATGACGGTGCCGTCGGTGAAGGCGATCGAGGCCGGCCCGTCCCAGGGCTCCATCAGCGAGGAGTGGTACTCGTAGAAGGCCCGCCGCTCCGGGCTCATCGACTCGTGGTTTTGCCACGGCTCGGGGATCATCATGAGGATCGCGTGCGGCAAGGACCGCCCGTTCATCACCAGGAACTCGAGCACGTTGTCGAACGTCGCCGTGTCCGACAGGCCGTCGCGCGTGACCGGAAGCACCTTCTTGAGATCGTCGCCAAGCGCTTCGGACCGGCAGAGCGCCTCGCGTGCCTTCATCCAGTTGATGTTGCCGCGGAGCGTGTTGATCTCGCCGTTGTGGGCGATGTAGCGGTAGGGGTGGGCGAGCGGCCACGATGGGAACGTGTTGGTGCTGAACCGCTGGTGCACGAGCGCCAGCGCCGACTCGAAGTCGGGGTCGATCAGATCGGGGTACATCGTCTCGATCTGATCGGCGCTCAGCATGCCCTTGTAGATGAGCGTGTTCGAGCTGAGGCTCGGGATGTAGGCGTACTTGTTTTCTGGAATGTCGAGCGCCACCACCGCCTTCTCGAACAGCTTCCGGATCACGTAGAGCTTGCGCTCGAAGTGCGCGTGGTCACGTACCGCTGGGCCACGGCCGATGAACACCTGCATGATGTGCGGCTCGACCGAGAGCGCGCTCGCCCCGAGGAGATGGTCGTCGGTCGGCACGCGGCGCCAGCCGAGCAGCTGCTGGCCTTCCTCCTCGACGATCGAGTGCAGGAGCGCGCGCACGATGTCCCGCTGCTCGGCGTCGCGCGGCAGGAACACGAAACCGCAGCCGTAGTCCTTGACCAGTGGAAGGGGAATGCCCAGCCGGCCGCACTCGCGGCGGAGGAATTTATCCGGAATCTGGGTCAGGATGCCGGCGCCGTCACCGGTGTTGGCCTCGCAGCCGCACGCGCCGCGATGGAGCAGATTGATGAGGACCGAGAGCGCCTGACGCACGATCGAGTGCGATCGGCGCCCCTTGATGTCCACGACGAAGCCGACACCGCAGGCGTCATGCTCGTGGGCGGGATCGTACAGTCCCTGAGCGGGCGGCGGCCCGGGAACGGCTGCTTGGCGCGGAGCTTCAGCCATCTGCTTCATCCCCTTTGTGAAAACAGTTGCACGATAGTACAGCCGTCTCCACTATTAGTCATCCCCAAAAAGTTAGATAATAAGTATCAGAAACTCTTATAATCACGTCGTGCACCTGGAGACGCTCCGGCTCTACTGCGACGTCGTGCGCCTGCGCTCGTTCTCGCGCGGCGCGACGCAGAACTTCGTCTCCCAGTCGGCCGCCAGCCAGGCGATGCAGCAACTCGAGGCCGAGCTCGGCGTCGCGCTGCTCGACCGCACCAAGCGGCCGTTCGTGGTGACACCGGAAGGGCAGGCTTTCTACGAGGCGTGTCGCGGGCTCCTCGAGTCATGGGACAAGACCAAGGCGGGGATCGCGGCCGTGAAGGCGCGGGTCGACGGCACCGTGCGCGTGGCGGCGATCTACTCGGTCGGTCTGCACGACGTGAGCCGGCACATGCAGCGCTTCATGTCGCTCTACCCCGAAGCGCGCGTCCAGCTCGAGTGCCTGCATCCGCACAAGGTCGTGGAGGCGGTCGTACAGGGCGAGGCGGACGTCGGGATCATGTCCTATCCACCGGCCGATCGCGCGCTGTCGATCGTGCCTCTCCGCGCGGAGCCGATGGCCTTCGTGTGCCACCCGAACCATCGCCTGGCGCGCCGTCGCGTGGTCATGCCCGCCGACCTCAACGGCGAGACGTTCATCGCGTTCGACGCAGGCCTCACGATTCGCAAGGCGATCGACCGCGCGCTCCGCCAGCACAACGTGCGCGTGAACACCGTGATGGAGTTCGACAACATCGAGACGATCAAGCAGGCGATCATCATCGCTGCCGGCGTTTCGATCCTGCCGCGCCACACGGTGCAGAACGAGGCCTCGATCCGCACGCTCGCGGTCGTGCCGATGGGGATCGTGGATCTGGTGCGCCCGGTCGGCCTGATCCACCGGCGCCAGAAGCCGCTCACGCCAACCGTGAGCCGGTTCATCCAGCTGCTCAAGGACGCCAACGAGGAGCCGGACCGGCCGGCGCGCGCGCGTGAAACGCCGGGAGGGGCGATTGCCGCGCCCGGAGCAAGGAGTTAGGATCGGAAACGGGGAGGGGCAGTCATGAGTGGTGAGTTCGAGGACGAATACTCCGCCACGATCGACGAGAATCTTCGCAAGCGCGACGAGCTGCGCGAGACCAACGAGCCGCTGCTGAACGACACCATCGCGGTCCTGTCCCCAGCCGATCCGCTCTGTCTATCCGAGACCGCCACGGTGCACGAGGCTGTCCAGACCATGCTGGCCAATCGCCAGGCCGGCGTGCTCGTCACCGACGGTCAGGGCCGACTCGCCGGCATCTTCACGGAGCGCGACGTCCTCACGCGCGTGGTCGGCCACGACCTCGACGCCCGGCGCACACGACTCGGTGAGGTGATGACGCGCAATCCCGAGGCGCTGAGCGCCGGCGACCGCGTGGCCTACGCCATCCATTGCATGAGCGTGGCGGGGTATCGGACGATCCCGCTGGTCGACGGCGAGCGCCGTCCGCTCGGAGTCGTCACCGTCACCGACGTGGTCCGGTGGCTCGCCGGCCTGTTCCCCGAAGCCGTGCTGAACTTGAGGCCGGGCGACGCCCTCAAGCGCCCCCACGAGGTGGACGCCGGCTGATGGGGGTCCCGCAGATTTTGCGCGGCGGCCCGTCCGGCCAGCGGCCGGGAATGTTGCCCGCACCCTTGTCGTCCGATAGAATGACCGTTGGTCTGCCGGTGCGTGACCTGACGACCTCCGGCGGCCTAGCCTCTGTAGCGAATTTCCCGTGCCAGGCTCGCGGGATATGACTGCGCAAGGCGAGCGAGGAGAAGGACGAGATGGCTCAGATAGCGACTCCCGCCACCGGCGTCGAGAAGTCGCGTAAAGCGCTGGATCGGGCAGTGATCCGCTTTGCCGGCGACTCGGGCGACGGCATGCAGCTCACCGGGGAGCAGTTCACGACAGAATCCGCGTGGGCGGGCAACGATCTCGCCACGCTGCCGAATTTTCCAGCCGAGATCCGCGCACCGGCGGGCACGCTCTTCGGTGTCTCGAGCTTCCAGCTGCAGTTCGGCAGCCAGCGCGTCTATACACCCGGCGATCGGCTCGATTGCCTCGTCGTGATGAATCCGGCCGCCCTCAAGGTGCACTTGCGCGATCTCAAGACCGGCGGCCTGTTGATCGTCAATACGCAGGCGTTCGACAAGCGCAACCTCGACAAGGCCGGCTACGCGGCCAATCCGCTCGACGAGCCGGCGCTGGCCGAGCGCTACCGTCTGCACAAGGTCGACATGACCGGCCTCACGCACGAGGCCATCAAGGACCTTCCGCTCAACACGAAGGAAAAGGACCGGACCAAGAACTTCTTCGCGCTCGGCCTGGTCTCCTGGATCTACACGCGGCCGCTCGAGCCCACCCTGGTCTGGATCGAGAAGCGCTTCGCGAAGAACAAGGACATCGCCGAGGCCAACACTCGCGTGCTGAAGGCCGGTCACGCGTACGGCGAAACCGCCGAGATCTTCAGCGAGCACTATGCGGTCGAGCCCGCCGAGATGGCGCCGGGTCTCTATCGGGCGATGACGGGCAACCGAGCGCTTGCCTGGGGAGTCCTCGCTGCGGCGCAGCGCTCGAAGCTCCCGGTCGTGTATGGCGCCTATCCGATCACCCCGGCGAGCGACATCCTGCACGAGCTCGCGATGCACAAGCGGTTCCGCGTTCGGACCATCCAGGCCGAGGACGAGATCGCGGCGGTGACCGCGGCGATCGGTGCCTCGTTCGGCGGGGCGATCGGCATCACCGCCTCGAGCGGTCCGGGCATCGCGCTGAAGGGTGAGGGCATCGGGCTCGCGGTGACGGCTGAGCTGCCGCTGGTGGTGCTGAACATCCAGCGGGCGGGGCCCTCGACGGGCATGCCCACCAAGACCGAGCAGGCCGACCTGATGCAGGCGCTCTACGGCCGCAACAGCGAGGCGCCCGTGGTCGTGCTGGCGCCCGCCACACCAGGGGACTGCTTCTACATCGCCTACGAGGCGGTGCGCCTGGCGGCGCGGTACATGCTGCCGGTCATCGTGCTCAGCGACGGATTCCTGGCCAACGGCTCCGAGCCGTGGCTCATCCCCGACGTGTCCACGCTGCCGCCGATCGAGATCGCGTTCCGGACGGAGCGCGAAGGTTTCTTCCCGTATCTCCGCGACCCGGCCACCCTGGCGCGGCCGTGGGTGCGTCCGGGCACCCCGGGCCTCGAGCACCGCATCGGCGGAATCGAGAAGCAGGACGTCACGGGCAACATCTCCTACGATCCCGAGAACCACGACCACATGGTCCGCACGCGCGCCGAGAAGGTGCGCCGCGTGGCCCAGGAGATTCCGCCGACTTCGATCAACGGTCCGGCCACCGGCGACCTCCTCGTCGTCGGCTGGGGCGGCACATACGGCGCGATCACGGCCGCGGTCGAACGGGCGCAGGCCGACGGCAAGTCCGTCGCGTCGATCCATCTACGTCACCTGAATCCTCTGCCACCGGATCTCGGCCACATCCTGCGCGAGTACCGCAAGGTGCTGGTGCCCGAAATCAACAGCGGACAGCTCGTGCGCGTGCTGCGCGCCGAGTATCTGGTCGACGCCGTCGGGTTCAACCGCGTGCGCGGCCTGCCGCTGGCGTCGGAGGAAATTCTCGAAGCGATCAACCAGCTTCTCGGGGGTAAGTCATGAGCCCGAGCGGGGCCGGAGCGAAGGAAGCGCCGCGGTACACGAAGAAGGATTTCGAGTCCGACCAGGACGTACGGTGGTGCCCGGGCTGCGGGGACTACGCCATCCTGTCGGCCGTTCAGAAGACGATGCCCGATCTCGGCATTCCGAAAGAGGACATCGTGTTCATCTCGGGGATCGGCTGCTCGAGCCGCTTCCCGTACTACATGAACACCTACGGCTTCCACA